>Ga0182027_10000123_pt1 | contig 121206 bp, 139 predicted proteins | sample 712E1DmetaG_FD_121300 | JGI IMG/M metagenome (GOLD analysis project Ga0182027, IMG submission 121300) | Permafrost microbial communities from Stordalen Mire, Sweden - 712E1D metaG (Illumina Assembly) | ecosystem: Environmental > Terrestrial > Soil > Wetlands > Permafrost | place: Sweden...
TCAAAAGGAAGGTTGCAAAAACACGACTTTGCCTTAAACGGCATTATAAAATGTGGCGAATGCCACTATTGTATTACTGCCCAGGAACATATTAGAAAATATAAAAATGGCAAACAACAGACTTTTGAATATTATTGTTGTACCAAGAAGGGCGAAATAAAATGCAGTCAACGCTATACTGCGACTGGTAAACTTGAAGGTCAGTTTTCAAACGATCTGGACCAATTTAAAATTGTAGATCAGGAATTTGTGGATTGGGCGTATGAAGCTCTAGATGAAACGAAGGATAAGAACCAGGAGGTCAATAAAAACAGCTCTGAAGCTCTCCATATCGCCCTAGACGGGGTGAACAGAAGAATTGATAATCTGATAGCTCTCAAAATATCCCCTAATAATGATGGGAGTTTACTTTCAGATGACGAGTTTTCCGACAGAAAACGTGGCCTCATGATGGAGAAGGAAACGATCACTCGTCAGCTTGCACAATGTAATTCGAATGGTTCAGATTGGGCTAGTGTTGCCCGCGATGCGTTTGACTTTGCATTACTAGCTAGGGAACGTTTTGAACACGGTGACTCAGAAGACAAAAAAGTCATTTTTAAAGCAATCGGCGTGAACCCGATCTTACTAGATCAAAAATTGGACTATCAGCCTCGATTTATTTTTTTAAAGATAAAAGAGGGTGTTCAAAAAACCAATGACAGAACTGGTCGGCTTGAACCTCAAAAAAGCCCGATAAATCAAGCAAATCTAGAAAATTATCTAAAAAGTTCTGTATGGTGCCGACGAGAGGACTTGAACCTCCATGGCTTGCGCCACACGCACCTCAAGCGTGCTTGTATACCAATTTCAACACGTCGGCATTTAAAAGAACTCTGTATTATAACGTAAAAGGTGGCTGTTGAGGGACTCGAACCCCCGACCGCCCCGATGTAAACGGGATGCTCTACCAACTGAGCTAAACAGCCAAATAAAGCTAAGTAATTATATCAATAACCACTAAATATACTCGCTATTAAACTTTAATATATTATTCGTGTCTAATGTTACAATTCATCATGCCAGAAGTTCTTAAAGAAATTTTTGAAAAGTCAACTTTATTTGAACTTATTGCTCGCTCAAGAAATTCACTTGAATCTCCAACTCCAGAACAAACACTTGATCTTTACAATAATATGTTCGACACCCTTCTTGAAACTCTTAATGATAATCCTTGGTTTATAACCGGAGAACCTTCTCCTGAACAAGGTAATAAAAATCCTACTAGACTTACTTGGCTTAATGGTGATAATTCTCAAGTTCCCGATCAAGATATCGAAGCCGTGACAAGATTAACCAACAGTATTGCCGTTATGGAAATATCAAAGACAGTTCGACAAAATAAAGGCTCTTTATCAAATCAAACTTAATATAATTATTCAATATTTTTGAGCGGGATATGGGAGTCGAACCCATCATATCACTTTGGAAAAGTGAAGTTATACCGATTAACTAATCCCGCACTTTCAATATTTTATCAAAAATGTTTATTAAATAGCGCTTTAAGGTAAAATAAGAACTATCTGCCGCCGTGTTGAAATTGGTAGACAAGCACGTTTCAGAAGCGTGTGGAGCAATCCTTGGAGGTTCGACTCCTCTCGGCGGCACTAATTTTATGAGCCCAAAACTTCAATCTTTAGAAAGTGAATTAAAAAAATATCAGGAAAAATTCAAACACATGTCTTCTGAATTCGCCGCTACCAAAGAGGGAAGTGCCTATGGTTGCGAATATTATGAAATCCAATGTCGAGTTCTACAAAGTATGATCATCGAGATTCAACAAGAAATTTTAAAAACTAAAAAGGAAGAAAAGTTGTTATAATAAGCATACTTCTCGCCGAAGTAGCCAAGATGGTCACGGCACTGGTCTGAAAAACCTGGGATGTTGGTTCGAGTCCAACCTTCGGCACAGCGTAATAATTTGTTTTACAAATTAAACGCTGTCAGAAACGTAAAATTATGAAATAATTTGTACGTTTCACCTGTTGTAAAATAGGTTTAACAATTCGCGAGAGTAGCTCAATTGGTGGAGCGTCTCCTTGCCAAGGAGAAGGTCGCGGGTTCGAATCCCGTCTCTCGCTCACACCCAAAATGCCGCTGTGGTGAAACTGGTATACACGCAAGACTTAAAATCTTGTGCTCTCAACAAGCGTGTGGGTTCGATTCCCGCCAGCGGCACCAAAATCCTGCCAGATTATTTTTAATATGGCAAAAAATATAAAAGAAAACACAGGAAAACCACTTAACTTAGCAGATCTGTCTTCAAGTAAACACTCAGATCCGCAAACATTTATTGTTGAAATACATCGCAATTTAGTCCTCTACAATAATCAAAATTCAAAACTCTTATATCTTATTGCCGACTTTAAAAGAGAACCGGAAAAAATCTCTGTTTTAGGACAAAGTTTTTTTCTCAAAGAAAATGGCCATCCTGTATTAAATGACATTAATGTAATACCAAATTTAAACGTCAGACCAGTCCGTGATGGCTATGTTGTCTATTTTAATCGTGAAAACGACGTTCAAATTGTTGGTCATGCTGCAGAAGGAAAATATATACACTTACCAATAATCCACAGACATCGATAAGTTTTTTTAATAATTAAAAATACGATATAATCAGACGTACCCGGGGATTGGCGCAATTGGCTAGCGTGCATGGTTTGGGACCATGAGGTTGCAGGTTCGAATCCTGTATCCCCGACTTATTCTTCTGTCTAATTATTTTTTAAAAAAATACATGAGCAATCCAGTAGAATGTCGTAAATTTAGAGCTAACCTAAGAAATGGCATAGATTTAAATAAAGTCAAAGAACACATCGCCACTTGTCCTGAATGCCGAAAAGCAATCCAAGAAACTATAAATAAAAATCCCAATAGTTCTTACAAAGGTAATACCATTGAACAAGTATTAGAAAATGCCCAGCCTGTAAAAAGAGTAAATCCTTATCAATGGTGGTAAATATATGATCACTCGTCCTCAATATTTTAAAACTCTCACTGGTAAAAAAATTCAATTGCCGATTTTTTTCCCAGATGCCACTCGCGCGGTTTTAAAAACCCTCGATTCCACCGATATCGAAAATACTCAAACTTTAGGTATTCTAGTTAATACCTTTCATTTATTTCAAGATCCTGGTCACGATGTTATCAAACTTTTTAAAGGCGTTCGCAACTTTATGAATTGGGATGGGGGAGTCATCTCTGACTCCGGCGGTTTCCAAGTCATGTCCCTAGCGAAAACCATGGGCGGCAACAAAGCCGTCACTAATATTGGCGTCACTTTTAAATTAGATGGCAAAAAAATTCTTTTCACTCCAGAAATGTCCATTAAACTTCAATTGGAATTAAAAAGCGACATGGTGGTAGTTCTTGACGATTTTACCGATCCCAAAAGCACTTATGAAGAAGCCAAAGTTAGTGTGGAACGCACTCTAAAATGGGCCCGTGAATGCCGCCAAATTTTTGACAAAATTGTTAAAGAAAAAAAATTAACTCCAGACAAAACTCCCTATCTTTTGGGAATTGTTCAAGGCGGTAAATATTTAGATCTACGCAAATATTGCACCGAAGAGCTGGTTAAAATTGGTTTTGACGGTCTGGGCTACGGCGGCTGGCCGATCAAAGCCGACGGCACTTTTGACTACGAAGTCGCGCAAACCATCGCCAATTTTACCCCCAAAAACTATTTTCTTTACGCCCTGGGTATTGGCAAACCTCACGAAATTGAGGCCTTAGTTAAAATGGGTTGGAACATTTTTGACTGTGTTCTCCCCACCCGTGACGCCCGTCACAAAAGACTCTATGTTTACAGTCAAAACGATAAAGGCTACGAGTACTACACCCCTGATAAAAGCGTTCACTATCGCGACTCTCGACCAGTCTCCGATCACTGCGATTGTCTTCTTTGTCAAAAATATTCTCGATCCTACTTAGCTCACTTATTCCGAATTAAAGAAATTACTGCCTTAAGATTGGCTACAATTCATAATCTTCGTTTTTATTCCCAATTAATGGAAAATTTAAGAACCACTTATTCTGAGTTATAATTAACCATGAAAAAAACAATTTTAATCACCGGCGGCACTGGTTTTATCGGCAGTAACCTTTGTGCCCGACTTTTAAATGAAGGTCACACCGTTTATTGTCTTGATAATTTGTACACTAGCTCTGATATTAATATTACTGACCTCAAAAAAAATCCCAACTTTCACTTTATTAATCACGATATCACCGAAACCCTGCCAGAAAATTTACCCAAATTTGATCAAATTTATAATCTCGCCTGTCCCGCCTCTCCGCCAGCTTATCAAAAAGACCCTATTTTTACCTGGAAAACTTCCGTTTTTGGTGTCTATAACGTTCTAGAATTTTCCCGAAAAAACGGCAATATTCCCATATTACATTCCTCCACTTCCGAAATTTATGGCAACCCCTTAGTTCACCCTCAAGTTGAAACTTATTTTGGCAATGTTAATCCAATTGGAATCCGTTCCTGTTACGACGAAGGTAAACGCGCCGCCGAATCCTTGCTTTTCGATTACCACCGCACCTATAAAACCCCCATTCGGGTTATCCGTATTTTTAACACTTATGGTCCACAAATGGATCCTTATGATGGCCGAGTTGTCAGCAATTTTATTATGCAAGCCCTCATGAATCTGCCGATTACTATTTTTGGTGACGGTTCCCAAAGCCGTTCTTTTCAGTATATTGATGATCTTCTTAATGGTATGGAAAAAATGATGAACAATAATGACAATTTTATTGGTCCTGTCAATTTAGGTAATCCCGATGAATTTACTATGTTGGAACTAGCCAAAAAAGTTTTAGAACTAATTCCCGAATCAAAAAGCCAAATCGTCTATCAGAATTTACCTGACGACGATCCCACCCGCCGTCGTCCTGATATCACCTTAGCTAAGGAAAAATTAGATTGGGAACCAAAAATAAAATTGTCCGAAGGTTTAGTCAAAACCATCGCCTATTTCCGAACGAAAATCTAATGAAAACCTTTGCCGTTTACAACTTCGGTTGTCGGGTCAACGCCGCCGAAACCAATCAATTTGCCCAAAAATTAATTAGCGAGGGTTATATACCCCTCCTTTCTTCAAAGGAGGGGACGGGGGTAGATTTAATTTTTATCAACACTTGTTCCGTTACCAAAAAAGCTAACATTGAATCTCTCGGCCTTATCCGCCGTCTGCAAAAAAAATTCCCCAATTCAAAAATCATCGTCAGCGGCTGCGCCGATTTAAAAGAAATAAAAAATTTGTCAAACATTACTATTCTTAATAATTCTCAAAAAGAAAAATATTTAGAAGATTTAAATTGTGCCTACACTCCCCAAATCAAAGATAAATTTTCCTATACTCATCGTTTTTTGTTGAAAATACAATCCGGTTGCACCGCTTTTTGCACCTACTGCACCGTTCCTCAAAAACGTCCTTACCTCTGGTCATTACCAATTAATACAGCCGTAAAAACGGTCATATCAGCCATTAACAATGGATACCAAGAGGTCATATTGACCGGCGTCAATTTGAACCAATATAATCCAGGCTTTTCTAATTTATTAAAAGAATTATTAGAAAAAACTGATATTTCTTTAATCAGCTACGGTTCAATTCCTGTTCTTTGTATAGATAATCAATTTATAAAATTATTAAAAAAATACCCAACTCGTTTATCAAATTTTATTCATATTCCCCTTCAATCCGGCTCCGACAAAATTCTTAAATCAATGCACCGCAACTACACTAAAAAAGTTATTTTGGAAAAATTTAAATTACTTAAAAAAATAAATTCTCCCCGCCCTATCAAGGGAGGGGTTAGGGGTGGGTTAAAATATGGCACTGACATTATCGTTGGTTTTCCCGGCGAAACTGACACCGATTTTCAGGAAACTTATGATCTATGTCAAAAAATCGGCTTTAGCAAAATCCATGTTTTTAAATATTCCCCCCGCCCCGGCACCACCGCCCGCAAATTATTTTTAGAATCCGAAAAAATTTCTAAAAATACTCTTAAATCCCGTTCTCAAAAACTACGACAGCTTAACGTCCAAACCACACTTCCATCTCGTCAAAAACTGGATAAGAAAAACTAACTTCCTGACCCGGAAAACGTGCATTTTTACCCCAAATATAGGCACGACCGACATCATCTCTCATTTCTCCGGAAACTCTTTTTAGAACTGCGTCTAAGGTCTGGCCTTTTTTCATAATTAGTGGTTCTTTTTTATCCGCCTCACCACTTCTTTCCCTCTTTAAATAAACCCTTACCATTGCCAAACCCTGCCACACTTTTTCCTTAAATTCATCTATTCCAATCCCTCTGTCAGCATTCATCCTCACCACTCCTTCCTCAATTTTTCGTAAATCACCCTTCCGAGCCATATCGACTTTTGTCACCACCTCTACTAAAGGAATATAGGTTCTGCTTTTACTCAAAGCATCAATAAATTCATCAATAGTTTTCAATTTTTCCCCCAACTGGATAACCGCATTTTCGTAACCCAATTCTTCGGCCACCTCAATCATCATTTCTTTGTCCAAAGACTCAAATGGATCAATAATTTGAATCGCCCCTTTTCCCATTTTGTGAACGTGTACTTTAGGTGCTTTTTTATTTAAGCGCATACCCGCATTTTCCAATTCCCGTTTTACTTTTGGTAACCATTCCACCCTTTGAATATCAGTCATCAGCACTACTAAATTTGAAGCTCTAATTACCGATAACACTTTTCTGCCAAAACCTTTACCATGGGCCGCCCCCTCAATAATTCCCGGTAAATCCAAAATTTGCATCCTGATACCCCGGTATTCCATCATTCCCGGTACCACTCCCAAAGTCGTGAAATCATAATTTCCCACCTTAGATTCGGCATTAGTCACCGCGTTCAACAGCGTTGATTTTCCCACACTGGGCAAACCGACCAACACCACTGAAGCATCACCGGAATGTTTAATCGCATAACCCACTCCGCCACCACCGCCTTTATTATTTGGACTTTCCAATTCTTCTTTCAATTTCGATAATTTAGCCTTTAACACCCCATGATGATGTTCACTACTTTTATCATAAGGTGTGTCCCGAATTTCCTTTTCTACTCGGTCAATCTTCATTTTAATGATTTCTTCTTTTGTCATCCAATTCTGCTAGAATAACTTCGATAATGTTTAAAAAATCTTTATTGCTCATCATTCTGGCATTTTTTTGTTTCAGTACTCCTATTTTAGCATCTGAACGTCAAATCTTTGGATTACATTTAACCCAAACTTCCGATTTAACCTCCGCCAAAGATATCATTAATTCCAGTGGCGGTGATTGGGGCTACGTCACTGTTGTTATCCGCACTGATCAACTTGATAAAAATACCTGGCAGGATTTTTTTAATAACTGCCGTAAATACCATATAATTCCCATAATTCGTCTGGCCACTATTATGGATAACAATCACTGGAATATTCCCACTCCGGCCGACGTTGATCATTTGGCTGGATTTTTAAATTCACTAAATTGGCCTATGATTCCTCAATATATTATTCCATTCAATGAAATTAATCACTCTTCTGAATGGGGCGGTCAAATCGATGTCAAAAACTTTACTGACATTTTTATCTACACTGCCACTAAATTTAAAAGTCTTAACCCCAATTTCTATATTCTTTCCACCCCTTTAGACTTAGCCGCTAATGAAAATTTACCCGATACCAAATCGGCCAGTAATGTCTATCAGGAAATTTACAACTACAAACCCCAGTATTTTAATCTTATTGATGGCTTAGCCTCTCATTCTTATCCCAACCAGGGTTTTATTGGCACCCCAAATGATACTGGTGAACATTCCATTAAAGGTTATCAGTGGGAATTAAATTTTATCCACAATTTAGGCATTAATAAAACTTATCCTGTTTTTATTACCGAGACCGGTTGGCCTCATCGGGAGGGGATTAATAAAAATAATAAATATTACACCGCTAAAACTGCCGCCGACTTTTTGGAAAAAGCCTTAAATATCTGGCAAGCTGATTCCAGAATCATTGCCGTTACCCCATTTATTTATAATTATTCTCAAAGTCCTTTTGATCATTTCTCCTGGCTTGATACTAAAGGTAATCTTTATCCCGAATATCAGGCAATAATTGATTTACCAAAAAATAAGAACCACCCTCAGCAAATTACCAAATACGATGTTCTCGGTATTAATTTACCCATCTTAATTTTTAGTCAAAATGAACAAAGCGGTAGTTTAGTTCTCAAAAACACCGGCCAATCCATCTGGGGCGAAAGCAAACTTTGTCTCGACCCCCAAACTTCTGCCAATATTACCGCTACTTCAATTTGTTCTGACAGTAATTTTGTCTATCCGGGAAACATTGTTACCTTACCATTTAAATTCAAAATTAATTCCTATCTTCCCCAATCTTACCTCGGTTGGAACAATACTCCCCAATATCAAATTACTGGCCTTAGCCCCACTTCCACCATTTACCGTCCCAAAACCGGCCTCTGGCAGCGTTTTAAAAACTGGATAAAAGTTTTCCTAAGCTAAATTGTGGGTCGCGTGGGACTCGAACCCACGACCAATCGCTTAAGAGGCGATTGCTCTACCGACTGAGCTAGCGACCCAAATTATTAAGTTTCTTTATTTGCAGTCCGCAACCAACACCAAGGACACTCATTTTTCCATGACGCTTGGCAGGTTATTTTATCATCAATCCTAGAAACAAAATATACCGTCCAAAATGATTGCCAACCACCTTCCAGACTTACACCTGGACAACGAAGTTTTATATCACCGATATTAAGAGGACAAACAGGACATTTTTCCTCTTTATTACATTCAGCAGTACCATCAGCATCAATTGTTATTTGATATTCTTGACTAAAAACACGAGGGTTTAACCTATTATCTGATTCTATTTCCCATCCCCGACATTCTATTATCATTGGTGCGCCCAGTGGGAATCGGACCCACATCGATAGTTCCGAAGACTACTACTCTATCCATTGAGCTATAGGCGCAATATAAAAAGTATCCCCAGTTGGGATCGAACCAACGACCTTCTCCTTAGAGGGGAGACGCTCTATCCAACTGAGCTATGGGGACAAGTAGCTGTATTTTAGCAATTTTTTAGTATAATAGCACCGGTCTATGTGTAAAAACGAAAAAGATTCTCAAAAATTATCTCCCACTAGTCAGGCTATAAATGCCTTATTGGCTGGGGAATATCCCGGAATGAATGTACCAGAAGTTTTAAAAATAATTTCTCCTGAAGAATCAAAAGATAATATCCAGGTTAGAGAAAAGCCAGAAGTTAAAAAGAAAATTGTAATTGGTCATGATCTTGCCCCTCATTTTTCTCCAGAAGAATTAGAGGCATTAAACAAATAATTTAGTATAATCAAGTAATGCCGCTGTGGTGAAATTGGTATACACGTACGCTTTAGGAGCGTATGCCGAAAGGTGTGGAGGTTCGAGTCCTCTCAGCGGCACATTTTTTGCTACACTTATTTATGTGGTTAGTTCTTTTTTTATTTTTAGTTAAACCGGTTTTTGCTCAAAGTCCTACCGATCTTTATACCCAATATCGTACCGACTATCTTTATCAACGCGATCAATACCAACAAAATTACACCGATTATCTCAATAAAAAAAACATTTACCTGCAATACCAAACCAGTAATGCCGAACAGGACGAAATCAATGCCACTAAAACCGTCTTCCTTTCCCGAAATTCCCTTCTCAAAGCTTATCTTATGACCCTTCGGGTCGCTCTTGACCAAAATTCCAGTTATAGCAGTAATACTCCCGATATTCAGGCAAAATTACAAAATTTAGAAAACTGGTTAGACACTCAAAATCAATTAATTCCCAATTTAAATTCCGCCACTGACCTCAGTAATTGGGCCAAAACCTTTAATACCCAAAATGTCTCCATTCAAGCTCTTTCTTATACTGCTATCGTTGAATCCCAAATCAATCTCCGTCTGGCTACTCTCGACCAAATCCAAAAACTTGCCGATACTGCCCAAATTAATTGGTCTGATACTTATAACTCCCAATCCGATCAAATAAAATCTCTGCTCCAATCAGCCTATAACACCACCCAAAAAATCCAAAGACAGGACAAATATACCGATTTTTATCCTGAAGCCAAGAAATATCTCAATCAAAGTGATACCCGCTTAGATAATCTCATCTCTGATCTAAAATCTTATCTCATTCAAAAAACTAACTAAAATGGAAGAAAAAATCTATCAAAATTTTGATCAACCTCAGGATAACCCTCTAGAAATAATCCCCGATAAAAAAATCGCCACTTCCGAACTCAAACCAATAAATAAATTATCCCTTAGTCCAAAGATAACTTTGCTAATTATTCTCGGCGCCATTATTTTTGTTCTTTTTCTTCTTAGCCTGGTTATCACCCAATCCCGTAATTCTGCCAATAAATCAACCAATATTATTCCTTCAATTACGCCAGTCCCTACTGTTACAGATTCCAACACTAATTATTCCCTAATTCCCAGTCCCTATCAAATCGATTTTCAAAAAATTAATAACTATTCTTCTCAGGATCTCAACCTTCCCATTCCTCAAATTGACACTACAGTCGGACAATAAATTATTTTCTCGACAAATAAGCCCCGCTTTCCGTGCTAATCATAATCTCTTCCCCGGTTTTGATAAACAAGGGCACTAATACCTTGGCACCGGTGTCCAAAACCGCATTTTTCATCGCTGAAGTCGCTGTGTCACCTTTAATCGAATTTTCTGCCTCAACTACGGTACAAATAATACTTTTTGGTAAAGTCACGCCCACCGGATTCTCGTCATAAAATTTAATTCTATAAAGTAAACCTTCTTTTAGATAAACTTTATCGTCGCCAATTACCTCTGCAGGCACCATATATTGTTCAAAAGTTCTTGGTTCGATAAAAACATAATTCGAACCATCAAAATAAGAATATTCCGCTTCATGGGTTTCCACTACCACTTCTTCTACTTTTTCTCCCGATTTATAGGTATATTCTACAACTCGACCAGTATAAAGATTCTTCAATTTTACTTTATAAAAAGCTGAACCTTTTCCTGGAGACACAAAAGTAATGTCCACCACCAAACACGGCTCTTCATGAAAAAGTAAATAAATTCCTTTTTTAAATTGTGCGGTTGATATCATTCCCATAATCGCTATTGTAATCCTAAGATAGGGTTAAAGGCAACCCCCTTGAGACCAAAAAAATCCCAGAGCATGCTTTTTAGAGGAGCCACCCCGGGACCTAGAGACCACTATATCAAAATATTATAAACGTGTCAATAGTACAGATTAAATGTGTATTTAACTAAAAATTTCCGCTTTCCATTTCATCAATAAATTGCTGCACTCCTCTGGCCCAAGAACCATTAGAATGAGGACAATATTTTTTCATCATTAATTCCGGGGTATTTAAACCCTTATCAAAATATTCCGTCTTTAAATAAGCCGCATAAGATTTCAAAGCCAAATCAAAATTGTCAAAACGCAAAGTGCCGCTGCTATTTATCCCATAACCCCAACAATTATTGGAATTATCCGGCATTTTTTTACATAAATTAGACTCCTGCTGAGCAATCGCCACTATCCAATAATAATCAAAACCATAACTTTGAGATAAATCAAAAATCTCCTTAGCATAAGGTAAAAGAGGGGAGTTATATTTAGTCAAATATTTTTCAATAATCACCGGCCTAGCATCAGCCTCAGTCACCTGTCCTCTAATTTCTGCCGAAGTGCCGCTTTCCTCAGCCTCTGCTGCCATCGCCAAAGATTCCTGATTACTCAAATTTGCTGTAATTACAACATTTTTATCCTGATAATTTGATAAGTAAATACATTCTCCCACCGTAACTCCCACCAACAATACCCCTAAAATTCCCCAAAAACACACCTGTCCAATTTTATAAATCGTTTTTTCCATAGCTGGATTTAAATATGCTATCATAAGCACACTTATGAAAACAAACCACCAATTAAAGCAACTTAAGGATAAAAGTTTTACTATTGAACTCACTTTAGCCGCCGCCGATATCCAAAAAGAATATCAACATGTTTTAGGCGAAATTCAACAAAATTTTTCCAAAGACGGTTTTCGTAAAGGTAAAGCTCCCCTCGATGTCGTCGAGCAAAATATTTCTCCTCAATCTGTCATTGAAGAAGTCTTAAATCATCTTCTGCCTGAAGCCTATAAAAGTGTTGTTGAAGAACATCAACTCAAACCTATCACTGAACCGACTATTAAAATCAAAACTGAAAAATTATCCCTAGATACGGACTGGGTTTTAGAGCTAGAAAGTGCCGAATTACCAAATGTTAAATTAGATTCCAAATTTTACGAAGATATTAAAAAACTCAATGCTGATAAAAAAATCGAACCAAAGGCTAAAATGGATCAAATCATCGCTTTAATTTTAAAGAATACCCAAATTGAATTGCCCGCCGTCTTATTGGCTAATGACGTTAATCGCCGTTTGTCCGATCTTGTCGAACAATTGCAATCGGCTAAATTAACTGTTGATCAATATTTAAAAAATAAAAACACCACTTTACCCGAGTATCGAAGTGAATTGGAAAAACAGGTCAAAAACGATTGGGCCTTAAACTTAGCCATTAATCAAATTGCCCTTGACCAAAAACTTAAAGTTGAAGATAAAGAAGTTCAGGAACTTTTTACCAAAAGCCCTGAACTTAAGAATGATCCTAATTTAGTCTATTATTTGCTTACTCAACAAAAAGTCCTCGACTACCTCCAAACTATCTCATAATCTGCTATAATACCCCCGTATGGCAGGTGGAGCTCTTATGGGAAAACCAGATCCAAAAAAGTTTAACGCTTTTAAAAGTGCAAATAGCAGCGAGGTCTTAAAAGACTCCCAAGTTAATTCGGCCCCGAAAAAATTCTCTTTAAGTGGTATTTTAGGTTTAAATCAAACTGTAGAACTAAATAAAAACACTCAAAAAACCGAAAATTGGGGTAAAGAATTCTTTGGCAATATCAATGTTCTACAACAGCAAGAAAAAGTTCTCTTTGATCAAAAACAACAAGAATTGGAAAAGGCCGTTGTCGAACTCCAGGATGAAATCAAGAAATTAACCAATTCTACCGATAATTTAGAGAAAGATATTCAAAATATTCCTCTCGAAACTATTCCCGAAGCCTCTGAATATCAAGTCAGTTTCTTAGTCAGAATCAAAAATTTTATCGCTAATTTCCGAAAAAACATTAATGAGGCCAGCTCCTGGCTAGAATCTTTTGCCGGCAAAAAGAAAAAAAGAAATTATTTTTGGAATATGGCTCGGGACAGAAAAAAAGGTGGCGATCAATACATGAATAGCAATGAACATTCCGCCGCTAGATCAGTAAATTAATAATCAATATGGAAATACCAACAATAATTGACCAAAAAACATTTTCAGCTCTCGAATTTTATAAACCATATATAATTGCTTGTCAACGTAAAACTCCAGCAGTTATTATTATTCAAAAATATAACCCAACCATGCGAACAGACATATTTTCTATAAAAACCGAAATCGCCTGTCCACAATTAAACCACGAATATAATACCTGTGGAATTCTTAAACGAAAATGTGTTCTGCTTTTCAAAAGCGAAAACTTCACTGAAAAAAATATTAATAAACAATAATGTTTCTGATATAATTCCTTTGTCCGAGTCTATAGCTCAGTTGGTTTAGAGCGCTTCATTGACATTGAAGAGGTCAGAGGTTCAAGTCCTCTTAGACTCACTATGTTTTCCATATTTTCTATACTTTTTACCACTACATCGCCCGTAAAGGGTTGATTTTTCGATCCTAATTCGGGCTTTCCGCTTTTTTCTTTATTTATTCGCAATTTTTAATTTATAATAACCTATGTCACAAATTGACGCTTCCAAACACAATTCAGATCAACTTTATAAAATTCGCCACAGTGCCGAGCATGTTTTAACTCAGGCCATGCTTCGCCTTTATGGTAATGACAAATTTTTTATGGCCATGGGCCCGGCCACCGACGACGGTTTTTATTTCGATTTTGAAGCTTTAAACGATTTCAAAATCACTGAAGAGGATTTTCCTAAAATTGAAGCCGAAATGGCCAAAATTATCAAAGAAAATTTACCTATAGTTAGGCAAGAAATTACTTTAGATCAAGCGAAAGTTTTATTTAAAAACAACCCTTATAAATTGGAATGGCTAAACTCTATCGAAGATAGAAACGAAGTTATTTCTATTTACAAAACCGGAGAAGACTTTACCGATCTTTGTGCCGGCCCTCATGTGGAATCAACTAATGAAATTAAAGCTTTCAAACTTTTATCCCTAGCCGGAGCCTATTGGCACGGCGATGAAAAAAATAAAATGCTGACCCGAATTTATGGCACGGCTTTTGACTCCCAAAAAGCTCTTGATGACTATTTATTTATGATCGAAGAAGCCAAAAAACGAGATCACCGAAAATTAGGCCCACAGTTAGGCTTATTTTTTATCGACGAAACTGCTCCTGGCATGCCTTATTGGCTCCCCAAGGGAACTATTATGATCAACGAGCTACTTAAATTTTGGCGCGAAGAACACACTAAGCGTGGTTATTTAGAAACCATCACTCCCCAATTAAATAAAAAACAACTTTATGTCACTTCCGGCCATTGGGAACATTACCGCGATTTTATGTTTATCTGCGATATGGGGGAAAATGAAATTTATTGTCTCAAACCCATGAATTGCCCGAACGCTATGACCATTTTCAAACAGGGAATTCACAGTTATCGTGATCTACCTCTTCGCCTTTCCGACTGCGATGCTTTACACCGCCATGAAAAATCAGGCGAACTTAACGGCTTATTACGAGTTCAAAAATTTGCCCAAGATGACGCTCACATTTTTGTGACCGAAGATCAAATTGGTGAAGAATATAAAAGAATTTTAGAGATTGCTGATCTTTTTTATTCCGTTTTTGGGATTAAATTTAAAATTCGACTTGGCACTAGACCAGACGATTTTATGGGTGATATCGCCACTTGGGATAAAGCCGAAAAAGAATTAGAACAAATTTTAATCGATAACAAATTTGACTATTTTGTTGGTCAAGGTGAAGGTGCTTTTTATGGACCTAAATTAGACATCCTCATGGATGACTGTTTAGGTCGTCAATGGCAAACTGGCACCATCCAATTAGATTTTCAATTACCCCGTAAATTTGACCTAAAATACACTGATTCTGACGGCTCGGAAAAAACCCCGGTGGTTATTCATCGGGTTATTTACGGCTCTTTGGAACGTTTTATGGGCATTTTAATCGAACAATTTGCCGGTGCTTTTCCTGTCTGGATTAGTCCCGTTCAGGCCAAAATCATCCCCATTACCGACGCTCAACAAGATTATGCTTTTAAAATTTGCGAACAACTAAAAGAAGAGGGAATTCGAGCCGAAGTTGACGATCGTTCCGAAAAAATGCAGGCCAAAATTCGCGATGCTCAAATGGAAAAAATTCCCTATATGTTAATCATCGGCGGTCGCGAAGTTGAGGCCAATGCCGTTTCCGTTCGCCAACGTGATGAACAAGACCTGGGTGCTCTGCCATTTAGTGAATTTTTAGCCAAAATTAAGGAACAAATCCACATCAAATCTCTAAATTTGATAAAATAACAGGAATGCCACAAAAATACTACAAAATTAATCGTCAAATTACTGCCCCCACTCTCCGTCTTCTCGATGAAGATGGTAAACAGATCAACGTCGTCTCTTTGGCGGAAGCTATTCAACTCTCCCAGGAATCCGGCCTTGATTTAGTCGAAGTCGCCAGTGCTGCCGTGCCTCCAGTTGTCAAACTAATTGAATATTCCAAGTTCAAATATCAGGAAGCCAAAAAAGCCAAAGCCGAAAAGAAAGGTATCAAAGGCGGGGAAACTAAAGAAGTGCAAATGACCCCCTTTATTGGTCAGGGTGATTACGACACCCGCATCAAAAAATCCCGTGAATTTTTAACTACTGGAAATAAAGTCAAATTAAGTATAAAATTCCAAGGTCGCCAAATTCAGAAACCAGAATTTGGGTTTCAGTTAGTCGAAAGATTCAAAAATGATCTCGCTGAAATCTGTGCCCCTGAAGGCACCGCTAAATTGATTGGTAAAAGACTTTTGATTACTTTTACTCCAGTCAAAAAACCAAAAAACTAATATGGAAAAACCAAGTCTTCGACATAAAATTAAAAAATCAGTTAGCAGCCGTTTTCAAGTTACTAAAAACGGTAAAGTTTTACGCGAATCATCTTTTGACCGACACTTACGTCGTAAAAAATCCAAAAAACAATTACGCCGTCTTAAAGGCAAAAAATTAGTCACTGGTCGTTTGGCTACTAAAATTAAAAAATTATTAGGTAAAAGATAAAAATATGAGAGTTAAAACCGGCACTGTTAGTCGTGATAATCACAAAAAAGTTTTAAGTCGAGCCAAGGGTTATTGGATGACTCGTTCCAAACGCTATAAAGTCGCTTCCGAAGCCGTCTTACATGCCGGCCAATATGCCTTCAATGGCCGCCGTCTCCGTCGTCGTGATATTCGTCGTGTTTGGATCGTCAGAATCAACGCTGCCTTAAAACCTTTTGAAACCAGTTATTCTGTTTTTATCAAAAAATTATTAGACAATAAAGTCACTTTAAATCGGAAAATGCTTAGCGAAATCGCTATCCACGATCCGGTCACTTTTAAAGCTATCTTTGCTTCCTTAAAATAAGGCGGGAGATAGCATAGTTTAAAAAAAATAAAACCCGCCGCAGAGGCGGGTTTTTTGTTAATATAAGCATATAAACAAATGGATCTAAACAAAACTTTAGAGGATTCTAAAAATAAAATAAATTCTACCGAAACATCGGCAGAATTAGAGTCTATTCGTATTGAACTCCTCGGTCGCACTGGTTTAATCAATAAATTATTCGCCGATATTAAAACTTCTCCCAATCCTCGTGAATACGGCCAACTTTTAAATCAGTTAAAAAATCAATTGGAATCGGCTATCAATCTACGATCAAAATCTGTAGAGACGCACGATCGCGCGTCTCTACCAAAAGATAAAAAATTGGCTTCGCCCGCCGTAGCTTTAGCGAAAGTGGGTCATCTCCACCCCATTACTCAAACCGAACGCCAATTAAATGAAGTTTTCCGAAAATTGGGTTTTTCCATTTATGACAGTCCAGAAATCGTCAGTGACGAATATAACTTCGCCCGTCTCAATGTTCCTGCCGACCACCCTGCCCGTGACATGCAGGATACTATTTATATTCAAGAACCGGAATATTTGCTTCGGACTCAAACCTCCACCATCGAATCTTACTTATTACAAGCCAAAAATAAAGATTTACCTATTCGCGCTGCTTTTCCCGGAGCCGTTTATCGAAACGAAAAAGTTAACCGCAGTAATCACTTTGTTTTTCATCAATATCAAGCCGTCGTTGTCGATAAAGGTATTACTATGAAAGATTTAATTGGCACTATGGATTTAATGTTCAAAACTTTATATGGCCCAGAAGTAGTGGTTCGCTACCGTTGTAAATACTACCCCGAAGTCGAACCTGGTGTCGGCCCCGATATGCAGTGTTTTAATTGCCACGGCCAAGGCTGCCCCTTATGTAAATATGCTGGTTGGATCGAGATGGGCGGCAGCGGTATGATTCATCCCAAAGTTTTAGCAGCCGCTGGTATTGACCCAAAAATTTGGTCCGGTTTTGCCTTTGGTATGGGGCTTGACCGCTGGACTATGGCTCAAAATGACATCAAAGATATTCGCACTCTTAGAGGTGGCAACCTCGCCTATAAACCAAATTTATGAAACTAATTTATTCCGAACTAAAAAAATTCCTTCCTGATTTATCCGTAAAACCGGAACAATTACGTGATGACATCACTATGATTGGCCACTTCACTAATTATTTTGAAGAAATTGATGGCGAAATTGTTTTTGATTTGGATATTAAAGTTAACCGCGGCGACTGTTTAGGTTATTACGGCCTTGCCCGCGATCTCTCAGTTCTTTATAATATTCCTTTAGTTTTACCCAAAATTAAGGAATTATCATCATCTAATTACCAGCTTCCTATTACCGTCACCACCGACAAAGTCAAACGAATCATGGCTTTAAAAATTTCTGATCTAAAAAATTCCCCCTCTCCTGATTGGCTTCAAAAATTTATTAAAATCCATGGCACCAATTCGGTAAACACTCTAGTTGATCTGACAAATTACATTATGTATCTTTATGGTATCCCGGTTCACGCCTTTGATACCGCCAAATCCACTGACAATCTGGTTTGGGAAATAAATTCCCGTTTTAAGCAATTCATTACTCTCGATGGCACAAAATTCTCTTTAAACAAAGATATTTTAATGGTCAATAATCCTCAAAAAGCTTTAAGTTTAGGTTTCTGGGGTGGAGAAGCCTGTGCCATCGAAAATACCACTACCGATACTATTGTCGAGATTGCCGTCTATGACCGTACTACCGTCCGTCAAAACAGTCGGTGGCTCAAAGCTACTACCGAAGCTGGTACCCGTTTAGAAAAAGATCTTGACCCCGATTTAATTCCCAAAGCTTTAGGTCATTTAGTCAAATTAATATTAGAAAATTGTGGTGGTCAAGTTTCTTCTTCACTCTTCGATTATTATCCCCATAAAATAAATAGCCTCCCCATTGAATTTAATCCCCAAAATGTTTCTTTAACTGCCGGCATAAGTATTCCCACTGATTTCTCAATTGACGTTTTAACGCGTCTTGGCTGCGTTATTGACCATAATTTAGTCACTCCGCCTCCACTTCGGCAAGACATTAGTCTCGAAGCTGACCTTATTGAAGAAGTTATCCGTTTTTGGGGATACCAAAAAATTCCCACCACCGAAGTTTTATCTTTTAAAGAACTGCCCGACATTACTCCAAAAATTATGTACCTTATCGATGAATTAAAGGATAAATTAGTTGCCTTGGGTTACGACGAAGTTCTCTCCTGGCCTTTAGTTAATCAAGCACTAGATCTTAAAACTGTCGTTACCACTCAAAACAGCATCAACTCGGAATTTATTTATCTACGTCAATCCTTAATTCAATCCTTAAAAATTCAACTCGATCAATATCAACGTTTTAAGTTACCTCAACCCCAATTTTTCGAAATCGGTAAAATCTTTTCTCAAAAAGATGGCCAATACATCGAAAAAATTGCCTTAGGCATTTATAATTATGATTCAAAAAAATTACCACAAGATATAGAAAGTCTTAGCCTCCCCCTTGTCAAAGGGGGACCGAGGGGGATTGATAATTTCATAGAAATAATTCTTGATGATCTCCCAAAACCAGATAAATATATTCCCCTAATCTCTTCTTCCCAAGCTGTCGAATTAACTTCTCAAATCATCACTCTTGATGCTAACCTAACTCTCAATACTCAAGAAAATCCCTTATCTTTAATTAAAAAATATAGTGCCTTAATCGATGAAAAAATTCTCTGGTCAATGCAAATTACTGATGTCTATCACGATGAAAATTTAAATAAATATCGTTACACCTTCCAAGTTTCCTACTACAACTGTGACGACAAAACTGCTAAAAAAATCCATCTTTCCACTTTTAATTTAGACACATCTGTTACACATTAGCAGTCAATACCACCGGCTGATAATATAGACATCAAATTAGATAAATCCCATCCTTTGGTAATATTTATATATCAATCTATGTCAAACCAACTCCTGTCGGGCTCAAAACTGGTGTCGGTGTTAAAGTTGGCACCGGAGTCATCGTCGGTGTTGGACTAGGGGACCAGTCCCAAGGTACATTCACCCCGATCTGAATCTGATGTTCATCACTGGCTCCATCCTCATCTGTCGCCTGAACTTTTAAAGTATGCGGGCCATTACCCACGTTTATTGTCGCTTCAAAAGGCCGGGCATCCCAAGTTTTCACACTGTTCCCATCCACCCATAATTCCACTTTCACAATCTTTTTTAAAGATGAAGTGTCAATCTTAACATCAATATCATTCCCCGTTGTATCATGGTCACTTGGCTGGTTAAAAGTTACCCCGACTGTGCCATCAGTTCGACAATAACTCGTCGGTGGATTATACATTGTCTGATTCGGCTGTTGAGAAATCCATTTATCAATTCCTTCCTGCCAACGATTTCGGCCATCAGTGCTCACTGGGTCATCCTCTTTAAAATTATAATATTCCTGTGAATTGTAATTACCGTTAGATACATCTTCCGGCGTCGCCAAACCCGCTTTATCTTTACAAACTTTCAACATCAAATGAATTGGATCTGGAGTATTAGTTTGAGTACCATCAATAAAATATTCTGTCTTACTGGGAAAACCATCATGAACCCCATAACCGGAAAGTTTATCCACAGAGTTATTTACAATTTTATCAGGAATCGGAAAATCCTGTTTATCTCGCTTTGGTAAGGCATAAAGCATAATTTGGCGCCAAATTGGGGCTGCTCCAGAAACCCCGGAGGCCACTCCACCCATTGGACTATTATCATTATTTCCCACCCATACTGCTGCCAATAAATTTGGTGTCCATCCAATTGTCCAATTATCTCTTTTATCATTGGTGGTTCCGGTTTTTACCGCCACCTGATAATTAGGAATTATTAAACTGTTCACCGCTCCAAAAGTTAAAGTCCTTGCCGAATTATCAGATAAAATATTAGAAATAATAAAAGCTTCCTGTGGACTCATGACTTTTTGTCCTGTAGTTGGGTTAAATTCTTCCAACACTCGACCGGTATTATCCACTACTTTCAAAATTCCCACCGCATCTACTTTTGTTCCTCCGTTAGCAAAGGCACTATAAGCTGAAGCCAGATCAATCATTTTTACTCCCGCTCCACCCAAAGTCACCGCAAAATTATATTTTTTTAAATTATCTGCTGTCGGTTCTAGTGTCGAAATTCCCATATCGTAGGCCTGCTGCAGCATATTACTCACCCCCACCCGGGCTAACATTTTTACCGCCACAGTGTTAATAGAATTACCCAAAGCATCCCTTAAACTCATCGGTCCTAAAAATTTTCCGGTATAATTTACCGGGCTGTAATCCGGCTGTCCGGGAATTGGTAAAGATACCGGAGTATCCATTACCATGGTCGCCGCCGTATAACCCTTCCGTAAAGCTAATAAATAAGTTATCGGCTTTATTGCCGAACCTGGTTGACGCAAAGCCTGAGTGACTACATTAAATTGTCCATCAGTAGCCGTGCTGCCGTAGCCTCGTGAACCAACCATCGCTAAAACTTCACCATCCCTCGGATCTAAAATCACTGCCGCTCCATTGCTTATTCCCAATTTTACCGATTTATCTACCTGGTCACTGACAATCTGCTGTACCTGATTTTGTAAAGTTAAATCCAAAGTCGTGGTCACACTCAACCCGCCGCCCTCGGCCACATCTTCACCGTATTTTTGAGCCAAAAGGTCTTTTATCCAAAACACAAAATGAGGTGCCATTAAAGTTGAAGAATTCTGAAAAAATTTATAATTCTTTACTTCCACCATCGTTTTATCTTTAGTCGCCTGATCAATATAACCGTCCTCCTGCATTCTAGTCAGAACATGATCCGTTCTGTCAATATATGCCGTCGGTGTGGTCGAAAAGGGAGAATAATGATTCGGACTTTGGGGTAAACCTGCCAAAATAGCCGACTCCGCCAAGTCCAAATCTTTTACCGATTTTCCAAAATATTGTTGCGAGGCTGTTCCCACCCCCCAGGCCGTTCCGCCGTAAGGTGCTTCATTCAAATACATCGTCAAAATCTCGTCTTTACTATATTTAGCTTCAATTTGAATTGCTAAAATAAATTCTTTTATTTTTCTGGTTATCGTCACATCGGAATTCAGTAAAACATTTTTAACCAATTGTTGGGTTAAAGTTGAACCACCGGTTAATTTATGGAAATAGAAAAAGTTCTTGATAATTCTAAAAGGTGCCAAAGGATCAAAACCCTCATGACTATAAAAAGTTTTGTCTTCCACTGAAACTGTTGCCCTCTTTAAAGTATCAGGAATATCACTGCTGGCCACTACCTCCCGATTCTGATCGTGATATAGATCATAAAGCAAAGTTCCGTTTCGGTCATAAATTTTTGAAGCAAAACCGTCATGCCTGACCACTTTACTCGGACTCGGTAAATCTTTAGAATAATAAACAAAAATCCCTACAGTTAGGACTAAACAAACTCCAAAAATTATCAAAAACCATAAAAAAAATCGATACCAAAATCTTTTACTCCTTAAAAAAACTAAGGAAAAATGCCTTTTAGGAACCAACCTGGAATATTTGGAACGCTCCATAAACTTAGTCCAAACTTCCCGATGAAGAAGTTTTAAATTTAACCAATTTTTCAAACGATTAAAAAAATTTTTCATTTCAACAGAGTTGCCAAAAAGGGAATTATTCCCGACAAAAATAAAGCTAAAGTAGCTAAACCTAAAAAGAGGTTTCGCCATTGTTTTCTACCAATCTTTTTACCAAAAACTCTCATAAAATAATGATAACATAAGCCATGAATCTCCACCTTCCCGGAATCGGTCCTCAAACGGAAATAAAATTACAAAAATTGGGAATTTTTTCCCGGAGAGATTTACTTTATCACTTTCCCAATAGATATATTGATTTTTCCCATTTTACAGCAATTTCAAAAATAAAACCCGGTGAAAACGTCACTCTTTCTGGGGAAATTATTCATCTTCAAAACATCTTTACCCGCTCCCATAAAAATTTTCAAAAAATTATCATCAAAGACTCCACCGGTCAAATTGAATTGATCTGGTTTAATCAACCCTACCTCATCAAAAATTTTAAACTGGGCGATACTTGGGCCTTTGCCGGCACAGTTTCGATTTATAAAAATAAACTAAGCATCTTTTCCCCTGAATACGGTCAATTTAACACCGGTAAAATCATTCCCATTTATCCGGAAACCAAAGGTCTCAGCAGCCGTTGGTTTCGTAAAAATATTAGTCTAAATTTAAATACTTTTTTAAAAGAAACTACCGAAACATTACCTCAAAACATTTTAACTGAATATAAATTACTACCTGTCTTACCGGCTTTATCTCAAATTCATTTTCCCCAAAATGCCGCCTTACTCTCTCAAAGCCGCCGCCGTTTAGCCATCGATGAAATTCTCTCTTTGCAAAGTCTTTCCTATCTCCAAAAACAAGCTTTTTTAAATTTAAAACCTAAATTTATTTTAAAATCTAATAAAATTATTGATTCCAAAATCAAGAATCTAATTTCCTCTCTCCCTTTCACTCTTACTGATTCTCAAATCCAAGCCTGGCAGGAAATTAAACCAGATCTCTTGTCCAAAAATAAAGTCACCAATCGTCTTCTTTGCGGTGATGTCGGCTCCGGCAAAACAATTGTCGCCCTGCTTTCAGCCTATTTAACTTCACTCAATCAACACCAAACACTGGTTTTGGCCCCCACCGAAATTCTGGCTAATCAGCATTTTCAAACTTTTCAAAAATATCTGCCTAAACTCCCACTTTATCTCTTAACTGCCCATTCCAAAATTCCGGCTAAAATTCCCCAAAATGCCATTATTATTGCCACCCATGCTGCCATTTTTCAAAAAGCCAAATTTACCAAAAATAGTGCCCTGTTGGTTATCGATGAACAGCATAAATTTGGTGTTAATCAACGTTCTTTCTTAAATTCTATCCGTCCCATTCACACTTTAAGCCTTACCGCCACTCCTATTCCCCGTACCATTTCCCTAACTTTAATGGGTAATTTAGACATTTCTTTTATTAAAAATTCCCCAGAAAATAGGCAAAAAATTAAAACATTTTTGGTTCCCAATCCCAAAATTACTGCCTGTTATCACTGGCTCGAAAATCAAATCAAAACCCAAAATACCCAGGCCTTTATTGTTTGTCCTTTTATTGAAGAGTCAGACAGTGATCTCACCATTAAATCTGCCAAAAAAGAATTTGATAACCTTCAAAAAGTTTTTCCTACTCTTAAATTAGCCCTAATTCACGGCAAAACTGAATCAAAAGCCCGCGCTAAAATTTTAGCCGACTTTGCCAAAAATAAAATTCACATTTTGGTTACCACTCCGATTATTGAAGTCGGTATTGATTATCCCAATGCTACCACTATCATTATTCAATCTGCCGACCGTTTTGGACTATCCCAGCTTCACCAGCTCCGGGGTCGGGTTGGCCGAGGCAAACTGCAAAGTTATTGTTATCTTTTTACGGAAAGCCAAAATGATCCTTCAATCGCCAGACTTAAATATCTTGAAAAAAATCATGACGGTTTTAAAATTGCCGAATTCGATTTAAAAACTCGGGGACCCGGGGAAATTTTTTCTACCCTACAACACGGTTTTCCCTCTCTTAAAATTGCCGATCTTTCGGATGTAAAATTAATTGAACTCTCTCAAAAAATTCTGAAAACTATAATTTCTGATTATCCAGATTTTGATCTTAAAGAATTAATTTCCTCCCCCACAACTATCAATTTCGAAAATACTAATTAAACGACATTATTTGTAATAAAAGCCTATAGTGGTAAAATATACCTATATGAGAGAAAAACAAGTTTTAGCTTTTATTAATTATGATGTCTCTAATGGTAATAATTTAACTTTTACCGAAATTGCTAAACTTACCAAATATCAACCTGATCACACCCAACAATTTGACGTCATTACTGAACCTAAACTTTTCCGAAAACGCCAAACTTTTTGCGTTTCACTTCTACAAACCAATGAACAGTCAAACCAAAACCACTCTCGTTTAAATTTTTGGGAAATAAAAAATAACGTTCCCGGAAACAACTACCATTTAGAACACGAACAAAATAAGACCACTATTAATAGTTCCCTCGCCAGTGTCCCTGATGATTATAATGTTGAGATTACTCTTAAAAAAATGGCTAAAGTTTTAACTCCTGTGATTACCGCCTTGGAACATGGCCGTTTTAAAATTGTAGCTTAGTTCCTCTACCATTTCCCTAATTTACCAGTTATAATATCCCCATGACTGCACTACCTAAACATTGGCCGTCGAGCCGCCGTCAAGGCCGCCGCCGCGCTGCTACTAAAGCTCCTAAATTATCTCAAGTCACCACTTGTAAAAACTGTGGACAACCAAAAATTCCCGGTTTTATCTGCAAAAACTGCCACCAGTGAAAAGCAAAAACGATCCCCGGCATCAAAAAAGAATCAAAAATATCCAAGCACTTTTTGCCTGGAGCCTAATTCCTGCTTCTCTCGATAAATCTATAATTGAAATTATCCCTAAAATTCCGGAAATTGATCAACTAATTTCCGTCGCCGCCCCCAAGTGGCCCATCGACCAAATCAATAAAATCGAATTGGCCATTTTACGCTACGCCGTTTGGGAACTTCAGAATCAACAAGAAATACCGGAAAAAGTCGTTATCGATGAAGCTATTGAAATTGCTAAAGAATACGGTGATACTAATTCAGCTTCATTTATTAATGCCGTTCTCGGCTTTATTTTAAAAAAACAACATGAACAAGATTGACGAACTTCAGGAAAAAATCACTTTTTATTTTAAAGATCCCCAAAAATTGCTTTTAGCTCTAACTCACCGTTCTTATCTTAACGAAAACCGTCAACTCCTGGAAAGTAATGAACGCTACGAATTTTTAGGTGACGCCATTTTAGAATATTGGTCCTCTCAAAAATTATTCACTCTTTTTCCTAAATTTGACGAGGGTCAAATGACCAATCTCCGGAGTTTAATTGTCTGTACCCAAAATTTAGCCGAAGTTGGAGCAAAATTTAAGTTAGGTGACTATATTCTGCTAAGCCACGGCGAAGAAAAACACGGCGGTCGCGACAATATCTCCCTTTTAGCCGATACCTTTGAAAGTCTTATTGGCGCCATTCATCTCGACTCTGGCTACGAGGCGGTTGATCAATTTTTAAACCAATTCTTAAACGACAGCATCGATACTCTGTCCCAAAAAAATATTTACAAAGATCCCAAAAGCCTTTTTCAGGAAATTGCTCAATCCAAAAGGGGAATTACCCCTCATTATCAAATCCTCAGTGAAAGCGGTCCTGACCATCAAAAAATCTTTGAAGTCGGCGTTTACATTAATGAAGAACTTATTGCCTCCGGTTCGGGCAATTCCAAACAAAAGGCTGAAGAAGATGCTGCTACCAAAGCTAGTCAAATTATTGTATAATCCCATCCATGCTTAAAATCAAATTAAAACCAAATGGTAAGGTCCATCAACGATCATTCCGGATCATTGTGGCTCCTGACCGCAGTAAAGTTAACGGTAACTTCGTCGATGATTTAGGTTTCTACACCCCTCAGTCCAAAACTTTGCAAATTGATAAAGAAAAATTGGCCAAATGGGTTAAAAATGGAGCTCAGATCACCGAAGGCCTTGATAAACTTTTAAACCCCGACAAATACCCCCGAAAAAAGAAAGCTAAAAAAAGTGACGAAAAAAGTCCTAAAATAGAAAAAACAGAAAAAGCCGCTGAAGAAAAAGTTGTCGAAAAAACCGAAGAAGTTAAAGAAGAAGTTAAAATAGAAGAAGTTGTTGAAACTAAATAATATGAATGATATTAAAAGCGCTGCTGAATATATTATTAAAGCCGTCGTTACCGATGAAAGCGGTGTGGAAATTAGCACCCGGGAGGAAAATGGTCTAATTATTATTGAAGTTTCAGCTCCTTCGGAAATTATTGGTCAAATTATTGGAAAAGAAGGCAAAATCATCAAATCAATCCGCACTCTGCTTAATCTTGCTTTTCCCCAAACTCGATATCTCCTCCAAATTAAGGAGTAAAGAAAGGATCACTTCGGTTGTATTTTACAAAAGTTGCATTACTGTCACCAACTTCCGTGTTAGTCAAAGTATAGTTCTTTAAGGTGGTCAATAAGTCCATTTCTTGTTTGGATGGGGTTAAATCGGCTAAACTTAGACTTTCTAATTTAATATTAGAAATATCCTTTAAATAATAAGCCGAAATACTTAATTTAATTGTCGCCCCTCCGTCACCAGAACTCATCTCAAAATTATCAATTGACATCACTGGTAAACTTCTTTCAATTGCCTTTACTAAATCCAAATATTTTGACGCATCCCCAATCAAAGTTACCTGAACCGGAATTTTATCATAGCTACTGTTAGCTGTCACCGACGTTTCATCAGTCTTGATATCACCTAAACTTACGGAAAAATCATCGATTGCATATCCCACCCCTGCCGCCACATTTTGAACTATTTTTACCAACAAATAGGCACTTTTCTCCGGCAGTAAACCTGCTGCTAAAACCGAAGCTTGATTTTGAATTTCATTTTGATCAACTGTTTCCAAATAAGTCCTTTTTTGATTAGTTTCCGTTATTTTTTGATCCACCTGTCGTATTTGAGCCACCTGTTCTGAAAACTCATTGTATTTAGGTAAAATTACCAAACCAATACTCAATACTAATAAAATCAGCAAAGCGAAGGGTTGCAGCCACAACAGAAAAAGACTGGTATCCATACCAAAAATTTCGTCGGGTAGTTTTTGTTTTTTTATCATTTTAAATAAACCTCCAATTGAATCAACCATATATTTCCGCTCTCACTGGCTCCGTCAATTATTGCTTTGCTGACTCCGTCAACCTTAGCTAAGTTAATATCTTCTACCTTATCCTCCACACTATTCACACTATTTTCGTCAACAGCCTGAACTGTCACTGAAAACTGATTTATCTTTTTTAATTCAAAATTAGTCACAGTGACCCCCGGTCCAAACAGGGAATTGATTTTTTCAAAAGCCGTTGAATATTCAAAACGATTATTCAAAACCTCTCCCAAAACTTTTGCTCGATATTTCAATAGTTGTCCAACCACAATATCTGAAGATAAACTTTCTAAACTATTTAAGGACTGATTATATTTTTTAGTCTGTAAATTAAAGATATAGGCACTACCGAAATACAAGACCATCACCAATATCACCACTGCCAACCACACCACCCCCACCATCGACATATAATAGCGCAATGTTTTCTCCAACTTCATCCTAGCAGCTTGAAATTTAGCTTGACTCGGTAACAAATTTAAATTTGAAATGTCGCCTTTTTTCATACTAAAGATCTCATAGCCAAACCGGCAGCCATGGAAAAACGATAACCGTCAACCGATAAATCAATTGGCAAGACAATTTGAGTACTATTGACCTTTAGAAAAGGCTGAATTACCTGTACCTCGATTCCCAATAATCTTGTCAATTCCTCTGCAAGACCCGGCATTTTTGCCCCGCCTCCGCTTAAAACCAATAATTCAATTGCCTTACTGTTACTTTCCACATAAAGAGCCATGGCCCGTCTAATTTCTTCAGCCATACTGCTAAAAACCGGCATAATGGCATTTTTAATTTTCCCCTCAAGTTCCATTTCTTTTATACCATAAGCCTTTTTATACTCTTCCGCCGAAGCCAAATCCAAACCCAAATTTACCGAAATTGCCCTAGTTAAAGATTCGCCCCCCACCGGCATTGATCTGGAAAAATAAATATTACCTTTTTTAAAACTGATAATATCTGAATATTTTTCTCCAATATCTACCAACATAGTTGCCTCGGTGGCAATTTCCATTTGACTGATAACTCGTCTCATGGCTACTGCTGGCGATTCTATGGCCAACAATTCCAACCCGGCGCTTTTAAATAATTTGACGTAATTATTAATTAAATCATTCCTGGCGGCAATGGCAAAAACCGTCAAACGCCCGGCCTCATCCTCGTCAATAACTTCATAGTCAATAGATACCTGATCTAAGGGGTAGGGGACAAAAGTTTCCGCTTCAAACTTCAAAGCCTCTTTGATTTCATCCTCTCTCAACGGCGGTAAAGAGACTAAACGACTGACAATTTCATATTCCGGCAAAGCTGTTACTGCCTGTTTATTGGTAATTTTTAGATCTTTCAATAAACTCTTTAAAGAGTTGGCCACTTCATCAATCATTTTCTTAGTCGCCTCCGCTTTCATCCACTCGACTCTGGGAGTCTTTACTTCTCCAATCGCCTGAAGTACCAATGAGTCCTGACTTTTACTCAAGGCTACCAATTTAATACTATTTAAACCTAAATCAATCCCAATAATCTCACTCATTTATTAAGTATATGCTATTTACCCCTAATCACTCAACACTGAAGATTGTTTCCAAATGTCAAACAACACATTCGTGTAAGCCACCGCGTAAGGTAACCATTCAAAATTTCCATATAAAATATCTTTATTAAAAAGATATCCTCTGTTTATTTTCTCTTTAGAACCAACAAAACATTTATTAAAATATTTTGCCAATATCTCACCTAAATTTGCACTTGGTTTTTGATAAAATTCAATTTCAAAAAGCGTTTGCGCTAAGTTATATAAAATATTTTCAAGCTTTGCTAAAAATAATTGAGGAAAATATTTTTTTAAAAATTTAATTTCAATTTTGATGGCTGATTTTTCTCGAAAATATCTCCCTTCTTTTAAAATATTTTTACCTTCTTTAAAAGCTTCTAAATAAGACACGATATGAGCTAATTCGTGAATTAAGTCCATTTTTTGATAATTAATTTTAATTTTTTTATCTAAACTTATTTTAAAAGAATCATTTTCTTTCACATAATTTGTTTCTGAATAATCTCCAGAACTAATATTAATTTTATCTATATTTTTACCTAAAATAGGGTATTTTTCTCCAAAATAATCTAACAATTCTTTAGTGTTTTTAAAATTTTTAATTTCATATATTAAACATCGTTTATTTAATTCAATATTATTATTTCTAGGTAAAACAGACAATTTTTGATTACAATCCAAAATTACTTGATCGACCGATTTTAAAAATTTTTTATATTCTAAATTGGAAATTTTATAATTTTTTAAAGCCATATCTACTCGAGATTTATAGCCTTTACTTATCGAAAATCTATTTCTTTCTTTCACCATCGCCACTAATTTTCTCTCCATTTCCCGCCAATTAAAATCGGCATCGCCTCTAATTTTATTAATAAATTCCATTGGATAATTTATGACAAAATCTGCCGAAGCTTTATATTCCAGTGGAGGGTTACTCAATTCAAATGGTTTCTCAACACTTTTATTTATAATGTCATTTCCTATCTCATTATTAACCCAAATTTCGGCATAAACTTCAACACTACATAATTTTGGACTTAGTAACTTTAAATAGTTTTCTCTAGATTGTCTATATAAAATATCAATAGTTTGATAAAGATTTTTTTGGTCATAACTTAAATGCTTATCTTTATATCGTTTTTCTATCTCTTTATATAGTTTTTTGAGTTTATTGGTTTTTTGCATATTCCATTATATTTTAACTTTTTTTAAAAAATATATTTCACAGAGCACTTTTTTTATTCACCAAGGGTTGTCCTCCTGTCTTTCGACAGAAGGACAATAACCTAAGTGAGCAAAGTGCTCTGTGACGTTTGATTCTGACCTAAGTCAGAGGGATTAATCTTTCCACCAGGGTCGATTTGGCACAGAATCAGAGTCTTGAGGGCAAGATCCACTTGCACCCCGGCTCATACTGCTTTCATTTCCCTGATTGGAATTAATTGCTGCACCTGGTGTAGATTGGATAACTCCATTGGAATCTGGATATCCAACCGTATTTCCAACTCTAATTGCTCCGGGCGGCAATTGTTGATTTTTTACAGGACCTTTCTGAACTACTGGAGACACTTTTTCCTACTTTCTTATTTCTAGTGAGCATATGGCGACATAGGCTCGGTGAATAAAAACAGACTTGTAGTTTTAACTATTTGTAGAAAGCTACAAATCTAATCTTTGGTCTAGAAAAAAATCCTTTCTGGTTCTGAATCAACCGGTGTTTAAAAGAGCTTATCGTATAGTTATTGAGCATTTTCAATAATCACGATAGTTATATTTTACCATAAGATACGTGAAAATCAATATTATGTTAGATATGTAACAAATACGTATACCCCTAATCACTCAACACCGAATCTTCAGATGTTACCCCGTTTAGCATAAAAGAAGGGAACTCATAACGCCGGGCCACATTTATTTTTTTATTCACCTGAACTTTTGCTCCAACATCAGTACTAACCCCACCCGCTTTTCCGGTGGAATTAATTTCTATTCCCTGGACTGGGAAAACTCCACCGTCCGGACTATTCTGAACATAAAGTCTGCCCCCATCAAAAATTGGTGTCACGGCTATTAATATGGGCGTGCCACTGATGGCCACACTAACACAATCGCCGCTGGCCGCCGCAAAACCATTCACCATTTTACTTGGATCACTCGAAAAATTATAACCGGATCTTTTCACCCCATAACTGCCGCCGCTTTTATAAAAATAATTTATTTCCATCGAACCGGTAAAACCAGTGCCACACACATTCACCGTCGCCGCCCCATAATAAGTACTGCCGATATTACCGTTTTCATCATGGTTCACCAGCCAATAAAATTCAGCCCCATTTACCGGGGTAAATTCTCCGAAATCCAAAATCCCGTTATTAGCCGTAATATCTTTACCCACCACATCAGCCGAAGATAAACTATCCGGAGCACTGTATTGAGTTCCACCGGTACTTAAATAAAAGTCAACTCCCGATTCGGCCGCATTAAAGGCTTTTTTTAACAACTCTTCATTGGTATCAATTTTCGTTTCCACTGTCGAAGTTTTGGATAAAGACAAACCCACTGTCATCAAAATTGCCGATACCAGCAGTACAATAATGGCCACCTGCCCATTTTTTAAACCCCTCCAACTTCTTATTTTTTTAAAATTTATTATTTTCATATTTTTTATTTTATGCCTCCCTTCCTCAAGGGAGGGTAGGGTGGGTTTAAAATTTATTGTTCTACCCAACCGCTTAACACCCGCATCAATGTTCCGGGCATATTAAATATTAAATCAGGATTGTAATTCACCACAATGGCCGGACTGATATTATTTGTAATTTTACTTGTATAACCCCTCCCTAATCTAATCTCACCCCGGGAATACAACATGCCGTTAATTACCAGCTGATTGTCAACAGTTCCCAAAGCTTCGATTCCACCATCAGACATATAAATACCGTCAAGCTGATTGACATTATTGGCAATAGTAATTTTTCCTTTTACCACCACCATAAAAAATTTACCCGAAGCTAAGGAAAAATCATTATCAATATTTAAATCACCATTCACAAAATAAATTCCCTCAATTGGATGATTACTCCAACTCGTTCCGGTCACCCCAACTCCGCCATTAACCAAAAACTTATTATAAAAATATTGATAACTATAAAAAGTACTACTGTCGTTAGTGCTGCTGCTTGTCCACCAATCATTCGGAATTCCGTAAGCACTGTCATCAGTGTAACCATTTATATTGCTGTAATTACTAAAAGAAACCAAACCATTATCACTGTTTGCCCCACTAATGCTTAAGGCCCTGGCAAGATTAGTCATAGTTGCCGGCACCCCACTGGCCAATTGATCTTTAGCTTTTACCCCCGCCCCAACCACTTGAAACCAACCCTCCTGATTACGAATGTATGATAAATCAACCTGGGCCTGAGGTGTCAATCCATAAGCAGAAACATAATCTCCGATATTAAATTGACTATTCACCGGACACGAAGTCGTTCCCACTCCACCATCAATTATTCTAGTAAACCGACCCGCGGCCAATAAAGTACCATCCGGATTACTGACATTACCCCCGTTAACCAAAGGTAAATATGTTTGTCCCCAAACCAAATTCGCCGAACCGTAATGAGGACTATTAACAGCAATAGGTACATCATTTGTTCCTGAAATATCGGCAAAAGTTATTGAATTAAAACCGGTACTATCCGGTATCAAATTAATAAAACCAATGTTATTACAAACTCGTCCAGCGCTGCCGTCATACAAAGTTCCCGACACCGGCACCTGACAATTCCAGACTTTAAATTGTCTCTCACTATCTCCCCACCCATCAGTGTTGCCATCCTTATCCACCATATTCGTTTCAAAAGGATAAACACCGGTACTATTCATACCAGCACTAAAATCAATTGTTGTTGTATAAACAGCTCCCGTTCCTGAACCGGAAACAAAACTCATGTCATAAATATTTCCATTCCATCTTAGTTGTACTGTCGAAATATTAGAATAACCATCCAAATCAATCACATTAGCCTTCACTATCACTCTTCTTGGTAAAGCGTCATTCACAAAAGTACTCTCACAAATATGATTTCTACCATCACTATCGGCAGAAACTTCGGTTCCACTCCCATTTTCCAATATCAAGCTATCCAAGGTAGGGGCATTACAGCCTTTTAATCCATAGCAATAAATCTCCGGATTAGAACCGGGACATAAAAATGCTTGATTAATACACAAGTTGGCTGCTATAGAAATGTAATCACTACAATTACAACTATTGGTACCGCCGCCGGGAAGGGGAGTCGCAGTAGCTACCACCGTCCCCGGACAGGAACCACAATTCGGTCCTCCACAGTTATCACAATTACCTTTACCTCCTTTGCTGGCACAAGTGCTAGCCGGGTTAAACCCCGGACAAACTGAATTCGGCGCATTAAAGCACTGAAAAGGATGACAATAGCTCGTCGGTGACGGATCACCAACAGCCGGACAATAAACTGTTCCCACATAAAGCTCATTAGCAAGACTATAAACATTATTATTGCACCAAGTTGGAGGGCAACTTGAACTTGTGTAACATCTTATTCGAGATACATAACCGCCCTCAGGGTGAGTTTTAGTATCGCAAGTATTTTCGCAATAACCTGCCCCGTTGTTACAAATATTATCGCCATCCGTACTTCCTTCACACACTACTGTCGTTGGCACCGGTGTCGCCCCACCACCTGGTACTGTAGGTCCTCCTGACGTAGGAACAGCCGTTGGTTTTACGCCACAAAGTCCAGAAAACCCATTACAATATCCTGAACAACAATTACCATCAGTCGTACAAGCATTTCCATTATTTTTACAATTTGATGATGTTGGTACCGCTGTTGGGGCACATTCCGTTCCACCGGAACAACTATACGAAGAACAACAAGTATAATCACACCAAGGAGTACATGGAGTTGTGGGTACCGCTGTCGGTCTAGTGGTGGCTGTCGGCGCACCGCAACTATAATTAGTACTACACTCATTCAAAGAAGCTGTACAATTTACTCCGGAGGCAATTGTAGTACAGGTCGTGCCTTCACAAACTTTACAAGGTTCAGCCATATTTGCCAATACTATTGAACTTTTCCCAAACAACACCAAAAAAAATATTCCCAATGTCAAAAATAAAATTATTTTTTTCATTCGCCTTTGTATCCACACATCCGATAACCAGTGTTAAACACTAATTTAATCTCCCCATTGTTATCATTACCTAGAGTTAAGCTATCTTTTGGACAAAAAGCACTATTCCAATTTTGGTCACCATTGTTTAACGGTAAAACTGCATTATTTTTATGCTGGGCTTCGGGAATAAATATGGTCATTTTCTTTGAATCTAGACTAATTTTCTTTGTTTCCCCACTTCCATCTAATTTATATTCCAATTCCGATTTTCCCCCATTCCAGCTAACTACCACCGCAGTAACCTGTTTTTCCAAAGAAACCATTTTTTTATCAACGACTATTGCAGTTTTACCCGTGGGAATAGCGTTCTTATTGGGACTAGTTAAAATATTTTTACTAGAATTAGAATTCAAATTATGAAAATAAACAATTCCCAAACCAATAGCTATTCCTACTAAAATAAATCCCAACCATTTTTTTAGTACCTCCATACTTTAATTTAAACACATTTTTGTTAATTTTAAAAATATGAAATTGATTCCAAAAAAATTGTCTTCAAAAATTAATGAGCAAAAAATGTCATTTAAGGAATTCACAAAAGACCAAATGTTCAGTTTTTAGATTTGGATCAATTCCATACCCTGCCAAGAACTTTTCAATTGGCAGAGGTTGGCCATCATCAACCGGCAAAAAATTATCACTAAAAGTTAGACCTCCTTTTTTCTTCAAAAAATCATTTGCATACCAAACATCCATTGTTAGTTCTTTGGTTGGAGTGGTATATCTATTTACCAATCCATCTGGAACCAATCCATTTTCTGGACTGTAAGTTACCGAGAAAGAACTTTTTTCGCCAGTTTTAGAGTCTAAAACTGGATAAGTCTTAACTACTATCCATTCCCCATTATTGTCCTGATACTTATACGAAGAAATTGGCGTCCAAATATTTCTCGGAATCACAAAATCTTTTATATCATAACCCTTGCCACTACCAGTACCATCACTGTCTGATTTCAAAAAAGGTCCTTGATAATCAGCTAACTTGGCGTCCACAGCATCTAAATATCCTTTTATCCATTCATCTTGAGCCGGATCACCATATTTCGGAGCTTCCACCACATTTGGATCATTCTCGCTTTGTGGATCGACACCAAACACTCCACTATAATCAACTGATTTTTTCCATTGTGCAGTCCCCATATCCAATGTCGCCACAACTTGTCCATCTTTAATTCTCACCCAGCCTCCATTCTCATAACCCAATACAGAGTTAGTTAACGATTCATCCAATTTTAAAGCAGAAATTTGATCGGCACTTAATTGGTCACTCAATTCCAGTGGTCCATAACCCACCGGAATAGTATATTCGCTAGTAATTGTTGGCGGCACCATTGCCACCTCTCCATTTACAATCGGTAAAGCAAAACAAACATTGGGGTAAGCATTTGATTCCAAGCAAACACCACTATTTTCCTCAGTACTATCAAAAACATACTTAAAATGAATATCGGTAGTCTGTGGATTAAAAGGATTATTAGTCGCATTTGCCCAATATTTAAACCAAGTTGTTAAAGCTTGTTCCGTATCTTTAAAAGCCCCGGTTTCAATTAAGTTTTGTTGTTCACTATTATAAGGACCACCTGACAAATCAGGTCTCGTCGGCGTTGGCACTGAAGTTACCGCCTGAGTTGCTTCTGCTGTCGCCGTATATTTGACGTAAGGAGTTTCCGCATTTGATGTTGGCATTGGCGACACCTCTGCCGGGGGATTGGCATTAGCGCAGGCCGCTAAAATACTGGCTGCGGCCAACGCTACTCCACCCACCTTCGCATATTTACTAGTTAAAGCGTTATAAGTTTCACCCGCAAAATCAAATAAAGTATCTCCAATTTCTCCAAATTTTTCTACAAAATTAATCCTCACTAATTCACTTTCCTGAGGATATTTTATATTGACATCAACATTTCTCCCTAAAATGGCCAATTTTTGCCATTTACTTTCCATGTCACTGACCAGGCCATAATATTTTTTTTGATTTTCTTGATCTTTCCAATCAATCTCCGATTCTTTTCCTTCTCTAAATAATTTTCTGTCATAGTCAATCAAGGCTTTTCCCGCCACCGCCGACAACCAAGGTACAATTATTTCTTCATTAGTTGGCGCCAAAGATTCAAGTTTATCTAAAACTTTGTCATAACCCCCTTTATTATTTTTCCTCTCCCATTCATCATCCACACTTTTAACAAATCTACCTAATTTATCAATAAAATCTTTTCCTTCAGAGGCAATCCTATCCGAAAAATGATTGCCCAAAGCTTGGAAAGGGGACATCCCCGGTTCTTTTTCTTTGGTCTGAAAAGTGTTTGGATTCTCTCTACTTACCACGTCACCCATAGCACTAATATACACCCTATCAGCAGTAGTTTGTCCCTGTCTATTACCATTTAAATTTTCTTTATTTTTCATCAAGACAACATAACCTATAATACAACTGAGTAATTATAGCACTCTATCGGTCAAATTCCAACGTAAAAGTCCATCAAAACATATACATATCTGTTACATATCTGTGAGATTATTTATATTATTTTAGTGGGATATACCGCGAAAAACACTAGTTTCTCGGTACTACTTCCCCATAAAAAATCCCGGTATTTCCCACACTACTACCGCCCACTGCCAAGTTTAAGGTAAAACCTACCGACAAGACTTCTCCATTGGCTAGATTACACCAAACAAAGTTCTGACAATTTTTGGCCCCCACTCCGCTGTCTAAATAATTATATGTTCCGTCGGCCGATGCCGAAGCAATCTGTCCCGTCGCCGCATCACAAAGTAGAGTAGTCCTCCCGCCGCTTTTAGTCATAAAACTAATTGAATTACCAATCCCACTATTAATGTCTGGACAGGTAATTTGTCCCACCTGAGCATCTAAAATATTCTTCTTCAATTCTCCTAAAACAAACACCGCGTTCGACGACAGCATTTCATTGTTTCCGGTACTGCTTTTGGCCTTAAAGGACATAGTCATTATTCCTCCTAAACTGACCATCAGCATCCCCAACACCGCCACCGCCACCAAAGTTTCAATTAATGTAAAACCTTTATTATTTATTTTTTTATTAAATTTCATATTTATATTTTTTATCCTATTAAGGGGTAGGGGAAGGGATAAAATCATCTTTGCTAAAAAAACGATTAAAATAAATGGTTTGTGAATTTTTTCCCGACCAGCCAATACTAATTACTACCTCAGCACAATCAGTTTTACCAATGCCACAATTTGAATAAGAAGTTCCCACCGCCACAATATTGGTATAACCCACTGAGTAGGTATAACCGCTATATCCGCCCTTAGATAATCCGTTAACATTATTAAACTGCCAAAAACTTTGAGGATCATTTTGGCTAGTGGCCACCAGATCCTCGGTCACCATCGTCGCCAACTCAGTCGCCTTCCGCCGGTCAAAACTAGCCCGCCGATTGCTGACCCCTAAAACTATCAACACCACAATTCCCCCTAACAATAGGGCCAATATTCCCACTGCAAACACCGATTCCACCACCCCTTGCCCTTTTCTTATATTTTTTATTTTTATTTTCATTGACAAAAACCCACACTACAATAAGCGGAACAACATTGACCGTGAACACTACAGGCCGTGCCCCCTAACAAACAGGGAATTGGCGTCGGTGACGGTGCCAAACAAAATCCGCTATCACAATAATAAGAACAACAATCACCGTGAACACTACAGGCAGTGCCCCCTAATAAACAAGCCGCCACCGTTGGTGTTGGTAATGACGTTGGTAATGACGTTGGTACCGCCGATGTTGGCGTTGGAGCTGAAGTTGGAGTTACAGTAAAAATACTGGCCACACCATCATTATAGCCTCCTAAACTTACCTGTCCCAAAGCATTCACCACCACTTGGTCATATCCAATTACATCGTTTTGCGACTGAATATAGATATTGGCTGTTTCATCAGTTTCATACATTGTCCCCAACTTATCATGCGACAAAAAACCATTTCCTCCCCAAAAATATAAACTATCATTATCCATTTTTACTGGTAAATTGGGATCAATCGCCTGAGCAAAATAAGTCGTCCCTACTCCGTTTACTCCGGCCACCAAATAAGCTCCCACCACACTTAATTGAACATAGGTCAAATCCCCGCTATTGTAACCCAAAGGTACTTGCCTAGTTTTCGCGTAACTTTGGGCTAATTCTAAAGAAGAAATCACTTCGTCTCTGTTTTCATCCAATCTTTGTCGGGAATTAAATTTATTCAAATAAATTAAAGCTCCGCCGGAAATCACCGCCACCACTGTTATCGCCACCAATAACTCAATTAAGGTAAACGACTTCTTCATTAATAAAACTTTAGCACAATTACGGGCTAACTTGTCCCAACGCGTCAATTATTATCTGATCTCTGCCGGATAGATTATCCTTTGACTGAACAATTACTGTCGCCGTTTCTCCGTTTTTATATATTGTTCCTTTATTGTCATGTGACAACGTCCCTCCCGACCAAAAGTAAATTGATGGAGGATTCAGCGTCACTGTCACTTCACTATTGTTCAGCGGATTATCAAAATACGTGGTTCCCACTCCATCTACCCCGGCAATTAAATCATTTCCATTCATGGTCACCTGTACATATTGCAAATCCGGACCGGTGTAACCTAGCGGCACCTGTCTGGTTTTAGCGTAACTTTGGGCTAATTTTAAAGAAGAAACCACCTCGTCCCGATTCGCCTCCAACTTTTGTCGAGAATTATTATTGTTTAAATAAAGCCAAGCTCCGCCGGAAATCACCGCCACCACTGTTATCGCCACCAATAACTCAATTAAAGTAAATGCTCTTCTCACGGATTAGTCACTTTATAATTAGGACCGCCACATCCTGTGCTAACATTGGTCGAACCCATATCTTCCATTGTGGCACAAAGAATGTAAGTATAACCGCTACCGGTCTGATTATAAAAATAACTTGACGACAAATTAGTTTTTGGGTCCACCGGTAAAGCCTGTAAATAATTTGGCACTAAAACACTACTGTAATTAGCATTACTCGGATAAGTAGTTCCTGTCTGTCGAACCATTTCTAAAGCCATCCGTATTTTTTCCAAATCAGAAATTCTTCTGGCGTCCCGTGATTTCTTGGTTGCCGACGAATAACTAATTATTCCCGCCACACTTAATACGGCAATAATAGTAATTACCACCACCAACTCAATAAAAGTGAAACCCTTTTTCATTGTTGATTTTTAACACAATAAAAATTACCGGCGGCAAAAACACTACAATCATTTTTGGTAGCATTACCGGATCCCGAATTTTCTACTGCGGCACAGGCACAATAGGTGGTATTTCCTCCCCCAGGAGTATAAATATAAGCTGTCCAACCCACCCCTTTTGGATCCACCGGCCATTGTTGCATTACTCCACTGGAAGTAAATAAACCCGTATTTGCGGGATAAAGATAACTATTTTGACTGTAATACATTTCCGCCGCCTTCTGAATTCCATTCATATCTTCCACTCTCCTCGAATCCCGAGCTTTTTTTTGAGCCGCCCCGTAGGAAATTGATGCCACTGACACCAAAATACCAATTATGGAAATAACCACCAAAAGTTCAAATAAAGTATAAGCTTTTAAACCCCCTGTCCTTCGAACATCCCCCTTGATAAAAGGGAATTTTAATAATTTATTAATATTTTTTATTTTCATATTTTTTTAAATTTATATTTTTTTATTTATGCCTCCCTTCCTCAAGGGAAGGTAGGGTGGGTTTAAAATTTAATTGGCACACACAACATATAAATTTACATCCGTCGTTAAACCCACTCCGCAAACAGTCCCGCTATTTTGACACTGCAATTGGGACAATTTGTTATCATCCGCCCCGGAATTCATTTCGCCGCACAACTGAAAGCTGTCGCCATTACTAGTTGGATAGTAACTATAAGTAAAACCAACTCCATTCACACTGGGCATATATGCTGCCAGTGTGTTTCCTAAATCAATTCCGCTCATATTCGTCAGTGGATAATTTTGAGTGTCATTATAAAAAAGCCTTAAGGCATTTTTTACCGCCACTAAATCCTGTTTTTTCTGAGCGTCAGTGGCTCTATCCCGCGCTCCCATAAAATTTGGCAACAAAATCGCCGTCAGTGTGGCAATAATGCTAATCACTACCAATAGTTCTATTAGAGTAAAACCTGCCTGCCGGCAGGCAGGGCCTGATTTTTTAAAAAATGATATTGCCATTAGTTGGATCTAATTTAATATTTGGACTGTAATAGGCAAAACAATATTTCTCAATTGGGTTACCGCATTGATATGTCGGCGCTGCCCCGTTAATACATTGACTATCCTGAGTGTTCTCCAGCATGGCAAACAAAGCATAAGCTTTATTATCCACATCAGTCTTGTAACAATATTGCGGTAAAGCTGGATAATCATTTTCCTGTGGTAACTTTTGCATATAAACAAAATTCGCCCCGTCAATAAACTCTCCGCCCCAGGGAATTACATTTGCCCCCACTTTTATCTCGCCACCGAGAGGGTCACTCATATCCGGCATTTTGCCATAATCGGCATAATACATTTGTAAAGCCTTGGCCACCGCATTTAAGTCTCCTTTTCGAGCCACATCATTAGCCTTCTTTTTCGCCGTCTGGAATTGGGAAACTGTAATCACCGTCAAAATACTCATGATCGCAATCACCACTAATAATTCGATTAACGTGAATCCTTTCTTCATCTTATTAAATTTAACACAAAAAATACTTTTCGTCTCAATTACACCCATTTCCACAACAACTTACTTTACATCGAATACTGCACTCACCTATGTAACAATTATTCCCAGCACAACCGCTAGTTTCCTTATTACAATAACTAGATTGAGGATAATAGTAACAATTGCCTAAAGATAGACAATAGGGATCTGTTTTGGCCATTTCCTGACCGATGGTAATATTTCCACTGGAAACTCCATAATTTGGCACCATACTAATTTCTCCGCTCACTACTGTTTCCCCTAAACCAAGGTTAATATCTTTATCGGTTTTATTACTTAAAACAGTTTCGATTTTATACCACTTTGGACAGTTAGAGTCATAACCCACCGTAATAGTATAAGGTTTACGGCTGGTCGGATCACAAGGCCAAGGTCTTAACCAGGGAAAATCAAAAAATTTTGAGTTATTACACACCGTCGGATTAATCAATTTACTCACCAAAGCCTGATTCGGATAACAACCTTTGTCGTTGTAATAATCCTCAAAAGAAATCTTGATTCTATCCAGGTCTTTTTTTCTTTGGGCATCATGGGCCTTATTTAAAATTCCAATGGGATCAACCGCCCCAATCGCCGCCACCACTAAAATGGCCAAAATCGCCAACACAATTATTATCTCCGCCAAACTTATCCCTTTTCTCATTCTCATAACAACATTCTATGCCTTTTATTTAATTATTAATATATAAAAAAATTAAAATATAAAAATAATTAACAATATTTATTTCCCCTCCTTCGTCAAAGGAGGGGATTAAGGGGTAGATTTATAAATTTAAAATCCTTAATAAATTTTCACCCCAATAATAGGCAATTATCGTCCCTAAAATTAAAAACGGTCCAAAAGGAATTGGACTCATTCTGCCTATTTTTTTAAACCACATTAAAATTCCGCCAATTACTGCCCCCACAATAAAAGCCACATAAAAAGCCACAATTATATTTGGGAAACCCAAAAATAAACCCATAAAAAAGGCCAACAAGATATCCCCATCGCCCATGGCTTCTTGCCCTCTTATTTTTATTTTATGTAAAATAAAAATAAATAATGCCGAAATTACGGCATAAATTAAAAAGAATATCGAGGTACCCATTAAAATCCATTTAATTCCTGCCAAAATAATCAAAGCATAGGCCGTGGCATCCGGCAGCATCATATATTGAAAATCAAAGGCAGCTTCAAAAACCAATAACCCCGAAATTAATAAATTAATCAGCATTAACCAAAAATTTTCTCTAAAATAAATAAAATTTAAATAAAATAAAATCCCGGTTGTTATTTCTACAACAGGGTAGAGGATTGGTAATTTTTTCCCACAACATTGGCTTTTTCCTTTTAATAATATCCAGGAAATCACCGGTATATTATCCGTCCATCTTAACTCTTTGCCACAATAATCACAGATGCTTCTTTGTTTTTTAAAAAACGATTTTTTATTTTCCACCCGCCACAGGGCCATATTGATAAAACTACCGACACACAATCCCAAAACAAAAATCATTATTCCCAAAAATATTTCTACACTCATAATTTATCTAATTGTACTTTTTCCCCTCCTTTCTTCAAAGGAGGGGATTATGGGGTAGATTTAAAAACCCCGTCTCTCGACGGGGTTTAAAATTTCAAAACCTTTCCTTACTGAATACCTCCTTCAGGTACACACAACAGATTAGCAAGACTACTACCAATATCATTTGTCCAAGTTGTCGGTATAACACAACTACCACCTTGATCAGTCAAGACTGCATCTATACCAACACCACTCAAACACTTCAAGGTTGGCCCAACCGAACCAGTTCGATTAGCATTCGCTTTCGGGGTAAAACACACATAATTATTATTAGCATTAGAGTGATAGACATACATGTGATCAGAATCTAAAACCGTACTTCCAAACGGTGCTTTAGATTGAAAAGCACTCTTTAATTCAGAAGTCGTAATCAAAACACTGCCAGTTCCACCGGCACTCATTACCACTCCAAATTCCGGAGCAGTACTATCAAAGGCTCCCACAAAAGTACTGGGAAAAGTTCCCCCAGTTAAATTCCAGGGATAACCATTTTGAGACGCATAATAACGCTCATAAGCATTCAATACTTCAGCGGCATCGTTCTTAAACGAAGCGTCCCGAGCTTTGTTTGTCTGTTCAATTGGATTAATAGTGGCCAAGACAGCTACAGACAGAATAGCAATCAAGGCAATGACGATCAAAAGTTCGACGAGCGTAAATGCTTTTTTCATTTTTTTATAAAAAATTAATTGTTAATTAGTATCATTATTTACTTTTAAAATGATGATGTCAAGTTGTATATTGGCAACACCACCGCCACTGCCAAAAAACCTACTCCGATGCCCAAAATTATCATAATGGCCGGTTCAATCGCCGAGGTTAAAGCTTTCACTGACTCTTCAGCTTCTTTAGTAAAATAATCCGAAACTCTCATTAAAACTTCATCCAATTTTCCAGTAGCTTCTCCAGTAGAGATCATTTGGTTCACAATTAAGGGAAAAACCGTCGTATTTTCAAAAGAAGTAGCTACCGAAAAACCCTTTTGAACTTTCTCGGCAATCTGTAAATAAGCCCTTCGGTAAACTTCATTTCCTGAAACCGTGGCCACAATTTTTAATGCTTCCACCAAAGTAATTCCGGCCGTCAGCAACATTGACAAAGTTCGACAAGTGTTGGCCATAATTGATTTTTCATTCAGCACCCCAGCAATGGGAATTTTTAACATCAGTTGATCCTTTTTAAAGCGATAATCCTCGCTTTTCATTCCCAAAGAATTAGTAAAAAATCCCGCCGCAATTAATATCGGAAATACGTACCAAGTTTTAACCATAAAATCCGATGCCGACATCAAGCCTTGGGTTATCGCCGGCATTTTGGCTGTCCCCATGTCAGCATATAAACCGGTTAATTTTGGAATCACAAAAATCATCATCACAAATATCACTACTATCATGGCCACGATGACAATTACTGGATAAATCATTGCCCCTTTTACTTTTCCTTGGAATTCGTTTTGATTTTCCAAATTCTGAGCTAACTTCCCTAAAATATCATCCAAAACCCCCGCCTCTTCTCCGGCGGACACCGAAGCAATATAGGCTTCCCCAAAAACATTTTTAAATTTTTCCATTGACTTTCCTAAAGGCATTCCCCCCCGGACATCCTCTAAAGTTTTATCCAAAATTTGATACAAGCCGCCGCTTTCCTCCTGTTGATTTTTTAGCAAGGCTAAAGCATCGGTCAAAGGTAAACCAGCCGTCATCATCGTCGATAATTGTCGGGTAAAAGTACTGACTTGTTTTAAGCTGACCCGACCTTTAATTTTTTTACTAATCTCGGTCAAAATATTACTGTGAGTAGTTTCCACCGACAGGGGAATTAATCCATTACTTTTTATTGAATCCACTACTTCTTTTTTACTGCCCATCTCCAATTCCCCCTTAATCAGTTTTCCACTCCAATCCTTAGCTTTATAAATAAATTTAGGCATTTGATTTCAAACTCCTTAAACTACTTTGAAAATCTGCCGGTTTTAAGGCATAACTCAAAGCAATCTCTTCAGAAACAACACCGTCTTTCACCAATTTAGCTAAAGACGTTTCTAGACTAATCATTCCCACATCCACTCCAGTTTGAATAATATTATCGATCATAAAGGTTTTTCCTTCCCGGATAGTATTGGCCGTGGCCGCACTGGCCGTTAAAATTTCCAAAGCCGGCACCCGACCGCCATTAATAGTCGGAATTAATCTCTGGGAAATTACTGCCGATAACACCGAAGCCAATTGAACCCGAACCTGAGTTTTAGTCCCTTCCGGAAATACGTCCACAATTCTGTCAATCGTTTGTGCCGCTGAATTGGTGTGCAGAGTCGAAAAAACCAGATGCCCGGTTTCCGCCACTGTTAAGGCTAATTGAATTGTTTCTAAATCCCGCATCTCCCCTACAAACACCACATTTGGATCCTGTCTTAAGGCTGAACGCAGAGCCCGATCAAAACTTTTGGTATCCGTTCCTAGTTCTCTTTGGGAAATTATTGATCTGATTGGTTTAATGATATATTCCACCGGATCCTCAATTGTTACCACGTTAACACTGCTATTTTTATTGATTTCATTAATCATCGAGGCCACTGTCGTCGATTTCCCATGTCCGGTTGGTCCGGTTACCAAAATAAAACCCTGTTTCAATTTAGTGAAAGACTTTATTACATCCGGCAAATTAAGCATTTCAAAGTCAGGGATCTCTTCAGAAATCACCCTTAAAACACAGGCCGGACTATTTTTTTGAGTATAAATATTTGCTCTAAATCTGGAATTTTCTAAAGTTACTGAAAAATCCAGTTCTTTTTCCTCTAAAAATCTTTGTTTTTGTTCTTCCGATAACAACGATAAAATCATTTCACTGTCTTCAATTACCCCAATATTGGTCACTTCTTCCAACTCCCCATTTATTCTAATTCTCGGTGTCAAACCTAAGCTAAAATGAACATCTGAAGCTTTGTTAGCTACCGCCAGTTTTAAAACTTCCTCAATTTTGCTGTGCATTTTATTTTTAAATTTTCTATTTTTATTTTATTAAAAAAATTTTCTCTCCCTCCTTTTTCAAAGGAGGGCTGGGGTAGATTTAATATTGCGCCACCCTCAACACTTCATCCATCGAAGTGACTCCTTCCAAAACTTTAACGTAACCATCTTGTTTCATAGTTAACATTCCTTCAACAATGGCTTCTTTTTGAATATCCGCCGCCGCCGCTTTTTCCACAATTAATTTACTGATCTTTTCCGTAATCGGCATCACTTCATAAACAGCAATTCTCCCTAAATATCCAGTATTATTACATTTATCACAGCCAACAATTTTAGGCATCATTAATTTTTTGCCCTCTTTTTTCCACTTATCTTCAATCATTTCATAAATCGGCCCTAAAGTACTCTTTAACTCAGTTACCTTTTCCGGAGGAATTTCCATATCTTGCCGACAATTAGGACAAATTTTTCTCAACACCCGCTGAGCCACCACACAGGTTAAAGCCGAGGTCAACAAAAATGGTTCCACTCCCATATCGAGTAAGCGCGGCGGTGCCCCAGAAGCATCATTAGTGTGCAGAGTCGAAAAAACCAAATGTCCGGTTAAAGCCGCATTTATAGCCAATTCTGCTGTTTCCGTATCCCGGATTTCCCCCACCATAATCACATTCGGATCCTGACGTAAAAAAGACCGCAGTGCCGAAGCAAAGGTTAAACCTGCCTGAACATTTACCTGAACCTGGTTCACCCCTTTCATTTGATATTCCACTGGGTCTTCAATCGTCACCACGTTTACTTTAGACGTTGCCACTTTATCTAGTACCGAATACAAAGTGGTAGTTTTACCGGAACCGGTCGGACCACAGACGATAATAATTCCGTGGGGTCTTTCAATGGCCTCAGTTAAATTTTTTAAAGCCAAACCCCGTAAACCTAAATCCGGCAAAGTCGGCACCTTAGACGATTTTCTTAATAAACGCATCACCACCTTTTCCCCATAAGATACTGGTAAAGTTGAAATACGTAAATCAACTTCGTTGCCGTCAACCGTGAAATTAAAACGGCCGTCCTGGGGAATTCTTTTCTCATCAATTTTTAAATTAGCCAAAATTTTGATTCTGGAAACAACTGCCTCTAACACATTTCGGGGTAAAATATACTTTTCCTGTAAAATACCGTCAATTCTATATCGAATCCGGACATTTTCCTCCATTGGTTCAATATGAACATCGGAAGCCCGGGATCGGACTGCGTATTCTAAAATTGTGGTCACAATCCTAGCAATCGGCGCTTCGGCCGACACTGCCTTCATATTGTCCGATTCCACTTTTATTTCATCGACTTTTTGTTCATCTAAAGCCTTGCTGACCTCCGAAGTAATGCCTTGTTCCCTTTCATATTTTTCCCGGATAAAATCATCAATTTGTTTTTCTACCGCCATAGCTGTCTTAATCTTCATACTGGTTTTCTTTTCTAGAAATTCTACTGTTTCCAAATCCAATGGGTTGGCCATAGCCACATACAAAGTTTTTTCTTTAGGCATCATCCGATAGGGAACCAGATGATATTTTTCGGCCACACTTTGGGGCACCAAAGACAAAGCCTCCGGCGAAAAACCAATACTTTCTAAATCTACAAAAGGTACTCTTAAAAATTCTGCCTTATATTTAGTAAAATCAGTCTCCGATAAAATTCTTAAAGATTTAATTATTTCTTCTTCGTTTTCACCAGTTTTTACTTGTCGTAAATTTATTTCTTCCGCTTTAGCCCCATCTATTACCCCATTTTCTACTAAAACATCAACTAATCTTTTATAAACCTTCATTTCTCCATTCATAATCTATAATCATAGTAAACTATGTCGCTCTTCCCTTCAAGACTAATAATCACTTCCTCTTCGGAAAGTTCCGAAAATAAGATTAAAGAACTCCTAGAGGAACTTCATCATCAATTAAGCAACGACCCTGACCTTTTTATCTTAAATGATTACACTATTGCCGCCGTCCGTTCTCTCAAAAAATTTCTCTCTCAAAAACCTTTTAATCACGACACAAAAGTGGTCTATCTTCCCCAAGTTCAAAATTTAAATATCGAGTCCCAAAATGCCCTTTTAAAAACTTTGGAAGAGCCTGGGGAAAATAATTATTTGCTGTTGACTACCAGTAATCCCTCACTTTTATTACCCACCATTTTATCCCGTTGTCAAAAAATTAGATTAAATTATACCGAAAATAAGGAAAAAACAGTTCTCTGGCCAATTACCGGTAATCCAAAAAAAGATCTCGATTTCGCCACCACTATTACTATGGATAAAACCCAAATTAAATCTTTACTATTATCCCAATTAAATCAATATCATCAAAATTTTATTTTAGATCCAAAGCCCGTCACCGCCAAAATTATTAAAAAACTTATCAAAGCCGTCAATCTCATTGATTCCAACGTCGACCCCAAAAGCGCCCTAGATTATTTTTTCCTAAAATAAATTCAATCCCTCTAAATCTCCCCCCATCTTAACCCACCCCTAACCCCTCCCTTGACAAGGAGGGGAAATAAAATTCATTATTTTCTTTTTGACTTCATCAATATCGTTTAAAACTTCGTCATTATTAAATCTCATTGTTTTAATTCCAATTTGACTTAAAAATAAATCTCTTGCTTCATCATAATTTTTCTTTTTATCATGTGAATTACCATCAATTTCGATAGCTAAATTTAATTCTGAACAATAAAAATCTAAGATAAATTGATTAACTGGTTTCTGTCTCAAAAATTTATAACCAGTTTTTCTTTTCATCAATACTTCTAACCATATTTTTTCTTCACTCTCAGTTGGATTACCTCTATTCTTTCTTGACAGTTCCATTAATTCTTTTAGATAATTGACACTCCCATGTAACGGATTTAAAGCTTCAATAACTATTTTCTTCCTGACCACAAATAATTGTGATTATTCTTACCATCCTTGTCAAGGGAGGGTAGGGTGGGTTAAGACAAGAAATTGGTTCTTACTGTTAAAGAGGGGGTTAGGGGAGATTGAGTTTTGATTTTCCGCATTTTTCCCTCATTGATTTTCTAAAATCTGGTATAATTCCCTTAGAATGTTTTCTCCGTTATTTACCATCAATAACCAAATTCTAAAAAACATCGGCATCATTGAAGCTGCCAAAGCTATTATCGATGAAGCTCCCCTAATTCCAGCTTACGAAAAACAATTTCAACAAGAGGCCATTGTCCGCACCGTCCATTATGGCACCCGAATCGAAGGTAATGATCTTACTTATCAGGAAGTTGCCAAACTGGTCGAAGGCCGGCAAATCACGGCCACCGAACGTGATATTCAGGAAGTTATCAACTATCGCAACGTGGTGGCCTACCTTGAAGAAGTTTGGGCCCTTTATGACGCCGGTATGCCCCTGCCCGAAGAAAAATTTAATTCTAATATTGATCCGAAAAATCGACCATTTTTTTACAGTGAAACCATCGTTAAAAAAATTCACGAATTGACCACCACCAAAATCATTTCCGAAACTGAAGTGGGCAAATATCGCCGCCAGCAAGTGGTTTTAAAAAATACCCGCACCGGAGAAATTGCTCATCGACCCCCCCCAGCTATTGAAGTGCCCTATTTAATGACCGACTTAATTGATTGGTTAAATGACCCTAAATCCCGGGAAATTCATCCCGCTATCCGTGCCGCCATTGTTCAATATATCCTAGTCGCCATTCATCCTTTCATCGAAGGTAACGGCCGTGTTTCCCGTGCTTTTGGTATTTTACCGCTTTACGTTGAAGGCTACGATATTCGCCGTTTATTTTCTCTGGAAGAATATTTCGACCGCAATGCCGAAACATATTACAATACCCTCCAAGCCACTCACGAAACCAACAGTGATATTTTTCAACGCGATTTAACTAATTGGTCTGCTTATTATACTGAGGCCTTGGCCATCGAATTAACCCGGGTTAAAGATAAAGTTCAATCATTGTCCCGCGACTTAAAATTCAAACAAAAACTGGGCGGCAAACAAGTTCACTTAACTGAAAGACAAATTAAATTAGTCGAATATATGCAGCAATTTGGCGGCCTGCGCATGCCCGATGCCAAATCTCTTTTACCCATGGTCAGCGACGATACTATTTGGCGCGACCTCAAAAAATTAGTTTCCGATAAAGTTTGTGAAAAACGCGGTTCCACCAAAGGTGCTTACTACTGTCTCGCCAACGTGTAACTTCAATCCCTCTCGGCTTCGCCGCTTCTCCCTTTAACAAGGGAGATTTTAATTTTAATTTTTCTTATTTGTTTCCCCCTTATTAAAGGGGGATAAAGGGGGATTGAAACGCTATAATAGCTTATGATCACTCTCGATCAAATCGATTTAACTAAAAAATCTCCTGAAGAAATTGGTGAACTGCTAATCAGCGCCAAAAAAGCCTACTACACCGGCGGCAAACCTATCATGGATGATCACACCTACGATACTCTAGAAGAGATTCTCCATCAAAAATCACCTTACCATCGGCTATTTTCCAAAGTTGGTCACGATAATTTTGACACTGGTTTTGATAAAAAAAAGCACTCAATTCCCATGGGTTCTCAAAACAAAGTTAATCAATATGAAAATTTAGTTCATTATTTTGAATTGAAAAATAGTTCTTTAAATAAAAATAATTTTGCCCTCCTTCATCAAGGGGGGATTGAGGGGGGTTTTGTCGTTCAACCCAAATGCGACGGCATCTCTTTAGAAATCGTTTACCAAAATGGTCAACTAATTGAGGCTATTACCCGCGGTGACGGTTTTATTGGCGACATTATTACGCAAAATGTCGTTAAAATGAAAAATTTTGTCCAAAATCCCAATAATTTTACTGGTTCCATCCGTTGCGAAATCGTGGTCACTAAAGATGATTTTAAAAAATTAAACGAAATTGTTAAAAATAGTGTTCTACCCCTCGTGCCTGCCCGCCGTGGAGGGTCAAAGAGGGGTGCAAACGCAGTGAGCGGGGAGATTTATTCTAATTCTCGTAACGCTGCTTCCGGCCTTTCTCAAAGACTTGACGGCAAATATAGTGAATTTTGTACTCTCATGGCCGTTGATATTTTATCCGAATCATTGGTCAAAACCGAACAAGAAAAAATCTCTCTCTTAAAATCTTTTGGTTTTACCCCCGTCGAATCCGATCTTTGTCATAATTTTTCTGAAATTGAAGAAATATATCAAAAATTTTTAACTGAAAAACGGCAAAATTATCCTTTTGACATCGACGGACTCGTTATTAAAATTAACGACTTAAATATTGCCCGGGAATTAGGTTCCAAAAATAACCGACCTAAATTTCAAGTCGCCTATAAATTTCCGGCCGGTAGTAATCAAAGTCAAATCAAAAAAATTGAGTGGCAGGTTGGCCCCATGGGTTCCATTACTCCGGTCGCCGAAGTTGAACCCATCGAATTAAGCGGCGCCGTTATTACTTTTGCCTCCTTAGGTAACTACGATTTAGTTATTAAAAAAGACCTAAATATCGGCGATATTATTGAAATTTCCCGCCGTGGCGATGTTATTCCCCACATTGAGAAAGTGATTACCAAAGTTAATTCTGGCCACACCGAAATTCCGGAATTCTGCCCAAGCTGTGGTACCAAATTAATCAAAGAAAATAAATTTCTCCGCTGTCCTAATTCTCAAAAATGTCTCGGCCAAATTCTTGGTTCCCTCCGCGTCTTTTGCGATACCCTTGGCATTCTTGGCCTCTCCGATAAAACCATTGCCAAACTTTATCAAGCCGGCAAAATTCGTTTTCCCGGCGATTTTTACAAATTAAGCGTCGCCGACATCAGCGATCTTGATAACCTTGGTGAAAAATCCGCTAAAAATATTCTTCATCAAATTCAGGAAAAAAAATCCTTAACTCTCAAACAAATTTTTGACGCCGCAGTGATTCCTAACTTCAGCGCTGCCCGTGTCCAACAATTAATCAGCGCCGGTTTTAGCACTCCCGAAAAACTTTTACATATTTCTCAAAGTGAAATTGAATCTTTGCCTGGTTTTCAAAAAACCCTGGCCGACAAAGTCTGGCAGGGGATTCAACTGCGAAAATCCTGGCTTGAATCCATTCTTTCTCAAATCAATTTAAAATCTGCCAACAATTCTCAAAAACTTTCCGGACTGACTTTTTGCATTACTGGCGATTTGTCCAAGCCTCGGCCAAAATTTATCGAGCTTATCGAAACCAATGGCGGTAAATTCGTCAATTCCGTTTCCAAAAATACTAACTATTTACTGACTAACCTGCCTGCCGGCAGGCATGGCGAAATTAATTCTAACTCTAGTAAATTCATTACCGCCAAAAAATTAAACGTTAAAATAATCAACGAAAATGATTTTCAAAAATTACTCTGAATCCGCCGCTCTTCTGGCTCAAAAAATTAAAGACGAATTTGACGGCAATTTTTCTTTAACTTTTATCAACCCCGAATCAGAAACTTTTGCCAAAAAAGTCGCTGAATATTTAAACTCCACTTTAGATGAATCTGTCCACCCCCAATATTTAGTGATTATCGACAATGGCATCACCCCCTCCGTTGAATACAACGAATTTACCGATGAAATCAGAAAAAATCACCCCAGCACCGATATTATCATCGCCATTCCCGTTATTCCTGAATCAGAAAAGGCCACCCTCTCCCAAAATTGTGATACCCTTCTGTATCTTCATGCCGATCCTTATTTTTTCTCGGTCGATCAATTTTATGAAGAGGCCAAATTTTAGCAGAATTACTATCAAACTGCTAATATATACATCAAATTAAATAAAACCTATTCTTACACATTATTTACATATCATAATATATTAAACAATATCAAATGATACTCTTTTTTGGTTTAGGCAATCCCGGTAAAGACTACGACAATACTCGACATAACTTGGGACAAATGGTTATCAAAAATTTCGCCAAAAAAAATAATTTTTCTCTTTCCAAAAAAAGTAAACTCCAATCCGAAGTCGGGGAGTCGTCTCAAAATATTTTTGCCGTCTCTACAGAATATATGAACGTCTCCGGAACTTCAGTTCAAAAAGTCGCCGCCTTTTACAAAATTTCTCCCGAAAATATTTACGTTATTCACGACGATTTGGACCTGCCGGTTGGAGAATGGAAATTACAATTCGACCGTGGCCCCGCCGGCCACAACGGCGTTATTTCCACTATCGAAAATTTAGGTACTCAATCTTTTTGGCGAATTAGAATCGGTATCAGCCACCCTCGACTCGCCGAAGTCGAAGGCAAAGGCGGTCCTTCTGTTGAAGATTATGTCTTAAAACCCTTCTCTAGTGACGAAAAAGTGCTTATTTCCCAAACTATTGATAAAATAGTCGAGCAAATTAATATTTTGGGCCATTAGCTTATCTGGTAGAGCACCGCATTCGCATTGCGGAAAGGGCGGTCCGACTCCGCCATGGTCCACTTTATAATCTTTTCCACCCTTTATTTTCTTCTTTAAAAACACTCATTTTCCCCACCTCAAAATTTAATTTCGGAAAATTATCGGGAATATTTTTCGTAAAATTGTAATCCAAAGTCACATGAGCTTTGAAAGAGGGAACTAAGCCACTAGTATAAGGTCCGGCGTCCATCTCCACTAAATTTTCTAAAGTTTTTTTAACTTTTTCAGCCAACTCTAAAAATTTATTTTCCGGCCCTATTTTAGCGTAAAGAATTTTCCGGCCCTTTTGTTCAAAAAAATCTAATCCCGTAAATTCAGCCGTAAATTGGGTAAATTTAATCTCTTTAATCTTTTCAATTAATTCTTTTTCACTCCTGTTTTCCTTTAAAAAAAACGGTGCTAATAAAGTTAAATGCAAATTTTTGACCGGTAATTTTGTCAAAAAACTTTCCTGATAAAAATCTCTTAAATTTATTTCTGTTTCTGAAGAAATTGGCACTGCTACAAAATATCGTGGTTTCATAAATACTAGCCTATGATACACTATTTCAACATGGAAAATTCTCTGAATGATACTTTCCCAGGGCAGCAGGAAGGCGAAAAAATTCTTTCCGTCATTACCCCGCATCAATCAGCTTTTGTTTTAGAATATTTTAAGTTAGTTTGTGTTTCTCTTTTGATTTTAGTCGGCTTTATTTCTCTGCAAAAAATCAGTCCTATTTTTATCACCGTCGGTATTTTATTTTCTCTTTTTACCCTAATCATCGGTTTTTTCCTCTATCGTTCCCTTCACGCCAAACGTATTGCCTACCTGACTGATCGCCGTCTGGTCCGCTTCGAACCTTCTAATGTTTTTGTCGTCAACAGCCGCTCCCTCACTTGGGACAACACTTTAAAGGTGAAAACTTTTCCCACTAATCTATTGTGGCGTTTAAAAAATATTGGCACTGTCATCGTTCACTCCAAAACTACTTCCACCAGCGTCAACAGTCCCGATCAGGTACTTCTAAGCAACGACGATATTGTTTTAAAAAATGTTTACTATTACAAAGATCTTGGCAACTACATCGACAAAATTCTCTATCTTTACGAACATAATTCTAAAGAACTAGAAAATATTCATCCTTTTGTCAACAAACCCAAAGGCCAAAGATACTAAATGCGCAATACCAAACCCACCGCTATTAGCGAAACTTTATCCTTATTTAAGGAAAATATTGCTAAAAGAAAAAAATATGTTAAAAATGAGTTTCAGGCTTACGGTCTGGAACTAGCCACCGAGTTAGGAGATTGGAAAAATAAAGCTCTCTACATCCGTCTGGCTAAAAACGAAGATCGAAAACTATTGGAAAAAGCCCGTTATTTTGTTAAAGATCACTCTCCGGGCCAAATTAAAACTCCTTATCGTCTTTTTATGTGGAAACTTCGCCAACTCCATCTCGAAAAATTTGAAAAAGATAATTCTTAATCATACTATATAATGGTAAACATCTATGAAATTTTTCTCTAAATACAAAAATAAAATTATTATCGGCATAATCATAATAGTTGCCATATTAATAGGCAAAAATATCTATCAAGCCCAGAAATATAAAAATCCCACCTTTTTTAATCCTCAAAAAGACACGGTAATCACCCCTAAAATTCAAAACATTCAGGACAATCTCACTCTGGCCGGCTCCGTCAAAGCCGACGAAAATGCCACTTTAACCTTTCTCAACCCCGGTAAATTAGTTTGGGTTGGTGTCAAGGTGGGGGATAGCGTCAAAAAAGGTCAAGCCATTGCCAGTCAGGATAAAGCCCAACTTCAAAAAAGTCTTCAAAGTCAATTTAATAATTATCAAACTAATTTAAGTCAGTTTTGGGATGTTCAAAATCAATACAAAGATACTGTTATTTCTGATACTGTCCAAAGAATCTTAGACCGAACTCAATATTCTTTGGATAATTCGGTTATTAATTACGAAATTGCCGATATGGCCGTCCAGGAATCTACTCTGGTTTCACCCATCAACGGTGTAGTCACTGATGTCTCCGAGCCTCATGCCGGCACCAACGTCAACGCCGCTAATGCTTCTTTTACTATTATCAATCCCCAGTCGATCTATTTTTATGCTGAAATTGACCAATCAGAAGTCTCCCAAATTAAGATTGGCCAAAAAGCCACACTCAGTATCGACGCTTTTCCAGACACTAATTTGGACTCTGAAATTACCTATATTGCCTTTACCCCGGTTGCCGGTCAAAGTTCTACCGTCTATGAACTCCGTTTTAAACTTCCGGTCGATAATAAAAATTTAACTTATCGATATGGCATGGACGGCGATGTCACTATTACCCTCAATCAACAGGACAATGCCCTCACTCTTCCCATTGATGCCCTCAACGATGAGGGTAATGGTAATAACTATGTTTGGGTCAAAAATGGCGACAAATTGATCAAAAAAAATGTTACCACCGGTATTGAAAATGACACTGATGTCCAAATATTAACTGGCTTAAATTCAAATGACTCCATCGTTATCAAAAAAGTCTAATTCCGTTAAACCTGTCCTCGAACTCAGGAATATTGTCAAAACCTACACCTCTGGCAACACTGTTTTCAATGCTCTCGACGGTGTTTCCTTGGATATTTATCAAGGTGAGTTTGTTTCCATCACCGGTCCCAGTGGTTCCGGTAAATCCACTCTAATGCACATTGTCGGCCTTTTAGATAATCCCACTTCAGGTGAAGTTTTACTCGAAGGACAGGATATTTCTCATTTCAATGAAGAAGAACTAGCCAAAACCCGCAACATTACTCTAGGTTTCGTTTTTCAACAATTTAATCTACTCGCCAAAACTTCTTCTCTGGAAAATGTTCTCTTACCGCTTTTATATTCCGATGTTCCTAAAAATCTCAGAAACCAAATGGGCATCGACATGTTAACCAAGGTTGGTTTAGCCGACAAATTAAAAAATACCCCCGCGCAACTTTCCGGCGGTCAACAACAACGAGTGGCCATTGCCAGAGCTTTAATTAATGATCCTAAAATTATTCTCGCTGACGAACCCACCGGTAATCTCGATTCTAAATCCGGTAAAGAAATCATCGAAATTTTCCATCAATTAAACCAAGAAGGTCGAACCATTGTTCTGGTCACTCATGATATGGAATTGGCGAAGCAAGCGCAGCGTTTAATCATTATCAAAGACGGTAAAGTTACCCAAAGTTATGATTAAACCCTCAATTGAAGATCTTATTAAAAGCAGTATTCGCTCCGTTTTAAAGAATAAAAGCCGGACTATTTTAACTTCCCTGGGCATTATTATTGGCGTTACTTCCGTTATTTTATTAACTTCCATCGGTACCGGTTTAAAAAGCTATATTACCGGTGAATTCGATGCTTTGGGAGCTAATTCCGTCTTTGTCGCCCCGGGAAAAATCTTTGATAATAAAGGTGGTTTCAACAGTAGTGCCAGTAACCGTTTTATTACCACCAGTTTTAGTCTGACTGATGTCAATGATCTCAAACGCGGTCTTCGCAGCAACATTGTTATTCCTGTCGCCATGTCCCAAGTTGATATTAAATCCAATCAGGTTACCAAAACTTCCGTCACTCTGGCCGGCACTGGTTACCAATTTGGTGACGCCAGTAATCGTACCCCGGAAGCTGGTAGTGGCCGCTGGTTTAGCTCTGAAGAAGAAGATAAGAAAAGCCCTGTCGTAATTTTAGGCTACACTTTAGCTAACGATCTTTTTCCCAACAGTTCCGCTTTAGGTAAAAAAGTTATTATCAAGGGCCGAAATTTTAAAGTTATTGGTATCGGCAAAAAACAGGGGAGTACCTTCGGTGGTCCCGATCCCGACAATATGTTTTACACCCCAATTGGCATCGCTTTTGGCATTAATGGTAATCAAAATATTGCCGAAATTTTCATTAAAACCCCTAACAAAGACGCCGTGACCACCACCAAGGCCACTGCCCAAAAAATCTTATTAAAAAAGTACAATCAGGACGCTTTTACCGTCTTTGACAGCAGTCAATTGCTCAGTTCTATTGACTCAATCATTGGGATATTAACCGTTGCTTTAACCGGCATTGCCGCCATTTCTTTGATTGTTGGCGGTATCGGCATTATGAATATCATGCTGGTCACTGTTTCTGAAAGAACCCGTGAGATCGGCCTTCGTAAGGCAATTGGTGCCTATCCTAGGGCAATTTTATTACAATTTCTTTTCGAAGCCATGATTCTCTCTGGCATTGGTGGTGCCATTGGCATTCTTCTTGGTGCTCTTGGCACCATAGCTATTAATAATTTCTTTCCCGCCCAAATTACCATTGGTTCCGTCAGTCTCGCCTTCGGAGTTTCTTTTTTAGTTGGCATTATCTTTGGTGTCACCCCCGCCCGCAAAGCTAGTAAACTTTCCCCAATCGAAGCCCTAAGATACGAGTAAAAATTTCTGCTAATATTATTTAAGTGAAACAGGAATTAAAAAACCATTTATTACCGCTCTTAGCCATCTTTGTTCTAACTTCCATTTTTTGGCTTTTCCAAAAAACAGTCTGGTATAACTTCGTTTTTCTCTTTTTTGGCCTTTTATGGGGCTCTTTCCTTTTAGATATTGACCATCTCATTTTTTGGTTTTATTTAAAACCTGATTTGGAAGAAAGTCTTTTAGCCAAAAACGCCTGGAAAAAAGGTGATTTTAAATCATTAATTAAACTCCTCGAATCCACTCACGAAAACCACACTAACCTTATTTTTCATCATTATTTCTTTCAAATAGTCCTTACTTTTATTTCTCTATTTGTTTTCACCTCCTCCAGCAGCATTTTTGCCAAGGCCTTGCTCTTAGCTATCAATATTCACCTCTTGGTCGACGAAATTAAAGATTTTAAACATAATCCGGAACACTTAAAACTCTGGCTTTTTGCTCGAGAAAACAAACAATTACCCACAGATTCCTTAAAATACTATATTTTAACTTTTGTCGTTCTTAATCTTATTTTTACTTTTATTCTTTTTAGTTCCCGATGACCCAGATTTCCCCAGAATTAGTGTCTAGTGCCAAAAAATACCTTGCACCTTCTCAAGATGCCCTTATCAATGACGTCGTCATTGTTCTCAAAAGTCTGGAAAATAACCATATTAATGATTATTCTTTTTTAGTTTCTCCGGTGGCCAAAGCCTACGAAGGCTACCTTAAAGATTTCTTTCTAAAAACCAATATTATTGACCAATATAATTATGAAAGCGATCGTTTCCGGGTGGGAAAAACCTTAAACCCTTCCCTTCGTTACAAACGTTTTTCTATCTATCAAAAATTAGCCGATTTACACGAGGAAGGTGAAGCTTTAGCTGAAAAACTCTGGAACGCCTGGAAATACGGCCGTAATGAAATATTTCACTATTTTCCCAATAAAATAAAATATTTATCCCGCGACGAAGCCGAAGACAGAATTAAAATGCTTTTAGACGCTATTGTTTCTTCCGGTGATTTTTATAAAGAATATTTAAAAGATTCTTTGCTATAATCTTTCATATGCCAAAATTCAAAGTCGTCGTCGACCAAAACAAATGTATCGGCTGCAACACCTGTCCTTTAATTGATCCGCAAACTTTTGAAATGAATACCAGTACTTACAAAGCCCAAGTCAAAAAACAGCCGGAAACTGTTACTGAAGCTGTCAAAACTGCTATTTCTTCCTGTCCTGTCGGGGCTATTTCTGTGGTTGAAGATCAAGCATGAAAAAAGTTAAAATCCCTACTTCACTCAAGATTTCCACCCCTATCATTATCGTCACCATCATTCTGCTTTTAGCCACCTCTTTTTATTCCGGTTTTACCTGGAGTAAATTAAAAAATATTTCCCCAAAAAGTACCCTTACCGCCACAGCCACTTTTGAGGCCAAAAAATCTCAAAAACCGGAACTTCAATTCTTTGTGATGAGTTTTTGCCCTTACGGTAATCAAATGGAAAGCACTCTTCGTCCCATTTTTGATCTCCTTAAAGACAAAGTTAATATCACTCCTCATTACATTTTCAATAAAGTTACTGATCTCGACACCACCTGCAAAAACAGTTCCGGAGATCCTACTCAATGCGCCGCTTATGTTCAAAACAAATACTTTACCACTATTGCCGAATGTCAAAAAACCATTACTCAAAATTTATCCTTATGTAAGGATGAAAACAACTATATTAAATCACAGGATGGCACCATGTATTCTTCACTTCACGGCCGTCAGGAAGCTAATGAAGATGTTCGGGAAATTTGTGCCTGGAACCAAACTACTGATAAAACCCAATGGTGGAACTTTATTGGTGCTGTCAATCAAAACTGTACCGCTCAAAACGCTGATTCTTGCTGGGAAGATCAAGCTAAATCCGCCGGACTCGATACTACCCAAATTACCGAATGTTTTAACAAAGAGGGAATTAATTTAATTGAAAAAGAAATCGCCCTAACCAATCAATACAATGTTTCCGCTTCTCCCACTCTTTTCATTAATGACGTCGCTTTTCCTCCGGAATCAGCTGAAATTCAAAATGGCACCCTTAAAATCGGTGACAAAATTGCCACTCAAAATCAATTCAGCACCCCAAACGTCATCAAAACCGCTCTTTGCGCCTCATTTCAAAAGACTCCCACCGAATGTAAAACTGTTCTCAACGATACTACCGGTGCCGCCCCCGCTGCCGGCGGTTGTGGCAATTAAAAAATTCGCCATTGGTTGTTTCGACGACCATTTATTTTAATTAAATTTTTGGAATTTCCATGTAGAGACGCCATATATGGCGTCTCTACAAAAACCCAAATAGACACGTTGCATTCAAACCAAATTCCACCACCCAAATTTTTATTCCTAAATTAAGGTATTTTTCAATATAAAATGTCTATTTTTATAAAATAAATATTGCTATAATATAGATATGGCTGAAAAACACAACGGATACAAAAGCGATTTCCTTGGAAGATCATCTCTTGTTAAGGGTAATTGGGTAAGAGAAACTTCTTCACCACTTTATAATTCTACAGATCGTTACTTAATGAATTTGTTATTAAGAAAAAAAGATAATAATAAACCAAAAAAATAGCTAAAATAAGAATAAATTGGCCACTAATTTTAATATATATTTATCCCAATGATTCGGTTAAATTCTCATCAACTTCGCAAATCCAGAGTAGGGGATTCGGCTAAAAAACAGCAAGAGATTAAACGCCATCCCATTGTCTTAGTTTTAGACAATGTTTTGGACACTTATAACATCGGTTCTTTTTTTCGTCTGGCTGACGCTCTAGGTGTTTCCAAATTATATTTATGTGGTCCAGTGGTTACTCCGCCCAATTTAAAAATTCACCGCGCCTCTATCGGCACCTGGAAATGGGTTCCCTGGGAAAATTTTGCTACAGTCAGGGAGTGTCTGCAAAAATTAAAAGCTGATGGATATGAAATTGTAGCCTGTGAACAGGTAAAAAGTAGTGTTAATTATCAAAAAGCTAAATATAAATTTCCCCTGGCCATCGTCGCCGGCAGTGAAATTTACGGTATTTCCAAGGAAACTCAAAAACTCTGCGATCAAATTATCGAGATTCCCATGTATGGAATTAATGTTTCCATGAATGTTCTTGTCGCCACCGCCATTATTGCCTTCGACGCTGTGGCAAAGATCTAAGCTTATCGATATTCAAAACTTTTCCATTATAAATAATTTCTCTTCTGCCCGTAGCTAATAATTCTCGAACAGTCATCACCTGGCCATTGTGCACTTGTCTCAACCAGGCAATCTGGTCTTCTGGTAAATGTTTTAAAACTCCATAAACCGTTACTGCTTTAAGTGAACCACTAAAACCTTCGTTAGTAAGTGCCATAAGCCCATTTTATAACAAAAAAGTTGCCTTAAATTAGGGCATAAATTGACCCCAAATTTGACCTATTTTGATACAATTTTATCAATAATTTTATCCTATCTTTCCATATAATTTGCTTCTTGTTAAGCTATTTTAATCTGTTACAATTAAATTATCTCAAAAAATCGATGATAATTGATTTTTAGGTGATATCTTTATGCCTGACACTCAAAAATATACTGGTGAACAAATTGTTGTCCTCGAAGGTCTCGAACCGGTCCGGAAACGTCCTGCCATGTACATTGGTTCCACCGACACTCACGGTCTGCATCACTGTTTAACCGAAATTATCGATAATTCTATTGATGAAGCTCTGGCTGGTTTTGCTAAAAATGTTTGGGTCATTATCCATGCCGATAATTCCGCTACTGTTGCCGACGATGGTCGGGGTATCCCAGTCGATATCATGCCCAAATATAAGAAACCCGCTTTGGAAGTTATTATGACCACTCTTCATTCCGGAGGTAAATTCGAGGGTACTGCCTACAAGGTTTCTGGCGGTCTTCATGGTGTCGGCGCTGCTTGTGTTAATGCTCTTTCTAGTCTCTATCAAGTCGAAGTTCGCCGTGATCAAAAAATCTATTTTATGGAATTTTCCCGTGGTGCCGTTAAAACTAAATTAACCACTATTCCCGAAACCAAAATTGACAAATTAAAAAACATTATTCATGAAAATGTCACCGGCACCACTACCACTTTTTATCCCGATCCGGAAATTTTTAAAGAAACTACCGAATTTGACGATAAAGTTATCATCAAATCACTCAAAGATCGTGCCTATCTTACCAGTAAAATTTATTTCCATTTTTATGATGAACGCAAACATTCTGAACACCACTACTATTTCGAAGGCGGTATTTTATCCCTGCTTCGCGAACTAAATAAAGGTAAAACTGTTATTCACGAACCTATTTACATTCACGGTGCCGCCGACGGCGTTGATGTGGAAGTGGCTATCCAATATAACGATACTTTTCAGGAAAACACTCCTTCCTTTGTCAATATCATTAATACTCACGAAGGTGGTACTCACGTGGCCGGTTTCAAAACCGCTCTCACCAAATCCATCAAGGATTATGCTGAACGGAAAGAAATGATTAAAAATAAAGACGACACTATCTCCGGTGATGATGTCCGCGAAGGTTTAACTGCCGCCCTATCCATCAAAATGGGTAGCAAGGACCTTCAATTTGAAGGTCAAACTAAAGGTAAATTAGGTAATTCCGAAGTTCAACCCATCGTCGCTAAAATCGTCCGAGAACAATTAGATACTTATTTTGAAGAACATCCTGATACTGCCAAAACTATAGTCAGTAAAGCCCTTTTGACTATTCAAATTCGTAAAGCCGCTAAAGCCGCCAAAGACGCTATTATGCGCAAAGGTGCTTTTGATTCCATGGGTCTTCCTGGTAAATTAGCTGATTGTCAAAGTAAAAAACCGGAAGAATGTGAAATCTACATTGTCGAAGGCGACTCTGCTGGTGGTTCCGCTAAACAAGGTCGTGATCGTAAATTTCAGGCTATTTTGCCTCTCTGGGGAAAAGCTCTCAACACTGAAGGCATGCGTCTCGATAAAATTGTTAACTCCGATAAACTTAAAGACTTTATTATTGCCCTAGGTATGGGTATTGGCGATACTTTTGACATTGAAAAATTACGTTATCATCGAATAATTCTGATGTCTGATGCTGATGTTGATGGTGCCCATATCGCCACTCTTTTACTGACTTTTATCTTCCGCCACCTTCCCGGTCTCATTGAACATGGTTATGTTTATATTGCCATGCCACCGCTTTACAAAATCAAACAGGGTAAAGAAGTTAAATATGTTTATACCGATGAAGACAAAGACGCCTATTTAAAAACTATCGATATTACCAAGGCTTATGATCAACAACGCTATAAAGGTTTAGGGGAAATGAATCCTCAACAACTTTGGGAAACCACCATGAATCCGGAGACAAGACAATTAAAAAGAGTTTCTATTGCCGACGCCGAAAAAGCCGACGAAACTTTTCGGGTTTTAATGGGCGAGGAAGTTCCTCCCCGCAAAAAATTCATCGTTACTCATGCCCATTTAGCCAATTTGGATATATAAAATATGCCCATAGACACACAAAAAAACACCATGGTTAGTGATACCCCCGCCTTTATCAATAACGTCGGCAAAATTCTCGATGTTGATATTGTTCCTGAAATGGAAAAATCTTACTTGGATTACGCTATGTCAGTTATTGTCGCCCGGGCTTTGCCTGACGTCCGTGATGGTTTAAAACCGGTTCATCGTCGCATTCTTTTTGCTATGGATCAAATGGGTCTCACTTCCGGTGGTCATTTTACCAAATCTGCCAAAGTTGTTGGTGAAGTTTTAGGTAAATATCATCCCCACGGTGATATGGCCGTCTATGGCTCTATGGTCCGGATGGCTCAAAGTTTTTCCTTAAGATACACCTTAGTTAACGGTCAGGGAAATTTTGGTTCTATTGATGGCGATCCTCCCGCCGCCATGCGTTACACCGAGGTTAAAATGAGTAAAATCGCCCCGGAAATGATCATCGATATCGACAAGGACACAGTGCCTATGGTCGATAATTTTGACGCCACTTTAAAAGAACCGGAAGTTCTCCCTACCCGTATTCCTAACTTACTTCTCAACGGTGCCGACGGTATCGCTGTCGGTATGGCCACCAAAATTCCGCCGCATAATTTAAAAGAACTCTGTAATGGTTTGGATTTTATTTTGGATCATGCCTCTCTAGAAAAAATCGAAAAGGAACTTGAAATTAATTCTCTTTTAGAAAAACATCTCAGTACTCAAGAAATTGTTTTAAAACCAGTCCGTGAACTAGAAAAACTCTCTTTTAACTTCGAGACCACAGCTACCATCGAAGATTTAACCAAAATTATTACCGGTCCCGATTTTCCCACTGCTGGTGAAATTTACGGAAAAACCGGCATTTTAGAAATGTACACCACCGGTCGGGGTAAATTCACCCTCCGCGGTAAAACCAATATCGAAGAAACTAAATCCGGCAAAATTAGAATTATCATTACTGAAATTCCTTACCAGGTCAATAAATCCGAAATGATTCAAAAAATCGCCCAACTGGTTACCGATAAAAAAATCATCGGCATTTCCGATCTTCGCGACGAATCTGACCGTCATGGTATCCGGGTCGTCATCGAAATCAAAAAGAACGGTAAACCCAAAGCCATTTTAAACAAACTCTTTAAATATACCGCCTTACAATCTTCATATTCTGCCAATCTTTTGGCACTAGTTAATGGTATTCCCCAGACCCTAAACCTCCGCCAAATTTTGCTTTTATTTTTGAGACATCGGGAAAATGTCATCCGCCGTCGCTGCGTTTTTGAACTTAAATCCGCTTATCTGCGGGCTCACATTTTAGAAGGTCTTAAAAAAGCTCTCGATGTTATTGATGAAGTTATTAAAACCATCCGCGCTTCCAAATCCACCGATGATGCCCGGGATAATTTAATGGCCAAATTCGGTTTCACCGATCTTCAGGCTAATGCCATTTTGGAAATGCAACTCCGCCGTCTGGCCGCTTTGGAACGTCAAAAAATCGACGATGAATACAATGAAGTTGAAAAAAATATTGCCAATTTAACCGCTATTATCACTATTCCCGAAAAAATGGTCGAGGTAATTAAATCCGAAAATAAAGAGATTACTGAAAAATATGCTGACCCTCGTTTAACCAAAATTTATGTTAAAGGTCTGGAAGATTTCAGCGACGAAGATTTAATCCCGAATGAAGCCACTCTGGTCACCCTTACCCGCGGCGGTTACATCAAAAGAGTTCCTCTAGAAACTTATCGCACTCAACAGCGCGGCGGCGTTGGCGTCATGGGTATGGCCACCAAAACCGAGGATGAAGTGGAAAATATGCTTTTTGTTGATACTCATGATGATTTGTTAATTTTCACCAATAAAGGCCGGGTTTTTAAAATCAAAGTTTGGGACATCAATGAAAGCAGCCGCCAATCGAAAGGCCAAGCCGTCATTAATTTAGTCAACATTATCCAAGGTGAAACCGTTCAAACCGTTTTGCCAATTTCTAAAAATAATCCCGCCAAATATATACTTTTAGCCACTAAACACGGCACAATTAAAAAAACTGCCATTGAAAAATTCAAAAACATTCGTCAATCCGGACTCGCTGCCATCAAACTTGATCCCCATGATGAATTGATTTGGGCGCGTCTCACTTCCGGTAATGACCAAGTTTTCATGGCCACTTACGCCGGTAAATGCATTCGCTTTAATGAAGTCGATTGTCGTCCCATGGGCCGCCACACCCGCGGTGTCCGCGGTATCACCCTCAAGGAAAACGATTATCTCGTCGGAATTGATGTTTTACCCCAAAGTATTGTTGCCGCCAAAGAAGAAAAGAAAGGCCACAAATTCTTCCGTCATCTTTTGGTTATTACTGAAAACGGGGTTGGTAAACGCAGCGATGTTTATCTTTATCCTCTCCAAAAACGGGGTGGTCTTGGTGTAAAAATTGCCAATCTTACCAGCAAAACTGGTAATCTAGCCGCCGCTGTCGTGGTTAATGAAAATGATGGACAGATCATCTTTGTCTCCAAAAAAGCCGTCACCATTAAATTACCTTTAAAAAATATTCCCACCTTGTCCCGCAACACCCGGGGTGTTATCCTGATGAGGTTAAAAAACGACGATAAAGTCACTGCCATGACCGTTTTAAAAGCTGAAAACGAAGTAGGGGAGTCACCTAAAAAATTATAGGCCAGAACTATATTGAAGTTATAGGCTATATATATAGTATATTCCCAAATTAGCACTCAAAGATTTAGATTGCTATTCAGCTTGCAAAATTCAATAAGCGCCTAATATAGGGCAAAAACACTAACTTAATAGGCTAGGGGATTCACTAAAATGATTTTCGCCTTAACACCGGAGAAAACATTGAAACTATAGGACACACCTGTTACACACCTGCCTGCCGGCAGGCAGGTCATTCTTATTTATTTCCGGAATGAAATTTTTCATGAACTTCGCGTAAACGGGCGTCAGTCACGTGAGTATATATCTGGGTAGTAGCAATGTTTTTGTGGCCCAACAATTCCTGTACCGAACGCAAGTCAGCACCAGCCCTCAGTAAATCGGTGGCCATCGAATGACGTAAAGTATGCGGTGTGGCATCAACCGGTAACTTAGCTAATCTCACATAATGCTTTACCAATCTTTCTATTGAGCGGGGACTCAATCTCATTTTTTCTTCTTCAGTGATAATTTCCTTTTTTCCGCCGTATCGGATAAAAAGCGGCCGGTCCTTATCAGTTCTGCTTTTTAGGTATTTGTCCATAAAAATCACCGCTCTTTTACTGATAAACACCACTCTGGCCTTTCCACCCTTACCAATTACGCCAAATTCACGGGTGTTTAGGTTAATTTGATCAAGATTCAACCTGGTTAATTCGGAAACTCTGAGACCAGTAGAAAATAACAGCTCTAAAATTGCCCGATCCCGAATTCCCACTTTTGTCGATAACAATGGTTGATTTAACAGTCTTTCCATTTGCTCACCATTAAGAAATTTTAAAGAATGATCCTTATTTTTCGGCACTTCAATTTTTTCCGGCTGCATTACCCGATAGTCGTTTTTAATTAAATACTTTAAAAAGGATCTTAAGGCAATAACGTAATATCCCTGGGTCACAATTTTCATTTCACCGTCGATTCCGGGCTGCCTGGATAAATATAATCTAAAATTTCTGATAATGTCCTGATTAATATCCGAAATCATTGGAATCGTATTTCCCTGGGCTGCAAAATACCTCTGCAGTACCTCCAAATAATGTTGATAATTTCTGACAGTTAATTTAGAACAATTCCTCTCCACCTCTAAATATTCCAAAAATCTTCTGATGGCTACCGCTAAATCTAAATCCATATCTAATCCTAACATACAAAAACAAAAATCGTTCGTTTACGAGGCTCTGGTGAAGTCATAGGCACAATTTACCGTATTTTAGGCATAATTTACCAATACCCCGTCAAAAATAGGCTGGGGAAGTAGTCAAGTGGTATTTTCAAGCTAAAGACAAATTTGGGGTGGCCTGGCCGTCGGAAGAGTAATTAGGTACTTTATTTAAAAGTCATAAATAATATTTCTTTAATTAGTCGTTAGTAATTAGAAATTAGTAATTTTTGTTTTTTACCACTCCCCTCCACCTCCACTTTTACTATAGTCGTAAAAGATACATTGTGCGACATAGTAAAAATGACTACCCTGTCGGTGGGGAGTAAGACACTTTTAAACATCCCTCCATCACCACTATTAAACAAATTAACTATTTTATCTAATTATCATTTCTCTCCGCTTCTACCCCTCTTCCGCCTCTACTCTCACTTTAAGAAGTGATATAGTCAACTGCCAAATAGTTTTCCACACAGACTATATCAATATATATCACCTATTGGTCCTATAATATCCTATAATTATTGTGAAAATTATAGGATATATCGTGAAAACCACTACCCCACTTCCCCACTCCCCGACCCCAAAAAAAATTTTTTAGGTAATTACCCTTTTATTTATATATAAAATTAATCTAACTATGTTTTTTATCCCCAATTAGTCACCAATATTGCTGCCAAAATCACTGCCACTCCTATATAAACAGAAGTTCTGATTACTCCCCTATACAATCTATCTCTAATTTCTGCCTGTATTAAGGCAGAAATTATATATATAACCGCTACCAAGTAAACCGAACCTTTAAATACCCCCACCGGCCAAAATGATAGGATTCCCACCATTTCCATTAATAATAAACTAGGGATCAGAATATACGGCCATCGGCCCTTCGCTTTGCCGTCATCAGCCAATTCAATAGCAATTGACCAATATTGATAATTAAAAATCAAAAACGCCAATCCTGCTCCCAATAACATATTTATCCAAAATGACAAATGAAAAGAAAATAAACTATCAAAAAGTAAAAAAGATACCAATAACATCGTCAATAAGCTGACTGTGTACGCCGCCCGATATAAAGGTACTGTTTTATATCCAATTGCCACCAGGAAAACGTTTTCCACTAAAAACATTATATAAATTACTCCGCCAAAAAATAGCGACAAAAATATCAAATTTAACCAATTTATAGGTAATAAAGCTGCGAATAAACCATAACCTAAAGTCCACATTATCGGCAGTAAAGCCGACATTATTCTCGTCTCAAAACTGCCTTCAAAAATAATTCCCAAACCAAACCAAAAACAAAATGCCGTTAAAGCCACCAGAAGCATCAAGCCAAAATATCTTGATTCCACTGGTAAAATCAAATACAAATAAAAACCCACCCCCGTTAATAAAGCCGAAATAAAGTATTTAAATCTTTTGGACATAATCAAAACCGGCAAAAACATTAACCACATCATCATTTTCTTCCAATTCATCAATCAAATCTAATATTTCCCCTACTTTTTCCTCACTGTCTAAAATTATCGGGTTTTGGCATTTATAAACCAAACCCGAATCCAAAATTTCCAAATTCATTGATTTAATTTTATCCCTTACTCTTCCAAAATCAGTCACTTCAGTTATTACCGTATTATCCTTTATATCTTTCAATCCACTGTCAATCAATTCCAATTCTAGCTTTTCGTCCAACTTTGAAGCCAACTCCAACTCCCCTACCCGATCAAACATAAAGGCTACACTACCACTTTCACCTAAACTTCCACCATAATTCCTAAAAATTAATTTTATTTCCCCCAAAACCCGGTTCTTATTATCTGTTTCCACTTCAATCATCATTGGTACTCCAAAAGGTCCAAAACCCTCAAAAACACCGCTGCTTAAATTATTTTTTCTTTCCTCAAAATGTTTTAATAATCTCTCAATATTCTCTTTGGGCATATTTACCGTCCTCGACTTCTCAATTGCTTCCCGCAGCGCCACATTTGATTCTGGATTAGAATTACCGCCACCTTCCCTGATTGCCGTCATGATATTCTTGGCAGCCCGGGTAAAAACTTCACTCCGTTTTTTATCCTGAGCGCCTTTTCGATTTTTAATATTTGCCCACTTCGAATGTCCAGACATATTTTTTAATTTTGATAACTATCATATTTTATCATTGAGGCGTAATTTTGGCCTAAATATAAAAGTATTTCTTTATCTAATAAACTATTATTACTTATTTGAGAACATTTAAAAATTTTTGCCAAAATTTCCGCGTATTTACTCGTTATTTTATCCGGAGAATTTTTTACCATTATCTCACAATTTGCCGTTAAATCGGCACTATTTACCTCCATCACTTCCAAACCCATCCAACTCAAACGATCCGCTACAAAAGACCCCAACACATTCTTCCCGCTGGCATTAGAGACTGATATCTTAAGTTCAGCTGACAACAAATCACTGTCCGCAAAATCCCTTGGCAAAATCTCGTCTAATTTATCATTTTCACTGGCCAAATCTGAAGTTATATCTTCACTTTTATATAACCACTCTTCTTCAAAAAACTTATATCTCAACCATTCCACTACCCCCCAATATTTAATCGATTCCCAGTTTCTCCATTCATCAATACTATTAAAATAGGCAACTTTATCGGGAATAAAACCAAAGTTATAATAAAAAATGTTGTTGACCAAATCAGGCGCTTTTTCCATCTCTGTAATTTTTTCAATTTTATTACTGGAATACCAACCCATCCCTCCCGGTATCCACAACTTTACTTCGGGTTCTGTTACCATCAAATTAATCATTTCCCGACTTGGAGAAATTGACAGTATCCCCACTTGATTTGGTGTCACTATTCCCAATTTAAAATCACTATTTCGCCATTCCATTTTTATCCAAATAAAAATGCCTATTCCAAGTATTAATAATATTAAAATCTTCTTCATAATTTTGCCAAAACTACCTTTAAATCTTCTGCTAATTCACTCTCAAAATTCAACTCTTTTCCACTCATTGGTTGTTTAAAATTCAGCCTTTTCGCCTGCAAAAAAGGTCTTTTTAAACCAAATAATTCTTTAGCTCCATAAGTCAAATCACCCACCAAGGGCCACTTCAAATAATTAAAATGAACCCTAATTTGATGAGTTCTACCAGTTTTTAAATCAATTTCCACTAAAGAATAAAATTTTCCTAAATAGTTATATTTTTTTATTAAATTAAAAGCTGTTTCCGCTTCTTTACCCTCATCACTGACCGCAAATCGGCCAAATACATATTTTGACCTAGATATCGGCATTTTTATCTCTCCGCTCGTCGGCAGATCCCCCTCAATTAAAGCCCAATATTTTTTCTTAATTTCTCTTTTTTTAAACATCTCTAACAGCTTGTTTCTCGCCTCCTTTGTTCTTGCCATCACCATCAAACCCGAGGTTCCTTTATCTAAACGATGGACAATCCCCTGCCGGGGCAATTTATTATCACCAAACTTTTCAAGTAACCAATCTTCTAATGTCCCCTTGCTTCGATAATCTTCTTTGGTACACACCACCCCAGTTTTTTTATTCAACACCAAAATATCCTCATCCTGATAAACTATTTCTGCCTTTTCTTCCATAAAAAATAAACAATTAACTCCCCTACTCCCAGTGCAATCAAGTAGTCGTTAAGATTATTATAAATCGAAGTACCCGGTATTAACCAATAGTCTTTTACCCCCCCTGTCAAAAATCTCTCTGCTAAATTTAAAGCACCCCCAAAAATTATCAGTCCCCATCCCCAAGCCCGCCAATTTCGGCTCCAAAAATAAAACAAAAGCACCAATAAAATTCCGCTGACAATTTCTATTCCCGGTATTTGCCACCCAAAACTAATCCCTGTATTAATCATTATTTTTCGTCTTCTTTTTCACAATCAACACAAATTGTGGCTTCCGGTTTTATCGTCAACCGGTCAGTGTCAATCATTTTACCGCACTTTTCACAAATACCATATTTACCTATTTTAAGGCGGGATAACGCTTTTCTTATCTCCACGATTTCTTTTTTAACAAAACGCATTTTAACCTCTGTTTCAAAATGACCTACCTGTTCATCCACATCATCTTCCAATGAATTCTCGTCCTCCCGACCTGGCGTCATAAAAGGATCATTTACCTTCAATTTTTTTTCTTTAGTCTTCAACTCCCACAGCCTTTTCTCCAAAAATTCCTTTATTTTTTTAGTGATTCTACTTGGAAAACTTATCATTACCAAGCATAAACAATCCCCCTACAAAAAGCAAGCTAATTGCTGATAACCAATAAAATCGATAAATTGGCCCCAAAATCAACCAAAATACTATTGAAAACCAAAAAAATAAAAACCCCTTCTTCCCACTTTTATACCAAGTCAAAGAATGATATTTTTTCCCCACTAGTAGGCTCAAAATCCCTGCCACCAATAAGGCTGTCATTATTTTCCAATCTTTAAGCATCGCCCCGGCAACCATTAACAAGAAAAAAGCACTTGGTAAAGAGTCTTCCAAAAAAGACCACAATTTCCATTCTTTATCTTTTACAATCAAAACTGCAAAAGCTGCCCACATCAAAGATGCCCCCACCAAATTCATTTCCCCCATTTTCCAAAATTCTAACCATGCCGCGGGATTACTACTCCACATTCCCCAATGCCATAAACCAAAAGTCACTCTGCCCCCAATTAAAAAAAGTAACAATGCCACCCAGCTAAAAGCCACCACATCCTCTTCCTGATAATTTTCCCTTAATGTCCGCCAACTTAAATACAAATACCCCATCACTCCCACAATTCCTAATACTATCGTCATCGTCTTATTTTACTACACAATTTGCTATACTATTGCCATTGCCGACGTGGCGGAACTGGTAGACGCGCACGACTCAAAATCGTGTGATAGCAATATCGTGTGGGTTCAACTCCCACCCTCGGCACAAAAATCAAATATTGTGATAAAATACACTCAATATGAAACATGAACGTCCAAAAAATTACCCCCATTACAGAAGAAATAAATACCATATAACAGATGAAGCATTAGAACTAGCCATGCACTTTGGTGCCAGTCCAAGAGAAATTCAAAAAGCCTTGGATAATAAAAAACAAGCAGAATTACCACAAGCTCGTAAATAATTTTAACCTTTTTTCTCCACGTCAAAAAAACTAACCTGTTTGCCGTTGAAATACAAATTAAATTGTCCAGTTGGTCCATTACGGTGTTTTTCAATTGAACAGGTCACTGCCTCTTTTATTTCTTCCTCCTCTCTTGAGAGGAACATCACCACATCCGCATCCTGTTCAATACTTCCCGATTCCCGTAAATCTGATAATCTCGGTTTTCCTCCTCTGGCTTCCATTTGTCGGTTTAACTGTGCAGCCGCCAAAACCGGAATCTTTAATTCTCTGGCTAAATTCTTTAAACCTTGAGAAATATCCGACACTTCCTGAACCCGATTATCCCGGGAATTTCCATGCATTAGCTGTAAGTAATCCACAATAATAAATTTAATGCCTTTATCCGATTGTAAACGTCTGGCCTTAGTTCTCAACTCTGTCACCGATAAACCTGGGGTATCGTCAATATAAAGTGGCGCTTCTGCTAAAACACCCATAGCTTCGGATAAAGACGTAAAATCATCATCTGACAATTGTCCAGTTTTTAACTTCCAAGCATCAATTAAACCCTGTCTCACCAGCAATCTGTCCACTAACTCTTCCTTACTCATTTCCAGAGAAAAAATACAGGTCGGCAATTTTTCTTCTACTGCCACATGACGGGCAATATTTAAACAAAAAGCAGTTTTTCCCAAGCCCGGTCTGGCCGCCAAAATCAACAAATTACTATCCTGCATTCCTGCCAGCATTGAATCCAATTGATGAAAACCAGTCGCCAAACCGCGCAGTCCACTGCCCCGTTTTTGTAATTCATCCAGACGGTCAAAAGACGCCGTCAATACCTCTTTAATCGATGAGGGCACTGATTTCATGTGTTTTTGGGACAAGGCATAAACCTCTTGCTCCGCCATATCCAATAATTGTTCCGCTGGTATTGATTCATCAAAAGCCTTTTCTGTAATTCTCCCCGCCGCTGAAATTAATTCTCTTTTTGCTGATAAAGCCCTTATCATTCTCCCGTAACTTTCCACATTTGCTGAAGTTGGCACTTCATTAGCCAATTTTGACAAAAATGCCTTCCCGCCGATATTTTTTAATACTTTACTCTCTTTTAATTTTCCCGCTACCGTCACAATATCAATTGGGCTTCTTTCTTCATAAAGCTTCATCATCGCTTCATAAATTTGCCCATAGTTACGATTATAAAATTGTTCGGGCCTTAAAAATTCCGCTACTTCCAAAATAGCATCATTGTCAATCAAAATTGAACCTAAAACACAAATTTCCGCCTCTTCAAAAGACGGTGGTAACTTTACTATCTCGTCTTTAATAAGACCACCTCCACTCCTTCCGGTAGACTATCTTTGTCCACCTTTAAACTATCAACTTTTTCCAAACCTTCTCTATCAAAAGCATCCAAGAATATTTTTAATTCTTTTTCTTCGTTTTCATAAGCGACCGGAACCAAATAATTTGCTGCCGATTTCTTGGCAATTTCTACCGAATTTGCTGACATTTCTAATAATAGAACATCTGCTTCCTCTAATTTTTCTTTCTTTCTGTCATTGATTTCTCCTTCAATCTTACCCACAGTTATCACTTTTACTCCATCAATCGTCAAAGAGTACATACTATTGATACCGCTGATCTCCACCCCCCCCACCTCGTATTCCCCGGGGCCACAAATTACCACTTTGTCAGCTTCTTGCCCTAACTTTACAAAATTTCTCTCTTTTTCCGTAAAAATACAAATCCTGGCTACTTCATTTTTACTCGAAAAATCATTTTGTGTTGGATTTATCCATACATTTTCTTTCTTACCTTTAATATAAACACCGTTGTCACCCATATATTTAATTTCCATAGCCTATGATAACATTAGAGCAGTCTATGATTAAGGAGTTATCTTTAGCAGTTTTTTTTGGCCTTCTAATTGGTCTCGGTCTAACTGGTACTTTCTACTTCCTAAAACAGAATCAAAAACAATCTTTAGATAACAATCAAGTTCTGATTACTACTCCCACTCTTTCTGCCCCGGATCAACTTTCACCTAGTCCTACTAACTTCAACACTTCCAACTCAACCCTCACTATCACTTCACCTCAAAATAATGATATTGTCGCCACTTCCAAAATTACTCTCAAAGGTCAATCCAATGCCCCCAACGCCAATATCATCATTACTACTGTCAACAAAAATTATCACACCACCGCTGCTGCTGACGGTACTTTTTCTCAAGACCTCGACCTTGAACCCGGACTCAATGATCTTCAAATAACCCTTATTAATTCCCAGGATCAGGAAACCCATGCTGAATTATTTATTACCTATTCTACTGTAAAATTTTAATGAAAAAAAAAGTTATTCTTTTTCTGATCCCTAGTTTCTTGTTTCTAGTTTATAGTTCTTTCCCAATTTTAGCCCAAACTATAACTCCAACTCCCACTTTAGGCAATGACACTGCTTCCGAAATTCAACAACTCCGTCAGGTTATTCAACAAAAAGTCCAGGAAAAACTTCAGGAAATTAGTCAAAATCCAGCCGAAAATCCAAGAAAAGCTTATTTTGGTACTATTACCGAATTTGACGCCACTTCCTTAAAGATCAACACTAAAACTCAAAATTTAGCTTTTATCCTTGATGACACTACCACCTACATCAACCTCAAACAAAATAAAATTAAAAACACTGACCTCAAAGTCGGTCAAAACATTTTAGTCCTCAGTCTTAAACAAGATGCCACCACTACCATTGGCAAGCGGATTATCCTCATCGATCCCAAGACTCTTCAAAATTATAAACTTACCCTTATTGGAAAAGTTGCCGATATTTCGACTACTTCATCAGTATTAACCCTTATTCCTATCAACAATAAGAATCAGGAACTTCAAATAAAAATTGACTCCAAAACCGAGATTCTCGACCTCAATAATAAGGTTTTAAAAACCACTGATATTAAAAAAGGTCAAAAGATTATTTGTACTTACGGCAGTAGCACCAATTCCACCTACCCTGCTCTGCAAATCATTAAATCTGCCGACAATTGACAATCTGCTTTTTATTGTTACAATACTCTCAATGATATTCGCAAATGTGATCTCAAATAATCACCATACCACCAATTAATTGGCGGTAATTTGCTATATCAAATTCCAAACCGCCAACACAGGCGGTTCTTTTTTGTCTTTGTTCTTTAAAAATATGGTGGCATTAGCTCAATTGGTTAGAGCGCCTGCCTGTGGAGCAGGAGGTTACCGGTTCAAATCCGGCATGCTACCCTCGGTTCGACGAAACTTTAGTGAAGTCGACCCTTTGGTTCGACATAGTTTTAATTATTAAAAACGAAGTCGACCCATATCAAAAAATATGGTTTTCTTAAAATTTAATTTTATTCATCAAACCCATACCGTGGTCACCAACCGGCGGGGTGTTGTCTTGGCCTAAAAAGTCTTTTTATTAGAATCTTAAATCCCCGTACATAGGGGATTTATTTTGGACAAATTATGTCCAAGTCCCCAAACATTTATAAAAAATTATAAAAATATGATCGAACAAAAAGTTAACTATTCATTTTCAATTGCGGCTAAAACCAGAGCTCAAAAACTTCTAATCCCAATTTCTCCCCTCGCCGCAACTATAAATGGAACCAGCAACAATCTTGCTGGATTATTAAAAATTAAATATTAAACATATGACAGAAAATATAAAACAAACAAATATCGGCAAAATTGCTAAAAATGTCGCCGCTACTACCATTATTGGAGCAGGACTATTTTTTGGTGGCCGAGCTCTGGTTAACGAAGCACGAAATTTAGCTGCTTACGGTAATTGTAATAGAGTCACAGATTTAGCAGACGGATGTTTATCAACACCTCCAGAAGTCGATCAATCAGACACTATGACTAGATCTTTTAATGATAACTACGTCAAAATGGACGAAACATTAAAATGGAACTCAGAAGTTAATCGTTGGCAAATTATTGACCGAAAATGGGAAGCTGTTCCTCAAAGAAAATCTTTACTACCCATATTCGATAAAATCAACGCCAACCAAGTCAGCGATGAATTAATTCAAAGACAAAAATTCTTTGAGACACCTGCGTCAACTTCCAAAACTGAGTGCAGAACTGGTGTTTGGGATGGTTCCAATTGGTCGTACACTTATTGTTTTGACCAAAAAACAAACAATTGGCAAGAATATAACCAAGGTCCAATTTATAACCTTGATAGATAAACATATGACCAAAATTTTAGAATTAACCAAAGCTTTAGTCTCCATCCCCTCTTGGGTTGATGGACAAACTAATGAAATCAAAATCGGCAAATTTATTTTTGATTTTCTCAAAAATAACACCGATCTTTCGGTACAAAAAGAAATGGTTGTCGATGGTCGTTTCAATATCCTGGCGGGTTTTAACCAGGATATTGAAACCATAATTATGGGCCACATTGATACTGTTGGCATTAATAATGGCTGGGAAACTGATCCGCTTGATCCGGTTGTCAAAGACGGCAAACTCTTTGGCCGCGGCACCACCGACATGAAAAGCGGTTTAGCGGCTATAATGCTGGCCGCCGCCAATAAAAATTTACCCAAAAATGTCGCTTTTCTTTTTTACATTGATGAAGAATACGACTTTACTGGTGTTAAAAAATTTATGGCTGATTATGGTGCCAAAATAAAACCCAAATCCATCATTTCTTTGGATGGTTCAGAATTAAATATTGCCAATGGCTGTCGTGGTCTTATCGAAATTTCTGCCACCGTTAAGGGTAAAAGTTGTCACGCGGCTACTCCCCAAAATGGTATTAATGCCATTGAGGTCGCCACTAAATCAATCGATAAATTAAAAGAGTTTCTCTCTCAATTTATTGATCCAGAATTAGGCATCACCTCAGTTAATTTAGCCTCTATTGAAGGCCGTGGCAGCTCTTCTAATGTAGTCCCAGACAACTGTCAATTTATTCTCGATATTCGTCCTTCTTCTTCAAAAATTAATGCCGAATTGATTATTGACCAGTTAAAAAAATATATTGAAGAATTAAAAGGAGAATTGTCCGATTTCAAGGTAAAATTTGATTTTGGTTCCTGGTTAACCTCTAAGACTAAACTAGCCAGATTAGGTCTAGATTTTAAAAATCTTACCACTTCTGGATATATAGATACTCAGATGCTATGGCAAAAATTTAACCAGCCAAAATGTCTGACTATTGGCGCCGGCGTTCAAAAAACTGCCCACACCAGTAACGAATATGTTGAAATAAACCAATTAAATAAATTAGAAAAAATTTTATTTAACATCATTCAAAAAATTTAATTATTCCTACAATGTTAAAATAAACTTATGAACAATAATGCACCACAAACATTAAAAGGTTTTCGGGATTTTTTACCCGAGACCATGGCCGTTAGAAATTACGTCAAAAATCTCTTTATTGAAACTTTTGAAACTTTTGGTTTCGAACCTTTAGAAACTCCAACACTAGAATACGCTTCTACCCTTATGGGTAAATATGGTGATGAAGCCGATAAGCTAATTTACTCTTTCACCGATAAAGGCGGTCGTCAAATTGGCTTACGCTATGATTTAACCGTTCCCACAGCTAAAGTTTTAGCTATGTACCCTAATATCTCTCTGCCTTTTAAGCGTTATCAAATTCAATCCCTATGGCGTGCTGATAAACCTCAAAAGGGTCGCTATCGTGAATTTGTTCAAAGTGATGTTGATATTTTTGGTACCAACTCCCCTATTGCTGACGCTGAAATCGTCGCCGTCATTTACACCACTCTTAAAAAATTAAACTTTAAAAAGTTTTCCATTCGAATAAACAGTCGCCCCGTTTTAAAAAATATTTTAACTCAAAGTGGCATCGAAAATAACCAAAATTCGGCTCTTCAAAGTCTCGATAAGTTCAACAAAATTGGTCAAGATGGAGTACAAAAAGAACTCATTTCTAAGGATTTCTCTCAGGCACAAATTAATAATCTTTTTAAATATATCAAAATCGCTCAACCTGATGAAAATTTACAGGCTGTTTTTGCTGCCATCAAGGCTTTTGGCGTCCCCGAAACTGCTTATGTTTTTGACCCCACCATGGTCCGTGGTCTTGATTATTACACCGGCACTATTTTTGAAACCTATGTTGAAGAACCCAGGATTGGTTCTATCACTGGCGGCGGCCGCTACGACAATTTAATTAAAACTCTCGGGGGCCCCGACATTCCGGCTGTTGGCACCACTTTAGGCCTCGATAGAATCGTCGATTGTATTATTGAATTAAATTTATTACCAAATTTACCCAAAACTAAGGTTAAAATTATGGTCACCAATTTTGGTGTTGACACTCTAAATAAATCTTTAGAGTTAACTTCCCTTCTCCGTCAAAATAATATCGCTGCTACTTTTTATCCCGATGCTGACAAAATTGGTAAACAACTTAAATATGCTTCGGCTAAAAATATTCCTTATGTCGCTCTTATCGGTAGTGACGAAGCCGCCAAAAACGAAGTCACTTTTAAAAATATGCTTACTGGCGAGCAAAAAACTCTTACTCAAGACGAAATAGTAGATTTCATGTTAAAATAGACCTTATGAAATCAGGAATTCATCCTACCTATCACACCGATTGCCAAGTCACTTGTGCCTGTGGCAACAAATTCACTACCGGTTCTACTCTCGAAAAAATCGAAGTTGAAGTCTGTAGTAAATGCCATCCTTTCTTTACCGGACAACACAAATTTGTCGATATCAAAGGAAGAATCGATAAATTCAAAGAAAAACAAGCTCAAGGTGTGGCTTACAAGGCTACTAAAACTGCTAAAGCCGCCAAAAAAGCCAAAGATAAAAAAGAAAATTAGATACTTAAATCCGCTATTAATTTATATCCTAAATTAAGGCGGATTTTTTATTTTAAAATTAATTAATTATAAATTGATTAAAAATTTAAAATTTTAAATTAAAAATTAATATTTTATGCCTATTTCCAATTCCAATATCGCTATTCTCGAATTCCGTATCGGCCCCGGTGGCCAGGAAGCTCAACTTTGGCTCGAAGATTTAATGCGTATGTACATCCGCTATGCTGAAAAAGTCGGCTGGAAAGTTAATTATCTTGACAGTAATATCATTAAAATCTCCGGCCTTGATGCCTATAACCAGCTCAAATGGGAAACAGGCACTCATCGGGTTCAACGTATCCCCATCACCGAAAAACGGGGTCGAATTCAAACCTCTACCGCCGCTGTGGCCGTTTATCCTCAAGTTACCTCTCAAGATATCATCATCAACCCTGACGACGTGGAAATGAGTGCCTCCCGGGCTGGTGGTAACGGCGGCCAAAACGTTAATAAAGTTTCCACTGCTGTCCGTCTGCTTCACAAACCCACCGGTCTTACCTTCTCTGTCCGAGAGGAACGCTCCCAGGAACAAAATCGAGCCATTGCCATGGATTTACTCCGCGCCAAACTTTGGCAGATGGAAGAAGATAAAAAAATTAAAGAATTAGGCACCACCCGCGATAAAGTCGGTCTCGCTATGCGGGCTGATAAAATCCGTTCCTACAACTATCCCCGCAATCAAATTAAAGACCACCGTATCAACAAAGATTTTAATCTCACTAAATGTCTCAATGGAGATTTAACCGATCTTCTCCTAGAATTGACCGTCCTCGACGAACCAGAAAAACAAAAATGACATACTTTGATATAATACATTGTGGGTGAAAAAAACAGTTATAGAACAATTTGCCAAATAGATTTTAAATTCTGTTCCAACCCTGCTGGTGACGGTAAATGTGGAAAAAACGAATATAGTGACGGATTTGGATGTCCTATTGCCAGAGATTATCTCCTTAAAACAGCTAAAGAGTTTATCATTAATAATCCCGGACCCCTTAAAATTGTTGGAACAGGAGATACTGTTTTAGCTCTCAGAAAACAAGGCCATAGTAAAAATATTATTCGTCTCAAGGGAGGCATTGTTGAAAATAATCTAGAAGAATTTACTAACCCTTCTTCTCCAAAACAACCGTAATATCGGTATAATTTTTGTCTCTCCATACTTTAAGAGCTACTGTCTCCCCTATCTTTCTTTTATTAATGTAAGTGGCCAAAGTCGTATTCTTGTCATCCGCCAAATTCATTCCATCAACTTCAGTAATCACATCACCCATTTTAATTCCCGCTTTCTCTGCTGGGCTATCAGCTGTCACTTCCTGTACATAAGCCCCTTTCGGTGTTCCATTTGACGACGATTCCACCATTGCATAACCTACCCCTAAATAAGGCCGATCAAACTGTCCGGTAGCTCTAAAATTATCAATGGATTCTTTTACCATATTGATAGGCAGGGCAAAACCAATACTCTGAGCCGACTGTGATACCGCCACGTTAACCCCAATTACCTGTCCTGAAGAATTAAACAGCGGTCCACCTGAATTTCCGGGATTTATCGCCGCATCTGTCTGAATAACATCGTTTAACTTTTCCAAACCGGTTAAATCGCTTCCCGCTGTAATTCCCCGCCCTAAACCGGAAATCACCCCCTTTGTCACTGTCGATCTGAATTCTCCCAGAGCTGTCCCAATAGCAATTACCGTCTGTCCCACCTTTAAATGATCTGAATCCCCCAGATCCACCGGGGTCAGACCAGTTTTATTTACCTTAAGTATAGCCAAATCATATATCGGATCCCGATAAATATCCAAAACCTCCACCCTCTCATCCTTTCCAATCACCACATTATATTTAGCATTTTTGTCCGCCACCACATGATTATTAGTTACAATTAGACCGTCACTGGTGATAATGAAACCTGTTCCAATATCCTGACTAGTTCCAATTGACACCGTTACTACACTGAGAGTTGATTTTTCCACCACCTTAGTCACCACCGACTCTTCATCGGTAATTTCCACTATTTTCTCCTTAAATAAATCTCTGCCAATTAAAATTCCTCCCAAAAAAACTACCCCAAAAATCAAAATCAAAAACCCGCTGATATAAATTTTTTTCATTTTAATAAAACTTCTTCCGCTTTATCCAATTGAGTATCAGTTTTAGCATTATCGTCAAGACTTACCGCCACATCCGGGTTAACCCCTATTCCATGGATATTACTGCCGTCAGGTAAAAGCCATTTGGCAATTGTGATATGTAATCCCGATCCATCAGGAAAATCTTCTGGCTGTTGCACTGTTCCCTTACCAAAAGTTTTATCCCCCACCAGCTGAGCCCGATTATGGTCTTTTAAAGCTCCTGCTAAAATTTCTGCTGCTGAGGCCGATCCTCCATTGACCAACACTACTAATTTATCATTGACTAAATTTCCTCGACTTGGGTCAACTTTATAAACTTCATCTTTTCCTCCGGCGGATTGTTGAGTTACCACGACCCCATCTTTCAAAAAATCAGATGCCACCAACACACTGGCCTGGAGATAACCTCCGGGGTTGTTCCTTAAATCTAAGATAATCCCCCCATAACTGCTCCCTAATTTAGATTTTTGGGCATTAATATCATCCACTGCCTTAGGCCAATCTGTGTATATTTGTTCACTAAATTTATACAACTTTATCCATGCATAGGATTTACCATCTTTTTTGACCCACTCCACTTCCATACTCGGCACCACAATATTGTCCCTTTTTAAAGTGACATCAAAAGTTCCCGTTTTTCCCTCGCGATAAAGAGTTAAAGTTACCTCAGTTCCCACTTTTCCTCTAATCAAAGTTACTGCTTCGTCCAAACTGATTCCTGTCGTATCTTTATTAACATTATTTTCCTTATCTATAATCTTTACAATTAAATCACCGGCCTTTACCCCTGCTTTATCCGCCGGAGTCTTGGCTAAAGGCGCAACTACCGCCAAAGTTTTATCCTTGTATCCCAATTCAATTCCCACTCCTCCAAAAGTACCCGCCAAATCGGCATTAGTGCTCTGATTTTCCTTAGGTGATAAAAACACGGTGTACGGATCACCTAAAGACGCCACCATTCCCGAAATTGCCCCATAAACTAAATTTTTGTCGTCAATTTTACTTTTATCAAGATAATTGTCTTCTAATTTTTGCTTTACCTGCCACATTAAAGATAAATCCAAAGCATCGGCACTATTTGTACTTCCAGCTGCCGATAATCCGGCTTTTTTACCCACTCTAAAACTCACCAAAGCCGTTACACTCAACAAAGCTAACAGCACAAATAGATTTCTGATTTTCGTTGACATCTTTTTATTTTACCTCAACTTTTTCCATTCAACAGGGTCAACTTTTTTGACGACTATTTCACTTTCCTCATTGCTCTTATTTTCCAAACAAATTATCCCCTTTACCCCAATCACCTCTGCTTTAAATAAAATAGCATCGTTAAGACTCTTAACTCTGATTATTTTCTCTTTGGCATCCATGTTCAAGTCAGCCAACTTCTCCACTATCTGGCCCCATAATTTTGCTTTAATCATGGTTCTATCTTACTCTTCCTGTGTCGTATATGGCAACAAAGCTAATTCCCTGGCTTCTTTAATTACCTGAGACAGTTTTCTTTGATGTTTCATACACACCCCGGTCATTTGAGCCGACAAAATCCGGCATCTGGGTGACAAATATTCTTTCAATTTTTCATAATCACGCCAATTTGGATCAACTTTACTCTTACAAAAAGCACAATCCTTACCGCGCCCTTTAAGCTTGATTAATTTGTTTTTATCTTTTCTGCCTGATTTCTTCATATTTTTTATAAAGCTGACTCATCTAACGTATTTTCTGTTTTAGGGGTCTCGGGAACTTCGGGAGCTTCTTCAACCGCGCCAATATCATCCGGAATCACAATATCCTCGATAGCTCCATTATTTAAATCTATTGCTTCGTCTTCAACCGCTTCACTTCCCACTTTAGCTCCAGTATTGTTGTTGGTCATTCCTACTCCTTTATTATCTAAAACAATCATATCTTCGATGACAATTTCTGAAACTTGTTTTCTAATCCCGCTGGCATCAGTGATCTCTCGATATTGAATTCGGCCTTCTACATATACTCTTCGGCCTTTTGATAATAACTGAGAACATAACTCAGCTAATTTATTCCAAGCCACAATTCGGTGAAACTGAGCATCTTCCTTTTTTTCACCCTGTTTAGTAATCCACACCCGGTTAGTGGCCAAACCAAATGAAACCACCGCCATTCCGGCTGGGGTATATCTTAACTCCGGATCACGGGTTAAGTTACCAATTAACATAACTGAATTTAAACAACGACTAGGCATTTTTATTCCCTCTTTCTTAAATTTTTAATATTAAATAACGAATCACCGCGATATCACGGTTTAAAAATAACTTAAATTCATTGGATTTAATGGGATTTTTACCTCCAACTACAAAGGTCCAAAAATCACCTTTATCCAAACCTTGTATTTTATAGACTAAATTTTTAGTGCCTAAATTATCCCGGCTTTCCACCTTAAAATCCATTCCGGCAATCTCATCTTCGATTGCTTTGATGGTCTTTTCTTTCTCTTTTGACTCAGTTTTAGGGTTCAAAACCACTATCACTTCGTATTTGTAATTACTCTCTTTCATTAGGGTTTAGCTTAACATAGACATTTAAATTTTACAACACATTATTAATGTCATCATCCACCAATTTATTAACGTCAACCTCTTTATCCACTATTAACAATATATTATTGATAATTTCTTCCGGAACTTCATCATTTTCCGCATAAACACTCAAAATCCCCTCCACTTCCGTCAAAGTTCCCTCCGACAATTCCATCCCCATAATTATTTCTTTCGCCTCTTTTTTGGTCATATTTATTTTATTTCTTTATTTAAAATAACTTTTCTTAACATTCCATCAGTAAAAAAAAGTTCAGGTTTATCATAAAACTCAGCTCCCAACGCCCCAGCTTTATAGCTATAATCTCCACTAGATACTATACAAACTCTTCTGTTCGGATTGTTTACTCTCACTATACCCAAAATACGGTCAAACGCACCATCTAACCCATCAATAAAAACAATTGCTTCTTCTGGTAAATTACTCAATTTTTCCAAATTTTCTCTCATTGTAGAAGTCAAAATCGGCATCAAATTAACCTCTTCATCTAATCCAGCTCTTTTAATAACATTTCCTGCAGTTACAAGAGCATTCTGCTCATCATCAATCCATACTAATTGAATTTTCTTTTCTTCAGTCATTTTTATTGATAATTTTAAATTCTGTGTATTTTAACACCATCTTTAGTGTCTTGCATCTCAAATCCCTTCTCTTTTATCAAATCTCTCAATCTGTCCGCCTCGACCCAATTTTTATTTGTTTTCGCTTCAATTCTTTTATCCGCCAAATTTTTAATTTCCTCCGGGATTTCTTCTTCGACAATTTTATTATCCAATTTTAATCCCAAAACTTTATCCATTTCCAAAGTCGTCGCTCTTTTATCTTCAACACTAATATCCGATTTCCACATTAACCATAAATTTGCCAATACTTCGGGCATTTGTAAATCATCACTAATTTTTTCTTTAAATTTGTCTATCCACTCTTGACTTATATTTCCCGTCTCACCTTTAACTAATTCATTCAATTTTAGTCTCGCATTTCTGGCTGCTTTTAAATTTTCTTCCGAAAATTCCATCCCTTTTCGATAATGCGACCCTAAAACTAAATAACGGTAATCTAAAGGGTCGTAACCCATTTTTTCCAAATCAAAAATTGTATACAATCCCCCACTGCTTTTACTGATTTTTGCCCCTTTAAAAGTGATAAAAGCATTGTGCATCCAATAATTAGCCGTCTGTCGTCCCCAAGCCCCAAAACCTTGGGCAATTTCATTCGTGTGATGAATGGCAATATGGTCTTCACCGCCAGTATGAATATCAAAAGGGTTGCCTAAATATTTGGTCGACATGGCCGTACATTCGATATGCCAGCCCGGAAATCCCACTCCCCACGGGCTTTCCCACTCCATCTGACGTTTAGTCCCATCTTTAGGTGAAAATTTCCATAAGGCAAAATCAGCCTGATTCTTTTTTTCCGGATTTGTTTCCAAACTTGCTCCCGCTTTTAATTTCTCCATATCCAAATGGGCAAAATCCCCATAACCCGGAAATTTATCGGTATCAAAATAAATTCCATCAGTTATTCGATATGTAAAACCGTTCTTTTCAATTAATTGAATTAATTCAATTTGTTCTTTAATATGATCGGTGGCTCTGGGCATTTTCCATGGTCTTTTAATATTCAATTTATCAAGGTTTTCCACAAATTCTGCCTCATATTTTTTGGCCAAATCCCACGCGCTTAAACCCTCCCTTTTTGAGCCTTTTTCCATTTTATCTTCACCACTGTCAGAATCCGCCACCAAGTGACCCACATCAGTTATATTAATAACCTGGTGCACTTCATAACCTAAAAATTCCAAACTCCTCACTAACACATCCCAACACACATAAGCATACATATTTCCAATATGAGGACTGCTGTACACTGTCGGACCGCATGAATAAATTCCCACAAAATTCGGCTTAATCGTTTTTAACTCTTCTTTTTTTCTACTAGCGGTATTGTAAACAATCATCTTTAGTCAATTTTACCACCACCTTTAAACTCACTTGTTGCCGACATTTGACTGGGATCAGGTGTTTTTTTCTTCGGCCCGGGAACAAATTGTCTTTTTTTGGCTTCCCTTTTAGAATTTCCTGGTTCAGTCATCATTAAATTACTTCTTTCCGCTTCCTCCGCTTCTCTTTGTTGTTTTATTTTTTCCAAGAATTCCTGTTGTTTTTGTTCTTCTTCACTTTTTTCTTCCTGATCAACTTGTCTCATTTCTTCACTCACATTTCTGCCTTGACTCGCCGGAGCTCCATTGCGTAGGCGGTCCAATTCTTCCTGTTTTTTTCTTTCATCTTCAGCCTTAGCTTTGGTCATTTCCTGATCGCTCATTGGTTTAGCATCTGCTACCAATTCCTGACCAGTAATTACTGTCTTTAATACTTTTTCTGTTCCTTTTATCCCCACTTCAACCACTTCTGTCCCTGCTTGCTGTATCGCATTTAATATTTTTATTGGAATATTATCATCACTCATATTTATATTTATTATAAACAATTCGTGAATATAATTTTTAAGAGCGTTGAACGTGGCCTGTCCACATTCACAGCGAAAAAAAATTATATTAAGAATTGTTTAATAATTTTAAATTTCCCGCCGTCCTTCAAAAGCTCTCGACAGCGTCACTTGATCAGCGAAACCCAACTCTGCCCCCATCGGCAATCCACTCCCAATTCTGGTCACTTTACCCTTAAAATCAATTTCTTCCAGTTTCTTTTTGATATACAAAGCTGTCCCTTCCCCTTCAATTGTTGGGTTAGTCGCCAACACTATTTCTTCAACCCCATCATTTCTGACTCTGTCGATTAATTCTTCAATTTTTAAATCGTCGGGGCCCACATGTTCCAAAGGATTAATTACCCCTCCTAAAACATGATACAAACCTCGATAACTGTCTAAAGCCTCTACCGCCAACACTTCATCTGCCCTTTCCACCACGCAAATTTGTTTTTTACTCCGGTTTTTATCAGCACAAATTTCGCAAACTTCCTCTTCTCCTACTCCAAAACAAATTTTACAAATTTTTATTTTTTTCTTCAGAGTGGAAATAGATTCTGCCAATCTATTGGTAAAATCATCAGGCACAGCCAATAGATAAAATCCCAAACGGCTGGCACTTTTCGGTCCGATTCCGGGTAAACGTTCAAAATTCTCAATTACCTGACTTAGAGCACGGGGAATTTTTTTCATTTTATTTTAACAAACCTTCCAATCCCCCCATATCCTGCATTCTTTTTGCCGCACTTTCCTGTGATTTCTTCATTGCCTTATTAATTACTTCTATCAAAACTTTATTTTCCGCGCCGTTAACTGACAAAAATTTTATTTTTTGATCACCGGTTACTCTCACTAAAATTCCATTTTCTTCAATTTCGGTTAATTCCGATTCTAAGGCCTTTTTTATTTTAAACGCTTGAGCCATCATTTTTGCTTTATCAAACATATTTTTTATTTTATTAATTATTTAACCTCTAATTTTATCATTATTTATTCTCCCTGCCCTGTCAAGGGAATGGTCGGGGGTGGGTTTACCCAAAAATATCCTTGGCCACATCGTAAATTTCCGTCTCCGAAACTATCTTTTCTTCAACTTTATCCACTACTTTTAAAGGCATCTCCTTTTTTCTCTCCACATCCGCCAAAACACATTCAAAATTTACTTTACCCCCAAACACCTTTTCTAAACCAATTTCTACAATTTGACGATTTTTAGCTTCTTCCAACTTCTCTTTATGGAACTTATAAAAAACTTCAATCACTAATCCTTTTTCCGTTGCTTTCTTAGGTCTGGCAGCCCGTAAAAAGGCCTCTACTGAATGATTATATGGTTTTACCGCTAACAGTACCTCCGGCCACTTTTCCTCTACCTCAGTCAACTCCACCTTAACCATATTTTTTATTTCATCCTCCCCTGAATTGTTATCAACTTTATTTAATATAATAACCGGATCCTTTCTTTCTTCCTTCGCCTCGACGAAGCTTTTTACGAAGTCGGGTTTCTTTTTTAACTCGTCACTCGTAACTGAAGACTGATAACTTACCTTTCCCCCCATCTCCATCACCGCCAGTTCCAATGGCAGTTGCTCTATCTCCACCAATTTTTCCCATTCTCCGGCCTTTATTAATATTTCCAAATATCTCTTAATTTCTGCATTCTCTATTTCAAAAAGCATCCTTTCATGAAAATATTTTAACCATCTTAATCTCAACTCTCCAAAATCCACTCCTTTTTCCGCCATTTTTTCCAATTTGTCCAAAATTTCTTTTACCTTGCCTTCCGTTAAATCAGTTTCCAACTCTTCGGCTCCGTATTCTCCCCTGCCCTTTTCAAAATACTCTTTAACATTTTTTTCTGTTATCTTTTTGCCGAACTGTAAATAAATTTCATTAAAAGTTTTTTGTAAATTTCTAAAACTCCCGTCAGAATTTTTAATTATTATTTCTTTTGCCTCATCACTAATTTCAATTTTTTCTCCCTTAACTATTTTTTCCAAAGAATTCTTCAATTCTCCCTTTTTTCCTTTTCTAAAATCAATTTTCATCAGCCTTGACAATACTGTTTCCGGAATTTTTTGGGCGTCAGTGGTACACAAAATAAACAAAGTATTTTTTGGTGGTTCCTCAATCAGCTTTAACAAAGCATTAAAAGCCTCCTTAGTTAACATGTGCACTTCGTCAATAATAAAAATCTTTTTCTTTAATTTTATTGGCGATAAATAGGCGTTTTCCTTCAGCGCTCTGATATCATCAATTCCCCGATTCGACGCCGCATCGATCTCCATAATGTCCAAGCTATTCCCTTTTTCAATTTCCAAACAATTAGCACATTCTCCACATGGTTCCCCTTTTTGTAAGTTTAAACAATTCACTACTTTAGCCAAAATCCTGGCCGCCGAGGTCTTTCCTGATCCCTTTGGACCCGCCAAAAGTAACGACTGAAAATCAGACTCGTTTGAAACAATACTCTTGATCTTATCGGCAACTTCCAACAAATCAAGTTCGTTTATTTTTTTGGGTCTATACTTTAAATGAAAAACCGCCATCAACTCATTCTATCTTATTTCAGCAAATTTTCTACTCCATGAATCATCCACTCAGTCATTATTTCTTTCACGCTCTTCTTTTGAAATACCGCTTCGTATTTCAACTTTTGGGTACAAATTACCACATCCCCCAACCTTATATATCCATCTGCATCTGCCTCTCTTGACATCGGAAAACCCAACACTTGGGGAATATAATCTTTTTGTCGATACTTCATATTTAATTCTTTAGCTTTTTTCCGGCCCACAAAAATTACACTCAATTCAATATTTTCTTTTAAATTAAAAAAATCTAAAGCCTCTTCCGCTTTTTCTTCCACTAGTCTGTTCTGCAGACCCCAATTCTTCGGATGTTTTATTAAAATTACATTTTTCATAATGAAATTATCTATAAAAAATTTAAAGTCTCCCTTGTCAAAGGGAGATTTAGAGGGATTGAGATAATTGTTCCTTTACTATTTTCGACACTGCATTTCCGTCCGCCTTTCCGGCCACTCTCTTCATCGTTTCCCCCATTACCATTCCAAAGACTTTTCCCTTCTCTAAAATTACTTCATCAACTATTTTTCTTAATTCATCTTCATTTAATTCCTTTGGTAAATATGCCTTAACTACGGCAATCTCATAATCCTGTCCTTCTACTAAATCATTCCGGCCTGCCTTTAAAAACATTTCCCTGGCTTCTTCTTTGTTTTTTAATTCTTTTCGCAACACATTTATTTCTTCCGCCTCAGTTAAAGCACCCGGAGGCAGTTGCATTTCCCTTTTATCAATTAAAGACACCAAAAATCGTAGTACTTCTACTTTTTTTCTATCGCCTGACTTTAGGGCATCAACTGCCTCTTTTTTGATTTTATCCCGCCACATATCTTCTTGATTTTTTTGCTCTTTTACGGCATCTTTCCCGCCATAAAATAATTTTCTTTTTAGCATAACGCCCGATTGAGGGCTTAGCATAAGCCGCCCTTTTTCGAACTTCTTCGGTAATATCTTCCTCAAGACTTAGTCTGCGGAATTTACCAATAATATCGTCTTTAGTTTCGCCTTTTTTTCTTTTGACAATAATTGCCATTAAATCACCTCCCTAATAAGTCCCTATTTTACCTATTATTTGTTATCTTGTAAACACTTAATCACATCCAAACTATTCACCACCCCATCTTTATTGTAATCCACCCCCGCCGGACATTTACTGTTTCCAACACTCGGTGCTGCCGACCCCGTCGGTAAATTTTTCATACAATACATATAATCTAAACTATTTGTCACCCCATCTTTATTGTAATCGGTAGTCCGATCACAACTACCGCTTGTTCCACTCTGAGTCCCCACCGGAGCCGTTGGTATCAACACCGCTGTTGGCACCGCTGTCGGCGTCACCACTGCTTCACCACTCTTAAAAGAGTAAGGTATTCCATCATTATCATATTCCTGGTCTCCAATCTTAATTCTGAAATAATAGTTAGTTCCCGCTTTAAGTGGAGATAAATTGACACTATGACTGGTGCCTTGATCACTTTCCGGAGCCATTAATAACAAGCTCGCTGGTGTGGTTCCATATTCCACAATCCCCTGTGTTGCTTTGTCAGTTGTCCAAGTTATTACGGCACTCTTTCCATCATCACTAGCTTTGCCTAAAATAGTTTTTGGTACCGTATCCGCCGAGGCTCCGCTCAAATAAGTTTTAGCCGTGTTAACCCCTAATACCCCCAACACTCCCACTAAAAGCAAAATTACCCCAATTATTATCGTCTTTAAAGAAATTTTATTTTTAATCATAGAAAACGCAGGGCCAACGAAGATAATACCCCCACTGCCGCAAACACCATCAAACCAATCGTCATTCCCACGTTTCCTGTACTCGGCAATGTACTGGTTGAAGTCGGCACCGGAGTAGAGGTTGGCGCCGTCGAACTGGAGTCAGAACTGGAACCACTGTCAGTAATCGTATAAGTGGCATTAATATTTGAAGGACAATCAATCACATCATTTGACGATGTATTGAAAATGTTTGAATCCGTGGTCGATCCGGCTGTACACGTAAAGTTAACATTTGCCGTTCCTGTCGCTAAAGCTTTAAAAGTTATATTCACCAAATCACCGGAAATTGTGGTCGCATTATAAGTGCTCATGTCAGTTGAAGCCAAAGAAATATCAAACTTTCCGCTACTATTATAGATATTTTTTCCCAGTGTAAAAACAAAAGGTGGGTTTGACACTGTGTCAATCGATTCCACTTCCAACTTAGAAGCATCAAAAGTCACCCAGGCATCCACCGCCTGAGATTTCTCTGTTCCGGAGTCAACTCCAACTGTAACTACAAAAGTCGAACCATTAGCATAACTTCCTGTACTTGGGGAAAATTTTAATAATGGCCCTGTTGCCATTACCGGCCTTACCATCATCAGACCTACAATTACTAGAATTAGGCAGAATATTTTTTTCATTACAAAGCGCTATTAATAACTAAATTTTGATTATTAAAAGGTAACACTTTTGCTGTTCCGTTTTCAACTACCTGAGTTTTTGGATCAATCGATAATTGAGTTTCTTTTCCCGTCAATTGAATTACTTTTATCTCCTGACCTGCGGCCAATTTTAACCCTTCCGGCGCTGAAATTAAGTAATTCAACACCACTAAAGACTTCTCTTTACTAATTTTTTGAAAACTAGGTTTTGGTAGATCCCCTAAATTAGTGACTGTTGTCACTTCCCCACCCTGATAACCAACATACAAATCAATAGCGTCAACAGCGATAGCTCGATCCGCTTTCATCATCAAAGTCACTTTACCGGCTTCATTTAACCATGTAAAATCTAAAGCTTTTTGCTCCACTACCACCGGTGCTGTTACCGTATTCACCACCGTTGCTTCCTTCACTACTGATTGCTTTCTGGCTGATAATAATAAAACACTTTCAATAATAACTACTACCGCCACCAAAACAATTGGCCAAAATAATTTGTTTTTCATATTTTTAATAAAGCTGACCCTGTTTGGTCTGCAAAGAAATTTTTAATATATTAAGATCATTGGTATTTACCTGACAATTACCATCCAAATCAGATTTCAAATAACCACCTGTTGCCACTGTGTCATGAGTTAAAGCACTGGTTTTGACATACGAAAAATCAATTCCATCAATCCACCCGTCTTGAACCCCATCACTAGATCCGCTTACATCTCCGGGAATCATCGGATAAGCTGTAAAATCATAAATCGGACTGGTCGCCGGATCTTTGGTCAAAGTTAACTCACCACCTGCTTGATTATAAGGGCCGCTTTGATTTTGAATCGCATACTTCATTTGCAAATGTTTTGGTCCTTTTATAAAAACCGCTACATTACTATATTGACCAAAACCCGTCAACACTAAAGAACCACTCTCCACTAACGTATTTCCCATTGCTGCCGCACTACTGGGAATCACATTAGAATAAACTTTCGACTCCCCGCCCCCTAAAACAATTACCTGTAATGGCCAATTGACCACACAAGCCGCATCATTAGCCTTTACATTGGCATAAGCCACCTTATAATTTAATATCGGATCATTTCCCGTCACCACATTTCCCCCGTCAATCTCATAAGTCGTTCCCGCCACACTGGTAATCGCTATTGTTTTATCAGTCGCACTAGTCGAATTATCACCAGTTACCATTGATCCAGCTTCGTCAATAGCAATTCCCCCACTTCCGGCCTTTACTGCTGAAAAATTTACTGTCATGGCGCTGGCCGCTGTTGTCAAATTAGTGGCTGATTTTTGAGAAGTCGCTACGACTACCGAACAAGTTTGACTTGTTCCTACCGCTATCGGGTCACTGATTATCACGTCTGAATTAAAACCGGCGCTGGTATTACCCACCGCTCCGTTCACTGTATTCAAACTTAATTCATTACCATAACAAAGTTTTGCCTGAACTCCATCCACTTTAGCTCCGCTTTCTGTTTGAAAGACTACTTGAACCGTTAAGACATCCCCCACATTTTTGGTAATTTTATCACTGGGCAGCACTGACAAAACGGTATTGGCAAAACTTGCTCCTTTTTCTAAATTTTGATTATTCTTCACTAAGGCCAATGCCCCTACTAGAGCAGCTACTAAAAGTATCGACAATAGTATTTTTGTTTTTTTCATAGTGTTACCCCATTAATGGCATTAATATAATTTTGTCTCCAGATTGAGTAATCATTCAAAGTTACTTTACCGTCACAATCAAAATCTGACTGCCAGGTATCTTTAGATACTGTTCCATAGGAACCTTCTACATATTCACTTCTCCAGATTGAATAATCATTTAAAGTATATTCTTTCCCAACAGCAGTTTTGCAAATAACTGATGTCGGAGTTGGTGTACAAACTTGAACCACTTTACTGCCATCTCCACATGCCCAATATCCACTGGTACAAACATAATGGTAAGCAGTCCCTGTGGTCGATCCTGTACAAATACACTTAGCAGTATATTCATCATCAAAATGTAACCAAATTTTAGTTGCTGAATCATAACCACTCATATTATATTTTGATGAATCACAACCTGCTGCTGTCGTTGGTCTAGCGGTTACCCCTGGATTAATCGTTGGTGTTGCGGTTGGCACACTACCACAGACACTACCACCACAAGCATTTGCATAATTTGATACTGCAATACACGTATGCCCATTTGAACAACAGGAACCAATTACACATCCACCCTGCGGTGTTGGTGTTGCGGTCGCACAAACACAATTTCCACCACTACAAACAGCATTCTCACCATACTGGGCACAACCCTGAGCACATTGTTGTGTGATAGTACAAGTTACTGTTGGTGTTGCGATTGGAGTAGTACAAGAACAATTTAGACCAGTTGTACCTGTATCTTTACTAGTACAAATATAACTACCATCAGACTTACCTGCACCACAAGGAGCACTTGGATCTAATCCTTTACAATTAGTGTCTGTCGAAGATCCATTACACGTTCCAGGCGACTGACATGATGCAGAACTTCCATCAACAGCTTTCACACATATATCTGCCCCACAGCCTTGTTTTAACACCCACGTTAACGATCCTCCGCTGCTTTCACAATGCCAAACTCCATTATTTCCACAATCCCATTTATCTAATATACAAGCAGGACTTGGTATTGGAGTTACCGTATTATTAATACAATGTGCATACCCAAAACTCCCTGTACATTGACCTGGATGACATCCGGTAGCACTACAAACAGGTGGCACCGCTATATCACAAATTGCTTCAACACCACTATTACCTGGACAATATTTATTCGTCCAACCTGCAGGAATAGTTGTTGGTGTACTACTACTACAAGTACAATTATATTTACCACTTGACAATGTTCCACTATTTAAGCAAGTTCCAGCAACCGAAGGCACCGTTGCAGACTGAGCCGGAATAATACAAGAACCACCTAAAGATTTACCCCAACAATCAAGATTAGAGTAAAAACTATCACATGTATTAGAAGTTGGTGCCGGCGTTGGCACTGTTGAACACATACATTGATTGGAACTATTACATGTTCCACTGGTTGATCCCTTATTTATACAATCGCTATTACAAGTTGCTGCCACACAAGTCGTGGTACAGGAATATCCCAGTGAATGTCCACAAGAAGCAACACTTCCACTCCATTTTCCATTCACACAGGTACATGTAGTCGGTGTTGGCGTCGGTGTATTTGGTACACTCGTCGGTGTATTTGGTACACTCGTCGGTGTTTTTGGTACACTCGTTGGTGCTGTTGTTGGCCCACTACAGTTTTGGTTACAGATTTGACTACAATCCCCATATCTATAAAACTGACAATGTTGTCCATTACTACTCGTACATGCCGTTCCTAAATTACCAGCCGTACATTGATCATCAGGCTTATGACAATTTTGGTTACAGACTTCACTACAATCAGAAAGTCTATATAACTGACAGGATTGTCCTAAATTATTAGTACAGGCTGTTCCTAAGTTACCTATTGTACAAACCCTTGGTGTCGGTGTCGTTCCTGCTGCCTTCCCCCGATTCTCTTGACTTTGTTGCACCAAACTCGTCGCCACCGGTATCGCTATCGCCATTAACAATAACCCAATTATTAAGGGAATTTGCGCAAAAGCTTTTCTTTTCATTAAATTATTTTAAAAAGGTTTTTAATACTACTAATTATCAGTTTTACACGTTTACCAATTCGGGTCAATATATCAAAAGAAAACAATTTCCCACCTTCTCTGAATTTAATCTGAAAAACTTTATTAATCCCATTTATTTATCCGAAAAACTATATAATCCATATATAGTATGTCTTTTAGCCTTTTATTGACCCTATTTCTGGTTATTACCCCTATTTTTGGTAAATCCATTGATTTCCAGGAATCTATTATTCTCTACGGTGGCGTTATTTTATTTTCTATTTTCAATTTCTTTCGTCGTTCTCCATCCTTTCGTCTTCAAAAAAAATTCCTCATCTTTGAAATTATTCTCATTTTACTCTATGCCGTTTCTACTATTTTTTCCAGAAATATCGGCTTTTCCTATTACGGTTTCTTTCGCTATCTTTTTACTCTAACCTTCCTCAATCTTTGTTTAACTAACCTTAAAATTAAAAACCTCACCAAATATATTACTTATTTTTCCCTAATTTACGGGTTTATTTTCATACTCAATAAACTTAACTTAATCACCCTCAATCCCCGGCCCTATTACGATAATTTTATCCTCCAGATTTGGGGCCACAGTTATCTGGCCGATTTTATTATTTTGGCCATTCCAATTGGTATTTATCAATTAATTTACCAAAGTCCTAAAAAAATAAAATCCAAATTATTTTATTATTTCTCCCTCCTTTTTTTACTGGTCGTTCTCATTCTCACTAATTCCCGTTCTGCTGCTTTTGCCGTTACCATCGGCACTCTTTTTCTTTATCTTCCTAAAATTAAAAGAATTTTTAAGCCTTTTATCCTTCTCTTTGCCATTTTTGTCCTTGGCTATTTCGCCAATCAAATCATTTATCAACAAAAATCACCCCTCAAAGCTCCTGATGGTGATCGTTTCGAATATTGGCAGCAAGCCATTAAAGGTTTTTGGGAATCTCCCCTCATTGGTGTTGGCCCCAATAATTTTTTCTATCTCAATAAAAAATATGAAAGCCAAATGAATTCTGACACTAATTACGCCCATAATTTATTTTTTGAATCCCTGGCTCTCAATGGTTTACCCTTCACCTTAATTTTCTTCGGCCTCATCTTTCTTGGTCTCAGATATCAATTTCAGCATAATATTTTAAATTTCAGTCTTGGCCTCACCAGCCTTATTAACACTCTTCTTGATCCCAGTTGGAATTCTTTTGGTATTTTTTGTCTCTCCCTTTTTTACATTTTTTATCAATATCCTCTGGTCGTCACTCCCACTTCAAAATCTATCCATTCCAAAATTAATCTCTATTTTTCCTCAATCACCTTTTTCTTAATCTGTCTTTATTACCTCACCAAAACCGCCGCCGATATATTATATATAAGTGGCCAAAAACTGCTTAGTCTTCGCTTTGACCCATTTAGTCTCGACAATAGTCTCTCTTTAAGCCCAAATTTCCAAAAATTCACTATTTCCCTGTATGCTAATGATGTTTTTCTTTATCAACAACTAGCCGCCACTACCCCCTTACCCGACAGCGAAAAATATTATTATCTCCTTTTTTCTCTTTCTCCAAAAGAAAATATTACTCAATACGCTCAGCTTGCCAATTACTATCTTCAACAAAATCAATATTCCCAACTCAATTTTGTACTTCATCTTATTACCCAAAATATCAACCCTCAAGATTCAGATACCCAAGATTCAATTTCAGTCGCCAAAGTTTTTTATCACACCGCCCTCACTGAATGGAAAAATCATCAATTCGATTCAGCTCTAGAACACTTCCAAAATGCGGTCACTTATTCCCAAGGTTGGGGAAATTTTCAAATTGAACTCGCCAATGCCTATTGGTCTTTGGATGAAAAAGATCTCGCTCTTAAACAACTTCAAAACGAATGTTCCAAATATCCTCCTTCCCTAAAATCCTGTCAAGAATATCTGGCTCAAAATCCCGAAAATCTCTCATTACCTGGAAACCAGCAGAACCTTATTGATTCTCTTAATCTCTCTACATTTCCCCCTTCAGCCGCTACTTTAAAACAAATTGCTTCCTATCGGGAATTAATTAAAAACACTCCTCTTCCCCAAAGTGAAAATTACTTTTACCAAATTTTTAATCTTAATCCCAATAGTAACCTCGATTTATACACCAAATTAGCTAACTATTATTTAAATGAAAATAATCTCAACGAACTAACTCCCCTTCTTTCCTTAATTAGTCAAAATATCGATGTCAATAAACAAACTATGTCTGATGTCCTTCCTCTTGCCAAAATTTACTATCATATGGCCCTATTAAAGTGGCAATCTCAACGACTTAATGAAGCTATCCCTTATTTTCAGAATGCCGTTCTTTTCTCCCAACAATGGGGCTATTTTCATATTGAACTCGCCAATGCCTACTGGTCTCTTAATCAAAAAAATCTCGCCCTCAACCAACTTAAAGTTGAGTGCCAAAAATATCCTGTTTCTTTCAAATATTGTCAGGAATATCTAAAAAAATATTCCCATAATTTTTTACCTCCCGGTACTCCTTCAATGCTCAATCTTATTAACAATCTTCTTCCCTACCAAACATATTTTCCTGGACAAATATAAACCAATTTTAAAATATCTCTTTCCCAACCTATTCGGTTCATTAGCCAATCTAAACATCCATTCTCCTCCATGATTTCTTATCCATTTCGGGGCTTGTTTTTTTACTTCTGACAAAAAGTCAAAGGCCGCCCCCACTGTTATAAAAACTTTATTTGGCAATTCCTCTGCCAACACACTACTTACCTCGATCTGTTTTTTTGCTCCTAAAGACACCCACACTAAATCTGCTCCAGATTTTCTGATTTTTTCCCCAATTTTTTTCACATCATCTTTATTAAAAACCCTTTTCATCGGCGCCACCACATATTCTCCAAATCTATTAAAATACTCCTTATTTTGGGCATTTCCCACAAAAGCACACTTCAATTTTTCCTTTTCATTTAGTTTCAAAAATTCCCCCAATAAATCCGGACCATAAACCCTCTCCGCCTTTATTCCTTTAAACCTTAATAACCATACTAAAGGCATTCCGTCCGCTGTTAAAATATTCCCTTTCTCCAGGATTTTCTTAAATTTTTTGTCCTCATCCGCCATCATCATTTCGTTTAAAGTACAACAATATACCCTTCCGCCTTTTTTATTTTTAGCTCTCAATATTATTTTCCTTAAAGTCTCCTTAAAACTTTTGCCACTGATTTCCAGACCGAACAACCTAATTCTATTTCCCTTCATACCCTTATAATATCAATTAGCATGGCAAAACTCTTTCCCAAAATTTCCATAGTCACCCCCTCCTTCAATCAGGGTCAATTTTTGGAAAAAACCATTCTCTCGATCATCACTCAAAATTACCCCAATTTGGAATATATCATTATTGATGGTGGCTCTACTGATAATAGTGTCAAAATAATTAAAAAATATCAAAAATACCTAAAATACTGGCAAAGTAAAAAGGATCATGGTCAGGCCGATGCCCTTAATATCGGTTTCCGACATAGCACCGGTGAGATTCTCTGTTGGTTGAATAGTGACGATATTCTTCTCCCCTATAGTTTAAATTTAATTGCTCAACTTTTCACTCAATTTCCAAAATTAAACTGGTTGACCAGTCAATCAGTTATCATTGATAATCAGGATCAAATTATTCATACCGGCCTTCACTTTGGTAAATCACGTTTATTCCTAAAATTAGGTCTTTATCATGGCAAATGTCTTGGTTTTATTCCCCAGGAAGGCACCTTTTGGCGATATTCTCTGTGGCAAAAAGTTAGTGCCAAAATTCCTAATTATTGGGGTGCCCTTGATTATCATCTTTGGCGTAATTTCGCCAAATTTTCCGATTTGGTTAATCTGGAAGCGCCTCTGGCTGCTTTCCGTTTTCATTCTCAACAAAAAACTATGGCTATCAAAAAATACTATCGTGAAATTAATCCACTCTTACCTTACCTTCCCAAATTTATCGGCATCATCGGCCGTATCGTCGGTCCTTTTTCCCGTCGCCTTTGTCCTCGGATTACCTTTAATAAAAAAACCTCCCAATGGGAATTTCATCCATGAAAATCGCTTTTTTTCTTCTTCATTATCCCGTCTTTAGCGAAACTTTTGTCAGTAAAGAAATTCTCAATCTCCAGAATCTAGGCGTCGACGGCCTAATCGTCTGTGAAAAACAAAATCACACCCCACCCTTCCATCCCCACCTCAAAAATATAAAATTTCCGATTCTGGAAATTAATCAAAAAATATTTTCCAAAAAAAATTTTCTGCCGATTATTTCTGCCCATTTTTATTGGCTTTCTAAAAATCCCCTAGCTTACTTAAAATCTTTCTATCTTTTTTTGAATTTCTTTTCCTTTCATCATCTCCGGGTTTTTATCAAAACTCCTTTGCTTGCCAAAAATTTAGCCACCCAAAATATTAATTTAATTTATGTTCACGAAGTTGACAGTCCCTCTCTTTATGGCCTTACTTGCAGTCAACTTCTAAATATTCCCTGTGGCATCATTATCCATACTCAATATCTTTTTGCCCAAAATAAATTTTTAGCCGCCAAAATAAAATTTACTGATTTTATAATTTTTCAATCTCAATATTCTTTAAAAGAAGCCCAAAAAATTACCGAACTTTCAAAAAAATATTTCTCGAAATGTTACGTTCTTTCCACCCCCGGAGTTGATACTAAATTCTTCTGTCCCCCAAAAGTTCAAAAATTTCCTCATCAGATTCGTCTGATCACCATTGGTCGTCTCGAAGAAGCCAAAGGTTATCCTTTCCTCTTATCCGCCATAAAAAAATTAATTCCCGCCTTTCCGGATATTCAATTAACTATTATTGGTGATGGCAGCCAAAAAGCTCTATTAAAAAACTATATCCAAAAAAATAAACTCCAAAATAATATCCATCTTACCGGCTATATTGGTCATAACTCTCAGTTAATTAAACTCCTCCATCAACATCAATATTTTATTCTTCCCTCCATCGTCGATTCTCAAAATATCCACGACGTTCATCCCAATGTTATTAAAGAAGCCATGTCCTGTGGTCTAATCGTCATTACTTCCCGTCTCGGGGGCATTACTGAAATAATCCGTCACCGCCAAAATGCTTTTTTAATCAACAAAGTTACTTCCGCCAATATCGCCAAAATTATTATCACAGTTCATTCACTTTCCCCTCAAAAAAAAGCTAAAATCTCTATCTCTGCCAGACAAACTATTCTAAAATATCATCAGCAAAAATATATTTGCCGACAGTTAAAACAAATTTTTGTCACATCTATCAATGAAAAATAAGTTATTAATTATTTCCCTATTTTTAGTTGGCATTCTCATTCGAATTTACTGCGCCTTCAAACAGCCCCTCTGGCTTGATGAAATTTATTCTCTCTATTTCGCCCACAATTTTTCCCCTTTAAATTTAATCATCCAACTTCCGGAAGCCCATCCCGGGGCTTATTACTTATTCCTAAAAGTTCTTCTCTGTTTTTCCACTAATTTAATTTTTCTTCGGACCATCTCCTCCATCCTTCCTTTCTTAATTGGCTGTTATCTTCTTTATCGCCAAAAACAGTCAAAAATTCTCCTCTTTGCTCTCTTGCTGAATCCTCTTTTTATCCACCTTAGTTGGCAGTTAAGAATGTACGGTCTTACTTTTATGTTTTCCGTTATCCTCATTAATCTTTTTCTAGCTTCGTCCCCTTTTAACCATAAAAAATTACTGTCTATTGCTCTTCTCTCAACTTTATTTTCTTTTTCCCTAATTATTCCTGTATTTTGTCTATATATTTATCTATCTTTACGTGAAAAAAAGATTACCTCTTTTTTACCCTTTCTTTTCATCCCCTCAGAATTCTTAATTATCAAAGGTTTTTCCACCTATATAGGCTACGCCGAATATGCCTCTTGGATTAATTCCCCCACTCTTACTAATATTCCCACAGTAATTTTCACTTCTCTTGGGTTCGGTACCGACGTCCAAAACATCGGTTCCGCCACTATTATGATTAGTTTTTTCTTTTTCCTCTTTTTTATTCCCTTTATTTATTATTTTTCCAAAAAAAATCGGCTATTTTTTTATAGTTATACCCTACCTCTCATTGTCACTATTCTAATTTCCGTCATTTTTCCTTTTCTTTCCCAGCATTTCTTTTTTTATCATTTTATTCCCAAAATTTCTCTCTTTTTACCCCGCTTTCTTTTGCCTATGTCTCTTTATTTTTATATTTTTGTTTTTCAGGAAATTAAACCTAAACTGCAAATTCCTCTGCTGATAATTCTGTTTATTTTATGGCTCATCCCCAACTCTAAATTAAATTTTCACCCTTTTTATATCAACGCCAACCCTATAAATTACCCAAAAAATAGTCTAATTATGCCACCCTGGGAAAATCTCCGCCTTCACTCATCTTTTTCCAATTCCGATTTAAATACAATCGCCCAAAATTTTAACATCGCCTCTTCAATAGAAAGTACCCTCACTAATTCATCCTCAAATCCTGACTGCACTTCGCTCAAACAATTTAAAAATATCTATTACCTTGTCGATTCTACTATTACCAGTCTTAACAACTATCACCTAAAAATCCAAAATCTCCTCAAACTTTGTCACCACCAAGTTACTCTAGTACTTCTTTGAAATCGGTCACCGTTACTTTGGCTTCAAAATTCCAAAAATCCAGATCAAGCTCCTGGCCCATCTTAATTGCCGTCTCCCCTCCGTACAAATAAACATCATCAAATTTGTCCACCCTTATCCTCAATTTTAATTTCACTATTTTATTATCCTTACTATCACCTGGATCAATTTCTACATTCTCTATTTTAGCCACTACCCTATCGTCACTATCACTAATGGTTAAGCCGTTTACAAAATTTTTAGTCATGTAATTTTCCACTTTCACCAATCCCTCCACCATCAAAGTTTTTTCTTCTCTTTTGTCCTCCATTACCCCACTAACATTTTGTACTATTCCCCGAATCAACACCCCATTATATGTAAAACTCTGATAACTTCCCACTAATAACGGTAATCCATTATAAGTATATATTCCGCTTTTTTTGTCATATGTCACCAATAATCTTAAAGTTAAATAAACCGTTTTTTCATTCGAATTATTTTGATATTGAAAAACTTTTACCACCGAGATTTCCGAATTAGTTAGCGGATTTGGGTCCACTTTTATATTTTCCAAATACCAAGCCGGCAAAGCCGCCGATATTCCCCCAGTATTGGCATTTATTAAGTCTGATTGTGATACTCTTAAAGTTACATAAACCCGGTCCGCTTTCCTCATTACCAAAAAATACGCCATTACCATTATGCCCAAGAATAGGCATAAACCAAATATATCCCCTAAACGTAACCCTTTATTTGGAAAGCTTAGCTTCATTGGCCAATAATAACACACCCACAATAAAGTTCGCCATTAAAATGTTCGAAAATGGTTGAAAAGTCATCACTATAAATTGAGACCATAAAGACCCCAGCAATAGCCATCTCAATTTTAAATTCTTCTTCGTATAGCTCCACCAATATTTAATAAAAACCATCATAAAAAATATCCACACTACCACCCCCACCAATCCTTCTTCCGTTAAAATCAACAGCCCGCCGTTATGAACTGCCTCTGGAAAAGTTTTCATGATACCTGTTAAATCTTCCCTAAAAGCTACCGGAATAAAATTCCCGTCCCCCACTCCCCACCATAAATGCTTTTTGGTTAAATTTGTCGCCACTACCACCAATTTTTCCCTGGTATCCCAGCCACTGTTTTCGCCAAAATTTGTCAATAAATTTAAAAATCTATCACCCATCACCATCACTGCCAAAAAAAGAATTCCCATTATCAACCATAATTTTCCGCCCTTAATTCTCATTTCTTTTAACTTCTTGATATTTATTTTATCTCTATAAAAATAAACTCCCCAAAAAATTATCGGTACCATTGCCAGATAAACTGTTCGACTTTGCAGGCAAATTAATGCCAACAATGGTAACAACAACCATTTTTTCAAAATTTCCTTTAAGTTATCTCCCAATTTTATTCTTATCAAAAGCCAGGCAATTGACCAAAATAAAATATAATATGCCGCTTCATTTGGGTGATTCCATATTCCCACCACTCTTATTAACCACGACCCAACACTATCAGCTCCTAAATAAGCCAAGGTCGTCATCTGCTCCACCACCAAACCTAAAACCGACCCATTTATGGTCTGAATCAAAACCAACAAGGATCCAATTATAATTGATACTTTTATAATTTCTCCTAAATATTTCCAAAAATATTCCCTATCCTTTTTTTTGGCAGATTTTAAATAATTACTTGTCCACCACCACCAAACCACTAAGGCTAAATTATTTGTCATCATTCCTATTTCCACCCACCAGGGCAATATTTTCATTTCAAACCCAGATACCAACCTGGTCAAAACACTGATCAATAAAATCAATATCAGCCAATCAGTTTTTACTCTACCCATCAACATTTTAATTACCCAGGTCACGATCATTGCTATTCCCAAAATCAGCAGCGGTGTTAATTTGAAGTATAAACTTCTGCCCTCAGGATAAAGTGGTAAATATAATTCTTCCGGCCGAATTACCTGAAAAACATACAATTGGCCTACATAATAAACTGACAGCGGCCAATACCCATAAACTATCGTCTTCTCCCAGGATCTTGTCAGCCAAAAAATTCCCGTTATAAATAAAATCGACCACCCAAAAAACCATTTAACACTGGGTAAAAATAAACAACCCACCAAAAAAATACCGGTTACCAGACTCAACGATGTTAAACTATGCCAATGTCTTCGCATCATCCCATTATAATCCCTGAAATCAACGATAAACATGCCATCTGTGATTATCTATCTCAAACAGCCTCAATACTCGCCCAAAAATCTTACCCAACCTATATTTTCTATATCAATGAAACTCCTCGAATTGGACACAATTTAAAAAAAATTTCTTCTCATCTTTTTTCATTTTCCCCGTTTAAAATTATTCCCTTTAACCGTTTTAAAACCGCCCAAAATATTAACATACATCTTTCCCTTAACTTACTTTATCTTTTATGTTTTCTTCGCTACTTTTCCCGTCCGGTATATTGGCTCTTTTATCCCCAAACTAGCTCCTTAATCAAACATTCTTTACCCTCTTACCTTTCTATCTACGATATTGTCGATTTTTACACTTCTCCAAATCCTAAAATAAACCAGAAACTTCAAATTCAAAAAAAATATTTTCTGGAAAAATCAAATTTAATTACTGCCATTTCTGCCACTTTAGTTACTAATTATCAAAAAATTTATCCCTCTGTCAAGATTCATCTTGTTCCTCAAGGCTTTAGTTTAATTACCTCTTCCTTCAATAAAAATAACCAGCAACAACTTCTCAAAATAAAAAAAATATCCCCTAAAATCGGCTTTATCGGTGCCATCAATAATCGCCTAGACTTTAATCTTCTCTTTAAATTAATTAAAATTACCCCCAAAATAAATTATATTTTTATTGGACCAATTGATAACGACATCAACGTTTCTTCCAAACCTATAAAAAAACTGGCTCAAAAACTCTTTTCTTTTCCCAATGTTATCTATCTTGGTTCTCTCCCTAAAAATAAACTTAGCCAATACTTAGACCTTTTCGATATTGCCATCATTCCCTACGATATTAAAGACAACTTTAATCGTTTTTGCTATCCCATGAAACTCTTTGAATATTTTGCCGCCGGCAAACCAGTAATTTCCACTTCTATTGAAGAATTAAAACACTTCCCAGGTCTGGTTTTTATCAGCAATAATCCTCTATTTTGGCAACAAAAAATCAACGAAATTTTATCCCAACCTTGGCCAAAAAATCTTCAAAAAAAACAGCAGGCTCTCGCCCGTCAAAACAGTTGGATTAATAAAATCAACCAAATCCTTGCTCTCGCTCAAAAAATCAAAGTTCTGTAAATCTATAAATACTGTAAGACAATTCACCATTAATTTCATTAATTACCTTTGCTTCCAGATATTTACTTTCCTCGTGTTTTTCCAAAAATATTTGATCACAGCGTGAAAAATCCTGCCATTTCGAATATTTAAAACTAAAACAAACTAAATAAATTGTCTTCGATTGATTAATCTCTCCCAAATAAGAGATATCCGGCGGAGACTGGATAATTTTCAGCATTTTTCTGTTCAAAATTTTTTCCAGTGGGTACCAAAAAATTTCTTTTCCAAAGTTGTCTAATTGAGTGTCACGATTATAAAATACCACCTTAAAATTAGTTATCGAATTTGATTTACTGTCCATCAATATCTGTTCCGCTACCAGTTCTGATTCTTCTAAACCTCCGCTTATATCCGATAACAGCACTCCCTGATTATTATTTTCAAAAATATTTGTTTCCAAAACTAAAATTAAAACCAAAACCAACGCCCACAAATATAGTCCAATTTTCCTATGAAATTTAGAAAAACGCCAACCAACATACACCATCGCCACTAACCACAAAGGATAATATAAAAAAGTGTAAAAATGGTACACTGACTCTTTTCCCCCCATCACTCCTACGCCCAAAATTCCCAAGATCAAACTTAATAAAAAAACAGATTTCCACCAATTTATTTTTCTTTCCCGACAGTCTTTAAAAACCAAATATATTAAAGCTCCATATACAAAAACAAAAAATATTCCCGACAAGAACAAACTCTTTATCCTCAAAAAATAATTAGCCGATACTGATAAAATTTCCCCTAAATTTTTTAACCATTCAGTCAATGTCAATTGTTTTCCTCCGGCAAAACTTATCATCTTCGCCCAGCTCAAATAATTACTGCTCCCGGAAGTTACCAACCACACCCCCAATAACACTAATGGCCAAATTGCCAATAAATATTTCACTTTATTGCTTTTATTTTTCACCACCCTAAAATAATTTATTATTCCCCACCCCACCAAAATTGGAAAAATACTCAATATCGAATAATCAAAATGCAGTGTCGTCATCAAAACCAAAAAGTAGATTACCCAAATCGCCGCCGATCTCTTTTCCCAGGATTTTACAAACAGCCAAATTGCCAATACCAACAATAAAACCTGACAAATAAACGCAAAATATAATAGCGAGACATAATTAAAATACCAATTAAAAGTTACCATTGTTGCCAAAATTAAGGCATATGTTGAGTTGGTCAACTGTCTCCCGATGAAATATATCATCATCGCCGTCAACACGCTCATCACTGCCATAATCACTCCCACTCCCACCGGTGAAGTTCCCACTAACCATGCTAATGCCAAAAAATAATAGTAAAGATATGAATCAACCAATATTCCTTTTCCCCCCATAGTCCCTTTTCCAATCCAAATCTTTTCCCCAAAGTGGACCATATGATACGCCATTGTCATGTCACCAGCAGCATCTCCATCCCACCACAAAACCCTTTCCGGCAATTTATAAAAGCGGGAAAATATTGTTATTAACAACAACCCGACCAACACCACCCATTTCCAATTTTTATAAACATAATTAGTGATTTTTTTCATTTATTAATTACCACTTCTACCCTATAAATTTTCCTTTCATCCCATAAATTATATTGGCTTCGATAATTTTTCAAAATTTTATCTTTTTCATCACTTCCAAACATTATTCCTTTTATCTTCAATCTCTTTCCTAGTAATTTTATAAAATTAAAATTTTCCCATAAATAAGGTATTTCCAAATAATATCTTTTATTTTTTATATCCTCGGCAGCCTTTTTTATCATCACATGATCCATATGACCCCCTACCCCAAAGGGGACTAATAATAAATTAGCCTTAATATCGATAATTTTCCCCATTATTTTTTTTACTAAATCTTGATCTCTTTTATCAATTTCCCCGCTCAATAAATCCTGCCTCGTTTTATAAACCCCTCTAAAACCGGCATCAATAAAACCCCAATTTTCATAATCAACCCCCAATTTTTCCATCGCTTTTACATTTTCTAAAATCCTGGTTTTTTCAAATTTTTTTGTAGAATTAAATCCTGACTTTATCAAATAATCTTTTGAATACTCCGGCAGATTTTTACCACCCCCAAATTTAGTAAATACCGTCACTATTCTGATTTTCTTACCCTCATTTTTCCATTTGATTATATGTTGCCCCAAGGATAAAACCGCGTCATCCAAATGTGGTGATAACACCACTATGTCCCATTTCTCTTTATTTTTCATCTTTAATCACTCTTTCGTGTAATTTATATTTTTTCAAAATCTCCATTCCCCCATCCGCCACAATCTTTCCTTCATCCAACCAAATTATCCTTTGGCAATGTTTTTTTAAAAAATCCAACCAATGTGACACTACCAACATAGTCTTCCCCTTTTTCACAAATTCATCAATCTTTTTCATACTTTTTCTCTGAAAATCTTCATCTCCCGCCGAAACTTCTTCATCCAAAATTATAATATCCGGATCCGACTCTATGGCCACCGCAAAACCCAGTCTTAGCCTCATTCCCGAAGAATAAGTATAAAGTGGTGCATCAATAAATTTGCCAATATCAGCGTATTCAATTATCTCTTTTATTTTTGATTTTATTTCCTCCTTTTCCATCCCGACTAATAAAGCATTCACATAAATATTTTCTTCCCCGGTCAGCTCTGGATGAAAACCGGCACTTAAATCAATTAACGATACCAATTTACCGTTTGTTTTAATTGTGCCCTTATTCATGGCCGTTATTCCTGAAATTATTTTTAATAAAGTCGTCTTTCCCGAACCATTAGCCCCAATAATCCCCACCTTTTCCCCCTTTTTTATTTCCAAATCAATTCCTTTTAGTGCTTCAAATTCTTCTTTTTTACTTTTCCCTAAAATATTTTCCACCAAAGTTGCTTTTTCATGACAAAGACGATAATTCTTCACCACCCCCTTCATTTTTATTGCTATTTCTTTTGTTTTTTTTCTCATATCCAATCATCAAAAAATGGGCTTTCTTTTTTAAACACCAATAGTCCCATTCCAAAAATAATTAAAGTTCCACCCAAACTAATTATCACCGCCTGCCAATCAAGAGGCATTCCAAATATTGCCCATCTAAAAGTTTCCAAAATTCCCGTCATTGGATTCAAATTAATTACATTTCTCATCCACTTGGGCAATAAATCCAAAGTATAAACCACTGGACTGGCATAAAACCACAATGGCATTATCGCCTGGACTCCAAAATTAATATCCCGCCATTTTACGTCTAAACTGGAAAACAACAATGATAAACCACTCGTCAGCGCCGTCAACCAAATTATCACCACCGGCAATATCAACCATCTTAACCAAGTTCCCAAACCATGAACCAAAAGCATCCACCCCAAAAATAGAACCAAAGAAATTAAAAAATGAAATAAATCCGAAAAAACAATTGACAATACCACCGCTTCGCGGGGAAATTTTGCCTTTTGGATTAATGTTCTCTCATTAATATACATCGGTGTATTTTTGCCCACTGTGTACGAAAAAAAATTCCACACCAACAACCCTGAGAACAAAAATTCAAAATAATTTACTGTTTTTATTGCCACAAAAAACTGAAAAATGAATCCCAAAATCAACATCTGTAATAATGGATTCAAAAAAACCCACAAAAAACCAAAAACTGCCATTTTATATCTGGACTTAATTTCCCTCTCAGTCATGGCTATCATAAAATCCCACCATTTTTTTTGCTCTTTATTTAACCAAAACATAATTTTATCGATATACTTCTTATATGAGACTTCACTTTAAAAAAGTCTTCCCTATTTTACTATTAATCCTCTGTCTTTTTTTAACCGTCTATTATCTTCCTAAACTCATTCTCGATCTCCGCAAATCTGCTGCTGGTTTCCCCGCTAATATCTTAGTTGATGTTCAAAGTTCTGGTACAAAAATATCGCCATCACTTTGGCAAAATATTGCTCAAGGCGGCGAGGAAGCTACTGACATGATCGGACCGGTTGTCCCTGAATTAAAAGATCTCCACCCCCAATTAATCCGTCTCGACCACCTTTTTGACTTTTATAAAGTTGACCAAGGTAATGGTCAATATGATTTTTCCCGTTTAGATAAAACTGTTGACAGTATTTTAGCCACTGGTGCCATACCCATGCTTTCTCTTTCCTATACCCCCGACTCGAAGGCCCCGGCCGACTGGACTCAATGGTTTAATTTAGTTTCTGCTACTGCCCACCACTATTCTGTTGATAAAAAAATCGATGGTATCTACTACGAAGTCTGGAACGAACCCGATCTCTTTGGCGGCTGGCACTATAATAAAGATCCCAACTATTCCACTCTCTATATCAAAACCGCTCAAGCTGTGGCTACCGGCGCCGGTAATGCCCAATATAAAATTGGTGGTCCCGCCACCACCGCCTACTATGGCAATTGGATTAAATCTCTCTTCAAAACAGCCACCGACAATCACCTCCGTCTCGATTTTGTTTCCTGGCATCAATATTCCACCTCTATCAGTGATTACACTAATGATTTCGATAATCTAAATCAAATTCTCTCTGATTATCCCCAATATTTTAATATTGAACGTCTCATCACTGAAGTTGGTCCTAATTCCGAACCAGATTCAAGTTACGACAGCGCCCAAAGTGGTGTTCATCTCATTTCTCTTGTTACTCAACTTTACGGTAAAATACATCGAATCTTTACTTTTGAAGCTGTCGATGGTCCCTCTCCTCGTTCCGATAAATCTACCGGTTGGGGCATTTTAACTCACGATCAAAAACCTAAACCCCGCTATTTTGCTATTCAATTTCTAAATCAACTTCAAGGCCAGCAATTATCTTCCTCCGGTGATGGTTCTTGGGTTACTTCCCTCTCCTCTAAAAATGGTCCCGTTATTCAAACCCTAGTCGTCAATTATGATCCCAATAATTCCCATGTCGAAACTGTCCCTATCACCTTTCAAGGTCTCACTCCAGGGAAATATCAATTAAAAACTACCCAATATTTGGGAAAAACTACCTCAAAAACTTTTACAATTCCTACCACCACTTATACCGAAAATCTCTATTTAGATTCCAACACTGCCTATCTGCTTGAGCTTCAAATGCTACAATAATCTCATGTCTGTGTTTTGGTCTTTTTTAAAAAATATTTTTCATCAATATACTCAATTTTTACTCAAAATAACCACTTTTATTGGCTGTTTTTTTATTTATTTTTTAGGCATTTCTCTGGGTCATTTTTTATATAAATTTTCTTCCCACACCACTAATAATCACTGGCAAAAGATTCCTAAGAATTCCCCCTGGGAGGCCATGTATTAATGATTATTTTAGGTCTTTCCTGCTTTTATCACGATAGCGCCGCCGCTATTATCAAAGATGGCCAAATCATTGCCGCCGCCCAAGAAGAAAGATTTACTAGAATTAAGCATGATAATACTTTTCCCTACAAATCCATTGAATTTTGTCTAAATTCCCTTGGCATTGCCATCAACGAAGTTGATTATATCGTCTTTTATGAAAAACCAATTTTAAAATTTTTCCGGATTTTAGAACAACATGTCACCCACTTTCCCAAAAGCGCCAAAATTTTTCTCAACACTGTTCCTGAATGGATCCTTCAAAAACTTCGTATTAAAGAGATTCTAAAAGATCAACTTCACTACCACGGGAAAATCATTTTTCTTCCTCACCACCTTTCCCATGCTGCCGCTTCTTATTTCACTTCCCCTTTCAGTGAAGCTGCTATTCTCACTCTAGATGGTGTTGGTGAATGGGCTACTACCACCACCGGTTTTGCCAAAGATTATCATCTTAAATTAGATAAGCAAATAAATTTTCCCCATTCTTTAGGTCTATTTTATAGTGCTCTCACTTCCTATCTTGGTTTTACCGTCAATAATGACGAATATAAAGTTATGGGTCTCTCCGCCTATGGCAAAAATCCCCAAAGCTACTATCCTCAAATAAAAAGTCTCATCAAACTAAATTCTGACGGTAGTTATCGGCTTGATACTAAATACTTTTCCTTCGAATATCGCGACAAAATGTTCAATCAACATCTTTGTGATCTACTTGGTGGACCGGCCAGAATCCATGATTCCGAAATGAACTCCCGTTATGAAAACATCGCTGCCGCCACTCAACAAGTTTTTGAAGAAACTTTATTCTTTATGCTTCAAAAACTTTATCAAAAACACCCTTCCGATAATCTAATTCTCTCCGGTGGCTCTGCTCTAAACTCACTGGCCAACGGTAAAATTTTGACCCACACTCCTTTTAAAAGTTTATATATTACTCCTGATCCTGGTGACGGCGGTGCCTCGCTTGGGGCTGCCCTCTATCTTTACCACCAACTTACTAAAACCCCGCCCCAGCTTCTCCCTTCACCCTATCTTGGCCCAGAATTTTCCTCGTGGCAAATTAGTTCTGCCATTAAAAAATTTCATTTAACAGCCACTTTGATACCTGATCTCCAAAAACAAAATAACCTTCTTTCCGACCTACTAATCCAACAAAAAGTTATTGGTTACTTTCAGGGCCGTTTGGAATGGGGTCCCCGCGCTCTTGGTAATCGCAGTATTCTAGCCGCTGCTACTGACCGTAAAATGCAAGACATCATCAACGCTAAAGTCAAACACCGGGAAATGTTCCGCCCTTTTGCCCCAGTCATTTTAAGAGAAAAAATAAATGACTATTTCATTGCCGATAAAAATTTACCTATTTCAGCCGATTATATGCTTCTAGTTTACCCCTTTAAAAAATCCGTCCAATCCAAAGTTCCCGCTGTCGTTCATGTCGACGGTACCGGTCGTCTTCAAACCATTGATCAAAAATCCAATCCAAAATATTATCAGCTCATCAATACTTACTATCATAAAACCGGTATTCCTTTAATTCTTAATACCTCTTTTAATGTCAAAGGCGAACCCATTGTTTGTACCCCCGCAGATGCGATAAAATGCTTCTTAACCACCGAAATCGATTATCTCCTTCTCGGCAATTATTTAATTAAAAAATAACTATGTGGAAAGACCTATTAAAATATCTTTTACAAAATAAAAAATGGTGGTTGATTCCACCCATTGTCATTTTACTTATTTTTGGTATCATGATAATTTTTGCCCAAACTTCGCCAGTTTCTTCATTTGTCTACATGCTCTTTTAAACCAAAGTGAATAAATTCATCAAAAAACTTTCTATTTTTATTCTGACTCTTTTTCTTTGTTTTTTAACCTACAAATTTTGCTATTTTATCGCCGAAAAATTCTTTTTTGACAAATTTTTCTATCAAAAAAGTGTTGCCTACGGTTATTGGGTTCCCACCAAAGCCAGTACCCTTTACCATAGTGATTTTGGTGACCGTGCTAAAGATATTTATGATCTAGAAACAAACTATCCTAATGAATTATTGAATAATCAAAATGTCTACAAAATCGCTATTTATGGCGACTCTTACGTTTGGGGACAGGGCGTTACTAATAATCAAAGATTCGCTAAAATCTTGCAAGATAAATTAAACAAAATCAGACCCACCCGGGTTTTCTCTCTAGCTGAAACCGGAGATGATCTTTTTGATCATTATCAAAAATATAAACTTACTCCTCAAGTTTTTGGGCATATTGATCTTAATATTTTCGGTATTATTCTCAATGATCTGCTTTTTGACAACCCCATCGATAATCGTTATGGCACCAAAGATTATCTCCAATCTATTAATTATTTTGGTTGTCGCGGCCCGGAATTTTCAGATGACTTTCAAAGTACCGGTGATAAAATCAGTCGCTCTATGGATCCCGATACTAAAAACTATTGCGTCTATAAAAAAATCATTTCTCTCCTTCCTCGGGAAAAAACCATTTATTTTGACCTTAGCGGTGCTACTTATACTAGTGATTATCCAGATGAACTCAAATTCGTCACTCTTCTTTCCCAAGACATCCCTCTCTTTCATCCTTATCCCCGTAGCGTTGTTTCATTACCCCATCCCAACAAATATAACGTCAGTAAATTAGACGCTCACCCCTCAGCCTTAGCTAACCAGCTTTATGCTGACATACTTTATCAAGAAATCACCACTAATCCAAAATGGGGTTTTATTAAAAAATGAATCTAATAACAAAAAAAATCTTCATTATTTTTGTTTCTTTATTTCTCTGTTTTCTCACTTATAAATTCTGCTATTTTATTGCTGAAAAATTTTTTTTTGACAAATTTTTCTACCAAAAAAGTATTACTTACGGTTATTGGGACATCTCCAAAAAAATTAGTCTTAGTGATTATGGTCAACGTTCTCAAGACATTCTTTCCCTTCAATCGGGCAATAAAATTCTCCATGAGTCTGACAACAACTCTTACATTATTGCTATTATCGGCGATTCATATGTTTGGGGTACAGGAATCAAAAATAATCAACGTTTTTCCATTATTCTAGAAAAACGTCTAAATAATATTCGTCCTACTAAAATTATTACCCTCGCCGAAATGGGAGACTCAATTATTGATTACTATAGTAATTATATAAAACTAATTCAACAAGCCAAACCAAACCTTTTAATATTTACTCTGGTTGACAATGATGCCTTACCAAAATCAAAACAACCCCTTATTCCTGAAACCCAACAAATTATTGCTAACTGTCAAAAACAATTTCCCCAAAATATACTCACCACTAACTATAATTTTACCGATAACCCGGAAATGTATCAAATGGACAGTAAAGCCATTTCTCAAGCTTACATGAACGTTGGATTAGAAGCTAATAAAAATCCCACTAATCAATGTGTTATGGAAAAAACCATTAGCCAACTTCCTAATGACAATGCTATTTATTTTATTCCTGTCCATTATTACGCCATCAGTACTGACATTAATGATTACTATCATACCTATATAAATTATCTTGAAAAATACCAGAAATACATCATCACTTCGGAAAAAATGGCCAATAGTCAAAAATACGGTAAATATTGGAAAAATGGTCATGATGCCTATCAATCTTTCCATGTTAGTCAAGCCGAAGGACATCCTAATGCTTTGGCTAATCAAATGTATGCTGATATCCTTTATCAAGAGATTACCACTAATCCAAAATGGGGTTTTATTAAAAAATGAATCTAATAACAAAAAAAATCTTATTATTTCTGTTAATTATAATTTCACTTATAACTGTTTTACTTCTTTGTGAATTTTATCTAAATCAAACTCATTTTATCCCCAATCCTACCGTCATCGATTTTACTAACTTAAAAAAAAATAATTCTTTTAAAATCAATTCCCGACTTATTTACACTTACAGTAACGATAATGAATATCGAAATTCCCTTAAACCAAACGACCCCAATAAAAAAAATATTGCCTTTGTCGGTGACTCTGTTACCTGGAGCTATGGTGCTTCTGACAGTGCCACTTATCCTTTAATTTTTGAAAAACTTTATAATCAAAGTCATCCCAATAAAAACGTTTTGGTCAATAATTTCGGTATCCCAGGCTATAATTTCGATCAGGAATATTTACTGATTAAAGAAAAGATTTTACCCTCATATCACCCTGACATTATTATTTGGAATCTTAATGTTAATGACCTCTGGGAATCTAACTACTCCTGTTTATTTACTCCCAAGGACCATCAGTGGATCCACATTTCCGCTCGTCAAAATATTTACTACTGGTATGGCCTTATAAAAACTTATTTTCCCGCTTTTATTACTAGAACTAAGCTATTCAACTTTATTTGGACTCAATTTACTAAAAAAATTGCTCAAAATACCAACGGTGCTGTCAATTTCACCTTTGGCTGTTCCTCAAAAATATATACTGACCAAACCCGAAAATTAATGTTATCCAAATTAAATTATTTTATAAACGATCTTAAATACGAAGCCAAAAAAAGAGATATTCAATTAATCATCACTATCGTCCCTTACCAGCAGTATTTTAATAATCAGGTAGACATTGATCAGATCAGTCCTGATTATTTCTCCCTTGAAAAATATCTTTATTCCGAAAATTCCCTAAATTTTATTGATTTTAATAAAAATATTCCCCAACCAAAAGATAATCTTAATCCCGCCAATGAATACTTTCTTAACAACTCTCAGGATACCTCCGAATTCGGCTGGCGTCACCCCAATCAAAAAATGTACGATCTCATGGCCACTAATTTAGAAAACTATGTTCAAAAAAATCACCTATTTTAAAACCATCCTCAGTAAAATACTGAACAAAATATTTTTACTAATAATTGTTCTCATTTCTATTGCCCTCACCTTATATTTCTGTAACTTTGTTCTTAACTTTTTTAATTATCAGCCTCAATATAATTTTTATGACTTCGCCACCAACGGTGACAGGGGAACATACAGCTTTGACCCAAACTTAATTTATCGTTTCAAAACTGATGAATTATACAGAAACTACAAAGTTCCTGTCTCCAGTGGAGAAAAACTAGCCATGGTTGGCGATTCGGTCACTTGGAGTTTTGGTGCCTCGGAAAGTGCCACCTATCCTCAAAACTTTGAATACGATTACCTTCAAAAACACCCTAATTCTTCATTAAAAGTATATAATTATGGTGTTCCGGGCTATGGCCTCGATCAGGAATATGTCCTCATTCAAAACAAAATTTTACCGGAGTTGAAACCCGCTGTCATTGTTTGGAATATTAACGAAAATGACCTCCGCGATAGTAACTATCTCTGTCTCTTCCGTTACCAAAATAATCAGTGGATAAAAATCTCTGGCACTCACAATCTTGCTTATTGGTACAACTACATTAATTCTAAATTACCTTCCCAAATCACTAACTCCGCCCTTTATAAATTTATTTTTCAAATAACACTTCATTTAATTACCTCTACTATTGACAGTTCTGTTTATACTTTTGGCTGTTCTTCTATTGTTCGTGACAATAATAATGATGCCTCAATTATTAAACGTTTCACCTATTTCCTTCAAACCCTCCAAAAACAATCTAAAAATCTAAATTTTCATCTAGTTGTCACCATTGTCCCCTTCCAAAAATATTTTAACAATCAATTTAACCCAAACGGTCTGGATATTGATTATTTACTCCTAAAAAATGCTATTAAAAATACTGGTGTTGATTTTCTTGATTTTAACCAAAACATTTTAGATCAACTTCAAAAACAAATTTCTCTTCCAAACTCCAATTTCTCTCAACAATATTTCCTTGATGCTTCTATTGACCAAAATCCCGACGGTATGCGTCATCCCAATCAAAAATTGTACAATCTTATGTCCAATGACTTAGTCGATTTTATTGACAAACTCCATCTTACTTTATAAAAGTCCTACTAATATCCCCCACCGTTACCAATAATATCAATCCCAACAAAATCATCATTCCAATATTATTAACAATCGCTTCAAATTTTGCGTTGGCTCTTTTCTTAGTCAATATCTCATAAATTACAAATATGATTCTACCTCCATCCAAAGCCGGAAAAGGTAGCACATTCACAATCGCTAAATTTACCGATACTACTCCAAAAAAATGAATCATCGCTAATATCCCCTGATTATTTTTAATACTCGTCGTCGCCTGATACATTCCAATTGGCCCGGACACATCTTTTGGCACCCGACCCATAAACAAGCCACTTATCATTTGCCACACCCCTAACCAAATTATTTTTCCCCAATAATAAGCTTCGGTAAAACCAGCTCCAATTCCTTTATAAAATTCATACCATTTAATCTTTTGCATTTCTGTATTACTAATCTCTACTCCCATTAAACCCTCTCCATCCGGTGCCTTTTCTCTCACTTGTACGGACAGGTCTTGTACCTGTCCTTTTCTTTCTATTAATAATTCCACATTTTTTCCTTTATTTTTAGCCACTTCTTCGGTTAAATTAGAACTCTGACTCATTTCCGTTCCATTAATGCTTTTTATCCAATCCCCGTCCTTTAAACCCGCTGATTCTGCCGGACTATTTTTGGCCACTCCAATGACTTTTACTTTATTTGTCTCTATTGGAATTCCTAAAATCGAATAAACTGTTGTAAAAATGATCACTGCCAAAATCAAATTCATCATCACTCCCCCCAACACTATCAATGCCTTTTGCCAAGGATTTTTGGTTACAAAAGAATTTCCTTCCTTCACTGCTCCCTTTTCTTCTGCATCCTCTCCAAATAATTTACAAAAACCTCCAATCGGCAACCAATTTAAACTCCAAATCGTCCCCCATTTTTCTCGACCTATAATTCTTGGCGGTAAACCCAATCCAAATTCCTCTACCTTTACCCCGGTTATTTTTGCTGCCAAAAAATGGCCAAATTCATGAACTAGGACTAAAATAGACAAAGCTACAATAAAAATGATGATATCCATCCTTAAACATTATAAACTAGACATCCCCAAAATCCTTATTTCAATTTCGTATTTTTTCGCCCTATATCTTTTTATCTACATTTTTATTGCCCACGAAAACTATATCTATAGTTTTGATTATGGCCAACATTATGCTGAATTCATCCAAATTCACGATCTTTTCCGTCAAAACGGTTTCATCTACACACTCCAAAAAGTTTTATTTACTATTCAAAATGAAGACTATAATCTTTTTTCTGCCCTACTTTTATCGCCCTTTTCTTTTATCAGCACTTCCCGTTTAAGTTATCTTTTTGCCATAGTTACCTTATTTTATTTACCAAGCTACTATCTCTTCCTTAAAATAATCTCTTTTTTTAAACCAAATTTAAAAACAATTCCCTACTTTTTAATTACTTCCCTTTTCTTTCTTTCTCCCACACTTCTTACTCCAATTCTTAGAAATCAATCATCCATTGATGGACTTATTCCTATCCTCTTAATTTTATATCTTTATTTTTTCCAAATTCGTCAAAAACAACTAAATTATCGACTTATTTTACCCATTTCATTTCTTTTAACATTACCACCCCTTCTTCATCGCTGGTATCTTCCCTTTAGTCTTTCCTTTATCTTTCTTTCTTTTATTTTTAGTTTTTTTACCTTTCATCGCCAATTTTTAAAAATTGTTTTTTATTATTTTCTTTTACTTATTAGTACCTCTCTTATTTTTTTGGTTATTTCCAATAATCTTTGGCAAAGATTATTTTTAGTTGATTACTCAGTTATCTACCATCATTATCAATTAAATTCCAACTTTCTTTTTTCCATTAATACCACTCTTTCCACAATCGGCTATTCCGTAATTATTTTATTCCTTATCTCCCTTTATTTCCTCATTAAGAGAAAATCTACCAGAAATACCTCACTTTTTCTTGGTACCCTTTTTATTATAAACCTTTGCCTTTTTCTCCATATTCAAGGCATGAACGTCCACCATTATTATCTAATAATTATTCCTATCCTCCTCATTACTTCACTCTATATTTCTACCGCCAAACTTTCCCCACTTTTATCACTCCTTTTATTTGTCATTCTTCTCGGTAATTTTATTTATCCTGTCATTCAGGGTCAAGACAATAGCCAAAATTCAAAAATATTTTTCCTCTCTTCTCAAGACAGCACCCCATGGCATTTTTCAGATAATTCAGTTATTTTAAAAATAATTTCCGACCTCTCTGTCACCAATTTTAACAAAATTTACATTCTTAGTCCTGACCTTTGGCTTAATGCTTCTCTCTTTAAATATTACACCTGTTATTTTAACCAACAATATATTTCTCTCTGTCCTAAAATTACTGATGTCACCTACTATATCAGTACTGATGGTTTCCCTTCAGCGTTTTTTCAATCAGATTACTTCCTTTTTAATCCCGATACTTTAAATTTGAACAGTGACCCGGCCATGAAAAACCTGGCTACTTTTATTATTCAACATCCTCAATACTATCAAGCTCAAAAATATTATCTCTTTCCAAAGATTACTACTATTACTCTATATCACCTTATAAAAACCCCTTCCTCTTCAGATTTTGATCAATTAACCCAATCATTACTCAAAAACTATGAATAAAAAAGAATTATCACTCCTTATTTGCCCATATTGTGGCTCTAAATTTCATCTAGGCCAAACCTTTCAAAAAAATAAATACCATATCGAATTCGGAAGTGTTTATTGCCAATGTGACGAATTTCCTATCATTTCCGGTATCCTTTATCTCCATAAAAATCGCTCCAAAAAGATTCTTTATTATCTCCGCCGCCGTCAATTTAATTCCGCTCTTTGTTCCGCTTTCGAATTCGGTCAAAAACAAAAATTTCTGTTCAATATTTTTACCCACTTAAATAAAAAAATACGTGTTTCCCCGACAAATTTAATGAATCGTTTTTTAATCACCCACCTCTGGAAAATCCCTCTTCCGGAATATAAATATTACTTTTCCCGTCATCGGGAAATCGAATCTCTTCTTTTTTTTGTCCCTCTCTCCTTCTGTCAGGCTAAAAATAAAACTCTTTGGCTTAATGTCGGCTCCGGTATCACTAACTATTATCAACAACTTCACCAAAGTCGTTCTAAAACTACTATTGTTTCTCTTGAAAATCTTTTTCGCAATATTTATCTCAGTCATTTTTTCTTTCCCCAAAAAAATACTCTTTATCTCTGTTCTGACGCTGCTTCAGGTCCCCATTTTCCTCCAAACAGCCTTGATATAGCTACCTTAATAGATTCTCTTCCCTTCATTGACCATCAGAAAAAAAGTTTAGAATATATCACTAAAAATTCATTAAAAAAATCTGGCATTCTCTTTATTTCCAGCCAGGTTGAACATCTCTATTTTCCGGACAATAATAATATTTTTCCTTTACCTGTTTCCCTAATTAAAACATTTTTCATTTCTCCACCCCAACTTTTCGATGAAATTAAACTCTGTCAGTCTCTTTTTACCCCAAACTCCCTTCAAAATTCACTTCTAAAAAAATCATCCACCCCTCTTTTTCGTTATTGCCTCCTCTGGCCCTCCCAAAGACTTCCTTCAAATCTAATTTTGCCTCAATCCCTCAAAAAATATCACTATACTCTCTGGCAAAATGCCACCTTTCATTGGCAAAATAAAATATATTAACTCCAAAAAAATCTAGGCTCTGATCTCCCCTTCTTTCTTTTTTGCCAATTCTTCCAATTTCATTACAAATTGATCCGTTACTTTCTGCAATTCCGTTTCATCCCGTTTAAATTCGTCTTCCGAAATTGTTTTCTCATTTTTCGCATCCATTATCTTCTTTCTAAAATCTGCCCTGGCATCCCGAATCATACTTCTCACCCCTTCTAACTTCCTTCCCAACAATTTTATATAATCTTCCCTTTGTTCCACTGTCAACATTGGTAAACTTAATCTAATCAAGTTTCCATCCACCGAGGGCATCATTCCAATATTGGCCGCCTGAATTCCATTACTGATCTCTCTAATAATTTCCTGATCCCAAGGTTCAAAAGTAATACTTCTGACATCCGGCACCGCAATTGATCCCAATTCCTGTAAACGCATTTTTTGGCCGTTGTATACGGTTACGATTACATTTTCAATCAAACCCGGTGTTGCTCTACCCGTCCGAATCGACGCAATATCATTTAAAAATAAATCGGTAATTTTCCCCATTCGGATATTCACGTCTGCAAAATTTATCATATAATCCATTATACCAAACCCCTCTCCTTAAAGGTTCTCCCCTTGATGAAAGGGAGAACCAAAACTTCTTTTGACCTTTTATTTATAATTTCTCCCATCCTATCAATAAATATATTATTATCTATTACTTCATTATTATTAAATCTCACTGTCAAAATTCCCATTGCTCCCAAAATAATATCTCTTCCTTTATCTCTTTCCAAACTTTTTTCATGAATTCTTCCATCAATTTCTATAGCCAGCAACAATTTAGAACAGTAAAAATCAAGAATAAATCTATCAATCGGCTTTTGTCTAGTAAATTTATACTGATAAAATCTTCGTCTTAAAATTCCCCAAACAATTTTTTCAGACTCAGTTGGATTATTTCTGTTTTGCCTCGCCAACATCCTTAATTCTTCATAATATTTCCAATAACCTAATTTAGTTCTCCCCTCAACAATTCCTGTATATTTCATTACACAAATGTACCAAAAATTTTCCTATTTTTCTCCTCGCCCTTCATCAAGGGCGAGGTTGGGAGTGGGTTTTAAAATTATTTCCCCTTCATCCCTGTCCACCTCTGGTGGAAAGGGCGAGGTTGGGAGTGGGTTTTAAA
>Ga0182027_10000124_pt1 | contig 121048 bp, 109 predicted proteins | sample 712E1DmetaG_FD_121300 | JGI IMG/M metagenome (GOLD analysis project Ga0182027, IMG submission 121300) | Permafrost microbial communities from Stordalen Mire, Sweden - 712E1D metaG (Illumina Assembly) | ecosystem: Environmental > Terrestrial > Soil > Wetlands > Permafrost | place: Sweden...
ACATGGTCGTGAATTCGTCGGGAGCTGCCTCGGACTAGAGTCGCGGGTCCAGCCGTGATGGCCTGTCGCATAGCGTAGCGCGAGCGAAGCCTAACAAAGTGTTAGGGTTCTCCTTTCCGCCTGTCCCCCGGCCTTCGCTCGAACAGTCCTGCCTTCATGATCGGTGTACTCCTTGTCTGTGTCTACGCGGCGGATTGCCGCTCCACCGCGACGCCGATAGCCCAGATGAAGCCGAGCAGTTCACGAGCCACGGCCGTGACGACTTGCTGTTTGTTCTTGCCCTTCGCCATCAGCTTGATGTACCGGCTATGCAATCGATGCATCGCCTTCGACGCGATCTCTATGACCTCCGAGGGTAGGCCTTCCTGCCGAGCCTTGAGATGCTTGCTCAGAACTGGCCTGAATCTTTGCGACCAAGCCGCTTCGACGACGGTCAGCCGGAGATGGGCATTGCCCGTTTTGGTAATGTGCCCCCGGCTAGTCCGTTCCCCGCTGGAATGCTCGCTCGCCACCGCTCCCGAGTAGCCCATAAGCTGCCTTGCGGTCGCGAAGCGCGAGAGTTCTCCGACCTCGGCGGCGATCGTCACAGCCGATATCGCGGCGATCCCACGCAGAGCCTGGAGCGCGGCGATGACTTCACGCATCGTCTCCGGCGCAGACTTCACCTCCTCGTCGATAAGGCCCTCCAACCGCTCGATACGCTGCCCGCATTTTCTCGGGCGGTCGTCGCCCCTGACGTAGCAGGAACTTGCCCAGCCGATGCCGAGCGCGCAGCTGGTCTCTTTGGGCGGCCTCGCGCGCGCGGACCAAATCGCGCAAGGCTTCGTGCGCTGGGTCGGGCACCCATACTGCGCCGTCAAATCGCCGGCACGGAAACACCGAGCCAGCCGCTCTGCGTCCCGTCGATCCGTCTTCACCCTGTCACCAGCCTTTACCGGGATCAGCGTCGGCGCGACTACCGTGCATACGATCCCCTTCTTCGTAAGCTGCCAAACCAGGTCCTGCCACCGCCACCGCGATCGTCTCGGCGTGTACGTCGAGCTCTACAAACCGGCAAACCTTCGTGCTAGACTTCTCCATGGCCGCCCCCTTCGTATGTAGCTCTACGCTGCTTTCTCCCGATCGTAGCGCAACCTACGCTTTTGCGATCGGGGCGGTCACATCATTATGACTAACGCTTCGCCTAACGAAGGCCCAGCTCCTTGAGCTTGCGCGAGAGATTATTGGGCAGGAGGCCGAGGATCTCGGCGGCCCGAACGACCGATCCTTCGGCGGCGTCCAAGGCCCGGGCCACGTAGTCGCGCTCGAATGCCTCTTTGGCCGCGGCGAGGCTCGTCATTTCCTCCTGCGTCGCCGCGGCGCGTAGGGACACGGCATTCGGGAGCATGGCTTCCGGCCCAGAGGGATAAGCCGCGTCGAGCCCGGATAGATGGGATCTGTCGAGTCTAGCGCCCGGCGGGGCGAGCCATAGACCGCGCTCGAGGGCGGCCCGCAGTTCGCGGACGTTGCCGGGCCAGGATCGCGACTCGAGGTAGGCGAGGGCATCCTCGCCGAGCGTCGGAGCGCCGCCTCCCATCTGGGCGCGAATGGGCGCGGCGAGGAATTCCGCGAGACCGCGAATCTCCCCTCGCCTGTCGGCTAGGGACGGCAGGGCGATAATGGCCTGAGCGAGGCGCCAGTATAGGTCCTCGCGGAAGCGTCCCGACGCGAGCTCGGAGCGGAGGTCGCGGTTTGTCGCGGCGACGATGCGCGCGTCGGAGCGGCATGCCCTGTCCGCCCCTACGGGCTGTATCTCGCCCGTCTCGACGGCGCGCAGGAGGGAAGCCTGGAGGCCCAAGCCCAGCTCGCCTACCTCGTCGAGGAATAAGGTTCCGCCCGACGCGGCCTCGAAGTAGCCCTGGCGATCCGAGCTAGCCCCGGTATACGCGCCTTTGCGCGAACCGAAAAAGGCGCTCTGCGCGAGTTCCGGCGAGACGGCCGCGCAATTGACCGCGACGAAGGGCCCTTGGGAGCGCGCTGAGCAGAGGTGAATCCAGCGGGCGACCAGCTCTTTGCCCGAGCCCGTCGGCCCGGAAACGAGGACCGACAAAGGCGATGCGGCCGTCCTACGCGCCGACTCGAAGACCGCCTCCAGCGCCGAGCCTTTTTGCATAAACACGTGCTCCGCAAGCCATGCCTCGCGGAAGGCGTCGAGCCGGCGCAGGACAGTCGACTCGCGTTCGATGTTGCGCAACAAGGCAAGGAGGCGGTCCGTATCCAGAGGCTTTTCCAGGAAATCGTAGGCTCCCTTACGCACCGCGGCAACGGCGTCCTTCACGGAAGCCTTGCCGGACATCATGATAAATGGCGCTTCAATGCCGCGCTCCGAGGCGAAATCGAGGAGAGAGACGCCGTTGTCTTCGCCGACGTATACGTCGATGAGAGCGGCGCCGAAAGCCGCCTCGCGGCCGTCGGCGCCGCTATTTTCTGCCAATGCGGCGCGGGCGTCGGCTAGATTCCCGACCGCCAGAACCTCATAGCCGGAGAGTTCGAGGAAGGTCGCGATGCCCTTGCGGACGTTCTCCTCGTCGTCAACGACAAGCGCTTTCATATGGCCTTCCTTTCGCCGCGCGCCGCTGGCGGGGCGGCGCGCGGCAGAACGGCCCGCGCGCCTAAGCCGCCCGATTCGGTCACGAAGAGCTCGAGGCTCCCGCCTTGGGCGGCGAATATCCGCCGCACGAGGAGGAGGCCGAGTCCGGTGCCCTCGGCCTTAGTGCTGATTCGCTCGCGAGAGAGCCTCGGGACCAATGCGGGGTCGATGCCGCGATTGGAGTCGATGACGCTTACGATGACTTTTTTGCCCTCCGCTACGATGCCAGTCTGTATCGAGACTGCCGATCCGTTCCCGCCCGCCGCCTCTATGGAGTTGGCGAAGAGATTCCAGAAGGCTTGCTCGAGGAGGCCGCGATCCCCGGCGATTTGTACGGAGGGACCCGTAAGCACGATCGCGGCGCCCGAGCGCTCTGCCCTCGCGGCGCAGTCTTGGAGGAGGGCGCGGAGATCGATCTCGGCCATCGAACCGTAGGCGTCGAGGCCCGATGGGGCGAGGTCGCGGAAACGGTCGATGAGGGCGCGGAGCCTGTCGGCCTCGACCCGCACGATCTCCAGACACTCTTGCGCCAGGTTCTCGCGCGCCAGGCTTTCGCGAGCGAGAGCCTGGCGCGGCGAGGCTCCCTCGTCGAGAGCCATGCTTCCGTTCTTCGCGGCGAGGAGGACGGCGGCTAAGGGGTTCTTGAGCTGGTGGGCGAGGAAGGAGGCTACCTCCCGCCATCCTTCGAGCCTAGCCGCCTCGGCAAGCCTTCTCTCCTGCTCGGCCGTCAGGTCAAGGAGCTCATTGAGCGCGCGGGCCACCGCGTCGAGGTCGGGGTCGGAGGATCGCTGGAAGCGGCCTGCCCTGTCGCCCTTGGCGACGTCGCCAAGGGCGATTATGGCGCCCGCGGCGAGTTCGTCCAGGCTCTTCGTGATAAGGCGGGAGAGGAGGAAGAAGGCGAGGGCGGCCGCCGCGAGGACGGCCGCGAGTATCGCCGCAATCTCGAGTGCGAGGCGGATCACGGCGTCTTTTCCCATGATACGGGCCTCCGCGAGGAGAGCGCGCGCCGCGATGAGCGATCTCGTCGCGCCCTCGAGGCGCTCGGCCACGTCGATCGAGCCGTCTATGGCGCGCCGGGCCGCCGAAGCGAGGAGGGCCTCGGCCTCGGCGGGGATGCGCCGCGCGGAGTCTCGGCCCACGGCCTCGTAGATCGCCGCGACGCCTACGGCCATCACCGCGACGCCGACGCAGGCGAAGAGGATGGCGAAGCGGGCCCTCGTGCGCACTATTTGCCGCCGCCTAAGCCGCGGCCGTAGGCGAGGACGGCGCGCGGCGCGTAGTAATTCCAAAGCACGGGCGCGTCGTGCCACCCTCCCTGCGAGTCGATGATGCCGATCTCCGCGCGCATTATGACGCGAGCCTCCTCGGGCAGCTCCTCGGCGCGGCAGATCCTGAACTCCGACAGCTCCGACACCAGGGTCCTCGCCGCCTGGGGATCGACGAGGGCTGCCGTCTTGCCGCCGTCGTAAGACACATCGTAACGGCCCGTGCGCAGGTCGTACCATAGCGTCCGCGTTTCCTCGGCGCCGAGAGCGCGGCCGCCGGAAGCCTCGACCCTGCCTGAAAAGCGCAGCGCGACGCGCGTACCCGCCTCGACCAGCTCCAGGGCGCCAGGCGCGAACGCGTTCTCTACGCGGACGCTCACGACGAGCCAGTCACCCTCGCTCGCTTCGCCCTGGCGAGCGAGGTGCGCGAAGAGGCTCGGGTCGCTCTGCCCCGACGCGAGCCCGAGGCCTATGCCGATCGCGAGGAAAAGCCTTCGGAACGCGTCGCCCATTCTTTGATACCGGCTTACTTGGCGGCGGAGTAGAGCGCGTCGCGGGTCGTGAGATAGCGCTCGTATAGGCGCTCTTGGGGCGTTTTTTGGAAGAGGGACAAGACGCTGAACCCCATGCACCAGCTCGAGCCTTTCAAAGAGGTGAGAAGCCCATCGCTCCAGGATTTGCCTTGAGCGATGTCGATGCTTCCGGTGATCGCGGCGGCAGCCAAAGGCACCGCTAGTCCGGTGATGAAGGAAACTATGCGGCTCTCTTTGCCCTTGTCGGCCTGATAGCGGAGGACCGAAACCGCCATCGCTTCCTGGACCTCGGGATCCGTCTCCGCGAAGACATCGGCGTAAATGGCGCGATAGTCTTTGATTGGAACCGAAGCGACTATCATACCCAGCGTCAGAAAAGAGGCTGCCCCGATGCCGAGTCCCAGCGTCAGGTTGTTTTTAAATGCGCCATCCATCGGCGCGCCGTACAGGTCGTGCGAGATCGAGTCGCCGCCGTACCAGGTCAGGGCGGCGCCGCCGAGGAGCATGGCGCCGCCGCCATAGAGGATGGTCTCCCCTATGGCCTTCCCTCGCTTGGCCTCGGTCATGTAGTTGTCCGCCCAGGTGGAGAAGAGGCGGTACGCGATCTGCGGCTTGTTCTCCGAGGATCGGAGAGGCAATGATTGGGCGAGGATCGGAATGGAGCATAGGCAGGCGATGAGGATGGAAGACAGAACTCGGCGCATAAAAAACCTCCAGATTAATGTCTGTCTTCCTTTTAGCAATCTCCATGCCATTCCCCCAAAATATTCCGGGAAAAAGGTAAATCTATATTTACTAACGATATCGCTGGAACTATATCGAGAGGAACTCATATCGGCTTAGTATCACTATAGATATATTTATCGCCTATGATAGTAGCACGGCGATAGTCTGCTATCAAATATGATAGGGGGAACCTTGTGGAACTGAAAAAAATCGCGAGCTTTCAGGTCGATCACCGGAAGCTGGACAGGGGCATGTACGTCTCGAGGACCGACGGCGATATCATGACCTACGATCTCCGAATGAAGAAGCCCAACGCCGAGAGCGTGCTCGAAAACGCTTCTCTCCATACGATCGAGCATCTCTTCGCCACCTACGCGAGAAGCTCCTGGCTCTCGGACAAGGTCGTCTATGTCGGGCCGATGGGCTGCAGGACGGGCTTCTATCTTCTCGTCCGCGATCTCTCTCGGTCCGAGGCCTTAGAACTCGCGCGAAGGTGCTTCGAGTTCATCGCCTCCTTCGATGGGCCGATACCCGGCGCATCCGAGGCCGAATGCGGCAACTGGAAGGATCACGACCTCTCCGGCGCTAAAGCCGAAGCCGCGGCGTACCTGAAAGTCCTCGAAGGCTGGACTGAGGCAAAGCTCGCCTACCCCGCTTCTTCCTAGAACGAGGCCCTCCTCCGACTAAGGGCATTGGGCCCTCGAGAAGCAAAGATCGAAAGGCCGGCCCTGTCATATCCCCGCTAGCAAGGGCATCTCTTCCCAGAACTCCGCCGCATACCGCGCCGGCTTCTCGGGCTGCGGCGGGTTAGCCGCCTCCCATTCGCGCCTGCGCTTGCCCTTTAGGAATTTCTCGGCGACGCTGGGGAAGAGTTCGAGGAGGAGCTCTTCCTTCTCGTCGACCGCGATGCGGACGCCGCCCAGCTCGACTAGGCCGGGATTGGGGTGCTTCTTGTAGGCCGAGACGTCGTAGGGCTTTTCTTCCGCGAAGCCGCAGATCTTCTGCCTGAAGGCGCCACGTATCGGCAGGGGTGTCTTGCCGTAGGAGCCGCGGACCAGCTCGGAGAAATTCTTCGAGACGTTCGAGTAATAGGGCTTGCCCGAAGCCTTGTCCACGACGCAGTTGACCGCCTGGACTCCCACTATCTGGCTGGTCGGCGTGACGAGGGGAGGGAGGCCGCAATCGAGGCGCACTTGGGGTACAAGGGCGAGAACCTCATCGACGTGCTTCTCGAGCTTGGCTTCTTTTAGCTGGGTAAGCATGTTCGTGTACATGCCGCCGGGTATCTGGGCCTTTTCCACGATCGCGTCGGGGGCGGGATAGCGAAAGCGCTCTTCTATCTTCCTGCAGAGCTCGAGGACTCGGGCCGCCTTGGCGGCCGTGGGGGGCGCGCCCGCCTTTCCGCTGGTCGCGGCCTCGAGGGCCAGGTCGAAAAGCCTCGCGTCCTCGGGGGGGAGCTCGTGTCGCGAGAGGTCGAGGATGGGCGGATGGTTCGCTTTGTACTGGTCGAACTCCGCGAGCTCGGTCCTGATCGCGCGCAGCTGGGTATCGATGGCGGCGACAGCGGCCTTGTCGATTCCCGTATCTCGGCTCATACGGTCGGCGAAGAGCTGGACGATCTCGTAGGCGGGCGCGGCGGGACCGCCGGACCAGGAGAGGATGACTGTATCCACGATATCGACGCCAGCGGCCATGGCCATCAGCATGGAAGCGACGCCGAGGCCGGGCGTGCAGTGGGTATGCAGATCGACGGGAAGTCCCGTCTCGGATTTTAGCAGGCGCACGAGCTCAAAGGCCCGAAGCGGCTCGATGAGGCCCGCCATGTCTTTTATCGAAATCATGTCCGCGCCGAGGGCGGCGAAAGCCTTCGCCTTTTCGATGAAGTATCGGTTAGTGAAGATGGCTTTGGGCAGGCCTTTGCCTGCGAGCGCAGCGAAGAATCGCCGAGAGCGCGAAAAAGGCGGGTCTGTCGTATAGCAGATGGCACAGTCCGCCATGCCTCCCGCCTCCTTTACGAAGCGGATGGAGCTTTCCATGTTTTCCGGGTCGTTAAGGGCGTCGAAGATACGCATAATATCCACGCCTGAGCGCACCGCGTTGGAGCAAAAGCCCCGGATCACCGAGTCGGGGTAGGGACTGTAGCCGAAGAGGTTTCGTCCGCGCGAGAGGGCCGTTAAGCGGGAGGCTCCGCCTATCCCGGCCTTTATCGACTCGAGGCGCTTCCAGGGATCCTCGTTCAGGTAGCGCATGACCGAATCGGGGACCGCTCCTCCCCAGACTTCCATCGCGTAGAAACCGGCTTTCCGATATAACGGCAATACTCTATCTACCTGGGCTTGAGTCATCCGCGTCGCGAACTGGGACTGCTGCCCGTCGCGAAGGGTCAGGTCGCGTATCTTGAGAGGCGTGGCCATAGTTCCCCCTTCGGTTGACAATATCATTTTTACAAACTTGGTGCAAATGTCATAATCTGATATATCAATTGGATATTTAGTTTTGACAAGGGGACAGTGCCTCGAATATACTGTTTTCTACCACTCTATGAGCGATCAACCTAAGAAGACCTATGTACATATCGTGCGCGAGCGCTACTGCAAGGGCTGTAATATTTGCGTGGCCTTCTGCCCGAAGCATGTCCTCTTCCTAAGGGGGGGCAAGGTTTGGCCTGAACGTCCCGAGCTCTGCATCGGCTGTACGATGTGCGAGCTGCGCTGCCCCGACTTCGCGATCGAGGTCCATGAGAAGGGCGAAGAGCCCGAATCCGCCCTAGCGGACGAGGAGATCGACTACGACCTTCCGCCGGAGGCCATGCATGACTAGCAAAGCGAAGCTCATGCAGGGCAACGAGGCTTGCACTATCGGCGCTCTTGCCGCCGGCCTCGAGTTTTACGCCGGCTACCCGATAACGCCTTCTACGGAGATAGCCGAGCTCTGCGCGGAGGAGCTCCCGAAGGTGGGCGGCAAGTTCATCCAGATGGAGGACGAGATCGGCTCGATCGCCGCCTGCATCGGCGCCTCCCTGGTCGGCAAAAAGGCCATGACGGCGACGAGCGGTCCCGGCTTCTCGCTCATGCAGGAGTGCCTGGGCTACGCCTCGCTCACCGAAGTGCCCATCGTCATCGTCGACGTTCAGCGCATGGGCCCGAGCACGGGCATGCCGACGAGTCCCGCCCAGGGCGACCTCATGCAGGCCCGATGGGGTACCCACGGCGACCATCCCGTCGTCGTCCTCGCGCCCGGCAACGTCAAAGAGTGCTTCGAGCTCACCTTTAAGGCCTTCGACATCGCCGAAGCCTGGCGCGTGCCGGTCATCGTCCTCATGGACGAGATCATCGGCCACATGCGCGAGAAGGTCGTCCTGCCGGATTTCTCCACGCTTAAGCCCAAGCGCCGAGCCGCGCCCTCCTCGCCAGCGCTCTACAAGCCCTATGCCGCCGATAGCGACGGGGGCGTGCCCTTGATGGCGGCCTTCGGCGAAGGCTACCGCGCCCATGTGACGGGCCTCTTCCACGACGAGGCGGGCAGGCCCTCGGGCAAGAGCGAGGTCGCCGACGCCCTGATGCGCCGCCTCGCGCGCAAGGTCGAGAAGGCCGCGAGCCTCATCGAGGAGCATTTCGAGGAGTCCCTCGACGACGCGGAGATCGTCGTCGTATCCTTCGGCTGCTCGGCGATGTCGGGCCTCTCCGCGGTGCGCCGCGCCCGGCGCGAGGGCATCAAGGCAGGGATGCTTAGGCTGAAGACGATGTGGCCCTTTCCCGACGAGCTCGTCGCCCGCGTCGCCGCGAGGGCGCGATGCATCGTCGTGCCGGAGATGAACCTCGGCCAGCTTGCCCTCGAGGTCGAGCGAACGGCATGTATGTGCGGCGCGTCCACTGGACGCGCCGCCGTGAAGCGCCTGGGCAAGGTGAACGGCGAGCTCTTCCGCCCCGAGGAAGTGTATGCCTCGATCGAAGAGGCGGCGCGATGAGCTCGACCTTAAGCTACTTCAGGCAGGAGAGCCTGCCGCACATCTGGTGCCCAGGCTGCGGCCACGGCACGGTGACGGGCGCCCTCGTGCGCGCGATACGACGCCAGGGCCTCGACAAGAACAAGGTCTGCATCGTCTCGGGGATAGGATGCTCCTCGCGCGCGGTGGGCTACCTCGACTTCGACACCCTGCACACTGCGCACGGCCGGGCCCTCGCCTTCGCCACGGGCATCAAGCTGGCCCGGCCCGAGCTGAAGGTGATCGTGATGACGGGCGACGGCGACTGCGCCGCGATAGGCGGCAACCACTTCATCCACGCGGCCAGGCGCAATATCGACATCACGACAATCGTGATGAACAATAACATCTACGGGATGACGAGCGGCCAGTACTCGCCGATGACGCCCAAGGGCATGTATGGCACGACGGCGCCCTACGGCAACCTCGAGCGAAGCTTCGACCTCTGCGAGCTCGCGAAGGCAGCCGGCGCGACCTATGTCGGCCGCGCGACCTCCTACCACGTGCCGCTGCTCATCGACCTCATAGAGTCCGCCCTCCAGAACAAGGGCTTCTCCATGGTCGAGGCTATCGTGCAATGCCCCACCTACTTCGGGCGCAAGAATAAGATGGGCAGCCCCGTCGAGATGCTCAATTGGATCAAGGACGGCGTCGTCAATGTCAAGGCCGCGGCCTTGCTGCCGCCGGAGAAGGCGGCGGGGAAAAAGCTCATCGGCGAGCTCTACAACGCGCCGGCGCCCGAGTTCACGGCGGACTACGACGAGCTCATCGCCAAGGTGCAGCGGACCTACGAAAAGTTCCAGGGAGGGCTCTACGGATGCGCGTCGAATTCAGACTGAGCGGATCGGGAGGGCAGGGCCTCCTGCTCGCGGGCATCGTGCTCGCCGAGGCCGCCATCCTCGACGATAAGAACGCAGTCCAGACTCAAAGCTACGGCCCGGAGGCGCGAGGCGGCTCGAGCAAGGCCGAGGTCGTCGTCTCCGACGAGGACATCGATTACCCCAAAGCCACCGACCCCGACTACCTCCTCGCCCTCACGGCCGAATCGTACAGAACCTACGGCCCGGCCATGGGCGGCGCCACGGGCGGGCACGGACTCATCATCGTCGATTCTTCCGTGCCCCTCTCGGCCGATATCGCCGCGCGGACGGTGTCCGTACCGATACTCGAGACGGCTCGAGACAAGCTGGGCAAGAAGGTGGTCGCCAACATCGTGGCCCTTGGGCTGCTCGGAGCTCTCTCCAAGGTCGCGAGCAGGATGAGCCTCGAGGCGGCGGTGAAGAGCCGCGTGCCCAAAGGGACGGAGGAGCTCAACCTCGCGGCTCTTCACGCCGGCTTCGAGCTGGCCGAGCTGGCGATGTCGCAGCGGGACGCGCGCAAGTCGAGCCTCAGCGACCGAACCGAGGCGATGGACGACGCGCGCAAGGCTCGGCGGGGGAGGGACGATGGGCGATACAGGTAAACGCGCGAAGCGACCGGAACGCAAGGCGTCATTTGAGACCGGATCCGGCTCGCCGGTGCGATGTCTGTACATGCCCCTCGACCTCGAAGGCCTCGGCTTGCCGGGCGAGTACCCGTACACGCGCGGCGTACAGGAGACCATGTACCGGGGCAGGCTCTGGACGATGCGGCAGTACGCGGGCTTCGGCAGCGCCGAGGAATCCAACGAGCGCTATAAATACCTCCTCGCGCAGGGGCAGACGGGCCTCTCCATAGCTTTCGACCTGCCTACCCAAATCGGCTACGACTCCGACCATCCCCTATCGGCGGGAGAGGTCGGCAAGGTCGGCGTCGCGGTCGACTCCCTCGCCGACATGGAAGTCCTGTTCGCCGGCATACTCCTCGACAAAGTGTCGACGAGCATGACCATCAACGCGCCGGCGGCCGTCCTCCTCGCGATGTATGTGGCGGTGGCCGAGAAGCAGGGCCTGCAGCCGAAGGCCCTCGAGGGCACCGTCCAAAACGACATACTCAAGGAATACGTGGCGCGGGGCACCTATATATTCCCGCCCGCCGCCTCGATGCGCCTCATCACCGACGTCTTCGCCTACTGCGCTCGGTCGATGCCCAGATGGAACATGATATCGATCTCGGGCTACCATATCCGCGAGGCCGGTTCCACGGCCTCCCAGGAAGTGGCCTTCACCCTGGCCGACGGCATCGCCTACGTGCAGGCCGCGATCGAGGCGGGCTTGGACATCGACGAATTTGGGCCGAAGCTTTCCTTCTTCTTCAATGCTCACAACGACCTCTTCGAGGAAGCGGCCAAGTTCCGCGCCGCGCGCAGACTCTGGGCGAAAATCATGCGCGAGCGCTTCGGCGCCAAGAATCCCAAAAGCTGGATGATGCGCTTCCATGCGCAGACCGCCGGCTCGACCCTGACCGCCCAGCAGAGCGACAACAACGTCGTCCGCGTGACCTTGCAGGCCTTGGCCGCCGTCCTCGGCGGCACGCAGTCCCTTCATACCAACTCCCGCGACGAGGCCTTGGCCCTGCCTACCGAGCGGTCTGTCCGCATCGCCCTGCGGACCCAGCAGATCGTCGCCTACGAGTCCGGCGTCGCCGAGACCGTAGATCCCCTCGCCGGCTCCTATTACGTCGAGAGCCTCACGAATAGAATAGAGGAAGAGGCGATGGCCTACATAAAGCGCATCGACGAGATGGGCGGCGCGGTCTGCGCGATCGAGGAGGGCTTCGTTCAGCGCGAAATACAGGACGCCGCCTATTCCTACCAGAGGCAGATCGAGTCGGGCGAGCGCGTCGTCGTGGGACTCAACAAGTTCCAGTCCGAGGAGAGCAGGCCCGAGGGCCTGCTAAAGCCTGACCCGAGCGTCGGAGAGCGGCAATGCGCCGCGCTGCGCGAACTGCGCAGGCGGCGGAACGGCGAGCGAGTGGCAGCCGCGTTGCGCGGCATCGACGCGGCCGCCCGAGGAAGCGCCAACCTCATGCCGCCTATTCTAGAGGCAGTACGCGCGTATGCGACCCTCGGCGAGGTATGCGACGCCATGCGCGCGGTGTTCGGCGAGTATCGCCCGAACGCCTGTTTTTAAAGGAGGGCCATAATGGAACGCAGAATACGCGTGCTGGTGGCCAAGCCGGGCCTCGACGGGCACGACCGGGGCGCCAAGGTCGTGGCCAGGGCGCTGCGCGACGATGGCATGGAGGTGATTTACACGGGACTGCGACAGACGCCGGAGCAGATCGTCCAAGCAGCCATTCAGGAAGACGTCGACGTCCTCGCGATGAGCATACTTTCGGGGGCGCATAGGCACCTCTTCCCTCGCATCATGGAACTTCTCGCCGAGAAGGGGGCGGACGACATTCTCGTCGTCGTCGGCGGCGTCATACCCGAGGAGGACATCCCTTTTCTCAAGCAGCGAGGGATCGCCGCCGTCTTCGGGCCCGGCACGCCGACTAGGGTCACGATCGATTTTATCAGAGCCAACCTGAAAAGGTGATAGGGTCAGAGACATGCAGGAGAGGAAAGCTCCCCTTCCCGACGACATCGCTCGGCGGGTACTCCTTGGCGAGGAGCGAGCCCTCGCGCGCCTGATCTCCGCCATGGAGGATGGAGAGAGCTGGGCGGGCACGGCCCTGCGGCTGCTCCGTAAGGAAGTGGTTAAGCGGAATTCCGATCTCCCTGCCGCTCAAGGAAGGTCTCTTAATAGCGCCGAACGAGGTTCGGCGGGCGAGCTTGGCTCGCCGGCGCCGCGAGTCGCGCATGTCATAGGAATCACCGGGCCGCCCGGCTCGGGCAAGAGCACGCTGATCGACAAATTGATCGGCTCCTACCGCGAGCGCGGCGAGCGCGTCGGCGTGTTGGCCATCGATCCCTCGAGCCCCTTCACGGGAGGGGCTATCCTGGGCGACAGGATCAGGATGCAGGGCAGCGCTTTGCGCGATGAGGGCGTTTTCATTCGCAGCCTCGCGACGCGGGGCAGGCTGGGCGGCCTTTCGCGCGCCAGCGCCCTAGCGGTGCGCGCCCTCGAAGCGGCCCTCTACGGCATCGTCATAGTCGAGACAGTCGGCATCGGTCAGTCCGAGGTCGATATTATTCGCCTCGCCGACTCGGTCGTCCTCGTCTCGATGCCCGGTTCGGGCGACGAGATCCAGACGATCAAAGCCGGCGTAATGGAGATAGGCGACCTATTCGTCGTGAACAAGGCCGATCGGCCGGGCGCCGAAAAGGCGGTCCGCGAGATACGATCCATGCTCGAAATGGGCGATCGCGACATGCCGAGCGTGTTAATGACGGTCGCCGAGACCGGCGAGGGCGTCGGCGAGCTCGTAGCGGCCTTGGATTCGCGTTGGGCGAAACTGAAAGCCTCGGGCGAGCTAGAGGCCAGGCGGAGGCGGGGCGCGATCGCGGAGGCGCGGGCCCTGCTTTCGGAACGAGTCCGGTGCGAGCTCGAGGCGCTCGAGGGCGGCCTCGAGGATAGCCTGGCGGACGAGATTGTCAGGGGAGAGCGCGAAGCGACCGAGGCCGCCGAAATCCTATTCGAATCGATACGCAAGGGAGACAGAAAATGAAAGCTCTCAAGCTCGATCACGTGGGAATAGCCGTCGAGGACCTGGACGCGGCGCTTGAATTGTATGCAGGCATACTCGGCCTGAAAGTGGAGGGGACGGAGTTCGTCGAGGGGCAGAAGGTCCGGACCGCCTTTCTCGTTCTTGGAGCCGGCGAAGCTGGCGTGCTCGGCGAAGCAGGGTGGGGGACAGAGCTCGAACTCCTCGAGTCGACCGATCCCGAGGGACCCATCGGCAAATTTATCGCGAGCAAGGGCCCGGGCGTACAGCATCTCGCCTTCCGCGTAGACGATATCGAGGCCGCTCTCGCGGAGCTTAAGGCCGCTGGCGTCAGGCTGATCGACGAAAAACCCCGCGACGGCGCAGGGGGAGCGCGGATCGCCTTCCTCCACCCGAAGGCCACGGGCGGGGTCCTTGTCGAGCTCTGCGAGCGTAAGGCATAATGACAAAAGTACGGTTTTTGTAAAGGCAGGGTCGAGCATGGAAGACAAGATACGCAAGCTCGAGGAGCGTCGGGGCAAGATACTCGAGGGAGGCGGCCCCAAGCGCGTGGCCGCTCAGCACGAGAAAGGCAAGGGCAGCGCCCGCGAGCGAATCGCCGCGCTTCTCGATCCGGGAAGCTTCTTCGAGCTCGATGCCTTCGTCGAGCATCGCTGCACCGAGCTCGGGATGGACGAGATCCAGGCGCCGGGCGAAGGCGTCGTCATAGGCCACGGGACTGTGGACGGGCGCCAGGTATTTGTCTTCGCCCAGGATTTTACGGTCATCGGCGGCTCTCTCGGCGAGGCCCACGCCAAGAAGATCTGCAAGGCGATGGACATGGCTATGAAGATGGGCGTCCCGGTCATCGGCATCGAGGATTCGGGCGGCGCTCGCATCCAGGAGGGCGTCGACGCTCTCGCGGGCTACGGGGACATCTTCTACCGCAACACCCTAGCCTCCGGCGTCGTGCCGCAGATTTCGGCCATAATGGGACCCTGCGCGGGCGGCGCCGTCTACTCGCCCGCCCTGACCGACTTCGTCTTCATGACCGACAAGACGGCCAACATGTTCATCACCGGACCCCAGGTCATCAAGGCGGTCACCGGGGAGGACGTCAGCGCCGAGGCCCTGGGCGGCGCGACGGTGCACGCCGCGACGAGCGGCGTCGCCCACTTCGCCTTCCCCGACGAGGCCGCTACCATCGCCGGCATAAAGAAGCTTCTTTCCTACCTGCCTCAGAATAACGTCGAGGACCCGCCCCTCGTCGATTCCGGCGACGATCCTTCGCGCGCCGATCCCGGGCTTGCCGCGCTGATGCCCGATCTGCCGAACAAGCCCTACGATATCCGCGATGTCATCTCCAGGGTCTTCGACTCGGGCGATTATTTCGAGGTCATGAGCCTCTACGCGCAGAACATGGTCACCTGCTTCGCGCGGCTCGGCGGCAGGAGCGTAGGCATCATAGCCAATCAGCCCAAGGTGATGGCAGGGGTCCTCGACATCAACGCCTCGGATAAGGCCGCGCGCTTTATCCGCATCTGCGACGCCTTCAACATTCCCCTGGTCACCTTGGTCGATACTTCGGGCTACCTGCCCGGCGTGGCCCAGGAGCACGGCGGCGTCATACGCCACGGCGCCAAAATCCTCTATGCTTACTCCGAGGCCACGGTGCCCAAGCTCACCGTGATATTGCGCAAGGCCTATGGCGGGGCCTATATCGCGATGTGCAGCCGCCACTTGGGCGCCGACCAAGTCTTCGCCTGGCCCTCCGCCGAGATCGCGGTGATGGGGCCCGACGGGGCCGCGAATATCATCTTCAAGCGAGAGATCGACGAGGCGGCTGATCCCGCCGCCCAGCGCAAGGAGAAGATCGCGGAGTACAAGGCCGAGTTCGCCAACCCCTACAAGGCCGCGAGGCGCGGCTACGTCGATGACGTCATCGATCCCTCCCAGACGCGGCCGCGCCTCGCGGCCGCCCTTGCCATGCTCGCGGGCAAGCGCGAGCGCGGCCCAAGCCGTAAGCACGGCAACATGCCGATGTGAGGACTGAAGTGCAAACCGTAATCGCCGCGGCGATCGCCGTCCTAGCGATAGTCGTCGTCTCTTTGGCGGCCCGCGCCGCCGGGAAAAAGTTTCGCGCCGCCGCGGGCCCCCGCTCTCGCGCCGGTAAGGCCGCGAGCCCCGCGAGCGGGGAGGTCGTGGCCGTGATCGCGGCGGCCGTGTCCGCGGCGAGCGGCATGGAGATCGGCTCTTTCAGGATTGTCGGCGTCGAACCCTCGCGCTCTTCGATCGCGCAATGCGGATTCAACACCCCCGTATGGGGCCATGTAGACAGGTTCGCTCGAGGAGAAAAAATATGAGGAGCTACAAGATAAGCGTCAACGGACAGAGCTACGATGTCACGGTCGAGGAAGTCGGCGCCGCCGCGCCCGCCTTGCGCGCGACGGCGCAGCCGGTTTCTGCCGCTGTGGCCGCTCCCGCCAAGGCCGCCGCTCCAGCCTCCCCATCCGCATCGACGCCCGCAGCCGGCGCTTCCGGAACGACGCAAGTGAAAGCGCCGATGCCCGGCACCCTCCTCGCCTTCAAGGCGGCGGCGGGCCAGGCGGTCAAGCGCGGCGAGGTCCTCCTCATCCTCGAGGCCATGAAGATGGAGAACGAGATAACCGCTCCTATCGACGGGGTAGTGACTGTCCTTCGCGTGGCCGAGGGCGCCTCCGTGAGTACGGGCGACGTTCTGCTCGAGTTGGCTTAGCTCACTCGCCCCGGCCTTTCCGATACATAGTGTTGCTCGATGACCCGACGAGAGCGAACCGCTGCGTTGCCGATAGTCCTCGCCATCGCCCTTGCTCTGCCCTTCGCTGGAGCGGGGGCAAGCGCCCTTCCCGCCGCCGAAGTCGCGAAGCCCTTCGACCTGACGGACCGCGCCTTTGTTCTTTGTTGGCACAGCTTCCTGGGCAAGAAGTCTCTCAATACGGATTTTTCGCTCGAGGAATTGGCCGACCAGCTCGACGAGCTCAAGGCCCTGGGCTACCACTTCGTCGATCTCGACGACGCGCTTTTCGGGCGCATAGAGGGCAGCCGCAACCTCGTCGCGACCATCGACGACGGGCATAGGACGATCGCTTGGGCCTACGATAAGGTCTTCGCCTCGCGCGGGATCCAACCGGCCCTTCTCGTCTACCCCGCGGTGATAGGCGCGAGTCCCTATTTTTTAAAGACCGAGGCCCTCCAGGCCCTCGCCGCGGCGGGCTGCGCCGTGGGCTCGCACGGCTATTATCATCTCTTCGTCACGGAAAAATTGTATAAGAGCGACAAGGCCGCCTTCGAGAAAGAAATATTCGCGTCCAAAGCCAAGGTGGAGGCTATAACCGGTCTTCCGTCCTACTTTTACGCCTATCCATTCGGGGCCTTCGACCAGATCACCAAGGACGAGGTCGCCCGCGCGGGCTTCGACTTCGCCCTCGCCGTCAAGCCGGGCTTTGTCTACGCCGACGCGCGGCTCAACGACCGCTACGAGCTTCCCCGCACGGTTGTCCTGCGCGACGGCTGGAAGGCCCTCACGGCATTCCTCGCGCGGAACGCGGGCACCGCCAAGATCATCGGGCCCGAGCCCCAGACCTGGACCGAGAGCGACGAGTTCCCCGCGCCGGAACTGTGGACGGGGGAGGCGCGATAGCCGAGGCGGCCTTTGTCCTCCTCTTGCCTTCGATTCGCATGCGGGGTCGTTCATTTAGTCGGACGACTTTTGACCTTAGCTTGCAGTCCTGAAAATAGAAAAGACTCCCGGGCAGGAGGCGGAAGCCCGGGAGTCAGTGCCGCTCGCTCTTGCTCGGGGAGGGGTACTCATCGAGCTTCGAGTGCGTTCGAGACTTCTTCTCGAACACTAACAAAGTATATCCAATCTCTCTATAACCGTCAAGATGATAATTACAACAAATTATAGAAAACTGAAGTACTTGCTAGAAGGGCATAATGCTATACAAACGTGTAGCATAAGTGTTGAAGCTCTTCCTCTTCTCGGCATGGGGTCGTTCGTCAAATCTTCGCCAACGCCTGGTCAAGGTCCCCGATGATGTCCTCAAGGCTCTCGAGGCCGATGGATAGGCGGACGAGGTCCGGGGTCAGACCCGCCTCTTTCTGTTGCTCCTCGGTAAGCTGCGAGTGCGAGGTGCTCGCCGGGTGGAGGGCGAGGGACTTCGCGTCGCCGACGTTCGCGAGGTGAGAGAATAGCTTGAAGCTCTCGATGAGCTTCTCGCCGGCGCTCCTGCCGCCCTTCACTCCGAAGACTACCATGCCGCCGAAGCCCTTTTTGAGCAGATCCTTGGCGATGGGATAGGAGGGGTCGGACTTGAGGCCGGGGTAGCGGATCCACGAGGTCTTGGGATGCTTGGCGAGGTGCTCCGCCACGGCGATGGCGTTCTCGGAGTGGCGCGGCATTCTCACGTGGAGGGTCTCGACGCCCTGGAGGAATATCCAGGCGTTGTCGGGCGAAAGGCAGGCGCCGATGTTGCGCAACGGCACCGTGCGATTGCGTAGGGCGAAGGCGATCTTGCGCAGTTCGGGAGGAAGATCGATAGCCCAGCGAAGGCCGTGGTAGTTTTTGTCCGGTTGGGTAAATTGGGTGAACTTGGGGTCGGACCAGTCGAAGCTTCCCGCATCGGTGACGATGCCGCCTATCGCGGTGCCATGGCCGCCAAGCCACTTCGTGAGGGAGTTGACGACGATATCAGCGCCGAGCTCGATCGACTTTAAGAGATACGGGGTCGTGAAAGTGGCATCGACGACGAGGGGAAGCTTGTGCTTCTTCGCGATCTTGGAGATTTCGGGAATGTTCGCGACGTCGAGGGCCGGGTTGCCGATCGTCTCGACGTAGAGCAGGCGGGTCTTGGGGGTGATTGCCTTCTCGAAGCTCTGTGGATCCCGCACGTCCACAAACTTCGTAGTGATGCCGAGGTTGGGGAAGATAGCGTCGAAGAGGGTGTAGGTCCCGCCGTAGAGGTTGGAGGCCGAGACGATCTCGTCGCCGACCTTGGCGATGGTGACGATTGTATTGAAGATAGCGGCAGTGCCGGAGGCCGCGGTCACGGAGGCCGCGCCGCCTTCGAGGGCCGTTATGCGATCCTCGAGCACGGCGTTGGTCGGGTTGCCGAGGCGGGTGTAGATATTGCCGAATTCCTTAAGCGCGAAGAGATTCGCGGCGTGCTCGGCGCTCTTGAAAACAAAGGAACTCGTTCGGGCGATGGGGACGGCGCGCGACAGCGTCGTCGGATCCGGAGTCTGACCCGCGTGGATGGCGGCGGTTTCGAAACCCTGTTTATTTTCGTTGGCCATGATGTTCTCCAAAAATTTTATGGTCTGGCGATCGCGTACGCGTCGCCGATCGGTGCTTTCGAGCGCTTGCGATGCCCCACGCTACGGCGGGGCCCTGGCATCCCGCATAGGAGCTTTCCGACGCGATGTGCGTTATGCATATGTACCCCCTTGTGTTTAATATACTAATATACCACACTGTGGCAGTACCACTTTGTGGCATTCGGGGGAGGTTTGTCAAGATGCCCAAGGGAAAAGAAATTCTAGCGAAGGAGAATTCAGCGGCCGAGGCTGTCGCGGATGGCCTTCGTCCCGATACTACCGGCCGCATAAGCGGCGCCGGATTCGCAGGCTTGCGATCCTCCCTGGGGAAGAGCCAGCGAGAGCTGGCCGAGCTGCTCGGCATTTCGCTCAAGGCGGTCGAGAGCTACGAGCAGGGATGGCGCAAGGTCCCGAGCCACGTCGAGCGCCTTCTGTATTTCCTATTATTCAAGCTCAACGAGGGTATAATCGAGGCTGATGACCCCTGCTGGAAATCCAAGGACTGCCCCGAGGATCGTCGCGAGAAGTGTGTCGCTTTCGTCGCCAATGAGGGCCGCTTCTGCTGGTTCTTCACCGCTCGTCTGTGCGCATCGGCAAAGCCGGACAAGGCAGCCGGCCTCGCCTCTGTCAGCTGCCATACCTGCGTGGTTTTCACGCGCATGATATCGAGGATCGATGGGGGAAAGAGCCGATGCCAGTAAGGATACCGAACGATCTTCCCGCGAAGTCGGAACTCGCGGGCGAAAACATTTTTGTGATGTCGGACGACAGGGCCGCGCACCAGGACATACGCGTCCTGCGCATAGCCGTAGTCAATCTCATGCCGACGAAGATGGTCACCGAAACCCAGCTGCTGAGGCTCTTGGGCAATACCTCTCTCCAGGTGAACATCAGCTTCGTGAACATGGGCAGCCACGAGTCCAAGAACACGCCGATAGAGCATATGGAGGCCTTTTACGAGCCCCTCGAGCGGGTTCTGGACGAGCGCTTCGACGGCCTCGTGATCACGGGAGCCCCCGTAGAGACCCTCCCCTTCGAGGACGTCGATTATTGGCCCGAGCTATCGGCCCTCATGGAGTGGTCGCGCAAAAACGTGTGGTCCACGCTCCATATCTGCTGGGGAGCGCAGGCTGGGCTTTACTATCACTATGGGATCAAGAAATACCCGCTTCGGGAAAAGATGTTCGGGCTCTTCCGTCACCGGGCCCTCGATCACAATGACCCGCTCCTGCGCGGTTTCGACGAGGTCTTCCTCGCGCCGCACTCTCGCCATACCGAAGTGCGCAGCGAGGATATCGAGGCCGAGAAAGCGCTCAAGCTGCTCTCGGTCTCGGACGAGGCGGGCGCCTATATCGCGGCGTCCCGCGACGGGCGCGAGGTGTACGTGACCGGGCATCCCGAGTACGATCGCCTAACGCTCAAGGCCGAGTACGACCGCGACGCCGCGAAGGGCCTTCGCATCCGCGTGCCCGCGAACTATTTCCCCGGCGACGACCCCGATAAGCCGCCCTTGATGACCTGGCGCTCGCACGCCCATCTTTTATACGCGAACTGGCTCAATTACTACGTGTATCAGGCGACGCCCTTCGATCTCGAGAAGCTGCCCGTGACGGACACGCCCTTTTCCGGCTAGCGGCTAACGGCGCGCTCCCCTAGGAAAAGCCTAAGGAGGTCAGGTATATCGGCGTCGCGATGCCCGACGCCATAGGCAGTCTTAAGGATCGTGAACCGCCTATCGTCCGTGTACTCATCGACGCAGGCCGCGAGAATGGCGGCCCCCGTCGGCGTGGTCGTTTCCATCTGCACCGCGCCGCTCTGTACGGGAACGCCTTTAAGAAGCTCCGCTACGGCGGGGACCGGCACGGGAAGCAGGCCATGCTGGCATTTCACGAAACCTCCGCCGAGCTCGACGCGCGAGCAAAGAACTCGATCGGGGGCGAAGTACTCGAGGCCGATCGCCGCCCCGACTATGTCTACGATAGAGTCGACGGCGCCCACCTCATGGAAATGCACTTCCGCGACGCCTGCGCCGTGTACCTTCGCCTCTGCCTCCGCGAGTTTCCCATAGATGGCGAGGGCGCGATCTTTCGTTCCGCGTGGAAGTCCGCTCCCTTCGATCATCGCCTTGATTTCGCGATAGGCGCGATGGTCGTGTGCGGCTGCCTTGGAGTTCATGGCGCGATGTCCTGGCTTGACCGGAACGGGGAGGATATCGACATCGGCCCTCGTCCCGTGAATCCCGCTCTTCGCGCTCGGCGAGAAGCGTAGCGTCCAGCCGTGTAGGCCGAGTTTCCCGAGCTCCGCCTTGAGCTGTTCCTCCGGCATGCCGAGGTCTACGAGGGCGGCTAGCGTCATGTCGCCGCAGATTCCCGAAAAACAATCGAAGTAGAGTATCTTCTCCATTCCAGTCATCGCTTTGCCCCTGCTCGCTAATAGCTTTGTTTGCTCGCATAACGCGCCTTCAGGAAATTTTCCAACGCGGCCTCGTCCTTAAGGAGATCTGGCAGGATTTCGGCGGCGGTCGCGACTCCCGACTTGTCCGCGACGAGCTTGCCGACGCGCTCGAAGTAGGCGGCGGCCATGGATCGCGGCTGCTGGAGAAGGTAGGCCTGGAACTCGTTCACGACAAGGCCGTGGGAGGCGGCATCGTAGCCTAGGGCGCCGAGCAGGCTGGTCATAAAAAGGCGCTCGGTCGCCGGGGCTTCTTTCCACAGTCGCTCGCAGAGGGCTCGGTACTCTGCGGAGCAGAAATAGACGCCGTGGCATGACTCGTGGGCGAGGAGAAGTATCCTCTCTTGATGATCGGAGGCGCGGCTGATGGACAGGACAGCGCCCGCGCCGGGGACGAAGGCCGCCCCTTCCAGTGCGCGCGCGATAATGCCCTCGCGGAGGACAATGCCGCGCAAAACGAGCTCCTCGGCGTCGAGGGGGAACCGTGCCGACGCGGCGGCGTTGAAGAACGAGGCCAGCCCGTCCGGGCCGTAGTCGTGGGCGTTCCATCCGTGCTTGCCCGCTAGCAGGGCGTCGGAGAGGAGGCGCCCGCGGTAGCCCCGCTTCTCTATGAAAAAGGCCAGGCGCGAGAACATGCGATCCTGCTCGGTGAAGTCGGCCATGTCGAAAATGAGAACCGAGGGAAAGCGATCCCAGCGGTAGATCGCGAAGGCCGCGTTGCCGGGCAGATCGCCGGACCCTTCCTCGATCGCCGCGAGCGAGGCGCTCGGGATAGCAGGCACATCTTCGAGTCTTGGGAGGAGGGCGGGACGGGGAGACAGCCCTTCGGCAATTGTGGGGAGGGAGAGGGCCACAAGCGCAAAATATATCGAAAACCGAAGAAGAGGCCGCATAGCTTCGCTTAAAAAAGTACTTGAATCGACGGAAGGTTGCAAGCTGGAGGCGGAGCGGAGCTTCAGAATCGCTCCACCCTATTCCGCCCGCCTTCCTTGGCTTTATACAGGGCCTTGTCCGCGGCCGCGAACAACTCCTCGGGAGTCGATGCGTGCTCCGGGCTCGCCGCCGCTCCGATGCTCACCGTGATTTGGGCGTATACCGGGGAAGCGTCGGGAGCGGAGCGGTACTCGAGGCGGAGGGCCTCGGCAGCCGCGCGCATGGCCTCGCCGAGCTCGAGCGCTCGTTCGATGCCGCCGTTCGGGAGGAATACCGCGAACTCGTCGCCCGATAGGCGCGAGCCGACCTCGCCCTCCCGTATCACGGGGGCGAAAGCCTCGGCCGTCGTGGTGATCGCCCTGTCGCCGCCCTGCGAGCCGTGGGCCGCGTTGATGTCGCGGAAATGGTCTATGTCGAGCATGAGGAGGGCGCAGCGCCTCGACGAGCCCGCGCCGCGCGCGAAACGCGTGCTTATCGTCTCCTCGAGGAAGCGCCGGTTGAAGAGGCCCGAGAGCTCGTCGGTCACGGCGCGGCGGCGCGCGGCCTCGCCCCAGCGCACGATGCCGCCGAGAAAGCCCGAGGCCTCGTCGAGCCAGGCCGTCATTACGCGCGCCATCGATGACAGGAGCTTGACGCCTATCACGGGATGCTCCCACACGATGCGGTAGAAGTCGATCCCGTCGAGGACGAGGAGCTCCGTCTCCTCCTTCGCATAGCAGGTGGCCGACCTTGGCTCGTCCTCGATTATCGCCATTTCGCCGAAGAGGACGCCGGGCGCGAACTCGTAGACTTCTCGCCTCGTCCCGTCCGACTGGGTGACGTAGGAGCCGACACGGCCCGAGTGGACGATGAATAGCTCTTTGCCCGATTCGCCCTCGCGGAACACGACGCCGTCTTTCGAGTATCGCCGCGGCTCGAGGAAGGCGGAGACGGCGTTGACCTCGAGTCCGCTCATGTCCCTGAAGAGGGGCAGGCCGCCTAAAAAGTCGGGAATGCGCTCGCCGTCCACGGCTAGGCCCTCCTCGCCCTGAGCTTGAGGCGGTACAGCCTGTCCCCGCCGTCGCTCCAGGCCTTGGTGAGTATGCCGTAGGCGTCCTCGACCAGCCGCTTCCAGTCCTCGCCGTCCTCGGGCCAAACCGCGAGGGCCATGCTCGACGTAAAGGCGAAGCCCGTGCCCCGCGCCGCGGAAACGTCCATTGAGGCGATCGACAAGGAAAGGCGACGGGCTACTGCGGTGGCTTCGTCGGCGCCGCAGTCGGGGACGACGACGGCCGTCTCGTTGCTGCGCAGTCGAAGCGCCCAGCCGCGGCCCATGCGCTCTGTCTCGCCGACGAGGATGCCCGAAAGGTGGGCCATCGCCTCGTCGCCCGCGGAATGGCCGTGCGCGTCGTTAAGTTCCTTGAATCGGTCGGGCTTGACCATGACGACGGCGGTGGGCTCCACGATGTTGCGGTGCAGCTCTTCGTCGAGGAAGGCGCGCGACCACAGACCCGTGCCGGGATCGGTGTATATCTGCCTGCGCAACTCGCGGACCCAGGGGGAGTTCTCCGAGATGAGGCGCTGCGTGGAGCGCAGGCGCGAGGAGATCATGGAGAGGGAGCGCAGGAGTATGCGCGAGGCGGCGTCGGGCTTCTCTTTCGCGAGGTCCTGCATGCCCATTCCGCCGCGGGGGAAGGCGACGAGCTCGGCGGCCGAGTCGGCGCGCGCGGTGGCGTCCATGGCCGAGCCCACGGCGAAGTCGAAGTCGCCTATCACGTCGCCGGCCACGTAGCGCGCCATCTCGCGCTCCGTTCCGCCCGCCTCGGCGCGGTAGATGCCTATCTCGCCCGAGCGGACTATGAAGAAGCGCCGGGCCGTCTCTCCCGGGCCGAATAGCTGCGCTCCGGATTCCAGGGCGATGAGGTCCACGCGGTCGGCTACATAGGATAAATCGTCGTCGAGCAGGTTCGAAAACAGCTCGGCCTTCTTGAGCAGGGCCTTGAGCTCGGCGCGATCGATAGCGGGAGGCATCGTAATCCCGCCTCACTATAGGCGCCCCCCGCCGGCGCGGTCAAGCGCCGGCGGGTGACGGTACTAGAAGCTGTCGATCGTGGAGAGCTTGTGCTCCGCGACGATTTTGAGACTGTGCTCGATATCCTCGACCTTGAATATGACCACCGCCGTGGAGCAGTCCTTCTCCAGCGACGCATAAAGGTACTCGATATTGACGCCCGTCTCCTTGAAGATTTCCATTATCTTCGCGAGGCTGCCCGGCTGGTCCGGGATCTCGATGGCGAGGACGTCCGTCATCCTGGTAGTGAAGCCGCCCTTCGAGATGGCTTCCGACGCCTCGGTCGGCTTGTCCACGATAAGGCGGAGGATGCCGAAGTCGGCGGTGTCGGCGATCGAGATAGCCCGGATGTTGATGCCCGCGTTCGCGATCAGCCTGGTGACATCGGCGATGCGTCCCGTCTTGTTCTCAAGAAAAACCGAAATCTGCTGAATCCTCATCAGATCCTCCTAGGCGCCAGCTAAATCTTGCGCCGATCGACGACGCGTTTCGCCTTGCCGACGCTCCGCTCGATCGTCTTCGGCTCGACGAGCTTCACTCGGAGTTGAATGCCGAGCTTCGATTTCATCACGCCCTCGATCTTGTTCCTAAGCGTCTCGAGGGTCTTCGTCTCGTCCGAGAAGAGCTCCTTCTTCACCTCGACCATAAGCTCCACTTCGTCGAGGTGCGTCGCCCCGCGATCGAGGACGATGACGTAGTTCGGGTCGGTCCCCTCGATCTCGATGAGGGCGTGCTCGATCTGGGAGGGGAAGACGTTGACGCCCCTGATGATGAGCATGTCGTCGGTGCGGCCGAAGAGGCGGTGTATCTTGGCCGTCGTCCTGCCGCATGCGCAGTTTCCCCGCGCGAGGAAGGTGACGTCCCGGGTGCGGTAGCGAAGCAGCGGCGTCCCTTCCTTTACCAGCGTCGTGAAGACGAGCTCGCCCTTCTCGCCGTCGCTCAGGGGCGCTCCCGTCTCGCTGTCGATTATCTCGGGATAGAAGAGGTCCTCGTTGACATGCATGCCGTCCTTGCACTCGCACTCGAAGGCGACGCCCGGCCCCGTGATCTCGGTGAGGCCGTAGATGTCGTAGGCGTCGATGCCCCACGCGGCCTCGATCTGCTTGCGCATGTTCTCGCTCCAGGGCTCGGCCCCGAAGCAGCCCGCCCGGAGCTTCATCGACTTGATGTCGTAGCCCGTCTCCCTGGCCTCCTCGGCCATGAAGAGGGCGTAGGAGGGCGTGCTGGCGATGATGGTAGAGCCGAAGTCGCGCATGACCATCAGCTGCTTGGCCGTGTTGCCCGAGGACATGGGGATGATGTTGGCGCCGATGCGCTTGGCCCCGTAATGGCATCCGAGTCCTCCGGTGAAGAGGCCGTAGCCGTAGCAGTTCTGCACCGTGTCGTGCCTCGTGGCGCCCGCCCCGCTGAGGGTCCTGGCCATGCCTTCCTCCCAGCACTCGACGTCGTAGCGCGTGTAGGCGTCGACGACGGGGACCCCGGTCGTGCCCGAAGACATGTGGATCTCCTCGATCTCGCTCTCGGGGCAGGCGAGGAGGCCGTAGGGATAGGTCTCGCGCAGGTCGTCCTTTACGGTGAAGGGGAATTTCGCTATGTCCGCCAGCGAGCTGAGGTCGCGGGGCTTGACCCCGGCCGCATCGAACTTGTCCCGGTAGAAAGGCACGCGGGAGTAGAGAGTCATCACGAGGTTCTTCAGCCGGGCAAACTGGAGCAGTTTTCTCTCCACGCTCTCTTGGCACTCGTATTGGGGATTCCAGATCATGGCTCTAAACCCTCCTTCAGTCTACAATTTAGATCTTTCGTCGATGACTCGCTTCGCTTTCCCCTCGGAGACCGGGAGTATCCCCGGCTCGTGGAGCTCCACGCGCGCTTTGATCGATATCGATGTCTGGAGCTTCGCGCAAATCCTGTCGCGCAGCGCGTTGAGCGGCCTCGAGTCGTCGGCGAATACTCCGCTTCCTACCTCGACCTTGACGGTGAGCCGGTCGAGGGCCCCCACCTTATCTACGAGGATGAGGTAGTTATTCCCTGCTTCGGGCATCGCCATGATCACTTCCTCGATCTGGGAAGGGAAGACGTTGATGCCGTTGATGATGAGCATGTCGTCGGTTCTGCCCATGATCCGGGCGATCCTGCGGTGCGTCCTGCCGCAGGGACACTCGCCCTCGTAAACCGAACTGAGGTCGCGGGTCCGGTAGCGGAGGATGGGCATGGCCTCCCTGCACAATATGGTCAGGACGATCTCTCCGCTCTTTCCGTCGCTCAGGCTCTCGAGGCTGTCGCGATCGACGATCTCGAGGATGTAGCCGTCTTCCCAGAGGTGCATCCCGTCGCGGCGCTCGCACTCGAAGGCGACGCCGGGCCCGTTCATCTCCGAAAGGCCGTAGGAGTTGTAGACTTCGATGCCGAAGAGGGATTCGATCTTCCTGCGCGTGTCCTCCGTGTAGGGCTCGGCCCCGCAGAAGGCGCGCTTGAGCTTGAAGTCGCCGGGAGCGATGCTTTCCTCGGCCATCTTCGAATGGAGGTGGAGCAGGTAGCTCGGAGTCGCGTGGATCGTCGTCGTCCCGAAGTCCTTCATGAGCTTCAGCTGACGCGAGGTGTTCCCCGGGCCCGCGGGGATCACCATCATCCCGACCTTCTCCGCTCCGTAATGCATGCCGAGGCCTCCGGTAAAGAGGCCGTAGGTCATCATGTTCTGGAAGACGTCGCTCGAATCCGCGCCCGCCCCGGTCAGGGAGCGGGCCACGAAATCGGTCCAACGCCCCACGTCCTTCGCGGTAAGATAAATGACCGTAGGGATCCCCGTAGTCCCGGAGGACGCGTGCATCCGCACGACTTCGCTGCGATCGACGGCGAGCATCCCGAAGGGAAAGGCCTCTCGCAGATCGTCCTTGGTGGTAAAGGGTATCTTCCTGATGTCCGCGAGGCTTTTAATGTCGGCGGGGCTCTTAATGCCGACGCCTTCGAGACGAGGCCGGTAGAAGGGCGTCTTGAGCGCGCCGCCTACGGCCGCCCGCAGGGCATCGAGCTGGCGGCCCCCGATCTCGCTCCGCGGCATCGTCTCCGCCGCCTCGTCCCAGAATCGCTTGGCCATGCTATCGACCCGCGTCCGTCGCTACCGCGACGACGCCCGCGGCGAAGGCCTTGAGGTTCGCCTCGACGACGGACGAGTCTTTGGAGCCGAAGAGCCGCGCTATGCTAGCCTCGATGTCAGCTTGGCCGACCGGGATGAAGGGGCTCGCCGCCCCGACCATAACCATGTTGACAGCCCTCGCCGATCCGGCCTTTCTCGCGAGCTCCGCCGCCGCGATCACGCGGCTGCGCGGCTGGCCTTCGATCGCTTTAACGATCAGGCCAAGGTCGGGGTAGTCGGGGATGTTGACGAAGGCTTCGGCCGCCGTGACGATGACGCCGTCGGGCTTTAGGAAGTAAATATAGCGGAGGCTCTCGACAGGCTCCATCGAGAGGATCATGTCGGCGCCTCCCGAGGCGATGAGGTCGCAGCGAATGGGCGAGTCCGAGATGCGCAGGTGGGCCGACACGGCGCCGCCTCGCTGGGCCATGCCATGGACCTCGGACTGACGGACCTTGAGGCCTTCGGCCATGGCGGCGCCCGCGATGATGGCGGCTATGGAAAGGACGCCCTGACCCCCGACGCCGGCGAGGACGATGTCGCAGGTCATTCGCAGGCCCCTTCCGCCGTCGCGGCGGCCGCAAAGGCCGCGCCTCTTTTTTTCTTGGCCTTGATAGCTTCGAGGCACTCCCGCCGCGCGATGATCACCGAGACGCCGCGATGCGCGATCTCGCCCCGGAAGATCTCGACGTTCCGATCGGCCGCGGCCCTCGACGCGTCGATGGTCACGACATGGGCGCTCGCGACTCCGATCCCTTTTACTATCTCCTCGAGCCTTCCCGAGGGAAGCAAGGCCGGCTGGCCTCCCGTCATCGCGGTTATCGAGTTGTCCAGGATGACGATGGTCACGATCGCGTTGCGCGACACCGCATCGACGAGGGGCGTCAGTCCGGAATGGAGGAAGGTCGAGTCGCCGATAAAGCCGATGACGTTCTCGTATCCCGCCTCGGCCGCGCCGATCGCCATGCCGATGGAGGCTCCCATGCAGACGAGGGCCTCGGGGACGCCAAAAGGCGGGAGGGCCCCGAGGGCGTAGCAGCCGATGTCGGCGAATATGGCCGTTAAGGGAAGGCCCTCGACGGCCTTGGCGACGGCGGCGTAGCTGTCGGCGTGGGGGCAGCCGGCACAGAGCTGGGGCGGGCGGTTGGGAAGCGGGGGCGGATCGATCTTCGCTCTCGGCCGCGGCGCCAGGGCGAGAGCGGCGCGCACGTTGTCGGGATTGAGCTCCCCCGTGCGCGGGAGTTTCCCGTCGAGCTTGCCGGAAATCGCCACGCCCGAGCTTAGGATGCCGCGGACCGCCTTTTCGATGAGGGGAGCTCCTTCCTCGATGACGAGGATGAGTTTGTTGGCGGCGGCGAGCTCGCGGATCTTCGCGGCGGGAAGGGGATAGGCGCCTACGTGCAGCCGCGCAGGCAATTTTCCAGGTCCCATGGCGGAGGCCAGATCGGCGAGATTCTCTTCGTAATAGTTGCGGCCCAAGCCCCCGGTGATGACCGCGAAGCCCGCTTGGCCGACGGGCGCCTTCTGGGAAGAGGCGGAAGGCTCGGCCACGTTCCAGGGCGAGGCGGCCGACCAGGACTCGAGCTCGGCCTGAATACCGCAGAGGCGGTCGTATCGCTTGCGCGCGTTCGCCGGCAGGAGAGTCCAGGCCGCCTTGTCGTTCGACTTCTCCAGCGGATTGACGGCGCGCGGCGGCTGCGTCCGCACTCCCGCCCTGGAATGCGCGAGGCGAGTCGTGATCCTGATCATCACGGGCAGCTGGAAGCGCTCCGATAGGTCGAAGGCCTCGCGGGTCATCTCGTAGGCTTCTTGCTGGTTCGTAGGCTCGAGGCAGGGAATCATGGCGAATTCGGCGTAGAAGCGGGAGTCCTGCTCGTCCTGAGAGCTGTGCATGCCGGGGTCGTCGGCGACGGCGAGGACGAGGCCCCCCTTTATCGCGACGAGGGCGGAGTTGACGAAGGGGTCGGCCGCCACGTTGAGGCCGACATGCTTCATCGTGACGAGGGTCCGCTTTCCCGCGAAGGATGCGCCCAGGGCTTCCTCGTAGGCGGTCTTCTCGTTGGCGCACCAGGAGGCGCGGGGGCCCTTGCCCGCCTCGAAGAGCGCGATCAAGTATTCGAGTATCTCCGTCGAGGGAGTGCCCGGATAACCGTACGCGGAGCTTAAGCCCGCGTGGACGGCGCCCAGGGCGATCGCCTCGTCCGCCAAGAGGACGACTTCATCGGATGCCATTGTTGAGCCTCACTGCTGCGCAAGGATAATCGATGCGCCCCTTTCCGGGAAGGCCCCTACTTCGGCCGGCGGTCTATCACGCGCCTGAGCTTGCTTCCCTCGGATCGCTCTATGGTTTTGCGCTCTACGAATGTGACGCGGGTCCGGATCCCGAGTGTCTCGTCGATATGGGCCTGGAGGCGCGAGCGTAGGTTCGCCACCTTGGCGGCCTCGTCGAGGAAGGGGAAGTCCTCGCCTACTTCAGTCTGGATTTCGACGCTATCGACGTCATCCTTCCGATCGACGATGATCCGATAGTGGGGCGCGATGCCCTCGACCTTGAGGAGGGCGTCCTCGATCTGAGACGGGAAAATATTCACGCCATCGACGATGATCATGTCGTCGATCCTTCCCGAGACTCTTCGCATTCGCGCCAGGGTCCTGCCGCAGGGGCACTTCCCCGGGACGATGCCGGATATGTCTCCCGTCCTGTAGCGGATGAGGGGGAAGCCCTGCTTGGTGATGGTCGTGAAGACGAGCTCGCCCTCCTCGCCGGGAGGCAGGGGCTTTAAGGTTTCGCGGTCGATCACTTCCATGATGAAGTGGTCTTCATTGACGTGAAGGCCGTTCCGCTCGGAGCACTCGAACGAGACCCCTGGGCCGATGAGCTCCGTTAGGCCGTAATTGTCGAAGGCTTTGATGTGGAGTCCCCGCTCGATCTCGTCGCGCATCGCCTCGCTCCAGCTCTCGGCGCCGAAAAGGCCGACGCGCAGGCGCAGCTCCTCGGGATGGATGCGCCGCTCCCGTAAATAGCTCGAGATATGGAGGGCGTAGCTCGGGGTGCCGATGAGGACTGTGGTTTTGTAGTCGCGCATGACCGTCACCTGGCGGCCGACGTTCTCTCCCGACGAGGGGACGACCGATGCGCCGATTTTTTCCGCTCCGTAATGGAAGCCGAGGCCGGCGGACGAAAGATTGTAGTTGAACGCGACCTGAACGAGGTCTTGATCGGTGACGTCGCTGGCCCGCAGGATGCGGGCGATGAGGGAGGCCCAGAGCGCGATGTCGTTGGCCGTGTAGCCGACGACGACCGGCTTTCCCGTGGTGCCCGAGGTCGAGTGGATGCGCACGATGTCTTTGAGCGGCACCGCGAACATCCCGTAGGGGTAGCTTTCGCGCAGATCTTCCTTAGTCGTGAAAGGAAGCTCCGCCAAGTCGGCAAGCGACTTTATCTTCTCGATCCGTATCCCAAGGCGCTCGAAGCTCTCGCGGTAGAAGGCGACGTTCTGACAGGCGCGGTTGAGGGTCGCCTGGAGGCGCTCGACCTGTATCTGCTCGAGGTCCTCCCGGTCGATCCTCTCGTATGGGTCGGCTTGAGTCATATGCGCTCTCCTTCGTCCGCGATGGACGCGTATTCCTTGCCCAGGTAGGCCCGCTGTACGTCGCGGTTGGCGAGTAGCTCCGCTCCCGTCCCCTCGAGGACGAGGCTTCCCGTCTCCATCACGTAGCCTCGGCTCGCGATCTTGAGTATGGCCTTCGCGTTCTGCTCGACGACGAGGATGGTCTTGCCCCGCGAGCTCAAGGCGAGTATCGCGGAGAATATCCCCTTGATGACGAGGGGCGCGAGGCCCATCGAGGGCTCGTCGAGCATGATGAGCTCGGGGCGGGACATGAGGGAGCGCCCTATGGCGAGCATCTGCTGCTCGCCGCCCGAGAGGGTGCCGGCGAGCTGGCGTTCCCGCTCCCTGAGGCGGGGGAAGAGTTCGTACACCGACGCGAAGTCGGCCTCGGCTTCCCTCTTGCCCAGGCGCTTGCGGACCAGATAGCCCCCGAGCTCGAGGTTCTCGCTGACGGTCATGGGGGCGAAGAGCTTCCGGCCCTCGGGCACGAGGGAGCAGCCCCGGCCGAGTATCCTCTCGGGGCGCGCGCGCGTCACGTCGGCTCCTTTCAGCGTCACGCTGCCGCCCGAGGGCCTGATGAGGCCCGCGATGCTATTGAGGAGGGTCGACTTCCCCGCCCCGTTGGCCCCTATGATGGCGACGATCTCTCCGGGAAAGACGTGGAGGGACAGGCCCTTGAGCACCCTGAGGTCGCCGTAGCCGGCCTCGAGGTTCCTGACCCTAAGCATCGTCCTCGCCTAGGTAGATATCGATGACTTCTTTGTTGGCCTGTATGTCCCGGGGCTTCCCCTGGGCGATCTTCTTGCCGAAGCTTAGGACGACTATCTCGTCCGATACGTCCATCACCAGGGACATGTCGTGCTCCACCACGAGGATCGTTATCCCCCTTCCGCGTATCCGGGCTATGAGCTCGGCGAGGCCGCGCGTCTCGCGGACGTTGAGGCCCGAGGCCGGCTCGTCGAGAAGCAGGAGCTTAGGCTCGGCGGCGATCGCGCGCGCGAGCTCGACCGAGCGCTGGATGCCGAAGGGGAGGCTCCCCGTCTCCTTGTCGCGGTACTCTTCTATGCCCAGGAGCTCGATCGCCTTCATCGACTCCTCCCTAATCGAGCGCTCCTCTCCCCAGGTCCAGGGAGCGGCCAGCATACCCGAGGCGAAGCCGGCGCGGCTGCGGACCTGACGTCCGATCATCACGTTCTCCAGGGCCGTCATCTTCCTGGAGAGCTTGACCGCCTGGAAGGTCCTGGCCATCCCCCGGCGAGCCACGCGGTAGGGCTTCAGGCCCGTGATGTCCGCGCCGTCGAAGGCTACCCTGCCCGAATCCGGGGCGAGGCTGCCGGCGATGAGATTGAAGAGGGTCGTCTTGCCCGCGCCGTTAGGGCCGATCACCGCGGTTATCCGGTCCGCCTCGGCGGCGAAGCTGACCCCATCGACCGCGCGCAGTCCCCCGAAAGAGCGCGAGAGGCCCTCTAGCTCGAGGAGACTCATCCGGAGCCTCCCCTTCGGCGAGGCAAGGCGGCGAGGGCCGCCTTGGCGCCGAGGCCGAGTGCCCTAGCCTCGGGCGCGAGCATCATCACGAGGATGAGGATGATCCCGAAGACCGCGTCGTCGTACCTGCCGAAGACGCCGCGCAGGGAGAGGAAGTTGAGGATCAGGCCCGCGACGAGTGTGCCCGTCAGGTTGGCCATCCCGCCCACCGCCACGATGGCGACGTAGCGGACCGACTTCATGACGTTAGCCTCTCCGGGCCCGATGCTGCCGTTGTAGTGGGTGAGCAGCACCCCCGCGACGGCGGCGTAGACGGCCCCGAGGACGAAGACCTTGAGCTTGTAGCTCGCCGTATCGACGCCCATAGCGCCGGCCGCCTCCTCGCCGTCGTGGAGGGCGCGCAGCGCCCTGCCCGCCCGCGAACCTACGAGGTTGACGAGGGCGAGGAGGCCGAGGGCGAGGACCAGCCAGGAGATCGTGAAATTGGCGGCGCGCGCCGCCCGGCCGCCCGTGACGGCGAGGCCAGGGAAGATGTCGAAGGCGGGGACGTTTGAGATTCCGTCGGCTCCGCCGAGGGCCTTGGTACCCCGGACTATCTTCTCTATGACGAGGCCGAAGCCGAGGGTCGCCATGGCGAGGTAGTGGCCCTTGAGCCGCAGGACCGGCGTCCCTATGACGGCGGCGACGAGGACGGCCAGGAGGACGGCGCAGAGGCAGGCTATCCAGGGCGAGGGCGAGAGTAGGGCGGCGCCGTAGGAGTCCGTCCCGCGCGTGAGGAGGCCAAGGGCGTCGAGGAATCTCACTGCGGGAAACGAGGCGACGGCCACGAGGTTGCGGGTCGATATGAAGGAGGAGGCGTAGCCTCCGATCGCGAAGAAGGCGGCCTGGCCCATGGATATCTGCCCGGCGTAGCCCATAAGGGCGCAGAGGCCGAGGGATGCCAGGACATAGTAGGCCGACATGGTGAGCTGGGTGAGGAGGAAGGAGGCTTTAGCCGCGGCGAGGATGGGCGGAAGCAGGAAGGCGCAGGCGGCGAGGGCGATCGGGGGCAGGTATCGCTTGATGAGCATGCTCAGTAGTCCTTCAGCGCGCCGACCGCCCGCGATCCGAAGAGCCCCGAGGGCTTGACGAAGAGTACGGCGAGAAGGACGCAGATGGTGACCACGTCCTTATATGCCTCGGGTACGACGATGATGGAAAAGGACTCGAGCATGCCCAGGAAGAGCCCGGCGACTACTGCCGCGACGCTGTTGCCCAGACCGCCGAAGGCCGCGACGGTGAAGCCCTTGATGGCGAGCCCCGTCCCTATCGCGTAATGGGTCTGCGTCAGGGGGGCGACGATGCAGCCGGCGACCGCTCCTATCGCCGCGCTGAGGCCGAAGGCGATAGTCACCGTCCTGCCGGGATCGATGCCGCACAGGCTCGCCCCGTCGCGGTTCGCCGAGCAGCCGCGCATCGCCTTGCCGATCAGCGTGAATCGGAAGAAGGCCGTGAGGCCGGCTACGACGAGGGCCGTGATGCCGACCACCCAGAATACCTGGGGAGAGAAGTTGGCTCCTAGGAAGGACACCGAGGAGACCTCGTTGCCCGTGAAGAAGGGCAAGGTGCGGACGCCTTCGCCCCAGACGAGGAGGGCCGCCTCGCGGATGACGATGGATAGGCCGATCGTCGTGATGACCATCTTGAGGACTCCGCCTCGCGCTACCTTGCGCAGGAAAACCCGCTCGAGGGCGGCCCCGACCAGGGCGGTAAGGGCCACCGCGGCCAGCACCGCGAGGGCGAGGGGGAGGATCCCCGCCAAGGTAGAGGAGATCATCCCCCCGAGCATGGCGAACTCGCCCTGGGCGAAGTTGATGATGCCCGTGGCGTTGTAGATGATATTGAAGCCGATGGCGACGGCGGCGTAGATGCTCCCGTAGATCAGGCCCGAGACGAGGTATTGGACGAAGAGCGAGCTCTGCATCGCGGGAGGCCTTGTTCCCGCCGCCCTATTTCCCCGTATACGGGACGAACTTGCCCTTCTTCACGGTGACCATGACGATACCGTCCATTTGGAGGCCGTTGTGGTCATCGCCCGAGAAGCTGAAAACGCCTCCCGTGCCGGAGAAATTCTTGATGCCCTCGATAGCCGCGACTATCTTGTCCGCGTCGGTGCTCTTCGCGCTCTCGATCGCCGCCTTGAGGATGTTGAGGGCGTCGAAGGCATGCCCGCCGAAGGTGCTCGCGTCCTCTTTGAACATCGCCTTGTAGTCGCTGTTGTACTTCATGAGGAGCTTCTTCTGCGGGTTCGAGTCGCTTAGCTGGTCGGCGATTATGAGTCTGGCGCAGGGGAAGATGATGCCCTCGGCCGCCTCGCCCGCCGCCTCGACGTACTTGATGTTGGCGAAGCCGTGGCTCTGGAAGAGCTGCTGCGTCATCTTGAGCTGCCTCATGTTCTTCGCGACGATGGCCTGTGCGGGCTCGATCGACCAGTTGACGACAGCCTGTACCCCGGCGGCGTTGACCTTGGTGAGGAGGGCCGTAAGGTCGGTAGCCGCGGCGTCGTAGACCTCGGAGATCGCGATCGTGATCCCGTACTTGGAGGCGTACTTCTCGAGCTGGGCCTTGCCCCCGTTCCCGAAGCCCGTATTGGCGGCGATGACGCCGATCTTGGAGATCCCCATCTTGTTCATTGTCTGATACAGCCATTCGGCGATGTAGTTGTCCTTGGGCGGCACCTTGAAGACGTACTTGGCGACCGGGTTCGTGATAGTCTCGGCCGAGGCGCAGGAAAGCAGGGGCATGCCCGCCTTCTGGCAGATGTCTTTTATGGCCATGGACTCGCCGGAGGTGGTCGGCCCGATGATGGCGACGACGTTGTCCTCCTCGATGAGCTGCTTGGCGAAGGAGATCGCCTTTTCCGCGCTCGCGCCCGAATCCTTGACGATGAGCTGTACCTGCCGTCCGAGGATGCCGCCCGACTTGTTGATGTCATCGACGACCATCCTGGCCGTCTTGTCCTCCGGAGCGCCGAGGTAGGCGGCGGGGCCGGTCACGCCGAAGATAGCGCCGATCTTGATCGGGTCGGCCGTTCCGGCCGGGGCGGCGAAGGCCGACGAGAGGCAGGATAGGGCCAGAGCGCAGAATGCGGCGGCCTTGGCGATGCGTCCAATTCGCATGTGAGTCCTCCTTGGGTATATATCGAGCGCGTTACTATAAATAGGAGCATATCGACCTGGCAAGTACCCCGCCATAGTATCACATCTTGGCATAAGTCGAGTTCAAGGTGGGCATGAGCCAGGTTCGTCGAAGAGAGAAGCGAAAAAATTATTCTTTGGTGCGGAGCGGTATGTCCATGAGGGGCAGCTGCATGCCGGACGCGGCGGCCCGCTTGTTCTCTTCCTGGATCGCGTCGAAGACTTCCTGACGGAAGACTTTCACGTGACGCGGCGCGTCGATCCCGAGCTTGACTTGATCGCCGCGAACCTCGACCACCGATACGACGATGTCGTCGCTTATGACGATCTTTTCGTTGACGCGGCGGGAGAGTATGAGCATCGTCCCTAGCCCTTGGACGAGGCCAGCTCGGCCATGATGTCGTGCTTGACGCTCCAGCGGGAGTCCGCGAGGACGGTCTGCATGCCGAGGCGGTTCGCCTTATTTATGATGAGGGGGCCCATCAGGTTGGCCGTCACCGAGGCGCCCTCGCCGGGAACGGTTACTATGGCGAAGACCAGGACGTTGTCGGGCTGCGACACGCCGATATCGCCGAGGGAATCGTCGTTCACGTCGAGGGAATAATCCGGGCGGAATAGGAAAGGGTCGATGAGGATAAAGGCGAGATCGGGGACGTCGATCGACTGCAGATAAAAAAACGGTTTTTGCCGCGCGTCGAGGAGAATGTAGTCCTTGAACTTCTCGAAACCCAGGAGGCCGGCGGGGAAGCTTACAAGCTGGCGCTCGTCCGCGTCGATCTCCCCGTAGGCCTTAGTCTTGACTCTCATCTGTCTTCCTATAATGCCGGGCATCAACGCAGGAAGTCAAGGAGCGTCTGGGAGAAGAGGCGCCCCGCGAAGCCCAGGGACGCCTTGTGCGCGTACTCGAGCATTTTATAGTCGGTGATGGCTTTGGTCATATCGAGGTCGGTCTCCTCGCTCCGCAGCTTCGCGGTATCGGGGATTTCCCTGTTAAGCCGCGCTTCGACGACTTGAAGCCTCTGGCTCCTCGAGCCTATCTCGGCGACGCGGCGGTTCAAGTTGTCGATGCCGGCGTCCAGGCCCGCGAGGGCCGCGCCGCCGGTCTCGAGCGCGTCGCCGCGGTTCAGCGAATCGCGCAGGCGAATGGCCGCGTCGAAGAGCGAGCCGCCGGATACGCGCGCGCTCGGAGCCCAATTGTCCGGCGCCGAGCCCGATGGCGCGAGAAGGCCGAGCTCCGTGAGGACTTTGCCCGTCCCCCCGTCCTCGATCCTCATCTGATGGGCCGTCGTCGTCTCGAGGGAGAGCGAGAAGCTCCTCGGGTCTATGCTCGCCTTTACCGCGGCTCCCGAGTCGTTGATCTTCGCGGCGACGGCGTAGACATTGTCGCCGGCCTTGATGCCCACGCTCTTGCCGTCCACGATGATGCTCGCGTCGACGGCGGCGCGCCAGTCGCGCGCGTCGTAGCCCGAAACGGCCTGCTGCCTCTCGGCCCAGAACACGTCGGCGCCGCTTTGGCCGAGGGGCATATAATCGCCTTCGGATATCTCTGCCGAGGGGCCTCCCTGCGCGCCCAGGTACTGAACGCCTACGAGGACGGATCCCGCCGCCCCGGGGGCGGCCCCCGTGATCTCGCGGAAGGGCTGCGTGCGCGACTTGTCGCCCGAGAAGACGAAGCTCCCGTCCGGTCCGCGGGCGTTGGCCATGTTGACCATCTCGCCCAGGAGCTGGTCCACTTCCTGGGCCATGTATTTCTGGTCGTCCTTCGAGTAGGTCCCGTTGGCTCCCTGGACGGCGATCTCGCGCAGGCGCTGGGTCACGTCTATGGTCTGGCGCACGTAGTCCTCGGACACCTTGTACTGGTCGTCGGCCCAGGCCGCGTTCTTCTCGAAGCGCTCGAGCCGCACGCCTACCGAGTCGTATCGCACCGCCCGCGCCGCGGCGAGAGGGTCGTCGCGGAGGTTCTCGATCTTGGCCTGACGGGCCATCTTGGTCTCGGCCGAGGCCATGTCGCGTTCTCGGCGCCTCGCCCAGAACTGCATATCGTCGTTCATCAAGTCGCTGCTGACGCGCTGCATCTGGTTTACACTCCCATTCGGTTGATGATCGTATCGAGCATCGAATCTATCTTGGTCACGAATTTCGCCGCGGCCTCGTAGCCGTGCTGGAACTTGATCATATTGGCGAGCTCTTCGTCCATGTTCACTCCCGACATCGACTGCCGCAGGTCGCGCAGCTCCTTGCCTATCCTGTCGTGGGTGGCGGAGGCGCTCGCCGCGCGCTCGCCGGAGAGGCCGACGCGGGCGACGGCTTCGGCGAAGTGATCGTCGAAGGTTCGCAGGGACCCGACCATCACGCTCTGGGTACGAAGGGCCGCGATCGCGAGGGCCGTCGATCCGTCGCCGGCGGCGGCCGGCTTGCCGTTCGCGCCGAAGCCCGCGGCTATCGATCCGACGTCGGACTTGATCTCCGGGGCCACCTCGAGCCATCCGGCCGGATGGGCGATCGGGGCCACCGCGAAGTCGGCTCCGTCGGAGCGCAGGGACGCGGTCGCGTCCGCGTGGCCCCAGTCGTAGGCGCCCGCGGCGCCCGTCCCGCGGAGGAGGCCCGAGTAGCCGACGAGGAACTGCCCCGAGTCCTCGACGTGGCGCACGACGAAGGAGGGGTCGCCCGAGTTCTCGGCCGTCGTCGCGCGAAGCTCGAGCTTGCCCTCGCGCGTGAGCCTCGCGGTTACCTCGGCCCCCGCATGGTTTATGCGCGAGACGAGATCGGCCACCGTGTCGGTCGGGTTGTAGGCCACTTCCGTCACGCCTGCGGCCGAGGAGAGCTTTATCGACCCCGCGAGGCCGATCTGCTCCTGGGCCGTCAGCGCGTTGGCGCCCGTCATCCTATATATGTAGGTCGAGTCGTACTTGCCGTCGCCGTTGCGGTCGTAGTTGCCCGCGACGTTGTTGATGAAGGGCCATTCCTTGAAGAAATCCAGTCCCGTTTTCCCGTTCGCGCCGAAGCCCGCTCGGTGAGTCTCGTTGACGAGGTCGGAGAAGCTGAGGGCCATCGTATCGAGAGTCTGCATCTCTTTCTTGGCGTCGCCGTCGCGCAGCTCGAGGAGGGCGCCGAGCGAGCCGCCCTTGATCGAGGCGCTCAGGCCCGTGTCCTTCCAGGCGGGAGAGGCGAAACCCTCCTCGTCGGGGCGCTGGAGTTCGAAGCCCCGCGCGAGCTTGCCCTGCACGAGGACGAGACCGTCGATGTGCACCATGAATTCGTCCGCGTCGCGCTGGTCCACGCTGATGGGAATCAGGTGGCCGAGCTTCTCGACCAATACGTCGCGCCTGTCCATAAGGTCGTTGGGATTGTCTCCGATGGCCTTGGACTTCATTATCTCGAGGTTGACCGCAGCTATTTCCTTGGCCAAGCCGTTCACTTGCGCGACCGTGCCGCGTATATCGCCGTCCACGACGGAGCGGAAGTCCGTGAGGCGGCGGAACCTGTCGCGCATGCTTTCGGCGAGGCCCTCCCCGCGGGAGAGCACCGCCTCGCGCGCCGCCGTGTCCGAGGGCCGCAGGGACAGCTCCTGCCAGGAATCCCAGAACTTGTCCATCTGCGTGCGCACCGAACTGTCCGAAGGCTCGTTGTGTATCTGCTCGAGCTGGAGGAGGTATTTGTCCCTCGAGGTCCAGTAGCCCTCGAGTCCGCTTTCGGTATCGATGCGGCCTTCGAGGAGATCGTCCTTGACCCGCTCGATCCTCTCGATGGACACGCCCTGGCCTATCTGTCCGGGGGTCTCTTCGCGGGTGAGGTCGGGCGCGTAAAGGGGATCGGTCGCGCCGAGCTGCACGCGCTGCCGCGAGTAGCCCTCGGTCGAGGCGTTGGCTAGGTTATGGCCGATAGTATTGAGGGCCTGGTTATGCGCGTTGAGGCTGCGCTTGCCCAGCTCTATTCCCATGAAGGTCGATTGCATTTCGTTTCTCCTCCGTTAGGCGCAGCCCTGGCGCCAGCGTCATACGCGCATCGCCGAAGGGCGCTACAAGGCGGTATTGAACAGCAGGGCATCCAGGTCGGGCTGGACGGCCTTCCCCGATTTCCCGTACATGCGATGTTTTTTCTCGGGGAAGAGTTCCTCGAGGACAGCCCGCAAAAGGTCGCGGTTGCTCGCCGCGTAGTCCCCGGCCGACGCGTTCTCGAACTTAGCCCGCATCGCCGCGAGCTTGAGAGCGCGGTAGAGGTCGGTGAGCTGGCTGCGCTCGGGCTCGCTTACGAGGAGGGCGACGCGGTATATCCCGCCGGCCTCGCAGCCAGACTGGGCGCGCAGGAGCTCGAAGGCCTCGGCCCGCTCGCTCTCTCTCGCGGCGATGGCGCGCGAGAGCTCGTCTTGGATACCGATCGCCGTCTGCAGGGCGGTCCAGTCCCGCTCCTTGACCGCGGCGGTGAAGGAGCGCTGGGCGGCTACATAGGCCTCGAAGCAGACGATCTCGGCGGACATAGCCGCGGAGAGGGCATAGACGTTCTCCATCTGCGACATCTGGATACTCCTTCGTCTCATATTTTCGGTCTCCGGGGCCGCGAGATGAGATAAATGCGCTCCATGTCAAAAGCCCCACCGAAGGGTAGTTTTCCGGGGATTCCCACCGATCGGAGGGAAGATGGCTTCCTCGCTCTGCCGTCTTTTACGCCGATATCAGTAATTTTGCCTTAAAATTCTAGATGCTATTTGTTTATAAAGAAAGAAAATAATAATATCTACTAATTCTCGATCCTTTTCTAAGGCCTTTGGCATGCAACTAGCTTAATAAGGCTCAAGATCCCATAGAGGAGCGCATCGATGCGGAAGGTAGCAATTTACGGGAAGGGCGGAATCGGCAAGTCGACGACGACGCAGAATACGGTCGCGGGCCTAGCCGAGATGGGAATGAAGATCATGGTCGTGGGCTGCGATCCCAAAGCCGATTCCACGCGCCTCTTATTGGGCGGCCTCTCTCAGAATACCGTGCTGGATACGCTCCGCTTGGAAGGCGAGGACTTGGAGCTCGAAGACATCGCCAAGATGGGCTTTGGCAACACGACCTGTGTCGAATCCGGCGGCCCCGAACCGGGCGTCGGCTGCGCGGGCCGCGGCATCATCACCTCCATCAACATGCTGGAGCAGCTCGGCGCCTACGCCGACTCGCAGGCCCTCGACTACGTATTCTACGACGTGCTCGGCGACGTCGTGTGCGGCGGTTTCGCGATGCCGATCCGCGAGGGCAAGGCCGAGGAGATATACATCGTCGTCTCCGGCGAGATGATGGCCATGTACGCGGCCAACAACATATGCAAGGGCATCGTGAAATTCGCCGAGGCCGGCACGGTGCGCCTGGGCGGGCTGATCTGCAACAGCCGCCAGGTAGACAACGAGGAGGCGATGATCGATGCCTTCGCGGCCAAGCTCGGGACGCGGATGATCCATTTTGTCCCGAGGGACAACATGGTCCAGCGCGCCGAGATCAACCGCAAGACGGTCATCGAGTTCGAGCCGACCCACGTACAGGCCGGCGAGTATCGCACGCTGGCGAAGAAAATCCACGAGAACAGGAATCTGATCATTCCCAAGCCCCTGAGCACCGAGGAGCTCGAGGGCCTCCTCATGGAATACGGAATCGCCAATTAGGAGGCAGCAGATGGTGATGGTGCGGGCGATTGTAAGGCCTGAAAAGGTGGACGCGGTGATGGCGGCCTTGATGGACGCGGGCTTCCCCGCGGTGACCAAAGTGAGCGTGGTCGGGCGCGGGAAGCAGCGCGGAATCAAGATAGGCGAGATCACCTACGACGAGCTCCCGAAGGAGCTTCTCATCACGGTAGTCAAATCGAAGGACAAGGATTACGTCGTCAAGACGATCATGGCCACGGCTCGCAGCGGCGACAAGGGCAGCTACGGCGACGGTAAGATCTTCGTGAGTCCGGTGGAAGAAGTATACACGGTCTCCAGCGGAGTCAAGGAGGAGTCGGACGAAGCGGCGGCCGTTATTCCGGCGGGGGGCGGCGCATGAAGGAGATCATGGCGATCGTGCGCATGAACATGATCAATAAGACCAAGAAGGCCCTGGACGAGGCGAACGTTCCGAGCTTCACGGCGAGGGAGTGCCTGGGCCGGGGCAAGGGGCTAGTGGATTTCGGCGTGCTTCGCGGCGCCGAGCGCGGCTACGAGGAGGCGATAGCCCAGCTGGGCCAATCGCAGCGCCTCATTCCCAAGCGCTGGCTTACGATCGTGGTGCCCGACAAGCTGGTGAGGAAGACCGTCGATACGATCATCGCGGCGAATAAGACGGGCAAGGCGGGCGATGGGAAGATCTTCGTGCTGCCTCTATCCGAGGCCTACAGGGTCAGGACGGGCGAGTCCGGGGACCGCGTTCTCGATGAAGCCTAGCTATAGCTAGCCGAAGACGGAGGGAGACCATGAGCGAAGCGAAGGCGGTGATGAGCGAGGCGATGGCGGAGACAGTGAAGAAAGAGCTCCTCGACGCCTATCCCGCGAAGATAGCGCGCAAGCGCGAGAAGCAGATCGTCGTGAACAAGAAGGGCGAGGACGGCCTTGCCCCCGAGATACAGGCGAACACGCGGACTCTCCCCGGCATCATCACCCAGCGCGGCTGCACCTATGCCGGCTGCAAGGGAGTCGTCGTCGGGCCGACGCGCGACATTCTGCAGATCACCCACGGCCCCATCGGCTGCGGCTTCTACAGCTGGCTGACGCGGCGCAACCAGACTCGGACGGAGGGGCCGGAGGACGACAACTTCATGCCCTACAGCCTATCCACGGACCTGCAGGACAAGGACATCGTCTTCGGCGGCGAGAAGAAACTGCGCCAGGCGGTGAAGGAAGCCTACGCTGCCTTCAAGCCCAAGGCCATCGCGATTTTTTCCACCTGTCCCGTCGGCCTTATCGGCGACGATGTCCATGCGGTGGCCCGCGACATGAGCGAGGAGCTCGGCATCACCGTGTTCGGCATGTCCTGCGAGGGCTACAAAGGGGTATCCCAGTCGGCGGGGCACCATATCGCCAACAACGCCGTGTTCACCCATGTCGTCGGCAAGAACCCCGAGGAGCCCGCGGGCGCATTCAAGGTGAACATGCTCGGCGAGTACAACATAGGCGGCGACTCTTTCGAGCTGGAACGCCTCCTCGAGGCGCTCGGCGTGACCCTTGTCACCACCTTTTCCGGCAATTCGACCTTCGTGACCATGGGGCAGGCGCCTTTCGCCGACGTGAACCTCGTGATGTGCCATCGCTCCATCAATTACATGGCAGAGATGATGGAGACCAAATACGGGGTGCCCTGGTTCAAGGTCAACTTCATCGGCGCGGGCCCCAGCGCCAAGTCCCTGCGGCACCTGGCCGAGTATTTCGGCGACGCGGCTCTCGCGGCCAAGGCGGAGTCGCTGATCGAGGCGGAAATGGCGGCGGTGAAGGAGGAGCTCGCCCGCGTCCGGCCGCGGCTGGAAGGCAAGAGCGTCCTCATGTACGTCGGCGGGAGCCGGGCCCACCACTACCAGGACCTGTTCAAGGAGCTGGGCATGAGGGTGGTCTCCGCCGGCTACGAGTTCGCCCATCGCGACGACTACGAGGGCCGCAGGGTGATGCCTAGCATCAAGGTCGATGCCGACAGCCGCAACATCGAGGAGCTCCATGTCGAGAAGGACGAGGCGCGCTACTCGCCGCGCCGCAGCGACGCGCAGATCGCCGAGCTCAAGTCGAAGGGCCTCCCGATTAACGACTACGAGGGCATGATGAGCGAGATGGCGGAGGGAAGCCTCGTCATCGACGACATCAGCCACTATGAGACCGAGAAGCTCATCGAGCTCGTGAAGCCCGACCTCCTGTGCGCCGGCATCAAAGAGAAGTACGTGGTGCAGAAGCACGGCATCCCGCTCAAGCAGCTGCACAACTACGATATCGGCGGCCCCTACGCCGGCTTCCGCGGCGCGGTCAATTTCTACCGAGAGATCGACCGGCTGGTGAACGGCTCGGTGTGGGGCAAACTCAAGGCGCCCTGGGACAAGGCGCCGCAGCTCTCCGGCTCCTACGGCTGGAAGGACTAAGGCCATGACCGAATTGTATTTGAAGCATACCGCGGCCGAGTCGCCGCCGCGCGAGGCCCTGACGATCAACCCCGCGAAAACCTGTCAGCCGATAGGCGCGATGTACGCCGCCCTCGGCGTGCATCGCTGCCTCCCGCACAGCCATGGTTCGCAGGGCTGCTGCTCCTACCACCGTAGCACCCTGACCCGGCACTACAAGGAACCGGTCATGGCCGCCACCTCATCCTTTACCGAAGGCGCGTCGGTGTTCGGCGGGCAGAGCAACCTTCTCCAGGCCATCAACACGATCTTCACGCTCTACGACCCGGACATCATCGCGGTCCATACGACCTGCCTGTCCGAGACTATCGGCGACGATCTCCCGCAGATCATCGGGAAGGCGACGGCCGAGGGGAAGATCCCCCCGGGCCGCGTCGTGATCCACGCGAGTACGCCCAGCTATATCGGCAGCCATGTCACCGGCTTCGCCACGATGACGCGCGCCTTCGTCGATTACTTCGCGGAGAGGACAGGCAAGAGGACCGAAGCCCTCGCCGTATTCCCCGGGTGGGTGGAACCCTCGGACATGGCGGAGCTGAAGCGGCTGCTGGAGTCGATGGAAGTTCCCTACATTCTCCTGCCCGATACGAGCGGCGTCCTAGACGGCCCGATGACCGGGTATTTCGAGATGTACCCGGAGGGCGGGACGAAGCTCGAGGACATCCGCAGGATGGGCGACGCCAAAGCGTCGATAGCCCTAGGCCCCTTTTGCTCGGGTCCGGCCGCCAAGCTCCTGGACACCAAGTGCAAGGTCCCCTGCGAGATACTGGACTTGCCGATCGGACTGTCGGCGACCGACCGCTTCATCGACAGCCTGCGCCGCGTCGCGGGCGTCGCGGTGAGCGAGAGGATCGTCAAGGAGCGCGGACGCCTCCTCGACATGATGGCCGACATGCATCAGTACACCTACGGGAAGACCGTAGCCCTCGCCGGCGACCCCGACCAGCTTTGCCCCCTCTCCGAGTTCCTGCGCGATATGGACATGAAGGTGAAGTACGTCGTCACCGGCACTCCGGGCAAGGCCTTCGAGGCGCGCCTGTGCGAGCTCATCGGCGCGGGCGAGGAAGGCGATTGGCGGGGCGCCCCCGGCGATCTTTTCTCCCTTCACCAGAAGCTCAAGGCCAAGCCGACGGATCTCCTCATCGCCAATAGCTACGGGAAATTCATAGCCCGAGACGAGGACATACCCTTCGTGCGCTTCGGCTTTCCCATCATGGATCGGATCGGGCACTCGGATTTCCCCTATGTGGGCTACCGCGGCGCGATGCGGATCATGGAGAAGATCCTGAACGTCCTCATGGATCGTCAGGATCGCGACGCTCCGAACGAGAGTTTCGAATTGGTGATGTGATCGTCTATAGGGAGGTTCCAGCATGGACGGCAGCTTCGCGGTGCTTCAGGGTCGGCGCGGCCAGGTAGGTGCGGCGGGGGACGCCGCGCTCGAGCTCGCCTGCGGCCGTCTGAGCCTCCCGGGGAGCGTAAGCCAGCGCGCTTGCGTCTTCTGCGGCTCGAGGGTCGTGCTTTATCCGATCGCCGACGCCGTCCACCTGGTCCACGGGCCGGTAGGCTGCGCCGCCTTCACCTGGGATATACGGGGTTCCGTCTCTACGGGGCCCCAGCTCCACCGCCTCTCCTTCAGCACCGACCTGCGCGAGACCGACGTGGTTTTCGGCGGAGAGAAACGGCTCTACGCCGCCCTCTGCGCCCTGATAGAGGAGCACAATCCGCGGGCCGCCTTCGTCTACTCGACCTGCATCGTCGGCATAATCGGCGACGACGTGGCCGCCGTCTGCCGCAAGGTATCCGCGGAGCGCGGGATACCCGTCCTCCCTGTGCAGTCCGAAGGCTTCAAGGGAAGCAAAAAAGACGGCTACCGCGCCGCCTGCGACGCCATCGCCTCCCTGATCGGGACCGCCGAGCCCGACCCTTCGGCCTATCGCGGAGAAACCGCGGTGGCGAAGAGTCCCTTCGCCATCAATATCTTGGGCGAGTTCAATCTGGCCGGAGAGGCATGGATGATCCGCCGCTACTACGAGCGCATGGGCATCCGCGTGCTGTCGATCATGACGGGCGACGGCCGGATCGACGAGATCCGCGGGAGCCACCGCGCCTGCCTGAATGTGGTGCAGTGCTCGGGCTCGATGATCTACCTCGCGAAGGAAATGAAAGAGCGCTGGGGCATTCCCTTCGTCCAGGTCTCCTATTTCGGCGTCGATGACACGGCGGAGGCCCTGTATTCCGTGGCCTCGGCATTTCCCGAAGTGCCGATCCTGGCCGAGCGCGCCGCCGTCATCGTCGCCGAGGAATTGGACAAGGTGCTTCCCGATCTCAGGTCGTTCCGAGCCGAGCTCGAAGGCATGCGCGCCGCGGTCTATGTCGGCGGCGCCTTCAAGGCTCGCTCCCTCGTAAAGGCCCTTCGCCTGATAGGGGTGAAGACTGTCATCGTAGGTTCGCAGACGGGCAGCAAGGACGACTACAGGGACTTAGGCGAGCTCTGCGACCCGGGGACGATCATAGTCGATGATTCCAACCCGGCCGAGCTTTCGCGATTCATTCGGTTGATGGGCGCGGACGTTTTCATCGGCGGCGTCAAGGAGCGTCCCATCGCCTACAAGCTGGGCATCGGGTTTTGCGACCACAACCACGAAAGGAAGATACCTTTGGCCGGCTTCGAGGGCATGGTGAATTTCGCCCGCGAGGTGCACGCGTCGGCGACGAGCCCCGTGTGGGAGCTTGCTAGATCCAAAGGGCCCGGCTATGGACGCTAAGGCCGAGGCGGGGGCGGAGCGCTATGAAGTCACGCGGAACGCCTGCGTGGTCTGTTCGCCGCTGGGGGCTGCCCTCGTCTTCGCCGGGGTCGAGCGGGGCATGACTCTTCTCCACGGCTCGCAGGGCTGCGCCACCTATATACGACGCTACGTGATCTCCCATTTTCGGGAGCCCTTGGACGTGGCGAGCTCGAGCTTTACGGAGGAGAGCGCCGTCTTCGGCGGAGGGGCCAATCTCCGCTTAGCCCTGGCCAACCTGATCAGCGAGTACGAGCCGGCCCTCGTCGGCGTGGCCACTACCTGCCTGGCCGAGACGATCGGCGAAGACGCGGCATCGATCCGGCACTCGCTGGGACTTGGATCGAAAAGCCCAGGCGCCGCCTCGCCGACCTTAAGCTCGGCGCCCCTCATCGTCGCGGTCTCCACGCCGAGCTATCGCGGAAGCCACCGCGAGGGCTTTAGGGCCGCCCTGCGGGCCTTGACCGAGGCGGCCAACCCGCCTGGAATGGATCCGGACCGGAGAAAGCGGGCCGTCCGGCCCCTCGTCGCCCTGTTCCCGGCGATGATCTCCCCGGCCGATATCCGCGGCTTAAAGGCCGACTTCGCCGCCTTCGGCCTGGAAGCGATCTTCGCTTGCGATTATTCGGACACCCTGGACGGCGGCCCCTGGAAGGAGCACCGGCTCCTGCCCGAAGGCGGCACTCCGGTCGCCTCGCTGGCCCTGATGAAGACGGCCGCGGCCTCGATCGAGTTCGGAGCCGAGATCTCGAACGAGCTTTCGGCGGCGGCCTATCTCGAGGAGGCCCACGGCGTGCCGCGCCGAGCGCTGTCCCTCCCCGTGGGCGTCAAGGCGACGGACGCCTTTATGGACGCGTTAGTCGATATCGCTGGCAAGAGCCTCCCCCGCGCATTGGAGGCGGAGCGGGCGCGGCTCCTCGATTCCTACGCGGACGGGCACAAGTACGTTTTCGGCAAGCGCGCCCTGCTGTACGGCGATACTGACTTCGTCGATGCCCTGGCGGCCTTTCTGCGCGAGATCGGCATGGTGCCGCTTTTCCCGCGAGGCGAGGGGAGGGACTTTTCCCAGGCCGAGGCCGCGGCGCGCGCGTCGGCGGAGGCCGGCGCCCCGGTCGATCTGGTCATAGGGAACGGCAAGGGCTATAAGACTGCGGTCAAGCTGGGCGCGCCCCTCGTGCGCGTGGGCTTTCCCATTCACGACCGCTTCGGCGGCCAGCGGCTGCGGATACTCGGCTACGGCGGGACTCAGGAGCTCTTCGATCGCATCGTGAACGCCCTCATAGAAAGACGGCAGGAGGACAGTCATGTCGGCTATACCTATTATTGAGCATCCCTGCTTCGACCCGGCGCACAAGACTTCCGTCTCCCGCCTTCACCTGCCGGTCGCGCCTCGCTGCAACGTGCAATGCCGCTTCTGCGACCGCAGCTTCGACTGCGTGAACGAAAGCCGTCCCGGCGTGACCGCCTCCCTCCTATCGCCCGCGGAGGCGCTGGAGCGCGTCGACCGTCTCCGCGATCGCCTTCCCAGCCTCAAGGTGGTAGGCATAGCGGGGCCCGGCGATCCCCTGGCGAACGTCGAGGAAACGTATGCGACCTTTCGCCTCGTGCGTACGCGGCATCCCGACCTCGCGCTCTGTCTAGCGACTAACGGCCTCGGCCTTCCCGGCCGCGCCGCCGAACTCGCCGACCTGGGCGTCTCGCATTTGACGGTCACGGTGAACGCGATCGATCCGGATGTGGGCAAGCTCGTCTATTCCTGGGTCAGGTTCGAGGGCCGTGCGCGAATCGGACTCGAGGCCGCGCGGCTTCTCATCGAGCGCCAGATGCAAGGGATAGAAGAAGCCGCGGCCCAGGGACTGCTCGTCAAGATCAACACTATCCTCGTGCCCGGCGTGAACGAGACCGAGGTGGAATCGATCGCCCGCGAGAGCGCCGCGCGCGGCGCCTCCTTCATGAACCTGATCCCCCTCCTGCCGGTGAAGGGCACGCCCCTCGAGAGCGCGGGCGAGCCCTGCAAGGAAGTCGTAGTCGCCGCGCGCGCCTTGGCCGCTTCCCATCTGCCGCAGCTCTCCCATTGCGCGCGCTGCCGCGCCGACGCCGCGGGCATCGTGGGCAAGGACATCGCCTTGGGAGAAATCGAGCGGAAGGAAAGCGTCGAATCCCCCCTCTCGGGCGGGGAGCCGATCCTCGTCGCCGTCGCGAGCCGCGAGGGCTTGCTCGTGAACCGCCACCTGGGTGAAGCCGAGCGCCTCTTTATCTTTCGCGTACTGCCCTCGGGCGAGTACGAGAGCGTCGGCGCGAGACAGACCCCCGGCGAAGGCGGCGGCCCCGCGCGCTGGGATGAATTAGCCGACCTCGTCTCGGACTGTTCGATCCTCCTGGCCTCCGGCATCGGCGGGCCGCCCCGGCTTGTCCTTGAGAATCGCGGCATGAAGGTGCATATCCTCGAAGGCATCGTGGGACAGGCCTTGGAGGCTATCGCCGCCGGCGCCGGCTTATCGTTCATGAGCCGACGCTCGGCCTGCGGATCGACCTGCTCCGGCGGCGCGAACCGCGGCTGCGGCTGCGCATGAGCCGATTAGGAAACAATGCATCTGTATTTTCAATCGCCTACTAAGGCCTGCGATAGTAAGGCGACACGCTTCGCGCGTCGCGAGGCTAAGGAAGGCTTCATGCAAAGGCTTTCATCACGACACTCTCCATGGTCGTGTCGCCTTATGGATGAAAGCCTTAGTAACTCAAGAATGCCTAAGGAGGGATAAATGACTAAGCCTAACACTCACATCCTCGTCTGCGCGAGCTTTCGCGCCTCCGGTTCTCCTCAAGGCGTCTGCGCCAAAAAGGGCTCGCAGGACCTCCTGGCCTATCTGGAGACCGAACTGGCCGACCGCGGCATGAACGATGTTGCCGTCGCCGCGACCGGCTGCCTGAAGGCCTGCGACCGCGGCCCCGTCATGGTCGTCTACCCGCAGAACGCGTGGTACGGCGGCATCGAGGGAGAGACGCAGATCGACGCCGTCTTGGACGCGATGGAGGCCGGCTCTGTCGCCGGTGAATATCTGCTCGAATGATCCTCGTCGATTGCGCCCTCCGCGACGGCGAGCAGGCGGCGGGCGTAGCCTTCCCGCGCGACTTCCGCCTTTCCCTCGCCCGCGCTCTCGCCGCGGCGGGCCTGAACGAGCTTGAGGCGGGCATCCCAGCAATGGGCGCGGAGGAGGAGGAATCCTTCGCCCTCCTGACGCGCGAGCTCCCCGGCACTCGCCTCATCGCCTGGAACCGCATGCATCGAGCGGACGTCGACGCGTCCTTCCGCGCGGGGGCTCGCGTCATCCATGTGAGCCTCCCTGTCTCGGAGCTCATGCTGAGAAAGAAGCTCGGCTGGACGCGCTCGCGCGCCCTGCGAAAGACGGGAGAGATTCTTGCCTATTGCAGAGACCGGGGCGCCGAGCTTATCGTCGGCGCGGAAGACGCGTCGCGGGCGGAGCCCGCCTTCCTGGAGGAGTTCTTCGCCGCGGCTGTCGCCGCGGGCGCTTTCCGCCTCCGATACGCCGACACCCTCGGGCGCCACGACCCTTCCGCGGCGTACCAGGCTATGGCGGCTTTGACGCCGCGAATCGGGGTCCCCATGGAGTATCACGCGCATAACGATCTCGGCCTGGCGACCGCCAACGCCCTCGCCGCCGTTCGAGGCGGGGCACAGGCCTTGAGCGTCACCGTCGGCGGATTGGGCGAGCGCGCCGGCAACGCCGCCCTCGAGCAGGTCGCCACGGGCCTGAGGATTTTTTGCGGCCTCGAGTCGGGCATCGACCTCGCCGCTCTCCCCGGCCTCTGCGCCTCCGTCTCGGACGCGGCCCATCGCCCGATCCCCGCGGACCGTCCATTGGTAGGATCGGCCGTCTTCGCCCACGAGTCGGGCATCCACGTGGACGGCCTCCTCAAGGATCCCGAGCTCTACGAGTTCGTGCGCCCCGAGGACTTCGGCCGTTCCCGATCCTTTGTCCCCGGCATCCATTCCGGAAGCGCAGCTCTCGGCCATTGCGCGCGGCTTATCGGCCGTTCCGTTCCCGACGAGCGCGCGGCCTCCCTGCGCTCCCGCGTCCGCGAGCTCTGGTCGCGCGGCGCGCCTGCGGATCCTTGGCTGGCCTTCTCCGATCTCCTGGAAAGCGAGGGCTATCCCCGTGCCGAATAAGCGCGAGCGTCCCGTTTCCGCCGTCGATCCCGATTCGCCGCGCGCCTGCGGCTCCGCCTCGCAGTCATCGTGCGAGTGCGTCCTGCCCCTCTTCTACGAGCTCGCGCGCACCATCGCCGCCGGCAAAGACATCCCGGGAGTCATGGACGCCGCCGTCAAAGTCATCGTGGAGAATCTCGCCGGGGCCGAGCGCGTCGTCCTGTCGATCCTCAACCGCAAGACGGGCGCCGCCTTTATCGAGAATGCCTGGGGCCTCAGCGATGAGGAGCGCGCGCGCGGCGTCTACCGCATGGGCGAGGGCATCACCGGCTATGTCGTCCAGACCGGAGACTCCCTCGTCGTCCCCAACATCGCCGAGGAACCCGCCTTCCTCGACCGCACCGGCGCCCGCAGGGACGTGGACACCTCTTGCCTCGCCTTCATCTGCGTGCCCGTGAAACTCGGCCGGGAGGTGATGGGGACCCTCAGCGTCGACCTCTCCAATTCGTCATCCTGCCTCGAGGACGACCGCGAGCTCCTCACCGTCGTCGCGGCCATGATCGCCCAGGCCGTACAGCTCTACCGCGCGCGCCAAGAGGAGAACGCCGAGCTGCGCGAGGAGAATCGACGCCTCTTGGAAGAGCTGGCCGATCGCCGCGGCCCTGACAACATCGTGGGCAACTCGCACCCCATGCAGGCTCTCTACCGCTATATGAAGAAGGTTATGGACAAGACTACGCCTGTCCTCATTCTCGGCGAATCCGGCACCGGGAAGGAGCTCGTGGCGGCTGCCCTCCATTACGGCAGCCCGCGCAAGGACAAACCCTTCGTCCGCTTCAACTGCGCGGCCATCCCCGAGAACCTCGCGGAGAGCGAGATGTTCGGCTTCGAGAAGGGCGCCTTCACCGGCGCGCTTTACCAGCGCATAGGCCGATTCGAGGAAGCGGACGGCGGCACTCTCTTCATGGACGAAATCGGCGAGCTCAGCCTATCCATCCAGGCCAAGCTCCTGCGCGTGCTCCAATCGCGCCAATTCGAGCGCGTCGGAGGAAATAAGACCCTCACCGTGGACATCCGAATCGTCGCCGCCACCAACCGCGACCTCGCCGCCCTCGTCAAGTCGGGCGCCTTCAGGGAGGACCTCTACTATCGCCTCAACGTCTTCCCGCTCCAGCTCCCGCCCCTTCGCGAACGCGGCTCCGACATACTCCTCCTGGCCGACCATTTCGTGGAAAAGCACGCGGGCCTCCACAAGTCGCCCGTGCGCCGCATCTCTACCCCCGCCATAGACGCCCTCATGGCCTATCATTGGCCCGGAAATGTCCGCGAGCTGGAGAACATCATCGAGCGCGCGGTCATCCTTTCCGACGACGGCGTCATCCACAGCTATCACCTTCCGCCCACGCTTCAGACCGCCGAGAGCTCGGGCACGCGCTACCGAGGCACTCTCGTGGAGCGCCTCGATACGGTCGAGCGCGAACTCATCGTCGATGCAGTCAAGGCCTCGGCCGGCAATATGGCCCAGGCCGCGCGCGAGCTGGGCCTGTCGGAGCGCGTCATGGCCCTAAGAGTCCAGAAGCACGGGATAGACTATAGGCTTTTCAGACCGAAGACTTCGCAGTAGATTGAATGCTAGGAGGCACAAGCATGAAATTGAGCGCGCGCAACGTGCTTAAGGGAAAAATAAAATCGATCACGCCCGGAGCCGTGAACTCCGAGGTAATCATCGAGCTCCCCGGCGGCCAGGAGATCGTCTCGATCATCACCAAGCGCTCGGTCGAGACCCTCAAGCTAAAGGAGGGCGGCCAAGCCTACGCCGTCGTCAAGGCCTCGGAGGTCATGATCGGCGTAGACTAATAGTCGATGAGACGCATGAATCAATAGACCCTTAGCTTGTCGTCGTTCAGATGGCCCGAGCGCAGCTCGAGCACTTCGGTGCAGAGCCGCCGAGTCTCGGCCTTCGAATGGCTGACCATGATCGCGGTTATGTCGGTAGCGCGCTGAATCCGGACCAGCTCGTCGCCCAAGCTATCGCGGAGCTCTTCGTCCAATGATGAGAGCGGCTCATCCAGGAGGAGGAGTTCGGGCTCGCGGGCGAGGGCTCGGGCGAGGGCCGTGCGCTGTTTCTGGCCGCCCGAGAGCTCGCGGGGAAACTGGTCGGCTTGCTCGGTAAGGCGGGTCAGCTCGAGGAGCTCCCGCGCCCGCGCTTTGTCCGCCTTGGCGTACAGGATATTCCCGAGCACCGTCATATTCGGGAAGAGGGCATAGTCCTGGAACACCACGCCGACGCGCCGCTTCCTCGCCGGCGCGAATATGCGCCGGCGGCTGTCGTACCAATCCTCCTCGCCTATCTTGATGAAGCCCTCGTCGGGAGTCTCCAAGCCCGCCAAACATCGGATCAAGGTCGACTTGCCCGAGCCCGAGGGTCCCCTGACGCCCAGGAATTCGCCGTCCGCTAGCGCATATTCGAGCTCGAGATCGAAGCTCTTCTTCCCCGCGACGAGCCTCTTCTTCAGGTAGAAGCGCAGCATGTCAGCGCCTCGACTCATATCGCTGAAGGCTGTTCAGGAAAAAAATGCCGATGTAGCTCGCGACCACGAGGATGAGGGCATAGGCGTTGGCGCCCGAGAAATCCAGGCTCTCGGCGCGCTCGTAGACGGCGATCGAAACGACTTTAGTAAGGCCCGGAACGCTGCCGCCTATCATGAGGATCACGCCGAACTCGCCGATCGAATGAGCGAAGGTGGTGACGATTCCCGCGATCAGGCCCGTCTTCATATTGGGGACTACCACTCGGAATGCCGTCTCGAGCCTGCCCTTGCCGAGGCTGTACGAGGCCTCGATCAGATTGCCCGGCACGCCGCGCATGCCGGTCTTGAGCGCGGTGAGCATAAAGGGCAGGCTGGAGATGCAGCCGCCGATCACGATGCCCGCGAAGGAGAAGGCGAGCCGGACATGGAAAGCCGATTCGAAAAAACGCCCGATGGGAGCCCTGGGCGAAAGCGCCAGCAGCAGATAGAAGCCGAGCACGGTGGGCGATAGCACGAGGGGGAGGGAGGCTATGGATTCGACCCAGACCGTCCATCGTCCCTTCGCCTGGGAAAAGAGCCAGGCGAGGGGGAAGCAGACGAGTACCAGGACGAGGGTGACCCAGGTCCCCAACCGGAGCGATACCCAGAAGGGGAGGGGATCTATGTTCACGGCTTTCCGTAGCCGTATGCGGCGAACACGGCCTGCGCCTCGTTCGACAGGAGGAAGGCAGCAAAGGCTGTCCCTCCCTTCGAGGCTTGCGTCGATTTTATCACGACGAATGCCTGCTCGATGGGTGCGTAGAGGGTCGGATCGACCTCGAACCAGAATACGCCTTCTTTGTCATATTGCTGAATGTCTTTCGAGTAAATCGCCGATTTATTCACAAAGCCGGCGTCGGCGCTGGTAAGCGCGAATTGCAGAGCCTGGCTGACGCTCTGCGCGGTGACGAGTTTTGCCTTTACCTCGTCGTAGAGTCCCGCCTTTGTCAGGGCTTCCTTCGCCGCGCGTCCGTAGGGAGCGGTCTCCGGGTTGCAGTTCGCCCACTGGAGCACCGAAGCATCCTTGAGGACGGCGAGGCCCTTGCCCAGATCGAGGCTCCTAGTCGTAAAGAAGATGAGCTTCCCGACGGCGTAGATTTTCGCCGGGCCTGTGGTCTGGCCGGCATCGACGAGAGCCTGGGCGAAGCCCCTGTCGGCCGACATGAATACCTGAAAGGGCGCTCCGCTCTTTATCTGCGTGACCAAGGCCCCCGAGGCGCCGAAGCTGAACTCGGCCTCGTACATCGGATACTGTTTCGCGAAGGCCGCGCCGAGGGGCTCCTTGACCGCGCTTATGTTGGCGGCGGCCGCCACGAGGACTCTCTCCTGCGCCGCGAGAGCCACCGCCGCGGCGAGCGCGAATAGGCAAGCGAGCATTCGTAGCTTCATAAGTGCCTCCAAACCGCGCATTATCCATATTATTCGGCTTGTGAAAAGCGCTTTCGATACCTACGAAAGAGTAGGCATCAATGCTTCCCCGGATTGCGCCGTCCTCCCTGTCCCGGTATAGTGGAGAGCAGATGTTCAGCCCTTTAAGCGGACTTCTCTGGCTCATCAAGGGCGTCCGCGTCTACGCTCTCGTCGGCGCGAGCGGCACCGGCAAGAGCTTTCGCGCCAAGCTGGTCGCGCAAAAATACGGCATAGACATGATTATCGACGACGGCCTCCTCATCCGCGGCGATACTCTCCTTGCCGGGCGCTCGGCCAAAAAAGAGCAGCTCTACATGACCGCCGTAAAGACGGCCCTCTTCCACGAGAAGTCGCACCGCGACGAAGTGGCCCGCGTCCTCCAGAAGGAGCGCTTCCGCAAGATCCTCGTCATCGGCACTTCGGAGCGCATGGCCTTCAAGATCTGCGAAAGACTCCAAATACCCCACCCTGTCAAGATTATCAAGATCGAGGAAATCGCGAGCCGCGACGAGATCGAGAAAGCTGTACGCTCGCGCAAGGTCGAAGGCAAGCATGTCATACCCGTGCCCGCGCTCGAGATTAGGCGCAATTATCCCTCGATCTTCTACGACTCGATCCGCGTGTTTCTCAAGCGCAACTTCGGCGCCTCGCCGCCCCATCCGCGCGTGTACGAGAAGTCGGTCGTACGCCCCGAGTACTCGAAGCGGGGCAGGGTGTCCATCTCCGAGGCGGCCCTCTCGCAGATGGTCATTCATTGCGTCGATGAATTCGACGATTCGCTTCGCGTCCGGCGCCTCGCGGTGGGCTCCGATACGCAAGGCTACCGGCTTACCATCGTGCTCGAAGTCCCCTTCGGCACCAAGCTCGCGTCCAATGTACACGCCCTTCAGGAATATGTGATCGACAACATCGAGCGATACACCGGCATCCTCATCGAGGAAGTGAGCATCGTCATCGACCGTTTCTCGCCGCGCAAGTGACGCGCTACTGCGCTCACACGCGCGAGGGGACAGAACTAATTTCCCGTCGCCCCGAGGAGCGCTCTACGCGATGGGCGAAATTGGAAGCAAATGCGCGCCTTTGATTTGACATTCTCCCTGCTAAAGGCTACGATATATAGTACTTCGCTCAGGGAATGCCTTTTATTACTCAGAGGCGGACGCGAAGCGATTTCCAACAAAGCCGAGTCAAGGAATAGACTCAGGGGGAATCATGAAGAAGTTTTGCATTCTGTTTTTCACCGTGCTTTTCGCGCTGTCCTTCGCGGCGGCTCAGGACGCGGCGGCTCCCGCGGCCCCGGTCCCTGCCGCGTCCGATGTAACCGCGGCTCCGGCGCTGGCGGGCGCCGTGTTCGGTCAGGCCGCGAGCGACCACTACGTCGTGCTTTCCGAACTCGGGCAGGATCGCGCCAACGCACTCTCCCGCCAGCTGGAGGCCCTATTCGGCCTCTACGACGGCTTCTTCCGCTACGACGCGACAAGCCTCAAGGCAAAGCTCAACGTACGGGAGTTCAAGGACAAGGCGGGCTTCGACATCTACATGAACCAGATCGTCGGGCAGTCCAAAGACGACTTCGTCTACCTGCATTATCCGAGCCCCGAGCGCTCGGAGCTTCTCGTCTTTTCCAAGGACGAGCCCGACTTCTCGGCCAGTCTTGCGCACCAGGGCTTCGTGCAGTTCATCAAGGCCTTCATACCGAATCCGCCGCTCTGGGTTCGAGAGGGCGTCGCCGTCTGCTTCGAATCCGCCCGCTGGGACGACAAAGCAGGCAAGCTCGATTTCCCCGAGAACCTGGCTTGGCTCGAAACCGTGAAGTCCCTCAAGGATCGCAGCCTTCTGCTGCCCTTGGATAAGCTTCTCGCGATAGGGCAGGATGAGGCTCGTACCGAACTCGACGTCTTCTATCCTCAGGCATGGGCGCTCACGTCATTTCTCCTCAACAGCGACGACAAGGCCTATAATCGCCTGCTTTGGGACGCCGTCGCCGCTCTGCGCAAAGACGCCAGCCTCGAGGACAACCAGCTCGCCGTCTCTCGGCTCGTTACCACCTGGTATGGTTCCGATGTAGTGGAAAAGGCCTTCGCCGCCTACCTGGTTCAGCGCAAGACCTTCCCCGAACTCGTCGCTCTCGGTGTTCGCAAGTATGCCGACAAGACTTGGTCCGAGGCGAACGACGCCTTCGTCGCCGCCCAGTCCATGAACGCGACGAGTTATGTGCCGGAGTACTATCTCGGCCTCATCGCCTACGCTCAAAACGACTTCGACGGCGCCGACGCTCATTATAAGCAGGCCCTGCAGCTCGGCTGCGATCCCGCGATAACCAACTACGCCCTCGGGGTCAACGCCTACGCGCAAAACCGCCTCGACGACGCCAAGGGCTTCCTCAAGATAGCCAGAGACGCCGCGCCCGACCGCTATGGCGACAAGGTAGACTCTCTCATCGCAAAGATAGGGAAATAAACTTCTAGCGCAGTTTGGCGAAGGGGCCGTCCGGGGTTTTCCCCGGGCGGCCTTTTTTTGCGCAGCTGGCATGAAAGCCTACGTATCATTGCTCCGTTTTTGGGTTGGCCAGGATAATGGGTCTATAGAGGTAGTATTCAAAGATTCGTTCTGCGCGGGAAGAGGCAAAAAGGGCAGTATGGTTCGTGAAAACGGTAAAATAAACCTATTCGAGACTATCAGCGCTTGAGGACCGCGAGAATGCGCTCGAGGACTTTCTTGCGGTCGAGCGGCTTGACGATGTAGCTTTTAGCGCCGAGAAGGAGGGACTTTTTAACTACATCCTCCTTGCCAAGGGCACTCACCATGACGATGCAGGCGTTTTTATCAAACTCGAGAATTTTCTCTAGGGCGGTTACGCCGTCCATCTTGGGCATGGTGATGTCCATCGTGACGAGGTCGATGTTCGGGCAGAGTTCTTTGTACTTTTCAAGGCCCGCCATGCCGTCACCGGCGGTACCCACGACATCGAAGCCTTCAGAGGTGAGTATCTGGCCGAGTTGCTTGGCTATGAACATCGAATCGTCTACGATAAGCACGCGATACGGCGTGCTGTCATTTTTCACGCCGTCGGGGTGTTTCTCGTTGATGTTCGGCATGTCGGACTTGGCGATCATACGCTTCAACGCTCCTTTTCCCGTACAGGACCGCCCGACCTCGGTCGGCCCAAAGGTCCACTCATACGGTTATAATAGAAGCGCACGGGCTTTGCAAGGCCGCCTTCGATCAGAGCAGATGGCCCATTTTTTCGCGCTTGACCGCGAGGTAGCTCTCGTCGTGTGGATTCGGCGCGATGATCAGGGGGAGGCGTCCCTCGACGACGACGCCCTCAGCCTTGAGTTTCTCGATTTTATCGGGGTTGTTGGTAAGAAGCCTGAGCGACTCGATTTTAAGCAGGGCGAGTATCTTGGCCGCGACCTTGTAGTCCCTTGCCTCGTCGGGGTAACCGAGGTATAGATTGGCCTCTACCGTATCGAGGCCGAGTTCCTGGAGCCTGTAGGCTTTAATTTTATTGAGCAGGCCTATGCCCCTGCCCTCTTGGCGCAGGTAGAGTACCGCGCCGAAATCCTGGGCGCCGACAAAGCGAAGAGCCCCCTCCAGCTGGTCGCGGCAGTCGCAGCGCAATGAGCCGAGCACGTCGCCCGTATGGCATTCCGAATGGACTCGTACGGGAACGTCTTTCTTGCCCGCCACGTCCCCGTGTACCATCGCCGTATGCTCTTTATCCTCGCGGGCGTCATAGAAGCCGTAGATCTCGAAATCGCCGAAGCGCGAGGGCAGATGGGCGTGGGCGACGAGCTGGACGCAGAAATCCTCGTCCAAGCAGTACTTTCCCGCGCCGCGGCAATAGTGCTCGTCGGCGGAGAAGTCAGGCTTGCCTGAGAGCTTGGCCTTGAGCTCCTCGATCCCAACCGTTTTGCCGCAGTCTTCGGTGAGGCATTCTCGCGTGAGAACCGCCGTCGATGTATCTTCCATGCGTCCTTCCTCTTTTCTACGCCAGTTGCTAATATACTGCCGAGCTACAGCCCCATGCCAATGCTGTTGCAGTGGTTTCGCGTCCTTGCGCGAAACTTCGAGGTCAAGGTCGAAGGCCTTGACTAGGCAGCAGAGAGCGTGCATAATCCAAAACCGTTACATGAAGGAGAGCTACAGTGCCCTGTGGTAGGAAGCGAAAGCTCAAGAAGATAGCGACGCATAAGCGCAAGAAAAAAAAGAGAAGAAACAGACACAAGACTCGAGCCTAAAGTCGCTATCCTTCAGGCTCAGATAAAGCCGCTTCCCAAAGGGAGCGGCTTTTTTTACTTGCCCTATACGGTGAGTATCAGATACGATGTTTGGCCATGGGTCGCGGCATCGACGTCTACCAGCTCATACGGTCCTTCGCGCATCGCAACAATCTCAGCGAGCTCGATTATCAGATATTCGCCCAGGCTATCCAGCGCCAGGCGCGCCTTTCCGACCAATCCGAGCCTGTATTCCGCGACCTTTCCCTCAATCCCGACACGGTTCTCGTTCCCAGGCTCTTCCTCCTATCCAAGGAAAAGAAGCTCGTCCTCCGGACAGTCGGCAACGAGATACGGTCCGTCATCCTGCCCGAGTATTTCGCCGATGCCTTTTTGCAGGAATATCGGCGCATGGACGAGAGCCCCGACGTCCCTTTCCCCGACGAGGACTCGCTTAAGATAGCCGTACCCAGCGAGTGGATACAGAGCATCGCCGTCGATACCGACCTAGGCGCCCTTTCCGAGGCGGGTGGCGAAAGGGCGGTGCCCCTTTTCCGTGTCGTATTTCCCGATGGCGTAAGGCCCCTTGTCGTGCCATCGGCCTTCGTCCCCGATAAACTGCTCGAGTACGCCGTGCTCAAGCTCAGGCAATACCTGCGCAAAAGCGCCAACAAGGAGTACATGTTCAACAAGCTGGTCAATGCCTTTCCGGGAAAGGAAGGCCAGCTCAAGGATGCCATGGGAGCCGTCCTCACGAGGCCCCTGGACTCGGTCAAAGGGATCCAACGCTCCGACTCGGATTTTACCTACCCCTTCTGGGCCTATTTCGTCAGCGCAATAAAAAAAGATCTCGACAAGAGTAAGGACAAGACGCCCGAGGACTGGTCCTATCATCAATCCGCGATCCTCTGCGAGTTTTTCGTGAACCATTATAAGGGCAAGGCGCAGCGGTTCCAGGACCTCGAGGCGGCCGTGAAGGCTCTCGACCTCTGCATCCGAAAACCGCCCTATCACTTCACTTTCGACGAGATCCTCGCCTTTCGGGACGCCAAGGGGAATCCCGTGCTGGGTAAATTCAGCAAGGAGGATCTCGAGTCGAGGATAAGGCTTAAAAGCACCAAGGCCGAGGACGGCGTCCTCCCCGAGCTCCTCGTCGTATCGACGAGCGGAAGGCGCGCTTTCGTCGCTAAGGACAAGGCTCTCCTTCTGATGGTCAGACTTATCGCCGAGGCCCGCTCCGAGCTGCGCTCGAGGATGCTCGACCAGTGGAAGCGCCTGCTCGAGGAGTTTAGCACGAGTCCCGCGATGGCGGACGACGAGGCCTTCCTCGCCGAGCTCGTGGCCCAGGTCGAGACGCGCTTCCCTCTTCTCGAGGCCTTTATCCGAGATCGCCTCCTGCCCCTGGTGCGCGACGAGGCCGCCGCGCGAGGCGAGCTCCTCCCCGACATCGACCAGCTCTTTTATAAAGACGACCTCGTTTCCCTCGATGAGCTCCTGGGTTTGTCGCGCAAGCCTCTCCTTGTAGACGCCAAGATGCTCTTGCCCTTCTGGTACTCGGTGCCTGTCATCTCGAGCCTCGCCCGCCTCCTGCATCGCCTCATGAAGGGCCGCGAGGACAAAACGGCCTCGCGCGCTCAGGCTGCGCGGGCCGCCCTCGAGGAGGCTCAGGTTAAAAAAGGAGCCAAGGGCCATCGAGGGCTCACCGCCAAGGAAAGGCGCTCGGAGTTCGAGGCGGCCGCCAATAGCATAGCCAAAGAGCTCTTGCCCCAGGGATATGGCCTCGAAGAATACCTGCGCGAGCTCGAGGGGCGGTGGAATACCATGCTCAGCCTCGAGGCGAAAAAGAACCTGACCTACGATGTCGATTGCCTCGCTCGAGACTACCTGCGCGGCGTACTGCGCAATATGGGAGGCAGCAGCTTCAACACCGAGAGGGTAAAAAATCTCGGCTCCAGCCTCGCCGATGCGCCGACCCTTTTAAAGATAAAAAACCACCAAGCCCTCGAGCTCTATCTCCAGCTGTATATGGTCAAGGTTCTCGGTGCCCGCATCGAGGCGAATTGACTCTCATGTTCCGAAATGTCCTCGTCATCAATCCCGGTTCGACTTCCACGAAGTTCGCCGTCTACGAGGACGGCATCGAGCTATTCAGCGAAAATGAGCAGGTTACGAGCGATATGGCTTCGGCATTCAGCTCGACATTCGCTCAACTGTCCTATCGGGAAAAACAGCTTCGATCGGCCCTGGCTCGACGAGGCTTTGACATCGGCAGCCTGTCCCTAGTCATGGGAAGGGGAGGGCTGTTAAAACCCCTCGTAGGCGGCATCTATCGAGTCGGGCCGGCGATGCTCGAGGATCTAGCCTCCGCACGCTATGGCGAGCACGCGAGTAATCTAGGCGCCCTCCTGGCCGACCGGGTCGCCGCCCCCCTCGGGATCGGGGCGTATATCGTCGATCCTGTCGTCGTCGATGAGCTCTGGGATGTCTCCCGCGTCGCTGGTAACCGCATCCTCGAGCGGCGCTCGATCTTCCACGCACTCAACCAAAAGGCGGTCGCACGACGCTGGTGCCGCGAAAAGGAGTTATCATATGAAGAAGCCCGCCTTATTGTCGCCCATATGGGCGGGGGCGTCTCCGTAGGACTCCATGTCAAGGGCCGAGTCGTAGACGTAAACAACGCATTGGACGGCGAGGGCCCATTCAGCGCCGAGCGTTCAGGCACCTTGCCGGCAGGCGATCTCGTCAGGCTCTGTTTTTCAGGTAAGCGCTCCCTGCGCGAAATCCTAGCGATGATCAACGGCAAAGGCGGCCTTGTAAGCCTCGAGGGCACAAACGATTTTCGCATCCTCGAGAGGAGGATGGGCGAGGGCGACGCCAGGGCCGAGCTTCATTTCCGGGCCTTCGCCTACGGCCTTGCCAAAGCGATCGGCAGTCTCGCGGCGGCCTCTTCGGGGAAGGTAGACGGGATCATCCTCACTGGGGGGATTGCATTTTCCTCGAACATGATGACAAATATCGAGGAAATGTGCAAGTTCATCGCTCCGGTCACGGTCTACCCTGGAGAAGGCGAGCTCGAGGCGCTTGCTGTGGCGGGTTTGGCCGTGCTTTCGGGCGAGGCGAAGGTATCGGATTACTGTCGAGGAGATTGACCAAAGTGAAGACTATCGCCGAAATGATAGATGCCGCCAGAAAATCCGGTCGAAAGCGGATAGCTGTCGCGGCCGCGCATGAGGCTTCGGCCCTCGAAGCGGTGGTCGATGCATGGATGAACGGCCTCGCCGATCCCGTGCTTATAGGCGATCTATCGGCGATCGATGCCCTGGCGGCCGAGCTCGGGCTGGATCTCACGCGATTCGAACGAATACAGGCCAAGACCCCCGAGGCCGCCGCCTCGGAGGCGGTGCGCCTCGTCAGGACCGGGGACGCCGACGTCCTCATGAAAGGTCTCCTCGATACTTCGATATTATTGAGGGCCGCCTTCAATAAAGAGACTGGGATACATGCGGGAAGCCTCGCGAGCCATGTGGCCGTGATGGAAGTCCCTTCCTACCATAAATTGCTCTTTATCACCGACGCCGCGATCAATATCGCGCCCGATGTCGGCGCGAAGCTCGACATCATAGCCAATGCGGCGCGGGCGGCGCGCGCCCTCGGACTGGTCCTCCCCAAGGTGGCCCTTCTCGCGGCGGTGGAGAAAGTGAATTACGAGAAGATGCCCTGCACCGTCGATGCCGCCGTCATCGCGCAGATGTACAGCCGCGGGCAGCTCGGGGGCTGCCTCGTTGACGGGCCTCTCGCCTTGGACAACGCGATCAGCGCGGAAAGCGCGCGCGTGAAGAATATCGCTTCGGAAGTGGCCGGCGACGCGGATATCCTCGTCGCCCCGGATATCGAGGCTGGGAATATTCTGTATAAATGCCTCCTCGATTTATGCGGCGCGAAGGGCGCGGGAATCGTGATGGGGGCCGTGGCTCCCATCGTGCTCACGAGCAGGGCGGATACGGCGGAGACCAAGCTCGCCTCTATAGCCTTCGCGGCATTGGCGTCGCGATAAGGGAGAACGATATGGCAAATAAGGGTAAACTGGTGATAGACAGGGAGCGCTGCAAAGGCTGTCTTCTCTGCGTCAGGTCCTGCCCGACCAAGGTACTCGCGGCCGACGATTCGCCGAATTCCTGGGGCTATTACCCCGCGAGAGCGGTCGCCGAGGACAAGTGCATCGCCTGCGGCAACTGCTATCAGGTCTGCCCCGATGCCGCGATCACGGTTTACAGGCAGTAGGGGGAGACAAAATGGCCGAAGAAAAACGCTTGATGAAAGGCAACGAGGCTATAGGCGAAGCCGCGATTCGCGCGGGCTGCGATGCTTATTTCGGATATCCGATCACGCCCCAAAACGAGCTCACCGCGTATATGGCGGGCGGCATGCTCGATAAGGGCAGGGTTTTCATCCAGGCCGAGAGCGAGGTGGCCGCCATGAGCATGGTATACGGCGCCGCCGCCGCGGGCGGCAGGGCTATGACCTCGTCCTCGAGCCCGGGCGTGTCGCTCAAGCAGGAAGGCATATCCTACGCCTGCGGCGCGGACATCCCCTGCGTCGTGGTAAACGTCGCACGCGCGGGCCCGGGCCTCGGCGGAATAGCCCCTTCCCAGGGCGATTATTTCCAGGCTACCCGCGGCGGCGGCCACGGGGACTACTATCACATCGTCCTCGCGCCCAAGAGCGTCCAAGAAGCGGCAGACCTCACCTACGAGGCTTTTGACCTGGCGGACAAGTGGCGGATGCCCGTGATGATCCTCGCCGACGGCCTTATCGGGCAGATGATGGAGGGCGTAGTCCTGCCGCCCCTGCGCGACGCGTCAAGGCGGCCGGACAGGCCTTGGGCGGTGGGCGGCCGGATTAGCGTCGATAGGCCGGCCAATCACGTCTCGTCCTTGATCATCGATCCCCCCGCGCTCGAGGTCTCGATCCGAGCGCGTTTCGAGCGCTACGAGCGCATCGCGAAGGAGCGCACCAGCTTCGAGGCGGTGAACACGGAAAAGGCCGAGCTGATCTTCGTCGCCTACGGCAGCGCCGCCCGCGTCTGCCTCGGCGCGATCCAGGAGGCCAAGAAGCAGGGCCTCGAGCTGGGCCTCCTCAGGCCTATCAGCCTTTGGCCGTACCCCAAAGTCGAGCTCAAGCGGCTCGCTCGTCTGGGCAAGCGCTTCCTGGCGGTAGAGATGAGCATGGGGCAGATGGTCGAGGATCTCCGGCTCGCTGTCTGCGGAACGGGCGGCGGAGCCGCCGCAAAGGTCGATTTCTACGGCCGTTGCGGGGGCGTCATTCCCAGCGAAGAAGAAATCTTGGCGGAAGCGCGAAAGATAATCGCCGACGCGGCGAGCGCGTCGGCCGCCGAGCCGCGAGGCGGTTCGGCGAGGAGACAATTATGGAAGTAGCTTACGGACATCCGAAGAGCCTTAAGGCCATACAAAGCAAATACTGCCCCGGTTGCGGGCACGGGGTGATACATCGACTCATCGCCGAAGCGATAGACGAGCTCGGCATGCAAGAACGGTCCATCATCATGAACCCCGTGGGCTGCTCGATCTGGGCGGATCTTTATTTCGATTTCGATTCCGTCCAGGTGCCGCACGGGCGCACGCCCGCTGGCGCCACTGGCGTCAAGCGGATGCGCCCCGATAATCTGGTGATCTGCTATCAGGGCGACGGGGATCTCGCCGCTATTGGCACGGCCGAGATCGTCCATGCGGCCAACCGGGGCGAGAAGTTCACGACCATCTTCGTGAACAACGCGATCTACGGCATGACGGGCGGACAGATGGCACCGACTACTCTCGTTGGTCAGAAGGCGACTACCGCGCCCCGAGGCCGCGATCCCGACATCGCGGGTATGGGCTATCCCATACGCGTATGCGAAATGCTTGCCACCTTGGCCGGGGCGAGGTACATCGCACGCGGCTCGGTGGACAGCGCAGCGAACGTCCGCAAGACCAAGCAGTTCATCAAACGCGCCTTTGAGGCGCAGCTCCGCGGCATCGGCTTTACGATGGTCGAGATCCTCTCGCCCTGCCCGACCAACTGGCAGATGAGCCCCGCGGCCGCTGCGGATTGGGTTGCGAGCGATATGATCCCCTTTTATCGCCTCGGAGAGATAAAGAACGAGATCGGGGGCGCCGAATGACGGAGAGGACTTTCATGGCTGGCTTCGGCGGCCAGGGCATCATTTCCCTCGGCCAGCTATGGGTGTATTGCGCGATGAAAGAAGGGCTCGAGGTAACCTTCTTCCCCTTCTACGGCGCGGAGAAGCGCGGCGGCATCGCGAGAGCCTCGGTCGTTGTCTCGAACTCCGAGATCGCGAGCCCTCTGGTGACCTCCTCCGATTCCTGCGTAGTGATGAACGAGGATTCCCTCTCCATCTGCGAAGGCATCGCGCGCAAGGGCAGCCTCATGCTGATCAACTCCAGCCTTGTCAAATCCAAGCCGTCCCGCGGCGACCTCAGGATAATCGAGGTAGCCTGCAATGAACTCGCCGAGGAGATCGGGGACGCGAAGATCGCGAATATGGTCATGATGGGGGCCCTTTCCAAGGCGACGGGCGCTGTTACCCTGGACAAGCTCGATTCCGTCTTAAAAACCTTCTTTCCGGAGTCCAAGCGTAAGCTCATCCCGCTCAATATCCGGGCGATAGAAGCTGGAGTCCGAACGGTCGTTTAAAAGGCTTCGTTTCGGTTTAATTCCCTTCATGTATCATGTTATTGACCTGACGTCCCTGATGGCGTATACTTTTTAAGTCCTGCCACGTTGCGCGGCGCGGACATCGTTTTGACACGGCTTTTTTGCCGTAAAAATTTTTTCCCGGAGGTATTCTGATGAAGAAGGCTATCTTTCTCGCCCTCGTCGCTATCGCCCTCGTCTACTCATTCACCAGCTGCGCTGCTAAACCGATCAAGCCGAAGATCGGCGTTGTCATTTACAAGTTCGATGACACCTTCATGTCCTATGTACGCAACAAGATCGAAACTTCTGCCAAGGATAAGATCGACATCACCGTCCAGGACGGCCAGAACGATCAGCCCAAAGAGAACGATGAAGTCGACCAGTTCATAAGCCAGGGCGTCACTTCCCTCGCCATCAACATGGTAGATCCTTCCGCCGTGTCCGTCCTCATCGGCAAGGCCCAGAAGAAGAACATCCCTCTCGTGCTCTTTAACCGCGAGCCTGTCGCAGCCGACATGGCCAAATACGCGAAGGCTTATTACGTCGGCGCCAAGGCCCAGGAATCGGGCACCATGGAAGGCCAGATCATAGCCGACTACTGGAAGGCCAATCCCAAAGCCGACCTCAATAAGGACGGCATTATTCAGTACGTCATGTTGATCGGCGACCCCGCCAACACCGACGCGAAGTTCCGCACCGAGTTCTCCATCAAGGCCGTCGAGGCCGCCGGGCTCAAGGTCCAGAAACTGGCCGAGGACACCGCGATGTGGGACCGCCCGAAGGCCCAAGAGAAGATGGCCGCTTGGCTCACCGCCTACGCGGGCAAGATCGAAGTCGTCTTCGCCAACAACGATGACATGGCCCTCGGCGCCATCGAGGCCCTCAAGGCCGCCGGTTACTTCAAGGGCACCAAGTTCATGCCGGTAGTCGGCGTCGATGCCACTCCCCCCGCCCTCGATGCGCTGGCTCAGGGCACTCTCCTCGGCACCGTCAAGAACGACGACGCGAATCAGGGCCTTGCTACCTTCGACCTCGCCTACACCCTTGGCACCGGCAAGCCGGCCGCGACCTCCGTCGCCCCCCTCGCCAACCAGGACGGCACGCCGAATCCGAACGGCAAGTACATTTGGGTCCCCTATGCCAAGGTGACCAAAGACAATTACAAGGATTACATGAAGAAGTAAGCTGATGCGCCTTCCCTTAGGGGAGGCATCCATTAGTCGCACTTATGGGGCGCGCGCAATAAGCGCGCGCCCTAGATTTAGGAATTATCGGCTTTGATTTGTGATAGAATGTGTGACGCCCTTTTTGGGGCAGGAGGTGGACCTTCGATGAGCGATAGCGGTTACATCGTGGAGATGAAAAAAATCACGAAGGTCTTTCCCGGGGTCAAAGCCCTAGACGATGTTTCCATTCAGGTTAAACCCGGGAGCGTCCATGCCTTGATGGGCGAGAACGGAGCGGGCAAATCGACGCTGATGAAGTGCCTTTTCGGCATCTATAAACCGGATGGGGGGCAGATACTCCTCGACGGGAAGTCGATCACCCTGGCGAATACGAAGCAGGCCCTCGACCTGGGCATCTCCATGATCCACCAGGAGCTTCACCCGATCCCTTTCCGCAGCGTCATGGAGAACATTTGGCTGGGACGCTTCCCTGTCCGCAATTTCGGGTTGTTCAAGCTGATCAACGGCGGGAAGATGCTGCGCGACACGAAGAAGCTCTTCGACGGCCTCCAGATGGATATCGACCCTCGAACTTGGGTAAAGGACCTGTCGGTTTCCAAGATCCAGTCTATGGAGATTGCCAAGGCCGTCTCGTATAACGCTCGCGTTATCATCATGGACGAGCCTACTTCCTCTCTCACCGAGAATGAAGTAGAGCACCTCTTCACGATCATCCGCCAGCTCAAGGCCGAGGGCAGGGCGATCATCTACATCTCCCACAAGATGGAGGAGATCCTCGCGATCGCCGACGAGGTCACAATAATGCGCGATGGCCGCGTCGTCGGTACTTATCCCTCTGGCGAATTGACAACCGATCTTATCATCAACCGAATGGTCGGCCGCGATCTAACCCACCGCTTCCCGCCGCGCGAAAACGTTCCGGGCGAGGTGGTGATGCGCGTGGAGGGCCTGACTTCCGCGAATCCGCGCTCTTTCAAGGATATAAGCTTCGAGCTTCGCAAAGGCGAAATACTAGGCCTCGGGGGCTTGGTCGGCGCTCAGCGGACAGAGCTAGTGGAATCCATATTCGGCCTTCGCAATATCCAATCGGGCAAGATCTGGATAGAGGGGAAGGAAGTCTCGATACACAACTCGATCCAGGCGAAGAGCCATAAGATCGCCCTGCTAACTGAGGATAGGCGAACTACGGGAATCTTTCCTGTATTGTCGGTCTTCGACAATATGGCCATCGCCAATATCGGTAAATACCTAGGAAAACTCTTCCTTCTCGACAAGCGCCGCGCCAGCGAGGACGTAAAGAAGAGCATTGATATGCTCAGGGTGAAGACTCCCACGCCGCTCACGCGCATCGAGAGCCTGTCGGGCGGGAACCAGCAGAAGGTCATCTTCGCGCGTTGGCTCCTCACCGAGCCGGAAATCTTTATCCTCGACGAGCCGACTAGGGGTATCGATGTCGGAGCGAAGTATGAGATATATACGATTATCGCGGATTTAGCGAAACGCGGCAAAAGCATCATCATGATATCCTCGGAGATGCCGGAGTTGCTGGGCATGTCGGATCGCATCATGGTCATGTGCGAGGGAAGGGCCACAGGCATTGTAGACGGCAAGGGCTCGACGCAAGAGCGGATAATGGAGCTCGCGACGCAGTTTATGTAGCATAGCCATTTAAAACAAACATGGTTTCTAAATTGGCTTAAGGAGCTGGAAATGGTGGACAATTCGGCAATCAAGCGGAAGGTGACTGCGCAGTCTATCAAGGAATATGCGAGCACTAACGCGATTCTTCTTGTGCTTCTCGCCGTCGTCCTGGTGATCGGCATCGTGAGGACGAGCTTCTTAAACTTCGACAACCTCATGAATATCCTAAGGATATCGTCGGTTCGCGTCGTCATCGCTTTGGGCGTCGGCGGCATCCTCATCACGAGGGGAACCGACCTCTCGGCTGGCCGAACCGTCGGTCTGGCGGCGGTCATAGCCGGCAGCCTTTCCCAGCGATTGGACTACCCGAGCAGGCTTTTCCCGACCATGCCCGACCTCGGCATAATCATACCGGTCCTCGCCGGGATCGGCGCAGGCCTCTTGGTGGGCCTGATGAACGGCTCGATCGTGGCATTCCTTAAGGTGCCGCCCTTTATCGCGACCTTGGGTACGATGACCATCGTTTACGGAGCGGAATCGCTCTATGTTGACCGTCCACCGATGGGCGCTACCCCTTTAGGCGGCTTTAAGGACGAGTTTACCAATATCGGATCCGGGTCCATAGGCCCGGATAGTTTTTCAATACCGATCATCATAATAATTGCCGTCATCGTCTCCATTTTTATCTTCGTTATCCTCAACAAGACGAGGCTTGGCAAGAACATATACGCCATCGGCGGCAATCCCGACGCCGCTGTCGTCTCGGGCGTGAGCATCTGGAAGAACACAATGCTCGTGTACGCCATCGGCGGCCTCCTCTATGGCCTTGGCGGCGTCCTACTCGCGGCCCGCGCGGGAGGCGCGACGAACAACTATGGCCAAAGCTACGAGCTTGACGCCATCGCCGCCTGCGTCATCGGCGGCGTCTCGGTGTCGGGCGGCATCGGCAGGGTAGGCGGCATGCTCGTCGGTGTCCTCATTAAAGAGGTCATGAACAACGGCCTCGTGATCCTGGGGGTCTCGGCCTACTGGCAGCAGATTGTGCTGGGCGTGATCATCGTCGTGGCGGTTGGCATCGACATCCAGAAGTATGTCAGGAAGAGATAGCGGAAGCTTTACGGATTCTAGGGGCGCCTTGAGCGAAAAGCTTACAAAGGCCTGCGCTAGTAAGGCGCCCTTTTGCATGTTGCGCGGTGGCGGGTAGGACTTCCGCTCTCCCCCTACGAAATCTCAGCTACCAGCACCGTTATGTCGTCCGCTTGCGGAGCGGATGCCATGTAGGCGCTTATCTCCGTATCGAGCTCGCTCACGATTGTCTTCGCTTTTTTCATGCATCTCGGGTAGAGGAATTTCCGCAGGTTCTCCTCCCCATATCGATCGCCGCGCTCGTTGCACGCGTCGGTGAGGCCGTCCGAATGCAGGAATATCCTGAAGTTCTTGTGAATGGGGAAGGCGATGCCTTTCGGGTCGGAGAATCGATTGATCCCGAGCGGCCAGAGGTCGGGGTTTATGATCTTGCCCCTGGTCTTCCCTTCCTCCGCGTCGGTATAGAAGATGTACAGGGGAGAGAAGCCGCAGTTGTAGAAGGTCACTTCGCGCTTCGCGCGATCTATGAACACGAGGACGCCAGCGACGAATATCTCCTCCGGTGTCTGGTCCATGATGACCGAATTGAGGGTCGAGAGGATCGAAGGCGGAGAGTACGTGGAAAGGGAGCCGCAGGCCTTGAGGGTCGCGAAGAAGGCGCTCAAGATGCTTGTGAGGAGGGCGGCGGCCGTTCCCTTTCCGCAGACGTCGAAGCAGGCGAGCATCGACTGGTTGTTGTTGATGTCCATGCATTGCAGGTAGTCTCCGCCTATGGCGTGGGCCATCTTGACGTAGCGCTCGACGACGATGCCCGCCCCGGTGATCGCGTTTCGCGTCATGAGGAATTCCTGCATTTTTTTGGCCTTGTCGAGGTCCACGTTTCTGATCGCCGCGATGTTTCTCGAAAGATCGACGAAAGTGCCGATCCCGAAGAAGTGTCCGCGCTCGTAGATCATGAAGTCGTCGTAGAGTTTTCCCGGGTCGCGGCTTAAGATGAGTTCCATCGTCTTCTCGCAGTTCTCGAAGGCATCGACGGAGAAGGTCGACTGCCCCAGGAACCTCTCCACGGGCGGATCGGTCACCGACATGATGGCGGTCTTCTTTTGCAGCAGCTCCTTCTTATGGATAATGCCTATAACCCCATGTTCGCCCTCGACCGGCAGGGAATTCACGTCCTCCATCGAGGCCAGCATCTGGAGTACCTCCGAGATGCGCATGTTATTATTGATCGGTTCTACGAACCTGGTGATGGATCCTACGTTGAGGATGGAATAGGAATCTAGGATGGCTTGCAATTTGGTGGAGACGAAATCCCGAATCTCGACGCCTGTATTGAGCTCGAGCGTTTCCATTGCCCCTCCTGTCAATTCGATCTCTTGAGTCATGGTCGCGCTGCGCCTGTAGTCTGTCAAGGCGATTCCGGCATGGTATGCTGGGGCGGCAAGGATCCCTCGCCGGAAGCGCGGGCCGAGTCCGCGCTACCATATTGACCTTGTCGTTCCCGATACCGACGATCCACTCTCACGCGGTCGCCGTGGCCCAACCCGGCATTCTATTGGGAGAGGCTGTCGTTGAGTCCATGCTGCGTTCCAATCCATCCATTAACGACGTGCTCTGCTCGAACTCCCGCGATACCGTCGGGGCGGCGCAGGTCATAAGCGACTTCAACTTGGGCAGGGATCGCCCCGCTCGCCGTCGAGGATAACGGGGAGGGCATGAGCGGCGAGGAGAAAGCCCGCGTTATGCGCGAGAGCCCGAGCGACGTCGGCTCGGGAAGGGAGGCCATCGAGAAGGCAGCCGCCCTCTCGCCCGACCTTATCCTACGAGCGCTTCGACCTCGCGCGCGAAGCCTTCGAGCTCGGAGCGATGGACTATCTACTCAAGCCCGTCTACAAGGACAAGCTGGCGCTCTCGTTGCGCGCGGCCGCGAGATCGGCAAGTACTGCTCGGCTTTGGTAATCCTTGAGCCCTTCGCCATCCTCGACGCCGCCGCCTTCCTGTCCCCTAAGGGCGCCTACGCCTCCGCCGCCGAGGCGCGATCGAGGCGGCCCACGCTGGAGAGGCGGGGAGGGGTTTCGCTGTCGTCGCGGAGGAGATACGGAAGCTCGCCGAACAGTCGACGTCGAGGGCCAAGAAGATTTCCACCGACCTAGGCCTCCATAGCCTGGGTCGTGACGTAGTTGAGAGTGAGAATGGAAAGGCCTCCCTGGAGAAGGGCGATGAGCACGCAGGAGAGGGCGACTTTCGTGGATATTTTCTTGAAGCTAGGCAGGGCTATGGGTACGCGAATGCTACGATGCGGAGCGTTTCGGCGCAAGGCCACGCGCCTTCTCCCTGAACGCGGAAGGGCTGAGGCCCTCGACGGCTTTGAATATCCTGCTGAAATAGTAGGGATCTTCGTAGCCTATCGCATCGGATATCTCTTTTATGGATAACGGTGCCTCGATCGAAAGCAACTCCTTCGCCTTCCCGATCTTGAGCAGGGTTATGCGCTTGAGCGGGGGAATGCCTTTGTGCTTCTTGTACGCGCTGCTCAAGTAGGAAGGCGTCATGCCGAATTGGCGAGCCACCGTCTCGAGCGAGATCGGGTTCGAGTAGTTGGTCGCGAGGTATTCATCGATCTTTTCGATGGTTCCGCCCAGCTTCGGCTCGCGTTTTCCGCACGATTCCTCGCTTCCCATCGCATCGTCGATCAGGAATCGTAGGCTCTCGCCCAGAGAGGCGTAGTCCTTCGACTCTCCGAGGAGGTTATCGACCAACTCCTCGGGCGACAAGTCCAGCCGTCCGCTGCCGCAAAGCGGCGCGCATATCTGCATCAGCTTCTTCCCTAGCGCGTATTGCTCGCAATGCCACTCCTCGCAGGCCCTGAGGACATGCTCTGCCTCTTGCTTCATCCCGAGAGCCTGGCGGCTCTGGACTAGCATCGCGAATACCTTTCCCTGGGACGAGTCCACGAGAGCGGCGTCGAGGCTTTCCTCCGCGAGACGCTCGAGACAGAAGAAACGCGATTCGCCGAAGACGCTTCTTTTCCTCAAGGCCCCATAGAGAAACCGAACAAGGGACGGCAGAGAGGCGAGATCGCCGCTGGGAACAAAATCCAGCGCCGTGGTTATCGCGTACCCCGAGGAATCCAGGGCGCGATGGACCTGGGAGGCGGTGTTGAGGAGGCTGGACTTATCCTTCTTGAGTGAGCCGAGCAATGCGATCTTCTCGTTGCTATGGTACGCGTCGATTACCCAATTGTCCTCTCCCTCGTCGAGCTTGGAGGCGATGAGGCTCTCGAGGTTGAGGCCGAACCAGAGCTCCGATGCCGGCGTGGGCAGGGACGAGGCATAGTTGCAATAGGATCCGGAACAGATAATAAGGCAGGCGAAAGCGGAGTAGGGAGAGAACAGCGCCCGGGCCCTTGAGTCGATTCTACCGGGGCCGGCCCTGCCCTTGAGGATCGATTCCAGCGCATCCGACTGCCGCGATTTTCTCTTCGCGACGACCTTGGCGGCCAACTCGTCCAGGAGCTTCCCTAACGCTTTCGCGTTTATCGGCTTGAGCAGATAATCCTCGACGCCTATCTGCAAAGCTCGCTTCGCGTATTCGAAATCCTGGTAGCCGCTCAGGATAACGGGCAGGACTTCCTCTTTCGCCCGACGGAGCTCCTCGATAAGCTCGAGGCCGTCGAGGACGGGCATGCGTATGTCGGTGAAGATGACGTCTGGACGCGTCCTTCGTATTACCTCGAGGGCCGATTCCCCATCCAGGGCCTCGCCGACGACCGCGAAGGATCCGTTCGTCTCCTCGATGCTCTGCTTGATGCTCCTGAGGAGGTAGGGCTCGTCATCGACGACGACTACCTTTATCATCGTAGTACAGGTCCTCCTATCGACACCCTCGAGCCTCCCCCGGCCGGATTCTCGATTCGGAAAAACGCACTCTCCTTGTACAGCAACTTGAGGCGATTGTAGATGTTGTTGAGCGCCATGCCCCCGATCTCCGTTTCGTCGAACATCCTTCCCGCGTTGATATTCTCTTCTATCCGCGCGAACTGCCTATCCAGGAGCTCCAGCGCGTCTTTGTTGAAGCCCTGCCCGTTGTCGCGGATATCGACTGTCCATGCGTCGCCGTCGTAGGATCCCTTGATGCTGACGGCATAGGGCGGCCTCACCCTCTTGAAACCGTGGGAAAAGCAGTTCTCGATTATCGGTTGGAAAAGCAGCTTCGGGATCGCGAAGCTTTGCATCTCACTCGGGACATCGATCGAAAAATCCAGTAAATCCTCGTATCTCCATTTGACGAACTTCAGATAGGTCTCCACGTGGCCCAGCTCGTCCTTTATCGTCGTCCTATCGCCGTTCATGGAGGCGACGTATCTTAGCAGATCGCCGAGCTGCGCGCACATGATCTGGACTTTTTCGCTGCCGGCTTCTTGTCCGGCGGCGCTTATGGACATTATCGAGTTGTAAAGGAAGTGCGGATTGATCTGCGCCTGGAGTGCGAGGAAATGAGCCCGACCTTCTCCGGCCTTGGCTTGGATGAGCTCGTTCGCCGAGAGCTTTAGCCGAGCGAGCATATCGTTGAAGGCGTCTTTGAGGAGCTCTATCTCGTCGTGCGAGGTGGACAGCCTGATGTTAGGATCCTCTAGCGTTATCGACTTCACGGTCTCTCTAAGCTCGCGAATCGGGGTCGTGAGGGCTCGAGTCACCAGAAAGACCGCAAGGAGGGCGAGCAGGACGAACGCGAGCCATATCAGGACGAGGTAGCGCAGGATGCCGTATGCGGGTCTCATGAAGTCGCTTCGGGGCTGGGCGATGATCACGGTCCAGTCCGAGTTCTTGGCCGTCGCGAAGCTTGCGTATTCGACACGCCCCGCGGCTTCGTTCTTGAATGAATAGATCGAGCCGGGATTTTCCTTCCGCGCGCCGTCGAGGAAGGCCGCCGCCTCGGCGGCTTCGATGCCGCCGTAGGGGTAGACGACTTTCTTGCCGCCGTCGATCACGAATAGCCGGAGGTTCGGGGCCACGCCGTCGATCCTGCATATTTCCGCGAGTCTCGAATAGCTTTGCTGGATCTCGATTGCGCCGAGCGTCTCGAAGCTCGCGTAGGTGGCGATGAATGGCCTGACGAGGGAGACGACGAGGGATGCCTGGCCGTCGCTGGCCCAATCGTCCCGGTGAGGCGGAAGGAGCTTGTAGAAACTGCTTTTACCGTCGATCCCCGAATACCAGAGGTCGAGCGAGACGCCGCGCCGTATCCGGTCGCTGTCGCCTCCCTCGTTGCCGAGAGAGACGAAGGTCCCTGTCTTGTCGAACAGGCTGAGCCGCTTCACCCTGTCCTTCGCGCTGTTTATCGCGACGAGTATATCCAAGGCCTTCCTCTTCTCCTGGAGGTGGTCGTCGAAGTAATTGCCGCCCTCTCTTCGATCGAGCCCGGCCTCGATGAAGGCGTTCTGAAGGTCGCTCGAGGCGATGAGCTGCGTCGAGACGACGTCGAGAGTGAGGACCATATTGTCGAGGTTCGTCGTTACCTTTCCCACTACCTGCTTGAAATACGTCTCCGACGAGCTGCGAAGTATCCCGAATATATATATGAAGAACAACGTGCATAGGATGGTGAGTATCCCCGAGAGCAATATCGAATAGAACGAGAATATCCTTCGCTGGAAATTCTGCTTACGCCGCAAACGATCCTCCGTTTGGCACCGGCGATGCCCCGCCTCGATAGTAGCACGGATATTTTAAGTCCGCGCCTTCCTTCGCGGCGCGAAAAACGTCCATCGTCGATTGAAGTATGTCCATTCCCATGGCGTAAATCGCCCTTAGTATGAAGGCCCGAGAGCGAGCTCTCAAAGAGATCAAGGAGGGTTATATGGACATGAGGAGAAAGGCGACAGGCCTCGTTCTACTGGGCCTGATGCTCTGCTCGTCGGCCTTGTTCCTGGCAGCGGCGCAGGGCGCGAGAACAGTGACTGTCACCATGATGAGCGACCAGGGCAAATCGGACGCGATAATCGCGAGCTTCAAGAAGGTGGAGGAGATCACCGGAATCAAGGCTCAGATCAACATCGTCCCCGATGACCAGGCGCTCAACATGGTGAGGACGAAGATCGCGACGGGGAACGCCGACGATATCTTCGTTCATCCTTGGGGCGCCTACGAGCTTCCCGTGGACCTTCTCGAGCCCTTGGACGGTCCCTGGGTAGCGAAGATTTCCAAGGCGACCCTGCCCTTCTGCCTCAACTACAAGGATACGACTAAGGTCATCAAAGCGCCCTTCGCCGGGCAGAGCAACTTCGGCTTTCTCTATAATAAAGAAGTGCTCAAGAAGGCCGGCGTCAAGCTGCCTATGAAGAACTTCAAGGAGCTAGTCGCAGCCTGTGAGGCCATCAAGAAGCTGGGCGTTACCCCGATCTACCTCTCCAACAAGGAAGGCTGGACGGCGCAGGTCCTTTTCCTCTCCTCGCAGACGGGCGTTTTCATCACTAATCCATCCCTCGTGGAGAAGTTCTCGACCAACAAGATCAAACCGGCCGATATTCCCGAGCTCGTGAGGCTCTGGGACAACGGCAAGTCCCTCCTGACAAAGGGCTACATCAATAAGGACTATATGTCGGCCACCCAGCCGATGGCTCTAAAGGCCGTCGCCGAGGGCTCCGCGGCCTTCTACTGCAATCTCGACTCCTTCTACGGCAATATGGCGCAGGACTACCCCGACTTGATCGCAAATGTCGGCATGACGAATACCCCCCTATGGGACGACGAGAAGTACGCCATGGTCATGACCAATCCCTCCGGCGCCTTTTTCTCCATCCCTGCCAACGGCAAGAACGTCGCCGCGGCCAAGGAATTCGTCAACGCCTTCCTCACCCAGCCGGTGCTGACGGTCTTCTACGACAGCAAGCCCGGTATGGCGCCGTTCACGGACCTTGGGTATGAGCTCAATCAGAGCCCCTGGAACAAGGAGATGGCCGAGTACGGAAAGACGATCAAGCAGTATGGCGACTGGGCCAATTCCCTATATGGCGGCAAGCCGACGCTCAATAGCTTCTGGGGTGACTTCGACAAGCAGGTACAGGGATTGTTCGCGGGAAAATCCGTGAAGGAATCCCTGGACGCCTGGTACAAGAAGTACGCGATAGACGCGAAGGCGAAGAAGATTCCCGGCTTCTGAAAATCCCGGCGGGATTCTCGGCGATGATCATTCGGGGGCGGATATGCCATCGGGCGTAGCCGCCCTCATGAAGGGATAAGATAGTGCGATCGCGGTGGCTTTCCAGGTATTACTCGTCATGGTTCCTCGTGCCGGCCCTTACGCTGTTCGGCTTGTTCTTCATCGTGCCGAATATCGCGAACCTGTTTCTCGGCTTCACCGACTGGACTATCTACTACCTATACGAGATCAAGTTCAATGGGCTGTATAATCTCAAGACCCTATTCTCGGAGGAGACTTTCTGGATAGCCCTCAAGAATACTTTGTTTTTTACCCTAGTCACGGTCATCGCCAAGTTGTTCGGAGCCTTCTTGCTCGCCGCGCTGATAAGCCGCAAGGCGAGATTCAACAACTACCTCCGGGCTGTGCTTTTCATGCCCGTCATGATCAGCGGTATGGTCGTGGGCATAATATTCGTGGCGATATACAACCCCCAATCCGGGATCATCAATTCCTTCCTCCGCTCGGTCGGTTTGGGGGCACTCGCGAGGGAATGGCTCGTGGATGCCAAGTACGCGATGACCTGCATTTGCGTCATGGAAATATGGCAATGGCTGGGTTTCCATATGGCGGTATTCGTCGCGGGCATCCAATCTATACCCGAGGAGTACTTCGAGGCGGCGACGATCGACGGCGCGAATTCTTTCCAGCGCATGATGCGGATTACGGTACCGCTGATCGTCCCCTCGTTCAGCGTCAATTTTGTCTTCAGCCTCATTTCCGGGGTAAAGGTATTCACTCAGGTCTTCTCGACGACGGGAGGAGGGCCGGCGGACGCGACCCAGGTTTTCGGGACCTTCCTCTATAAGAACTTTTCCGACGGCCTCCTGGGCTATTCGGCGTCCGTGGGCCTGGTGATGACCCTCGTGATACTCGTCATCACCATGGCTTCGCTCCCCATACTCCGGAAGGCGGAGGTCGAGCTATGAGAAGGCGCCTGCAGGGCTACTTCCTGAAAGCCTTTCTATTCCTGGCGAGCCTCGTGTACATGATTCCCGTGTGGATAGTCGTCGTGAACTCGCTCAAAGCGAGACGGGATGCCAACCTCCTTGGAGTCGGCCTCCCCGTCGGCCTCAAGTTCCACCTCGAAAATTACAGGACCGTCTTCATCGAAGGCGGCATCGCCCGTGCGCTTTTCAATGGGCTCCTGGAAGCGACTGCCTCAGTGGCGATCATTATCCTTTTAGCCTCGATCTCGGCTTTTGTGATCGCCAGGAAAAAATCGCGGTTTATGGAATTCGCCTTCTACGCCTTCATCTTCGGTCTCATCATCCCCGCGGCCTTGATACCGACCTTCCTCGTATTAAACGCGACGAAGCTCATCAATACATATCTCGGCCTAATCCTCGTCTTCGCGACCTACGGCCTTCCCATCAGCGTCTTTCTCTACACTGGCGCCGTCAAGAGCATCCCCAGGGAATTGGACGAGTCCGCACTCATCGACGGAAGCTCCAGCCTGCGGATGTTCTATCGGATCATCTTTCCCTTGTTGAAGCCCGTAACGGTCACCATCTTCATCTTCAGCTTCATCGGGGCCTGGAACGACGTCTTGATCCCGCTCTTTTTCACCGGCGGAGACAAATGGGCCCTGCCCTTGACGATCTACAGTTTTTACGGCTCGAAGTCCCAGGAGTGGAACCTGATCTTCGCGGATATCGTCATCACGGTATCGCCATTGGTCGCTGTATATGTTTTCGCCCAGAGGTACATCATCTCCGGAATGACGGCCGGCGCAGTGAAAGGCTAGTCCTGAAATGGAAACGAATGGCGAAGGTCTGGTCTATTGCCCCGAGGGCGACGCGATCACGCTGCGCGGAGGATCGGAGTGGCGCAACCGCCCCTTGTATTGCGACAGTCGCCAAACCGTAATCTGGGTTGGCGAAATGCCGGCGGTCGATGGGCCCATGGGCGAGTTCCGCGCCGCTTTCCGCCGAGGCGGGCTCGAGCTGCCGCTTCACGAATTCGGCGAGCGCTTCGCGCGCTACAGGCCGGGCCGCATGGAATGGGAGCTTTCCGATCCTCGCCTGCCCGGCCTCGCGGCGCGCATGTCGGCGACGACCCTCGCCGCGGGGAGCGGCTTCGCCCTCAGGCTGGCGGTCGAGGGCGCCCTGCCGGGAGACGAGGTCCTGGCGACGCTCCGCTCGCCCTGGACTCTTGACGGGAGCGATCCGGCGTCGGCGTGCGCGCAGGGGGCGGGCTTCGCGTTCCGCCGCGGCCCAAGGACGGGCGAGGGACCGAAACGCGCCGAGAGGTCGGCGGGCCGCGTCGTTCCCGAGCCGGCGGCCTGGGAAGCCGTCCCGGCCACGGCGGGAGACCGCGGCGGCCTGCGCGCGCGTCTGCGCCTGACGGCCGGCCGGCCCTTCTTCATCGCTTGGGCCTCGGATGAGGAAGACGCCGGCGTAATCCGCCCGATGGACGACCGCGACGTGGCCGAGCCGCCCGATCTCTTCCTGGGCGCCCTCGCGAGGGCGGAGTCGCTCGGGAAGCAGGTCGAAGCGAATACGCCCGATCCCTGGCTCGATGCCGCGGTCGGTGCGTCGGCGGCGGCCGTCAGGGGGCTCTTCGTCGAGCCTTGCTTCGTGCATGGCGGGAGCCTGTGGAGGATCAGGCAGCCCGGCTGGAGGATGATGGGCGGGGCTACCGCTTACGGATGGCATGACCTCGTCCAGCGCGCGGTTTCGTACTGGGGCTCGCGCCAGGTCAAGGAGGAAAGGGGGCTGAAGTTCGTCCCTTCGCCGAACGGATGTCAGCAGGCGCTCGAGTCGAGGTTCTGCGGGAAAGGCTTCATCGACTACCTCGGCGAATACTATACGGTCCCTCACTACGAGTTCCAGACCCTGTTCTTCGACGAGGCCGTGAGGGACTGGAGGGCCACAGGCGACGAGGCAGCCGCGCGGACGCTCCTCCCCATGCTCGAGCTCCACCTCGAGCGTTGCATGGAGTGCTTCGATCCCGATGGCGACGGCCTCTACGAGAGCTACAACAACACCTGGCCGAGCGATTCGGTGTGGTTCGACGGCGGAGGATCGCCCGAGGAGTCGGCCTACGTATACTACGGCAGGATGGCCGCAGCCGAGATGCGTCGCGCGTTAGGCGACGCCGAAGCCGCGGAGGCGCACTTCGCCGAGGCCGCGAAGATCCGCGAGGCCGTCGACCGCCTTCTGTGGATGCCTGGCCGCGGGCGCTTCGCCGCGCGCTTGGAGCAGGGAGGGGAGAGGGAGCTCCGGCCCGACGCCTGGGTCTACGCCCAGCACGTGCCGCTGGAGTCGGGATTAACCGACGCGGCGCGCTCTTGGCAGGCTATGCGCTACACGAAGTGGGAGATGGAGCGGCTACTCTTCCCCTTCGGCGGGGAGATGCGCTATTCGACCAATTTCGTGCCGGGGATGTGGTCGGTGCGCGAGCTCTACCACGGCGACAATTTCGCCATGGCGCTAGGCCACTTCCTGGGAGGCATGAACGATGAGGGCTGGGATATCTTCCGCGGGACGATGCTGGAGACGATGTACCACGATCCGAAAGCGAAGGCGGGTTATTCGAGGGAGGACGGCAGCTTCGGCAGGCCCAACATTCGCTCTCCCGGCGGTCTTTCCCATCCGAACTGCGGCATCGACTTCAATGATATTACGACCATGTTCGCGCGTGCATTGGTCGAGGGCCTGTTCGGCTGGCGTCCCGATTACCCCAAATGCCTGGTAACCATAGCGCCCTCATTCCCCTGGGACTGGGACAGGGCCTCGATCGCGACGCCGGATTTTTCGCTCTCGTATAGGCGCGCGAACGACGCCGAAAATTACCGCGCCAAGCTCAGGCGGCCTGCGCGCATGAGATTCAATATCCCCGTCCGCGCGGAGCGCGTCCTGTACGCTCTAGTCGATGGCAAGGCTGCAAGGTTTTCCATATCGCCATGGCTAGAGTACGCCATGCTCTCCCTCGACCTTGAGGAGGGCGGCAGCGCTGAAATAGTCATCGCGGTCGAAGGCCGCCGCGAGCGGCCGAGCGAAACGAGACTTGCGCGCGAAGTCGGCGACGCCTTCGATTGCCCCCTGCCCGCCGTGGAAATCCTCGATCCCCAGGGCGTGCTGGTCGATGGCCGCATCGGACCGAAGACAGCGGGGCATCATCTCCTCCTTGCCCTGAGGGGCGGCGACCTTCCGTATTACCTGCCCCTCGACCTGGAAGTCCTCGACTCGCGAGCCGAGGCGAGGCGGGCGGAAAAGAACCTGGCGATGGCGCCCTCGGGCGCGGACTGGGAGCATCTCGACCTCGCCTCCGTCCTCAATTGCGATGTCAGGGACATATTCCGTCAGGATTACGCCTCGCCTCGTCCGGAAACCGCCTCCATGCGACTGGGCAGGGACGGCTGGAGCGCCTGGACCTTCGCGCACTGGGGAATAGGGACGCCCGAGATCGGACTCGAGGCGCCGCGTCCCGGCGGAAGCTTCGTTACGGCCCAAGGAGCGGCCTTCCGGCTGCCTGAGGGCAAGCTCAATATCGCCTTCGCATCGCGCTGGGACAATTGGCCGAGCATTATCGATTTCCGCGTCGGGCGCTCCGCCGAGGCGATCTGGCTCCTCGTCTGCGGCTCGACGAATCCCATGCAGCTGGGCTTTCCGAACGCGGCCTTTCGTTTCCGCTACGAGGACGGGGTCGAAGAGTCGCTCGAGCTCGTGCCGCCGCGCAACTTCTGGTCCCTGTGCGGCTTCGGCCGGACCGATTACGACTACCGCCGGGACGGCTGGGTCCTGCCGCCCTCGCCGCCGCCCCAGGTCTCCCTTGGCGAGAACTGCAGGGCTATGGTCTACGGCTGGAGGCTGCGCGCCGGCGTTCGCCTAGAGTCGTTCCGACTCGAGGCCCTCGCGCACGATATCGTTATCGGTCTCATGGCCGCGAGCCTCATGAACCCGGGGTGAACGCGGGCGGGCTGCCCCTAAGTATTCACTCCTTCCCCCGGCGGCTATTATTAGGATCGGCCGGAAATAGGCGAAGGGAGCGGCAATGAACGAGGGCGATGGCGCGGTGAAGTGGAGAAGGATCGAGCGCAGGCAGCTCCTCGAGTGCCCCGTCTTCGTAGTCGCGGAGAGGGAGAACGAGGGACCCGGCGGCCGAATCGGCCGCTTCGTCGTGCTCGAGGCGCCCGATTGGGCGACGGTCGTACCGGTAGTCCGCCGCGGAGGCGAGGTCTTCTTCCTCATGGTGCGGCAATACCGACACGGCTCGGACGAAGTGAGCATCGAGTTCCCCGGCGGCGTAGTCGAGAGCGGCGAGGAACCGGCCGCGGCGGCGGAGCGCGAACTCGCGGAGGAGACCGGCTACACCGCCTCTTCCATTCGCTCCGCCGGCTCCGTCTTCCCGAATCCGGCCTTCATGGAAAATCGTTTCCATGTCTTCGTCGCCGAAGGCATCGAGCGCGCGGGAGGGACGGCCTTCGACGAGCACGAGGTCATCGACTCATTCCTCGTAAGCGCGGACGAGGTCCGCGCGGCTATGGGCTCGGGTCAGTACTCGCACGCGCTGATGGCTGCGGCCCTCTTTCTCGCGGATAGGCTGCTCGCATCGAGTCCTTAGTCGCAGACCGCCGCCTTGATGGGATTAGGCATCGCTTCGCCTTGGTTCAGCTCTTCGCTGAGCGGGGTAAAATGCAGGCCAGCCTTTAAATACGGGAAGTGCTCCAGCTCGTTTCCATTGGCCAATTCGAGCATGCCGCGTTTTCCTGCCCGTTCTCCCCCCGAGAAACGGACGACCTTTAGCACGACTGCCTCCCGGAAATGGTCGGAATTTACATCCGTCTTATTTTGGTGATCCCGGATTTTGCTCGCCACGGCCGGATCGGATTCGATTTCAGCCTGCCAACCCTTGACGATATGATCGCAATATTCTTTCGCGGAGAATCTTCGCATGGAGAAGGACACGATCAAATCGGCCATCGGCAATAGGCCGTATTGCTGGACCGGTTGACCCGGTTCATCGACGGCGATGCAAATGCTCGTTACGCCCTCGCCCGCCAGGGTTTGAATGATGCCCGGAATGAACATCTCCTGTTTTGCGCATAGCGGGAACCGCGCCGAAATCTGGTCCAGGCTGTTGAACATTACCGTAAGGTTATTCCCCTGCCTTTTCAGCCTTTGCACGCTTATGAAAACGCGATGGAAAAATTCCTCCGGAGTTATGTAGCCCGGCGGGAAATACAGTATCTCCAGGTGGTTAGCCATCTCGAAATTATCCATTTTTTTCTCGTCGCAGCCAAATTCCTGATTGGCGATGTTCTCTAATGTCTGCTTGGTCGTTTCCTCATCCTCGCGCAGCGATACGATCAGGCAGCATTCGTCATGCTTGACCAGACGATAAAGGAGATGGAGGTATCCGAGGTGGCTTTTATGGCCGCCGCGGTCCCCGATAAAGGCCGTGCATCGGCCTTTAGGTATTTGAAAAACGGTGTTGAGCTTTATCGGATATGTGTCATCGCGAGTCGGCGGTTCGGATAGGGTTTTCCTTTTATAGACCGAGAGGTATGAATGGATCGAGGGGAAGATGAAGACACCGCCTGTCGTACGATACGGATGCGAGCGTTTCATCATGGTGTTGTATTCATGCACTTTTTCCCCGTCGTCCTCGTTTGGCGGCGTGGGCTGCTTCGGGTTGGCGTAGATCTTTAATTGGTGCTTGCCCCACCAGTGCGATTGATAGCGCGCTTTGACGACTTCGATCGTGCGGACGTAATAATCGTGAGTGTATTGATGATCCAGCTGCAGGACTATGTCGCTGAAGTATTCCCATAATTTATGCTCCTGCGTTTCCATGCCCGTATTCAATACGAATACGACTAACTTTTTCGCCTTGCAGGCCTTGACGAAGGATTGGAAGAATTTTATCTGCCCCTCGGGATTGAGGATGTTGAGGCTGTCGATCACCAAGATGTCCGGAATGTATTTTTCCCCATTGACCTTGATCCCTCCGCCGGAAGCCGTGTCGATGGGATCGTTGGCGATCTTGTTTTTCACGTTTTTCATGTTGCCGGAAACGTTCGCTTTTAGCAGCCAATTATCCAGAGAGGTGACTGCGGCCTCTATCATCGACGAAAGCATATCCTTGCTTGCGATCGTCTTTAGGAATCGCTCCCTTCCCCACACGCCGACCATGGACTTCATGCCTTCCCTTAATCGAGCCTTGCCGTCCTTCAGGCTGAAGGGAATAAAGAACTCGCTTACCCGCGCCCACCCTAGGGCGCTGGCATTGGCTATCAGGCGATCCGTCTCCGCGTCCGTCGATATATAGAGGCTAGAGAGAGCCCGCATATTCTTTTGATCGTTGACCGCAAGGCGATAGCAGAGCTCGGTTATCAGCGTCGTCTTGCCGCAACCCGGCGGGCCGGAGACCAGCATGGTGATGGGCCGGAGACTGTCCTCGGCGTCCTCGGGCAGGAGAAGTCCGCCCTCGAACAGCTTATCGAACCACGAGAGCTTTTGTCTCACGGTAGTATCGAAAGCGATTTCCGCTTCTTTGAATTGCGTTATAGAGTCGCCCGTATCGCACCAATAGGCTTGCGATATTCCGCTTTTAGTCAGCGCTAGCTCATTTGACGCCATTTTGTCTCCTAATCTTTTCGCCGCTTTGACGCGAAGCATTTCAGGGGCGATCGACACAAAGCCTGTAAAAACAGGAACAGTTTACTTCGATTTATTTACATGTCAATATTTATATTCGGATGGGCCTTCGTACAGATCAGAAAACCCGCTTACGGAGGCTGATCGCGTCCTCGGGACAGACTTCATGGCAGCCGCCGCTGCGGATGCGCTTGGCGTGGTCGAAGAAGGGCCGCGCCACCGTCGTGTCGCGGACGAGGCGGCGAATGGGCTTTGGGAGGCGCTCCGTGAAGAATTGGCGGTCCGACCCGAGGGGCAGAAGCTGGAAGCTCGAAGGCCGCGCCTCGTCGATCGAAAGCCCTTTGATCTCTATGCCGTCCAGACCTGAAACCCATGCGCCTCGCGACGCGGCATCGACGAGGAGCTCTGGATCATAGCTTGGGCAAGGGACTATGGCGACGGGGGTTTTCATGCTTGGCTCTCCTGGAAAGTTTAGAAAAGTAAACCGAGGCCGAGGCCCAGGGCGAATCGCGGCGCTGTTCCCGGCTGGAGATCGGCGTCGATATAGCAAGATGCGACAAAGGGCGTGGAGCCCAGCATGAGCCTGCCTTCGAGCGCCGTGCGCGCGGGCCAGAGCGGACCGGGAGAGGCGGCCGAGAAGGATATCGGGAGCTCTGCCGATAGGCCCGCCCTGAAGGAGGGGCCTTCGAGCCACAGACCCGAGCGCGCGAGGCCGAGCAAGGAGGCGGAGCCCGATGCGAAGTCCACGACGGCGCCCGGCGCGAGAGCGATCGCGAACTCCCCGATCCGCGTCGATACCGGGAGGGAAGCCTCGATGCTTCTGCCCGCTCCGGGCATAGTGGGCGAGGACAGGGAGCTATAGCCGGCCCTGATGAAGACAGCGCCGTTTAGGAGGCTCTTTCTATCGCCGAAAATAGTAAGGAGGGCGGAACCGGCAAGATCGCCCCCGTTGGCGGGATCGCTGCCCATTTCGGCGGCGCCGTGTATCGTAAGGGTGGCGGTTCCGCCGAGGGAGAGGGCTGCCGAGAGCCCGATGGCCGAAGCTTGGGGTTCTCCCCAGGGCGCGAACCATGACGCTTCGACGGCTAGGACGCCGGCCGGTTGTGACAGCGGGTCGGGCATATAGAGGAGGCCGGGCACCGCGGAGGCTGTCCCGTAGGAGCGTATAACGACCGAAGAGTCTATCCGCGTCTCGGCGGAAGCGCTGACCCTCGCATCGCTCTGGATACCGGCATCCGGCGCGGGCGTCGCGGTCAGCATGACCGAATAGACGCCGTCGGGGAGCGGAGCCCTGTCCGGGCCCAGGCCCTCCCATACGCGCGATTGTGCCCAAGTTTCGATGTTCGGAAATTCCAGGGTCGCGACGAGAGAGCCGTCCGGAGCGAATATTTCCGCCCGCGCCGAGCCGTAGCTCGATGCGATGAAACTCAGTGAGGTTTTCCCGCGCGTGCCCACGTTTCGCGGATTGAAGACGGGCCTGTCGAAGCCGAGGTCGGAGATCGCGAAGGGGGCCTTCTCCAGCGATAGAGCGATGAAGCTAGTGGCTTGTTCGCTTACCTCCGCGTCGATAGTCCGCTCGAAATAGCCGAAGCGTTTTATTTCGACTCTGTGCCGACCTTCGACTATTTTGACGATGCCCTGGCCGACGGATCTTCCGTCGATGCGGATGGAAGCGTCGGCCGGCTCGACCTCTATCGACAGATAGCTCGTAATCCTCTCGGGATGGAAGGTCATGGTATATTTAGTCTTCTCGTCGAGCATTAGCCAAAATCCGAGCTTGTAGTATCCGATCAGGTCGAGCTCAATGTAGTGGCTTCCGGGGGAGATGCTGTTCGTATACGGTACATTGGATGAGGGAACGGGGCCGAAGTCGTGCCCATCTATAAAGAGCCGTCCCCCCCCGATTTCGCAGTAGATCTCTAAATCGGAAAGGCCCGCATCCAGTGTCGGTTCCGTGGATACCGACACCCTGTCGTTGGTCGCGAAGATAGGAACCTTCTCATCTGGATTGAAGACGATCGTATATTCCGTCATTTCATCGAGCGTGAGCCAAAGCCCGAAGGCGTCGTATCCGGGTAGGTCGAGCTCGAAGTAGTGACTGCCGGGCGAGAGCTTGCCCGTGTAAGGGATAGAGCCGGCATAGTCCCTATCGATGTAGAGCGCACCCCCGTAGATCTCGCAGTTGACTTGCAGGTCGGAGAGGCCCGCGTTCAGCGTCGGCTCGGTGGATACCGATATTTTGTTGTTGGTCGGGAGGAGGGGAGTTTGGGCTGGGGCGGGATGGGCCGCGAGGGGAATCGCGAAGGCGAGCGCAAAGACTAAAGATGGGCGTATGCGGGTCATGCTTGGATAATAATGCTTCGCGGATAGCCTTGCTACTCTGGCGCCGACTGCGGCAGCAGTCGTCACCTTGCCTTGCCGGGCCTTCGCATGGCAGTCTCGCCCGGATGTTCCCTCGATTATCCGGGCTTCGAACAAGCTCTTGGCGCCTAAGGCTCGGCGCAATCGCCTTCCCGGCGCTAATGGCGCTTATGGCGGGCTCGGCCTGTTCGAGTCCCAGGGTCTCGGCGCGCCTCGCATCCCTCGATGTAAACCAAAAAGCGGCCCAAGTTCTCCTTATTGGCGTCGAGGGCCCCGGGACTCCCTCGGCGGATACCTTAGGCCTACTCGAGCGCATGCCCGTCGGGGGCGTAGTCCTCTTCAGCTTCAACCTGCCCTCGGCGCCTATCGAGCTTGAGCCTTATATTGCCGCTCTCCAAGACGCCGCGGCGCGCGCTCCGACCGCGGGCCGCGTCGTCGGCATTCCCCTCATCGTGGCCATCGACCACGAGGGAGGCTCGGTATTTCGCTTCAAGGCAGGGGGCATCACGCGGATACCGCCTCCCTCCGAAGTGGGCGCGAGGGCCGCGCGCTACGCCTCCCTCCTCGGGCGCGCTGCCGGGGCCGAGCTCCGCGCCCTCGGCGTCAATATGGCTCTCGCCCCGGTCGTGGAGCTTCTCACCGACGACAATAAGCATTTTCTCGGCTCCCGCTCCTATGGACGCGAGGCGTCGAGGGTGGACGCCTCGGCGGGCGCCTACATCAAAGGCATCCAGGCTGAAGGCGTTGCCGCCGTCGCAAAGCACTTTCCCGGCAACGCGGGCGAGGACCCGCACGAAGTCCTTCCAAGGCTCGGCATCGACGCGTCGGTATACGAGCGCGACTACCTGCCCCGCTTCGCCTCGGCGATCCGGAACGGCGTTTCCTCGGTGATGCTGTCGCATGTCGTATTCGGCGCCCTCGATCCCGACCGTCCCGCGAGCCTATCGCCTACGATAGTCCGCGGCCAGCTTCGGGAGCGCCTGGGCTTCCGCGGCGTCGCGATCACCGACGATCTCGGGATGAAGGCCCTTACCGCGAGCTCGAGCCCCGAGCGTTCCGCCGTCGCCGCCCTCGCCGCGGGCGCCGACCTCCTCATGCTGACCGACATGCGCGCCGCAGCTCGCGTGCGCGACGCGATCGTCGCGGCCGTGGAGGAGGGGCGGCTGCCCATGGCGAGGCTCGACGAGGCCGTGAGACGCGTCCTCGAGCTTAAGTCGCGCTTCGGGATGGAAGCGGCCCTTGATAAAAGGGTCCGCGCGAAGAGGCTCGCCGACTTCCCCGCGATAGTCCGCGAGGACGCGCGGCGGATACGCTCTTATCGCGGTTCAACTTCCTCGCGTTAACAAAGACGCGAAGCGCGCCGATGATCAATAGGTGCGTCCCTATTCCGCCGCTTTAGCCGCCCTCGCCATAACCCTGAGCGCCGGGGTTTTCGCCCTGCCGGCGGCGGCTCCGGCGGCCCTTTCCGCGCTTAGCCTCGGACCGGGGCTCGACCTAGAGCCCAAGGACCTCAGGATAGAGCAGCTCGCCGACGGCGGCTACCATCTTTACGTGCGCGCGAAGGCGGGGATCGGCTCCGTCCTCCTTACGGAGTCCACGCGGGACCCGTCGCTCAAGGCCGATAATTTCGCCTATCGCGCCCTCGAGAAAAACGCCGTCAACGGCGCTGAAAAGAGGATCCTCGACGGCAAGATCGCGCCGAACTCGGGCGAGCTGCACTTCCTCGTCGATTCGAGCCCCGAGAGCGACGCGGCCCTCGGGAGCGCCTTCCACATCTTTATCCCCTGGGTCGTAGCCTGGGGCTATCCCTGGTCCCGTTCGGGCAAGGTATTCATCCACGATGGGACATTCATCAACATCCGTACTTTCGCCAAAGCCTACGCCGATTATTCTGGACCCTATGCGGACAATCCCTACTTGATCCGCGTCAGCCAGACCGCTTCGCGTGCCGCCACGCCCGCCGCACCGGCAGCACCGGCCGCCATACCGCCAGCCGCACCGGCCGCCGCCTCCTTCAAGTCCAGCCTATACTTCCCAGAGACGATAGCCGCCTTCGCCGCCATCGCCAAGGCGAGTGGGGGCGAGATGCGCTACGCCTCCGCCGACGAAGATATCGTCAACCAGATCGACGCCCTCCTCGCAAGGGAGGAGGGCAAGTCCCTGGATCTCGTCTTCTGCCTCGACACCACCGATAGCATGATCAACGGTATAGACGCGCTCAAGTCCCGTCTCCCCGCCGCCCTCTCCAAGAGGCTTGCCGATTATCCTTCCTTCCGCCTCGGCATCGTCGCCTACAAGGACTATTTCGAGGAATACCTATATAAGCGCTTCGATTTCACGCGGGATATCGAGGCCTTTGCCGCCGAGCTCGATTCGCTTCAAGGAGGGGGAGGCCGCGATATTCCCGAGGCCGTATTCGAGGGACTTTACGCGGCCTTGAGCGAGTTCCCCTGGGCAGCACAGGCGCGGCTTGTCGTCCTGGTCGGGGATGCGCCGCCTCATCCCCTGCCCCGCGGGTCGGTGGACGAAGCGGCGGTCGACGATGCGGCCCTTTCCTCGGGCGTTGAGATGGACGCGGTGGCGGTCCCTAAATGATGGAAGAAAAATCCCGATTGCGTGAACAAGACCCTTCGAGTAAAGTGGATAGTGCGATGAAGGAGTATATCGGAACGCTTAAGCGCGCGTTGATCAAACGCCTCGCGGCTAAGAAATCGGCCGTGGTTTCGTCTGTCTCCTTTTTCTCCCTCCTCTTCCTCTTCGGCTCGGTAACGTCCCTGCCCCTTTCGGTTGTGGCCGCGCGCGGCATCGCCGCTAATAACGGCGGGTCCGCCGCTCGAAGCGGGGGGGGCGCGATAGGCGGGGCGGAGCTTGAGGGAGACAAGGCGGCGGAGGGCCGCGCCGATCGCGGACTCTACTACTCCGCGTATAAAGTCCAAAGGGGCGATACCCTCTCGGGGATAGCCGAGAGCTTCAACGTCAGCCTCGATACCGTCGTCAGCTTCAACGGGGTCAGGAACGCGAGGTCCCTCCAGCCCGGCAGCATACTCAAGATACCGAGCATGTCGGGCATCCTCTATACGGCCAAGGAGGGCGAGAGCGCGTCCAAGGTAGCCTCCGCCAACGGCGTATCCCCGGATCGCGTCGTCGAGGCCAATGGACTGATGTCCGATGCCCTGGAGGCGGGGCGCAGGATCTTCCTGCCGGATGCCAAGCTCGCCTCTTTCACTCTCCGGGAGATCTCCGGCGATCTCTTCGGCTGGCCCGCTCGCGGCTGGATCACCAGCTGGTACGGCTGGCGCAGCGATCCATTCAGCGGAACGCGCGTTTTCCATAACGGCCTCGATATCGGCGTGGATACGGGGACCCCCGTACGCGCGGCGATGGAGGGCGTCGTCTCGGAGACCGGCTACAACTCGAGCTTCGGCAACTACATCATCCTCTCGCACCACGCCGGTTGGATGAGCCTCTACGGCCATCTGCAGTCCGTGTCGGTCAAGGACGGACAACGCGTCGCCTTGGGCCAGCGGATCGCGTACTCGGGCAATACAGGCTACAGCACGGGTCCGCATCTCCACTTCTCCGTGTTCAAAAACGGCCGGACCGTGAATCCGAATAATGTCCTGCATTGAATTCGAGGCGCTATGAACGAGCTGTACGGCATTCCCGCGTCCCCCGGCGTCGCCGTGGCGCGAGCTTTCCTCTTCGCGACGGAGGACTCCTTCTCCGTCCCCGTTCGCGCGGTCGAGGCTTCGGAAGTGCCCGCGGAATGGGCGCGCTTCCTCGCGGCGGTAGGCAAGGCGAGGGCGGAGGTCACCGCGCTCAGGGACAAGGCGAGGATCGACGCGGGCGAGGAACAGGCGGCGATCTTCGAGTCCCACCTCCTCATGCTGGACGATCCCGACCTCCACGAGAGGATCGAGACTTCGCTGGGCAAGAGCCTTCTCAACGTCGAGCGGATCGTCGTCGATATCGAGCGGGAGCTGGCCGACAAGCTCGCTCAGGCCGAGGACCCTTCCCTGCGCGAGCGCGTGACGGATATCCATGACGTATCGCGGCGCATCCTCGGGCACCTGCTCGAGCGCCACAGGCCCAGCTTGGCGGGCTTAAGCGAGGACGTCGTCCTCGTCGCGCGCGACCTTCTGCCCTCCGACATGATCTCGATGAACCGCGCGCGCGTAAAAGCGGTCGTCACCGAGTCGGGCGGCCGCACGAGCCACGTCGCCATTCTCGCGCGGGCCTTCGAGATACCCGCCGTCCTCGGCGTGGCGGGAGCCCTGTCCAAGCTGCGCCAGGCTACGATCGTCGCCGTCGATGGCGACCGCGGCCTCGTTGTGGGCGATCCCGACGATAAGGCCCTCGCTCGGAGCGCGGCTGCGCACAGCGCCTCCGCTGCGCGCCAGCATGAGCTCGACTCCCTGCGCGACCTGCCCGCCTGCACGATCGACGGGACGCGCATCCTGGTAAAGGCCAATATCGAGGTGCCCGAGGAGGCCGACACGGTGCTCGCGCACGGCGCCGACGGCATAGGCCTCTTCCGATCGGAGTTCCTCTTCCTCGGGGGCCACGTGCCCGACGAGGAGGAACAGTACCTCGCGTACAAGCACGTCATCGAGTCTATGAAGGGCAGGCCCGTGACGATCAGGACCCTCGATATCGGCGGCGACAAGGTCTTGCCCGAGCTCGGCGCCCAGGACGAGAAGAACCCCCTCCTCGGCTGGCGGGCGATTCGCTTCTGCCTGAGCCGCGAAGACGTCTTCAAGACCCAGCTCCGCGCCATCCTCAGGGCCGCCGTCTTCGGCGAGACGCGCATCATGTTCCCCATGATCGCGACCGCCGACGAGTTGGAGCGCGCCCTCGCCGTCGTGGATGCCTCCCGCGCCGAATGCGTCGCCAAGGGCCAGAAGGCCGCGATGGACCTGCCCATCGGCATAATGATCGAGGTACCCGCCGCCGCGATGACAAGCGACATCCTCGCCCGCAAGGCCGACTTCTTCTCGATAGGCACCAACGACCTCATCCAGTACACGATGGCCGTCGACCGAGGCAACGAGAAAGTCGCCTACCTCCACGAGCCCTATCACCCCGCCGTGCTGAGGCTCGTGCAGAGGACTATCGACAACGGCAAAGCAGCGGGCATCGCCGTAGGCATGTGCGGCGAGATGGCCGCCGATCCCGCCTCTGCCATTGTCCTCCTCGGCCTCGGCCTGGACGAGTTCTCGATGTCCAGCGCCGCGATTCCCGCGGTCAAGCGCGCCATACGATCCACGAGCCTGGCCGAGGCCAGAACCGTCGCGAACGCCGCCATGGCCCTATCCTCCTCAGCGGAGGTCGCCGCCTATCTTTCGTCCCGGCTTGCGTAGTATCCTTAATCTAGGTCGAAGGCCTGGACTGGAGACGAGAGCTTGGAAAAGAAAGCCATTCGCGGCGACAAGATAGAGAAGGCGCCCGCCGATGCGCCGGCGCCGGCCACGCGCGTCCGCTACGAGAACCTCCCGATAGTCGTCATTGCCGGCAGGCCGAACGTCGGCAAATCCACGCTCTACAACCGCCTCCTGCATAAGCGCAGAGCGATCACCGAGCCGACGCCCGGCGTAACCCGCGACGCCGTCGACTCGGTCTGCGAATTGCGCGAGTCAGGCAAGGTCTTCAAGCTGATCGACACCGGCGGCTTCAAGCTGGAGCGCAAGGGTCTCGACGAGTTAGTCGTCGCGAAAAGCCTGGCTTCGATCGAGGGCGCCGACCTCATCCTTTTCCTCGTCGATGCCATGTCGATCACGCCCGAGGACGAAGAGTTCGCGGCCCTTCTTCGCAGGTGGACTCCTAGGGTGCTCTTGGTCGTCAACAAGGCCGATTCGCCCGAGCGCGACGCCAACGCGTGGACCCACGCGGCCTGGGGCTTCGATCCCGTCATCTTCGTGTCGGCCGAGCATGGGCGCAACATAGACCTACTCGAGACGGCCATCGTCTCGCGCCTGGACTTCGCGAAAGTCCTCAAGGTCGATGAGGAGCGCGCGCCCATCAGGCTCGCGATAATGGGCAAGCCCAATACCGGGAAGTCTACCCTTTTGAACCGCCTAGTCGGCGAGGACAAGTCCATCGTGAGCGAGGTCGCCGGCACGACGCGCGACATCGTCGAAGGCAGCTTCGAGCGCAAGGGGCGCCGCTTCACGGTGCTCGACACGGCGGGCATCAGGCGCAAGGGCAAGGTCACAGAGAACATCGAGTACTACTCCGTCCACCGGGCGATCCACGTGGTCGAGGACTGCGATGTCGTCGTCCTCATGATAGACGCGGTCGAGGGGCTCACCGACCAGGACAAGAAGATAGCCGCTTTCGCGGTGGACGAAGGGCGGGGCGTGATACTCGCCCTAAATAAATGGGACACTATGCCCGACGTTAAAAACGCCTTCGAGGCCGCGCGCGACAAGCTGCGCTTCTTCTTCGGCCAGATGGCTTGGGCGCCCGTCATTCCCCTTTCCGCGAAGAAGGGCGAGGGCGTAGAGAAGCTGGTGACCACCATCGTTACCCTTTACGGACAGCTGAACAAGCGCGTCGAGACGAGCAAGCTCAACAAGGCCGTCGAGACCTGGCTCGAGCAGACGCCCCCGCCCGTGGCTCCGAGAACCCGCTTCAAGCTGCGTTATGCGGTACAGACCTCGGTGAATCCGCAGAAGTTCGTCATATTCGCCTCGCGGCCCGACGCGGTCAGCGAGGCCTACGTGTCCTTTCTCAGGAACAAGATCCGCGAAGACCTCGGGATGAGCATGATACCCCTGACCCTCGAGGTGAAGGCCTCGCATGTCCCGATCGTGCGCGCCGCGCCGACTAGGGCCGAGAAGATCAAAGAGGCGGCCAAGCGCCCTCCGGCGGCCCCGCGCGCGGGGACGAGCAAAAAAATAAAGCATGAGCTGGCCAAGCAAGGACCTGCCGAAAAAAGGGCCGTTGCGGCCAAAAAAGCGGCCGCGGGCAAGAAAGAGAACGCCGCCAAGAAAAGTTCCGTCGAGCAGAGAGGCGCTTCCACCAAAAGGAGCGCCCGCTCCGCGGCCGGGAAAAAAACGACTGCCAAAGGCGCCGCGAAAAGCGCGCGATCGTCCACGAGAGCGGCCGATCCGCGCAAGCGGGCCCAATCTCCGATTAAGCGAGAGCGCCACGGCAGATAGGCGATGAGCGGCTATACGACGGGCGTGGTCGAACGCCTTATCGGTTTGCCCTCATCGACGCTCCGCTATTGGGAGCGCGAGGTGCCCCTGCTCCAGCCGCGCAAGGACGCCTTCGGCCGAAGGCTTTACTCCGAGGGCGACCTTAGGCTGATCGTCAGGCTGAAACATCTCGCCCTGGACCTTGGGCTGGGCCTCTCGGCTGCCCGCGAGCGCCTCGAGCGCGAACTCTCCGGCCCCCTGCCCGACGAGCGCGCCCGCATCGAGGAAGTGCGCGGCGAGCTCATCGCCCTGCTCGCGCAATCGGACGCGGCTGGCCGTCGGCTCGAGAAGTAGGGCTAGCTTTATTTCGTCTCGAGCGCCGGCTCGACATGGACCGCGCCTGCGGCCTTGACCCTCTCCTTCATGAACGGCACGAGGCAAGCCGCGACGACCACGAAGAGCCCCGATGCGACGAGGCTCCAGGTGAAGCTGCCCGTCCTGCCCTTGATTACCTGCATCAAGTATACGAATACCACCGACACCTGACCGCAGAGCTGCACGAGGCCGTTCGTCGTGCCTTCGGGGGTGGGGCGCGTGACCTCGGTCGCGAACTGCATGCCGACGGGCATTAGGCTCGTCAGGAAGAATCCGATGACGAAAGCAGAGATCGCTAGGAGCAGGAAGCCATGCGCGAAGATCATGCCGACGAGGCCTGGCAAGCAACCCAGCAGCCCGACGAGCATCCAAGGCTTGCGCTTGCCAGTGCGGTCGGATAGGGCGGGTATCGCCACCGCCCCGAAGAGGCCGCCCACGAGAAGGAGGGCGCCTAACGTGCCAGCATCGGAGGCGCTGAAGCCCCGCGGGCCGACGATCTCGTCGATCCAGGTGGTTAGGCCGTTGAAAAGGCCCATGGCCACGAAGGACACCACCAGGAAGAGCCTGAAGGAAGGAACCGCCAGGGCGTTCTTGAGCCCGTCCAGCATCAGCGCCTTCTCCCCGGCGCTGACGCTCCCCGCGGGGCTCGGCGGGTTCTCGCGAGCTATCGCGAGGAAGGCGAGGGTCGCGACTATAGCGGCCGCGGCATAGACGTATTGCGCCGTACCTATCGACATGACCTTGGCGAGGGCCGGGCTCGCGAGCATGCCTCCCGCGATGCCGAGGAGGGTCGAGAGGGTGATGAGTCCTACTGCGGTCGCCCGCTCGCCCTCGGCGAACCAGTGCGCGGCAACCTTCGTCCATGCGTTCATGAGGAAGGGCTGGGCTATCGAGAGCCCCACGGTGCCGACTAGCGCCAGGGCGTAGCTCGGACCGGCGAGGGCTCGCACGAGGGCGAAGATCGCCATCAGGATGGCGCCCAGGCCCGTAGCCCTGCGGAAGCCGAAGCGGTCGATCGCCCAGGACACGGGTATCGACATGGGGAGGTAGATGATCATGAAGAGCATGGCCAAGAAACCGATGGCCAGGTCGCTTACTCCGTAGAAGGAGGCGGCGTCGTGCATGATCGGGGAGAAATCGATCCAGAGCGCCTGTATCATGAGATTGACCAACATGAATGAAGCGAGAACCGCCCAGCGGTAGGGGTAGACCCGGTACTTGGTATCGTCCATGGCCATCGCAACCTTTCGCCCGGTAGTGCTATACCCCGGGCGCGACAATATTACCGTAACTGTCAGAATATTTGAAGTCCTAATCCTGTGGGCTGCGGTACAAGGCTTTAAGCGCTTGGTAGGGGCCAAAATAGAAAAGGGCTGCTAAGGGCAGCCCTAATTATCTATATTATATATACTTACTTTTTCGGCAAAGGCTTGTATTCCTTCTTGGGATCGTATGTGCCATCCCTCGTTTCGCCCTTGATGCTCGGAATCTGGAGCTTTTGGCCTGGGAAGATGAGGTTGGGGTTGCCCGGATCGCGGAAGGTCTTTTTGTTGGCCTCGTAGAGCACGGGCCATTTGAAGGGGTTATTATAGATGAAGGAATACTCGGCGATCCGCCACAGGCAATCGCTGCGACCGGGGATGAGCCTGACCACGTAGACGGCCGGCCACGCGAGGCCGCTAGCCTTGACCATGGCGAGGGCGGCTACGCAGGCGCGCGCCCTTTGAGCGGCCGTACCGTAATCCTGGCTGTCGTATGCGGCGACGGCGTCCGCGAGAGCGGTCTTGGCCTGGGCGTATTCGGTCGGGTAGTTAGTCGGGGCCGCGATGGCCTCGGCATCGCTCATCGCCGACTTGGCCTGGGCGATGGCCGTCTCGGCGTCGGCGGCCGCGATCGCGTCTACCGCCGCGACGGTATCCCGGGCCCTATCGCCCGCCGTCGGATAGTCTTCGCCGTCGTAGGAGGCAAGCGAGGATGCATAGAGATCGGCCGCAGTCTTGTACTGACTCGGGTAGAAGACCTTGGAGCCATTGCCGTCGGCCCATGCCATACCGGCTTTGGCCTTGGCCATCTCTTTATCGGCGGCGGCCTTGGCGAGCATCTTTTCGACGTACTGATCCGAGAGACTCGCGTATTCCTTTGACTGGGATGCGTAGTTTGTCGCGGCGTCGTAGTCGCCGTCGTCGAAGGCTTGCTTAGCCTGAGCATTCAGCTCGAGGCTTTTTTGATAGCTTGGATTGTCAATAAGGCTCTGGGCCCCGAGGGCCAGGCCCGCGGCCAGTAAAAAGGCCAGCAGCATAAGTAGGTGCTTTTTCATGATTTTCCCCCTTTAAGGCGAGGTCGACTGGAGGAGGGGATCGGCCTCCTCGGCTTTACGCTGACTCTCGGCCGTGGCCTCGTCGGCCGAATTCATAGCCTCTACGGCCTTGGCTCGCTTGTCGGCCGCAGCTTGGTATGCCTCGTCGAAACCGGCGCCCGCGCGAGCGTAAGCATCGGCCGCGGCCTCGTATTCTTTATGCCGGAGCTGATCATCGCCCTCGCTATAGATACCCTGCGCGGAATCGTATAAATCCTTGACCGCGACATTGGCCTTGATGTCCTCGGAGCGCTGTTTGGACTCGTCGGTCTTGTCCTTGACGGCGGAGACTCCCATTTCCCGGCCCTTCTGGATGACAAGGTTGAAGCGGAGAATAGCTTCGTCCAGGGCATCGACGCCCGAGGCCCTATCCTCGTTTTTCTCCGATGCCCAGAAGCCATCCTCGGACTGGAACTTGTTATCGGCCAGCTGGAAATTGCCCGAGTCCCACTTGGCGAAATCCTTGTCCTCGATTTGCGCCTTTAGCTCGCTCGCGACCGCACGCTTCCAGGCAAGCTCGTAGTAGAGCTTCGCCGTCTCGAAGACGGGAATGGCCTCTTCGGGCTTGGACGCGTCCACGAGGGCCGTCGCCGCTTGGAAGGATTTGTCACCGGCGTCGAAGCGCTCGCTTTGGGTCGAATCGGCGCCCGCCTTGGCGGCGCTGCCCTTCATATCCTCGGCTTCCTTCTTTTTAGCCGCCGCGATCTCTATAATGCCGCGGGAGATGACATCCTTGTAGGCCGAGATAGCCGCGCCCAAGCCTTCTTTGGCGGCAGGTATGTCTTTGTCCTCGTAGGATTGGGCGGCCTTGGCGTACAATGCATCGGCCGCTTTGTAATCGTCCGGAAGCACTTCGAACAGTTTAAGGTCGAAGGCCTTTTTCTTGAGCTCCTTGGCCTCGGCGAGCAGCTTGTCGAGCTCCGCCTGGCTGCCGGCCGAAGCTGCCTGCCCCTCGCCCTGCGCGGGCGTCGCCGCCGCGGACGGAACCCCTGGCTCCGATGCCGGAGCCTTGGGCTTGGAAGCGCACGATGCGAAAATCGCGATAGTCGAAACCAGAATCAGCATGGTTTTCATCGACTTTTTAACTTTGACCATAAGCATCCTCCTGCGTTTATTGGAAGATACTACAATTTAACATAAAGCTCGCTCGGGCGTAAGGCTTTTTTCCGTTAAATTAGTCGGGGCTTACTCTAGGCGCGAAGGGCCCTCGGATCCGAGGACGCATTTGCCTGGCGCGGCGCCCTCTGCTATAGTAAGCGGCATCATGACCGAGAGCCTGGAGATGTACCTCGAGACCATAGGCCTTCTGCGCGAGAAGACCAAGATGGCTCGCGTGACGGATATCGCCCGCGAACTAGGCGTTTCCAAGCCTTCGGTCCATACGGCCCTGCATGAACTGGAGCGTCGCGGCCTCATCGAGCACGAGCACTACGGGGAAGTCTTCCTGAGCCCCGCCGGCAAGGCCGCATCGTCGGAGATACGGCGCAGGCACGATCTCCTTACCGCTTTTTTGCGCAAGGTCGTCGGGGTAGGGCCCGAAATCGCCGAGCGGGACGCCTGCCGCATCGAGCACTACCTTTCCAAGGAAACGATGGACAGGATAGCCGAAATAGCCGGCGCCTCCGAGTCCGAGCGGAATTAATCCGGGGGCGAGAAATCCACGACCTCGCCGCCCGTTATGCGCGCGAGCTCGGCCAAGGTGGTGGGAACGCCCGTCGAATCTGTCCCCGCGGCGGGATAGACGGTTTCGTAATCGCCCAATTTTCCATCCAGCAGTATCCTCACGCCCTCCAACGCGAAGGGGCATACCCCGCCGGGTTTGTAGCCTGTGACCGCCTCGGTCTCGTCGGCGTCGGTCATCGACAGCTTGGATCCCGCGGCGCGCTTTAAGGCCGAGGGCGGCAGGCGCTTGTCGCCGGGGCAGACGACCATATAGTAGGCGCCGTCTTTGCCCTTGAAGAGCAGGGACTTCGCGATGCGCGACACTTCCACGCCGATGCGAGCGGCCGCCGTCTCGGCGGTAGGCGTGCTGCCGCTCTCGAACTCCAGGGCCCGTAGGCCGTTGGCTTCGAGGACTCGCCTGACTTTCTCCGGTATCATGCGGGGATGATAGCGAGGCCGCGCGGCCGCGTCAAAGGGATTTCCTGGTAGGCATGCCGCGGGTGACGAGGAAGTTGATCGCCGCCACCGCCGCGCCGCCCAGGAATACCCAGCGATAGCCGCGCTCGCCCGCGCTCCTCCAGGCGAGTCCGCCTATCATGGGCAGGAACATGGCGACGACATGGTCTATGCTGATGCCCAGCGAGAGGGTCGGCGAGACGTCGCCTTTGTCCTCGGCTATCTGGCTTACGAATACCGCCCGAGTCATGGTCACCGCGTTGGCCGCCTGATCCACTACGTAGCAGGCAGAGATCGCGACGAGGGCGATGCCGGCGGGCAGGAGCTCGGGCGCGAAGGCGTAGATCACGCAGACGCCGATAGTGAGGATGGCCTCGCCGCCCAGCACGGCGCGAGGCCCGAATCGGTCCGTGAGCCTGCCGACAAGGGGTTGGGCCCCGATGCCGACGACGGAGATGACGAGGAAAAGGAGGGTCATCGTCTGCACCGGCTGTTTGAAGAGATCCACGAGCATCCAGGGACCGAAGGTGATAAAAAGCTGCTTGCGCGCTCCGTACATCACGGAAAGCAAGTAAAAGCGCGCGTAGCGCCTCTTGACGACCATGCGCCGGGGCTTGCCCGCGGACCTGCGCGGGCTCATCGCCAGCAGGGCGAGGGCCGCCGCGAGGTAGAGTATCGAGGCGGAGCTGAATGCGGCGCGGTACGACAAATTCGCGAATTTGAGGAGGGCGAGGAGGATCAGCGTGCCTGCGACGAGGGCGAGGGTGTTGATGGCGAAGATCCTGCCAAGCACGGAACCCTCGCGGCCCTTCTCGGCGAAGCCTATCCCGATCGCGTTGCCCAGGGGCATGTAGACGTGCTGCCCGGAGCTGTAAAGGAAGACCGAGGACACCATGAGGGCGAAGGAGGCCGGAATCCAGCCGAGGGCCATCATGCCCGCGCTCGCGGCGAGGTTCGCGATAAAGGCGATCCGCACTTCGCCTAATAGCGCGAGCGAGGCCACGAAGAAGCTCACGAGGAAGCCCGGCATCTCGCGCGGGAATTCGAGGAAGGTCCTTCTCGCCACGTCGAGATGGAAGATGTCTTTTAGGTAATTGTTGAAGATTGAACTATTGACGCAGCCGCCTAGCCCCATGAGGACTGAAGCGAGGATAAACAGCCGCATGTCGCGCTCGTCGGGTCCCGACGTAGACAGCATGGGCCCTGTCAGGCCTTGGAGACGGCTGCGCGCCAAGTCTTATCGCCCGCCTCGATTTCCGAGAAGGCGCCCGATGAGCCCGGCACGCCAGGGCCATCTGCCCATGTCACCGAGGAGGCCAGGGTCTCGGAACGGAGGAATTCTATGAAAGAGTCGAACGCCCCTTTCAGGGCCTCGTCGCCCGCTATCGTGAGTTTAATCCTATCCGTCACCTCGAGACCCGTCTCCTTGCGTAGGTTCTGCACGCCGCGTACGAGGTCGCGCACGTAACCCTCGGCGAGGAGCTCCTCGGATATCTCCGTGTCCAAGGCCACGGTAAGGCTGCCCTCGCTCCGGACCTTGAGGCCTTCCTTCTCGGCTCTGCGGATATCCACCTTGTCCTTGGTGATATCGACACTCCTGCCCGCGACGGTGAGTTCGAGGATGGAGCCTTCCAGAAGGCTCGCGATTTCGGCGCCGGAGAAGCGTTCTATCGCCTCGGCCGCGGCCTTCATGTCCTTGCCCAGCTCCTTGCCGAGGACCCGGAAGTTAGCCTTGGCCGAGTACTCGACGAGCTCCTCTTCGTTATCGCGGAAGGCGACGCGCTTCACGTTGAGCTCGTCGCGGAGTATCTCCTCCATCTCCATGAGCACCGCGCGCTCGCCTCCGTCGCGTGTGACGAGGTGCACCGCCGCGAGGGGCTGGCGGATCTTGACGTCGTTTTGCACGCGTAGAGCGCGGCCCATCGAGACGGCGTGCCGTACGGAAGCCATCTTGCGCTCGAGCTCGATGTCGCGCAGCGCGGCCTCATACTCGGGCCAGTCGCAGAGATGCACCGACTCCGGCGCGCCCTTGAGGCGCAGGTTGCGCCAGATCTCCTCGCTAACGAAGGGCATGATGGGCGCGGCCACCGTGATCAGGCGGACTAGGACGCGGCGCAGAACCGTATACGCCTCGGCCTTGTCCTCGTCGGCCCCGGCCCGCCAGAACCTGCGGCGCGAGCGGCGTATGTACCAGTTATTGAGGCTGTCGATGAAGTCCACGATGGGCGCTATCGCCCCCTGCATGTCGTAGGCCTCGAGGGCTTTCCCCACATCGAGGACAAGGCCCTCGCAGAGCGAGAGCACCCATCGGTCGAGAGGATTGCGGGCGCCGGAGTCGAGAGGCCCGGGGAGGATCGACGCATCGGCCATTCCCTCGGGATACTTGTCTATGTTCGCGTAGGTGACGAAGAAACCGTAGGAATTCCAGAGGGGGATGATGACGCTCTTGAGCACGTCCTTCACGCCCTCATCGGAGTAGCTCAGGTCCTCGCCGCGAGTGACGGCCGAGTTCATGAGGAAGAGCCGCAGCGCGTCGGCCCCGAACCTGTCCATCACGGCGGAGGGGTCGGTGAAGTTGCGCAAGGACTTGGACATCTTCTTGCCGTCCTCGGCGAGGACGAGGCCGTTGACGACGCAGGCCTTGAAGGCGCGGTCGCCGAAGAGGCCTGCCGCCAGGACGGTAAGGGAATAGAACCAGCCGCGGGTCTGGTCGAGTCCCTCGCAGATGAAATCGGCTGGGAAGCGCTCCTCGAAGCGCTCCTTGCTCTCGAAGGGGTAGTGGACCTGCGAATAGGGCATCGAGCCCGACTCGAACCAGCAATCGAGGACCTCGGGTATGCGCTTCATCGTCCCGCCGCAGGGCTCGCCAGCCTTGGCGCCTTCGGCGCCGACGCTGGCGCAGGGGATGGTCACCTCGTCGGCGAAGTGCTTGTGCAGGTCCTGGAGCATGACGCCCGAGAGCTTCTCGAGCTCGGCGCGGCTGCCTACGCAGATCGTCTTCTCGCAGTCGGGACACTTCCAGATGGGAAGGGGGTTGCCCCAATAGCGGCTGCGCGATATCGCCCAGTCGCGCGCGTTCTCGAGCCACTTGCCGAAGCGGCCGTTCTTGATATGCTCGGGGACCCAGGCGACCTTGGAATTGGCCGCGAGCATCTTCGGTTTTATGGGCTCGATCTTGACGAACCAGCTGCCGATCGCACGGTAGATCAGGGGGTGGGAGCAGCGCCAGCAGTGAGGGTAGGCGTGCAATATCTGCTCGCGGCGCACGAGCTTGCCCTCGGCCTTGAGCCTCTCCATGATTTCCTTGTCGCAGTCCTTCACGAAGCGGCCGACGTAGTCGCTCACCTCGGAGCTGAACTTGCACTCGGCGTCGATGGGGCAGATCGTGGGCACGCCCGTGCCCTTCATCACCTCGTAGTCCTCCTCGCCGAAGCCGGGGGCGGTGTGCACGATGCCCGTGCCGTCCTCGGTGGTGACGTGGGAGCCCACGAGGGTGCGGAAGGCTCCCTGGCTCGAGCCCTCGATTTTGGCCAGGCTGGCGAAATAGGGGAAGAGGGGCTCGTACTCGATCCCGACGAGCTCTCTGCCCTTCTTGCGCCAAAGGATCTCGGGCATCTCGGTTTCTTTGTAGTATGCGCCGAGGCGGGATTCGGCGAGGATGAAGCGCTCGCTAGAGTCCTTCACGAGGACATAGTCGATGTCCGGACCGAGGCAGAGGCCCAGGTTAGACGGAAGAGTCCAAGGCGTCGTCGTCCAGGCGAGGAGGAATGATTTGGCATCGACTAGGTCCTCGAGGCCCGCCGAGGATACGGCCGCGCCCTTTGGGACGGCCTTGACCCTGAACTTGATCGTGATCGCCGGGTCGTGCACGTCTTTGTAGCCGCCCAAGGCGAGTTCGTGGTTGGAGAGCACGGTCGAGCAGCGCGGGCAGTAAGGAAGTATATAATGACCCTCGTAGATGAGGCCTTTGTCCCAGAGGCTCTTCACGACCCACCAGATGGACTCCATGTAATCGGGGTCCATCGTCTTGTAGTCGTGGTCGAAATCTACCCAGCGCCCGGCGCGCGTCATGATCGTGCGCCATTCCTTCACGTAGCGAAGGACCGAGGCCCTGCATGCCTCGTTGAAGTTGGCGACGCCGTAGCGCTCGATGTCCGTCTTGGAGTCGAGGCCGAGCTCCTTCTCGATGAGGTTTTCGACGGGGAGCCCGTGGCAGTCCCAGCCGAATCGGCGCTCGACCTTGAAGCCGCGCATCGTCTTGTAGCGCGGGACTATGTCCTTGATCGTGCCGGGCACTAAATGGCCAAAGTGGGGCAGACCGGTCGCGAAGGGAGGGCCGTCGTAGAAAACGAACTCCTTTTTGCCCTCGCGCTGGGAAATCGATCTCTCGAAAATCCGCCCCGCCTCCCAGAATCGGACTATCTCCTCTTCCATTTTCGGGAAGCTGACTTTCGAATCGACCGGCTTGTACACGTTGCTCCTCCTCGGGAACCCGGCCTTGGCCGGGTCGGTGATTATGGCATAGAGGGCTGTCGTGAATCCAGGGCACTTAGTGTCTAGCGCAGTCCCGGCTTTAGCTCGAAGCAGGGGCAGTGCATGCCCGTGGCGCCGAAAACCTCTAGCGAGGGCAGGTTGCGGCTCTTGATGCCGAAGACGAGGCAGGATCGCGGGAAGGCCGGTTCCCATGTTATCCGAAAGTGCTGGCATTTCAGGCAATTGGGCGCGGCTGGAGCCACGAGTCTGCCTCCCTTCGCGAAATGTATGCCCCCTAAGCCTGCTTGTCTACGGCTCCGGAATTCCGTAAAGTGAATATATGACTCGCAATGCGCTGATCAGACGGCCATTCGGCTATAGCTACCGAAGCCTCTCGATATGGCTTATTGCGATCAATGTCCTGGTATTCGCCCTGGAATACCTCTTTCCCCCGACCTTGGGCTACCTGGCGATGACGCCCATCCTCGTGCTCAATGGTTTTTTTTGGCAACCCTTTACCTATATGTTCGTCCACGACCCGCACACCTTGACGCATATCCTTGTAAACATGCTCGGCCTCCTCTTCTTCGGGCCGGCCGTCGAGAAGGAGATGGGATCCAAGGAATTCATCCTCTATTACCTCCTGACTGGCTTTCTCGCGGGTCTCTTCTCATTCGCCGCCTTTCTCTTTCTAGGCGGAGCCTATACGCCCCTCCTCGGCGCCTCCGGGGCGATCTTCGCCGTCCTACTCGCCTTCGCGACTCTCCAGCCGAACGCTCAGGTCCTGATCTGGGGCATCATCCCCATGCGCGCCCCAATAATGGTGCTCGGCTATACCCTGATCGAGCTCTTCTCGCAGGTTTTCGGTTCCGCGAGCTCCGTAGCTCACCTGACCCACCTAGCCGGCTTCGCCTTCGGCTGGCTGTATTTCCTGATCCGCTTCGGCGTAAACCCCTGGCGCCGTTTTTTCCCCCGTCGCTGACCATGCCGCTCCGCTCCGGCCTAGCTATCGCCATCCTCCTCGGGGGAGCCGTCTGGGCGGTTCCCTGTTCCGCGCAATCCGACAAGGCGCTTTTGCGTTCCGAATTCTGGGCCGACAGAGAGCCCGTGCCCGGTACGAACGAAGAATGGCCCGTCGGTCCCGATGAGGCGCGCTCGCGCATCCGCGCCGAGGCGGCATGGGTATTCGGCGGCATGATCTGGGGCTTCGAGTTCAGCTACACGCCCTACGACAAAACGCGGGCTTTAGAAGAGCGCTTCGACATTACGCAAATCCAGACGCTGGCCTCCGATGCCCCGCTCCTGGCTCCAGGCGCATCGCCGTCGTCGGGAACGACGACGCACGCGATAGCGGCGGACGCGTTCTACTCATACGTGGAATACAGGCCGGCCGCCGACCTCGTTTCGCTGATGGAGGGCTACGCGAGCGATCCTTGGAAGGGCGCCCAGGGCACCGGGAAGGCCGACATGAATCTTGGCGTCAAGGGCAGGCGCGCCGCCTACGTCGATGGCCTCCGCGCGGCAGTCCGCTCCCTTCTCCAGGGCCTCGAGCCGAATAAGCCCCGCCTCGTAAGGGGGAGGGTGGTTTTCGAGAGACCGCCTTCTATGGCGATCATCGGTGGGTTCTATACGGCTCAGGTGCGCGCGCGGGTCATGGTGATCGAGGCGATTCCCTTTAGGATCTACTGAGCGTCGGAGAGCCGATCCTTCTCGACGGCATCGTGCAGGCGATCGAGGTGGATCATGATCTCGTCCACTATCGCCTGTTTTTTATCTTCCCGGAAGCGATGCTCATGTTTCACCAGCTCGCGGAAGTCAGCGCAGTCCATGACGGGGCTCGCCGTGTAGACGACGCGGTCTTCGCAGACGAGGTCATCCTCCATGCCTCCCTCGCTGTTAAGGCGGAGAATGTTGCCGTTGATAGCGACGAGACACATCTTAGAGAAAGACTTCACGTAGGAGGCGATTTCGCGAACGCCCTTCTTGCTCGAGGGATCCCATGGGCGGTAGCGGGTGCCCGAGGGGAAGACCAGGACGAGGTTGCCCCGCTTCTTGAGCTCGAGGAGGGCCCTCATGGATGCGATATTGACGGTCGTGCTCCGCATCACCTCGGCCAGGAGCTCTTTGGGGTCCTTGTAGTTGTTTTTGATTATCTCGAGCGAGCGGGGGGGATAGATGACCAGGCGCGTATAAGCCTCGGTGAAGGCAAGGACGACGGGGTTGGATTCGTTGAGCTTGATGCCGGCTATCGCGAGCAAGGAATCGGCGACGTCCTTGGCCCCGGCCTGCCTGAGCAGGTAATGGAAAACGGGAAGATCGAAGTTGGAGTAATGCTCGAGGAGGAGGAGACAGGGCTCGCCCGCGGTCGAGGCGGCGAAGAGCTCCACGAGGTGCTCTACTCCTTTGATGCCCGATCCGGGCAGGAGGTTTTCGGAAATGATTCCATCGATGAAGGGCAATATGTCGAGGTTGCCCTGCTGATGGACGTTCTTATCGGTAACGACGGCCTGGCCGCGCGAAACGGCCATCATGCGCATTATACGATCGCGGTACTTGCTGCTGATGGGTTCCATCATGGCCTCCAGACGGCAGGAGTATAGACAGCGGCCCCCCGAGGTGTCAACTTCGTGCATTGCCTCTCGTTAATATCCGTCGGACAGGGAACGATTGACGTCTTTTTGGTAGAGTTCCTGGTAGACGTAGCTGCGTGTCTTGAGCTTCTCTTTTATTTCCTTGGAGAAGGGCATGTAGCGCCAGAATATCCCCCGGATTTCCTTTTCCAGCTTTTGAATGCCCTCCGACTCTTTGGTGAGCCAGATGAGGTAGTCCTGAATGAAATACTCCTTGACGTCGCCGCGGATCTTCCGCGATTGGAACCACTGGTAGTAATTGCCCGTGAGGCCTTCCTCCATCCAGTAGTAGGAAGCTTTCTCTTTCGCGACTTGCCAACGAAGGTCGGCTACCGCGGTGAGCACGGCCAGCGTGAGGTTTTTCGGGTACATTGGTATCGCTATGCGGCCTCGGCTCGTTGCGCGGTTATGGTTATCGAAGGGCTCCCAACAGACGCCCGAGTCGCCGTAGCAGGGGACAAGGAGGACGAAGGGGACGATTCTGTTGAGGGCGCTCTTGTAGGGCCTGCAATAGGCTTCGCAGTCTATGGACTCTATCCAGGCGAGGGCGTACACGACGTTCTCGCGCGTGGCTATGTCCTTAATGCCGCCGTGGAAGTACTCGCGCGAGAGCAAGGGGAAGTGGTTGCCCTGACGGCCTATACAGAGCCTCGTCATCTGGCGGAGAGTATCGAATTCTTGGGCGAGGGTCTGCATGTCGGCTTTGGCGTCCTGGCCGAGGGCTCCCGCCTTCTCTTGCACGCTCCTCAAGTCTTCCCCGGCCTTGTCGAACTCGCCGATGGTCTGGGTGAGCTCCTTATCGACGGCGAGCATCTTGCGGATTACATCGTAAAGCTCGCTCATCGTCTTTTTCTGGGTGTCGGTATAAAAGGCCGGTACGTGGAGGAGGCCGGGTTGGCTTTGATGGCTGCAGATCACTTCGACCCGCTCTTTGAGAAGGGACTCGAGATGGCGCCTCTCCTCGGCTTTCGCCTTCATGATGCCTTCTGAGGCGTCGCGCTTCCCTTGGGCGCGTTGGATAAGGAGGGCAAAGCGCGACTTGTCGTCTCCCTCTTTCGCCCTCGGCTTGATCTCGTCTGTTGCGCTCGCGCTCACCTGGCCGGTCGCTACCGCCCGCATCCACTCGTCCACGTAGTAGACCGGCTCGTCGATCTCCTTCTCGAAGATGATTCTGTGGAATACTTCGGCCATCTCCGGCGAGAGGAGGTTGGGAAGAATAGCGGCGAAGCGGACGGCTATTTTCTTGGGCATCGGGGCGTTGGCGCCTATCGAGTGCAGGGCGAGCTTTGAGGCTATATACCAATAGGCCGGGATGAGCTGCTGGCGGTAAACGGCTTTGTCCTTGATGTCGGTCGTCTTGAGGTACTTGCCAAGGAGCTCGTGGAGCTTCGTGGCATCGTCGCCCTCGCCGCCTAGGACTGTCTTGTAGAAGCCCGGGTCCGCGAACCAGGCCGCGCTCTTCTCCGCCTCGATTTTCTCTACCGCGGCGAAGCTCTTTCGCGTGAGATCGACATCGAATTCCTGCTTGTTGCGGGGCTCGGCCGTGACGCCCATGTCGCCGAAGAGCGAGGTGAAGTCGGGCGGCAACGAGGCCCCTGAGGGCGCTCTGTCGTTGGCCGAAGACGGCGTCGATTTTCCCGGCAGGTATTCCTCGACCGAGCCTCCGATTAGCGCGGCAATCTCGGGATCAATGTCGTCGGGCACTGGCGCTCTCCGCTTCGTCCCGGCAAGGCCCATGACTGCGGGCTCTATCTACCGAGACAGATTTATCAACGATTGTATCGCTCCCGACGCCGGCCTTCAAGGCCGCTTGTCGATAGCCGATTTCCAGAAAAAGAAACCGACGATGAGAAAGGTCGCCAAGGGGGAGAGCCACTCGGGAAGGTGGAGGCCGAAGGCCTCGCAGGTCATCACGGCTCCCAAGGCCAAGATCGAGTACATCGCGCCGTTTTTCAGGAAGCGGTAGCTCTTGATCCGCTCGATGTTGCCGATGGTGATCTGCCGGACGACTATCGCGCCGAGGCCGTTGCCGATCAGGATAAGGGGTACAGAGAGCGTGAAGGCGAAGGCCCCGAGGACACCGTCGATCGAGAAAGTGAGGTCGATGATCTCGAGGTAGAGGAGCTTCGAGATGTCGGACATCGCGGAGCCGAGGAGGCTCGCTTCCTGCTTCTCCGCGTTCTGCTTGAAGCCGCTCGTGATAAAGAAGGCCGTCGATCCCAGGGTCACCGCGAAGGCTAGCTTTCCGCTTGAGGCGGCGCCTGCGGCTAGACTCGGGGGCGGCGGAAGGCTCGCGAACCAGACGAGGGCGCATATGAGCAGAGAGGCCGCGGCGAAAAACCATACGCCCTGCTTCATGAAGAAGCGCTCCCCGGGAAGGCCGAATTCCTTAGGTTCTTGGAAGAGCCAGTGGAGGAATAACAGGAGGAGGAAGACGCCGCCCGCCATGAGAAGGATGGGCTTCGCGGACTCGACGGCTTCCTGGACTAACGGATCGCCCGAGAAGGCGGCGAGAAAGGCGCCGATGGGGCCGAGCGTGGGCAGGGAACCCCAGACGATTAGCCAGGGCAACAAGCCCCTTACGGCAAAGACCGCGATAACGATGCCCCAGGTGAGGAACCACCTCCGGGATTTCTTGCCTAGCCCCGAGAGGACTTCGGCGTTGATGATCGCGTTGTCGACGCTCGAGATAGTCTCGAAGAGACAGAGCCCGGCGACTGTCATTATGATAGTGAGGATAGGCATGATGGATAAGTATACCGAAAGGAACGCGGTCTTCAATTCGGTCCGCGTAAAATAAAAACGGCCACCGGCGAAACCGGCGACCGTTTTTATCGTGGAGGTGGCCGGAATTGAACCGGCGACCTCTTGAATGCCATTCAAGCGCTCTAGCCAACTGAGCTACACCCCCGAATCGAACGGAGAGCATAATAGCTGACGCGATTAAAGGGTGTCAAGCAGCATCGATGCGGGATAGCCTTCATCGACTTGTAGCTCGGCCCCGATGCGGTCCATACTATAGAGGTGAAATCACCGGAATACGGCCTCGCCATTTGCGCGCTTGGGCTCGAGAAGGTATGTCAGAACGAGATCGAGCGCATCGGCCTCTCGGTCGAGGGCAGAGAAGCCGGGCGCGTGCGCTTCGGCTTGGGCGCTCCCGAGCAGGCTGCCGCTTCCCTCATGCGCGCCAACTTGTGCCTGCGCACGGCGGAGCGCGTCCTTGTCGAGGCGGGGCGCTTCCGCGCCCTCGACTTCGACCAGCTCTTCGAGACTGTCCGCGCCCTGCCCTGGGAGCTCTACATCCGCCGCGAGGACCGCCTCGTCATCGAGCGCGTGCGCATCAAGGACTCCCAGCTGGCCGCGCAGACCTCGGTGCAGTCCGTCGTCCACAAGGCGGTGTATGAGAGGCTTCTCTCGGTATACAAGATCGTCCGCATGCCCGAGACCGGGAAGGAGAGAGGGCTGCGCGTCTATCTGGATACTAACGAATGCCTCCTCGGCCTGGATACCTCAGGAGATCCCCTCCACAAGCGGGGCTACCGCCTCGCCGTGGCCCAGGCCCCGCTCAAGGAGACGATCGCGGCGGGGATACTCTTCCTCTCCGGCTGGAACCGCCGTCTGCCGCTCCTCGACCCCTTTTGCGGCTCGGGGACGATAGCGGTCGAGGCGGCCCTTCTCGCCATGGATCGGGCGCCGGGCCTCGGACGGGCCTTCGCCCTCGAGGATATGCCTATCTCCATGGGCGGCGCGAAGGGGGGCTCTCTGCCGAGCGCCCTCGCAGCCGAGACCGAGGCTGCCAAGGCGCGCGTGCGGAGGGACGCCGAGTTCCGTATCGTGGGAAGCGACGCCGACCCGCGCGCCCTCGAAGCCGCCAGGGCCAATGCCGCCCGCGCCGGCGTAGCCGCGGGCCTCGAACTGCGATTAGGCAAGGCCGAGGACGCGAAGCCCGACTACGAGGTCGGCTCCCTCCTCTGTAATCCGCCTTACGGCGAAAGGCTCGGCACCGTCGCGGAAGCCGAGGCCATCTACCGCGCTCTGGGCGAGATGACCGCGCGTTTCTCGGGCTGGGGCTTGGGCTTCGTGACCAATAGGCCCGACTTCGGGGAATTCTTCGGGCGCTACGCGAACGTCGCCCACAAGGTTATCAACGGCGCCGAGGAGCAATGGTTCCATTGGTATCCGGCGGGATCGGAGGGCGTGCCGGGAAAGAGGCCGGTGGAGTCCCGCGTCCCAAGGGGGCGCGCGCGAGATCTCGCGACGGACCGACGCGCCGAGGGGTCGCGGCCGAGACCCGAAGGGACGCGGCGTCCCTGGGTCGGTCCTGATAAACCGGGATGGAAGCCCCAAAAGCCGCCTCGCGAGAAATAGTATACTTATAGGCTAGGGAGGCGCCGAAGCTCATGCCCGAACACAGCCAGGAATACGGCTACTGCGATCTTTCGGGCAACGCCCTCGAGCCTGAGGCCGCCGCCATAGTGATCTTTGGCGCGACGGGCGATCTCTCCCGCCGCAAGATATTTCCCGCCCTCTACAATCTTGAGCGGATGGGCATCCTTCCCTCCGATGCCACAGTCATCGCCTTCGCGAGGCGTGAGCTTTCTCGCGAGCTCTTTATCGCGCAGATGCGCGAGGCCTGCGCTCTTTATTCGCACTCGAAGCCTCTGGACGAAGCCGCATGGGAGAGTCTGGCTCGGCGGGTCTCCTATATCTGCGGCTCCTTCGAGGACGAGGGCTCGTATCGCGAGCTCGCGCTCCGCCTCGTTCAGCCGGGCGTGCCGGCTAACGCGCTTTTCTACCTTGCCGTGGCTCCCGAGGAGTTCTCTGTCGTGGCAGGGCGGCTCGCGGCCGTGGGCCTAGGCTCGACTGCAGCGAGTGCAGGGCTACGGCCTTTCCGGCGACTCGTAGTGGAAAAGCCCTTCGGCACCGACCTGGAGAGCGCCCGTTCGCTCAACGCGACCCTTCAAGCCTGTTTCGCCGAGGATGACATTTTCCGCATCGACCATTATCTCGGCAAGGAGACGGTGCAGAACCTTTTGTACTTCCGTTTTGCCAATTCGATTTTCGAGCCCCTCTGGAATCGCAACCACATCGAGTCCATCGAAATAGACGTGCTTGAGACGGGAGGGATAGGCTCGAGGGGCGGCTATTACGACAAGGCGGGAGCGGCGCGCGACATGCTGCAAAACCATCTCATCCAGCTGCTCTGCCTCGTCGCGATGGAGCCGCCCGCGAGCCTCGGCCCCGAGTCCGTGCGGGGCGAGAAGGTCAAGGTGCTCCAATCGATACGGGACTATTCCGTGCCCGAGTTCCTAGCGCGCTCGACGAGGGGCCAATACTCGGCCGGCAGGGCCGTGGACGGCTCGACGCAGAACGCCTACGCCGACGAGGCGCGCGTAGCGCCCGGCTCGGTTACCGAAACCTACGTTTCGCTTAAGCTCGAGGTGGACAATTGGCGCTTTGCCGGCATGCCCTTTACGCTGCGCACCGGCAAGGCCCTGGACCGGCAGGTCAGCGAGATACGCGTGACCTTTAAAAGGCCACCTGCGACCTTGTTCGCGGGCTACTGCGGCGATCTGCTTTCGCCTAACGTCCTTACGCTGAGGATCCAGCCCGACGAGGGCATGTGGCTCCGCTTCAACGCCAAGGAACCCGGCGCCGAGCGCGTCGCGCCCAAAGAGCTGCGCTTCGCCTATCGCGAGCGCAACGACGACTACTTCCCGGAAGCCTACGAGAGACTCATAGCAGACGCCCTCGCCGGCGATTCGACACTGTTCATACGTTCAGACGAGACCGAAGAAGCCTGGCGCATAGTCGATGCCCTTGAGAAAGCCTGGGCCTCGGGTCCTCCGCCTCGACTATACCCCGCGGGCTCCTCGGGCCCGAAAGTCATGACCTAAGGCTATTCTAAGGATCTTGGTCAGGCCTCCGGCACCGGATCGACGCATTCGCTGAGGGGAAAAATGATCGAGAGACGCGTGCCTCCGCGCAGGGGTCCCGCGCCGCAGCGGTATGCAAAGGACTCCACCAGCGCGAGCCCCGCGGCCCCGGCCCGTGTAGTCAAGTCGATGCCAGTGTCGCTCGAGGCGGCCAGCTCCAGCCCTTCCGGCAAACGTCGGGCCTCGAGCCGCGCGATGGCGCCGTCTGCCGTGGCCCAGCGCGCGATCTCAGTGGCTATAAAGACGAATGTCTCGATGCTGCTGTGGGGGATGCGCAGTTTGGGATCCGAGGTATAGGTGGCCGAGACGCCCGGGCCTACGCCGTACGCGACCCTCTCGAGCACGACTGCTGCAGGCCATCCTCCCTCGGGTTCGGTGCTTCTGAGGAGCTCATATGAAAGCGCGAGCGCGTCTATCCTCGCCTTGATCGCTTCTAGCACCGCGCAGGTTTGCTCCTCCGCCGACTGGGATTCGAGGGCGAGGACCGACTGGAGTATCTGGAGGATGTTATTGACTCTATGGTCGAGTTCGTGGACGAGACGATCCCTGTCCTGGATCTGCCGTTCCATTGCGTCGAGGGAGTGCATGACGACGGTATATCCGCCATCGTTTTCGGGGAGCAGATGGACTTTGCCGAAGCGCCGCTCGCCGTTTATGTGGATGATGCGCTTCGAGAAGGTTACGACTTCGCCGGCTAAGACGCGGGTGATAAAGGGCAGCACTTCATTGAAGAGTTTTTCGCCCCAGAGCTCCCTAGTATGTACGCCGACCATGGATTCTGGAGACTTGCCCAAGAGTTCGCCGTATGCCCGATTAGCGTAGCGGCATCGCATTTCGATATCGGTCGATCCAATGCACTGAGGTACTATATCGAAGATCTTTTTCGAGCCCTCGTCCATGAGCCACTCCATCCACACAGATATACTTGCAGTGTAATTCATGGATGATTGGATTGCAAAAAAATAGAAGCCGAGAAACGCTCTTTTCGTGCGCTATGCCTCTCCGAACCGAAGGCCCTATACTATTTCTGATGCGCATATCGACATTTTTGGACGAGTTCTCGTGGATCGAGGCGGCCCTCGGCGAGTTGAGCGCCGCCTCGGAAAAAGCGCGCGCGGAGGGCCGCAGCTCGATCGCCCTCTGCCTCTCGGGCGGCCTAACGCCGGTGAGCGTCTATCGCGCCATGGCCGCCCTGCCCCTCGAGGACTTGGCGGTCGATCTATGGCTAGGAGACGAACGCGTAGTCCCAACAGGCGATCCCGCGCGCAACGGCACCATGGTCGAGCGCGCCTTCGCCGACTGCGTCTGGAAGCCCCTCCCGCGCCTTAGGCTCTGGCCGGATGCGGAGACGGCAGCGGAGGCGGGCTCTGCATCATCCCGCTACGACGCAGCGCTCCTCGCGGCATTGGGCGCCCGGCCTTCCTTCGATCTGGCCATTATGGGCCTGGGCGCGGACGGACACACGGCGAGCATTTTCCCGCATTCGCCCCTTCTCGACGAACCTTCAGATTCGTCGGGGCGGCCGTTCTTGGCCCTGGTCGCGCGCTCGCCCATCGCGCCCTTCGACCGCATGAGCCTGACCTTGGCCGCGTTGAAGGCCGCGCGTCGAAGGATTTTCTTGGTTAAGGGAGCCGATAAGCTCCCCGCCCTCCGCAGGCTCGAGGCGGAGGATCCGAGCATCCCTGCCTCGCGCCTCGCGGGGCCGGGCGCCCTCGTCTTGTACTTTGGCTCATCGGGCTAGTTCGGCTTTCTCCAGATTGTCTACTGTCTGTTTCAGTACCCTCTCGAAAGCCGCGATCTCGCCGGGCTTCATGCCGCCGTAGAAGATGGACCACATTTTTTCTGAGAGGGTCGAATACCTGCCCTCGAGGGCGCGCGCCTCCGAATCGGCCACCGCCCTTCCGCTCAGGCAGATGCCCTTGAATTCCGCGGCTATCCATCGGTAAATGCAAGTCCTGTCAAAACCGAGAGCCTTGATCCGGAAGAGGGATTCATACCCCACAGCTCGCTGCGAAAGACGCTTCCATGTACAGGGGTATGAATCCCTCCTACAATAAATTTCCTTGCCGAGCGAACGATACCCCGGAGCTCCGGGGTCGTTCATTTATTTCCCCGTATATAAGACGAATTTGCCATTCTTGACGGTATTCATCACTATCGAGTCCATCTGCAGGCCGTTGTGGTCCTCGGCCGAGAAGTTGAAGATGCCGGCGGTGCCGGAAAAATTCTTCAGGCCCTCGATAGCCGCGACTATCTTGTCCGCATCGGTGCTCTTTGCGCTCTCGATCGCGGCTTTAAGGATGGTGAGGGCGTCGTAGGCGTGCCCGCCGAAAGTGCTCACGTCTTCCTTGTACATGGCCTTATAGTCGGAGGCGTATTTGACGAGGAGCTTCTTCTGGGGATTCGAGTCGCTTAGCTGGTCGGCGACGATGAGTCTGCCGCAGGGGAAGATGATTCCCTCGGCCGCCTCGCCGGCCGCCTCTACGTACTTTATGTTGCCGAAGCCGTGGCTCTGGAAGAGCTGCTGGCTCATCTTGAGCTGCCTCATGTTCTTCGCGACGATGGCCTGGGCGGGCTCTATGGACCAGTTCACCACGCCCTGCACTCCAGCCGCGTTGACCTTGGTGAGGAGGGCCGAGAGGTCCGTCGCGTTCGCGTCGTAGACCTCGGAGATGGCGATCGCGATGCCGTACTTCGAGGCGTACTTCTCGAGCTGGGCCTTGCCCCCGTTCCCGAAGCCCGTGTTGGCGGCGATGACGCCTATCTTCGAGATGCCCATCTTGTTCATCGTCTGGTACAGCCATTCGACGATGTAGTTGTCCTTCTGCGGAGACTTGAAGACGTACTTCGCGACGGGGTTCACGATGGTCTCCGAGGAGGCGCAGGAGATCAGCGGCATTCCGGCCTTCTGGCAAATGTCCTTGATCGCCATGGACTCGCCGGAGGTGGTCGGGCCGATGATGGCGACGACGTTATCCTCCTCGATGAGCTGCTTGGCGAAGGAGATCGCCTTCTCCGGGCTCGCTCCCGAATCCTTGATTATGATCTGTACCTGCCTCCCGAGGATGCCGCCCGACTTGTTAATGTTATCGACGAGCATCCTGACCGTCTTCTCCTCCGGGGCCCCGAGGTAGGCGGCGGGGCCGGTCACTCCGAAGATAGCGCCGATCTTGATCGGGTAGGCCGTCCCGACCGGGGCGGCAAAGGCCGACAAAATGCAGGGAAGGGCCAGCGCGCAGAAGATGGCAGCCTTGGCGAGAATCCTAATTCGCATAATAATCTCCTTTACTTCGATATCAATATTACGCCGACCGATCAGTCGGTGCCATGCTAAAAAACCTCGGTCTCGGTGCCGAGGCCTAGGCCTAGGCCGAAGCCTAGGCTAAAGCCTGCCTCTCGAATGCACGCCATTGCTCAAGACGGCGAGGATGAAGTCCCATTCGTCGTTGTATCGGGAAACGACGGTCGGAATATCAGCGCCTGAAGCCATTTCCTTGAGGAAGTCGTTACGCGTTTTTACGAGTATCCATTTCATGAGCTCGACTAGGCGGTCCTTCGGAAAGGCCAGCGAGGCGTCCCCTGCCGAGTCGAAGATGCTTGAGAAGTGCTCGTCGAAGATGGCGCGCGCCTTCTCGGCCAGGGCGCTCTCGTCGATATGCGAGGTTCGCGCGATGATCCCTATCATCTCGGGGTGCTCGACGTAGAAATCGATGGCCGCGCGGGAGACGACCGCGAAACGCTCGAGAAGGTCCTCCGGCAGGATCCTCGGCTCAGGCCGACCCTCCCGCTCGAAGCTCGCGTGGAGGTAATTATAGAGGCGCGTGTACGAGAGCTCGACGACGAAAAGATAGAGCTCCTCCTTCGAGGATATGTATTCGTACAGCCCTCCCTTCGAGATTCCCGCGGCCTCGACTATCCTGTCGAGTGCGGCCTTCTCGAAGTCGCGGGCGCCGAATTCGGCAAGACAAGCAACTATGATCTTTTCACGCTTTTCGGCCGGCAATTGAAAAAATTCTTGTTTCATTGTGTTTCCGACTGATCGGTCGGCGAAAAACTACCATGGTTATTTTGTACTGTCAAGAAAGAACATGTCGCTCGGCGCCTACCCATAGGTTGAGTGCGGCAAGGGCGCGGTCGGCGCTCCTAAACGCAGGAATGCCGCGCGATTCGAGGGCTCGAGCGAGAGGGTCATACAGAGGACCCGAGTCCACTACGGCTACCCAGGGCTTGCGCGTCTGGGCCATGAGGCGGCCGTATCGCACGGCGATTCCGTCCTCTCGATTCAAGTCCCCGGAATAATCGGGACCCGAAGCTAGGCTGTGCAGCGCTGCCGTTAGCGGGACGATGCCCGCGATGCCGCAATCGACCCCGGGATCTTCCAATATGGCGCGGAAGCATTCCTCGTAGGCCTCGTCGTCGGCCATAGGCGTGAGGTCGAGGGGATTATGCACGTCTACTATCCCGCCTATGCCCGCCTTCGCGAAGGACTCCCCCAGACGGCGCTTGGTCCCCTCCGAGAAAGAGGCGAGCTCGAGGCCCCCGAGATTATCCGCCACAGCCACGCACTCGAAGCCCGCGTTGGAGAGGGCGCCAAGCCGCCTGCCGCCCCGCTCTTTGTCGCGAAGCAGGGTAATGGTGGACAAGGCGTCGTCGAAATCGCCCAAGCTCTCGGCCACTATCGCCCCAGCCTGGGAAAAGAGAGCCCTGGTAACGGCATAGTCGCCAGCGATGCTCGCGGTATGGCTGGCGCTCGCCATCGCGCCGGCTTCGCTTCGACCGGCCCGGTATACGATTACGGTCCGACCGGAGGACCTAATGCGAACGCAGGCGCGAAGGACCTTCTCTCCGTCGAGAGGCTTGAAGCCTTCTATATATACGGCGAAGACCCGTATCGACTCGTCCTCGGCCAGGCGCTCGAGGAAGTCGCCGACGGTGGCGTCCATCTGGTTGCCGCAGGTGATTACGTACTTAGGCGCGAGCCTCATATGCTTCGACAGCCTCGTGATCGCGAAGGCCCCCGATTGCGAGATGAGCGCCACGGGATCGGGGGCGCCTGCCCGCAGGGGCAGCTTGTGCTCGGGGATGAATAGGGTGTTGTACCTGCCCGGCCCCGAGAGGACGCCGAGGCAATTGCCGCCGACTATGATCGGCCCGCCGCCGGACGTCTCGCTGGCGCGCGATCGCTCGAGAGCCGAGGCCATGCGTTCTGTGATGGCCTCGGTCCCCGCCTTCTCCTCGAAGCCGCCGGGTATGACGATGACCGACTCGGCTTTGTCCGACTCGACGAGTTCGGCGAGCACCACGGGGGCCGCGGCCGCGGGCACGACGAGGATGAAGAGATCCACCTTCTCGGGAAGGGAGGCGACGGTGGGCACACAGCGGCATCCTTCTATCTCGAGGGCATCGTGCTTAAGGACGTAGATGCGCGATGGATCGAATCCGTTCCGAAGCATATTGCGAAGAATGATCCTGCCGTTGTTGATGGCCTTTCCGGACACGCCGACTATGGCCGCGCTCGCGGGCCGCAGGAGGCGGTCTATTTTGGTCAATGGACGAGCCTCTTGCTTCAGGTTCGCGATGCGACGGAGCCCGCCAGCGCGGGCCTCGCCCGCGAAGCTTGCCAACGAGAGGCCGGCGGGCAGGGGGCCGATTTTAGCGAGGGCGTCGAGCGCGACAAAACGCGCGGAATCGCCCGAGCCCGTCAGCGCGAAAGGGTTTACCTCGAACTCGAGTATCCCCGCGCAGGCGAGGATCGGCGCCGCATGGACAAAGGCGAGGGCGAGGTCCGCGAGAGAGCCGATATTCAGCGCCCTCTGCATTCCGCGAAGGCCACCCGCGAGTATCGTCTGTAGAGCGTTATGCGAGAGCTCATGCTCGATGAGCTCTCGCCCCGCCGTGACGGGCGATAGAAAGAGAGCGGAGGCTCCCGGCCGGAACAGATCGGCGAGGAACTCGGCGTAGATGCCGCCGAAGCCGAGGCTGATTACGGGGCCGAAGTCCGGGGCGAGGCGAAAGCCCGCGATGATCTCGCGCCCCAGGCTCGGTTCGAAAGGGACAAACTCGTTGACAGAGTAGCCTTCGACATCTTGTCCCGCGAAGCGCGCCTCCATTTCGGCCACCGCCGCCGCGACCTCGGATGGCGCGTTCTGCGCTATCCTTACGCCGCCGACATCGCTCTTGTGCAAAATGGCGGAGCTTACTACCTTGACGACCACCTTCGCGCCCGGAAAGGCGCCGCCTTGCCCCGGCGCGGGCGCTACGGCATGAGCGGCCTCCGCGGCGCCCCCGACGAGGACGCGGAGCGGAGTCGCGAGGCCCATCGCGTCGAGGATATCCATGCCCTCGAGCTCGGTTAGGGCCGACCGACCCTCCGCGAGGGCCGCGGATACTATCTCACGGATTAGATATTCGTCCATCTGGGATTCCTCGTTGCTTGCGATTAGAAGTAAAGCTCGTATTCCTGCGGCACGGTCGCCGCGCGCACGTAGGCGGCGTCTTTCTCCTTGGCCGCGATCCAGGACTCGACGAGGGGCGAGGGGAAGGCCGGCGCGAGGTAGGCCGCGTCGGCTTTAAGTCCGCCTAACGCGAGAGAAAGCTCGGCGGGGAGGGCTTTTGACTCCGAGGACCCGCTCTCGGCCTCCGCGGCGAAGCCCAATGCGGCGGGATCGAGGCCGCGCCGCGCCCCGTCCAGTCCCGCGAGGAGCATAGCCGCCAGGAAATAGTGCGCATTGCAGGTTGCGTCGCCGGCGCGGAACTCGATGCGTTCCTCGCCGCGCCTGAGATAGCCAGGCACTCGGATAGCGGCGGAGCGGGAGGAGGCCGCGATGATGGCGCCGGTCGGGGCGCCGTTTCCCGCGATGAGGCGGCGGTAAGAGTTAGTGCTCGGGCTGGACCAAGCCAGGAGGGAGCCAGAGAGCGTGTGCTCGAGTATTCCCGCGGAGTAGGACAGGCCGAGAAGCGACAGCCCGCAGAGGCCGTCGCCAGGGAAGAGAGAGGCCCCGGCGGAGCATAGATGCTGGTGGATATGGAGACCAGAGCCGGGAAGGCTCTGGATCGGCTTGGGCATGAAGGTCGCGTAGAGGCCGAGCTCATCTGCGCAGCCCTTGACGATCCACTTCGCGAGGACGATCGAGTCCGCCGCGACGACTAGGGAGGCGAAGTCGAGCTCGATCTCCAGCTGGGCCGCCGCGCTCTCGTGGTGGTGGTATTTGACCGGTATGCCCGCGGCCTCGAGGGCCAGCACGGCCTTGGACCGGAGCAGGCCGAGGCGATCCTCGGGTCCGGATTTGAGGCTGCCCTTGGAGAGGCCGAATCGAGGCAGATCGTCGCGGCCCTCGCCGATGCCCTCGGAGCTCTCGACGAAATAATAGGAACTGCCTATCCCTGTCGCATAACGCGCCTCATCGAAGGCGAAGAACTCGAGCTCGCTTAGCATCATCGCGTCGTCGGCCAGGCCGGAGGCGCGGAGCTCAGCCAAGGCGGCGCGGGCCACCGACCTCGGGTACTGAGAGAATTCCCGGCCGTCCTCGCCGCGGATGTCGCAAAGGACATGGAGTATTCTGATTCCCGCCTTTTCCTCGACGAAGGCGGCGGAGAGGTCCGGTACGGCGGCCAAGCGCGCCCCTGAGTGATTGGAGAATCCGAAAGTGCTCGCATCGACGCCGACACCCTCTTTCATGCGCTCCTCGGACATGTAAGCCCGTGGCAGGGAAAGCGACCGCGGCGACCCGATGAGGTCTAGGATGAGAAGATCGACGAAATCGACCGCCAGGAGGTCGCCCGAGAAACGGGTCAGCTGCATGAGTTCTCCTTGCGGCCGCTTTTGGATAACTGTCGAGCTTCAATATATACTAATCCGGCTATACCTAGTACGCAAGGAGGCCTAATGGCGTGAGAGAGTTAAAGCCTGTCGATGACCGTGACACCTGTTCCCTTGAAGCTATCCATTTCCGTGAGGGCGGTCAGCGACTCCTCGAGCGTGATGGTCCTTCCGACGAGGAGTCGAGGTCGCAGTTTCTCGGTCCGGATCATCTCGAAAAGGCGCGGGTATTGATAAGCTTGCATGCCGTGACTGCCGAGTATTTCGAGCTCGCGCGCGACGATCTTGTCCATCGGCACGGATGGGCGGCTATGGTCCCCGAGCATGAGTCCGACCTGGACATGCTTTCCTCGCTTGCGCAGGCAGGAGATCGAATTGAAGCAGGTTTCGGGGCTGCCTAGGGCGTCGATCGACAGGTGGGCGCCGCCTCCCGTCAGCTCGACGACGGCCGCGACGATGTCCGCGGACTCGCGGGCGTTCACGGCCGCTATCGCCCCGACGGAATGCGCGAAGGCAAGCTTGTCCTCCGCGATGTCCACTGCCACGACATTGGCTCCGGCCGCGCTCGCTATCATGATGGCCGAGAGGCCGACGCCGCCGCAGCCATGCACGGCCACCCATTGTCCCGCGGCGACTTTCCCCTGATCGACGATGGCTCTGAAGGAAGTCACGAAGCGGCAGCCGAGGCTGGCCGCGGCAACGTAATCGATCTCTTCGGGGAGGCGCACGACATTGATGTCCGCGTAATCCACCGCGACGTACTCGGCGAAGGATCCCCAATGGGTGAAACCGGGCTGGAACTGATGATCGCAGACCTGATGGTTGCCCGAGACGCACTGCGGGCATACGCCGCAGCCGCAGACGAAGGGAAGGGTCACCCTGTCGCCCGGCCTCCAGCGACGCACTCCGCCGCCCACGGCCTCCACGACGCCGGCGAGCTCGTGGCCGGGCACATGCGGCAGCTTGATGTCCGAGTCATGGCCCATCCAGCCGTGCCAGTCGCTCCGGCATAGCCCCGTAGCCATGACCCTGATGACGAGCCCGTTCTGTGCCGGACTGGGATCGGGAACGCTCTTAATAGCAAGGGGCTTTCTGAATTCCTCGAAGACGGCGGCTTTCATGATGCGCTCCCGGGGATCGAAGTAAGGCTGAGAATTCACCGCCATTGTATCCTGAGACGAGCGCGAGTCAAGCTCGGCCCGTGTCCGTGTCCTTGACCATCCGCGCCGCCACGGGCTAGGATACGCTTCTCGATGCCCGGATGGTGGAATTGGCAGACACGCTAGATTCAGGTTCTAGTGC
>Ga0182027_10000125_pt1 | contig 120464 bp, 101 predicted proteins | sample 712E1DmetaG_FD_121300 | JGI IMG/M metagenome (GOLD analysis project Ga0182027, IMG submission 121300) | Permafrost microbial communities from Stordalen Mire, Sweden - 712E1D metaG (Illumina Assembly) | ecosystem: Environmental > Terrestrial > Soil > Wetlands > Permafrost | place: Sweden...
ACTTGGCAAAAGCGCCGCTCTGATTTTTGCTTTGGCATTGCTGTTTTCAGGAATTTCGTCGAGCATAACTTCGGGTATGGCAGGCGGAAGTATATTCGCCGGTATTTTCAGTGAGCCTTATGATACAAAAGATAAACACACTAAAACCGGAATCAGTATTTCTCTTATAATAGCAGTATTAATAATTTTTCTGTTGACAGACCTTTTCAAGGGTTTAATAATTTCTCAAATGATTTTAAGCATACAATTACCATTTACAATTTTCCTGCAGATTTACCTGACATCATCAAAAAAAGTAATGGGTGCGTATTCGAATAAGCTTTATACAAAAATAATACTTCTCATAATAGGCGCTATAGTAACATATCTCAACATCAGGCTTTTCTATAATTTGCTGTCGTAATGAATTAAATCAAAATTTTCTACTTGTTCCCAAACTCCTACTGAACCTTGACCTGATGAATATCGGGGTTGTTTCAGGATTAGGAACAAAATGTTTTTCTTTTCATTCCTGAGTTCATTATCTGGAACGTTTAATTCGGATTCAACAAAACATTCTCCCCATATAATTGGAGAAATAGCTAAGAGTAACTTTTAATGGGGGAATAAATGTCTTTCCCTCATTTTAAGAGGTGAAATAAATGTCTACTCCCCCATTGGAGGGGGCAAGGGGAGATGACGGTTCTTAAAGTCTATGACATACTCGGAAAAGAAATATCAACATTGGTCAATGAAAAATTACAACCCGGAACGTATGAAGTAACATTCAACGCATCGCAATACCCCAGCGGAGTTTATTTTTATAGATTAATAACGGACGGATATAATGAGACGAAGCGAATGATTCTACTGAAATAACAGAAAACGGATTCAGTAAACAAACCAGATGGGGATCCCCGATAAGAGCATTCGGGGATGACAGAACCAGCAGGGGATCCCCGATAAGAGCATTCGGGGATGACAATGATGGTGTGGTCGGGAATGACAGAGTGTGTTGAGAGTCTATGACATCCTCGGAAAAGAAATTGAAACACTTGTGAATGAAAAACTAAACCCGGGAACGTATGAAGTAACATTCAACGCATCACAATACCCCAGCGGAGTATATTTTTATAGATTGCAAGTTGGGGAGTACAATGAAACGAAAAAAATGATAATAATAAAATGAATAAAATATTATTAACACCGAAGGTGTGGTATTATTGTAGATAATAATTTTTAATAATTGTTAGAACGCCGAAGGCGTGGCATTGTTTTAATGAGGTCATTTAATTGCAGATCATTTCAGTAAAATATTAAATAATATCACCCCTTCGGGGTTTGAATTTAATTCACAATTCATTTTCTACAATAATATCACCCCTTCGGGATTTACAAAACTGAATTATTAGACAAGCGAACGAATTAGCAAGAACCTTATGTTTCGTCTGGATTAGCTTCGCTGAACACAGAACGTTTCCCGCTTTCGCGGGAGTGACAATGCTCAGAGAAAAAACTACAAATTAAAATCATACCCTATCTTAAAATACCAGACGGTGTTCTGGAGTTTTTCGCCAACGAGGTTCATTACGAGATAAATATTGCTACCGGCGAAGAATTCATATTGAAGTAGTGTATTCCAGAGTGCAAGCTGATTGTAAGTATCTTCCTGATAAAATGAACGCAGGAAAAGTCTTGGCATAACTCTCCAGTTGAGTTTCGCACTGAAAATGCTTTGCCTGATATCCTGCACGGCACGATAGTCATAAGCAAATTGCAAATTAATTCTGTCGAAAAATACAAAATCGAGATTCGTATACGGATGACGTATATAACTTCCGAAATACGGACCCCATTCATAACCTATGTTTAAAGCACTTCTGCCAATCAGTATTTTTAAATTATTACTGAAATCAACATTGTTTCTTTTAAATGTATTTCCGTTCGCATCGAAATCGTCAGGGCGATTGTATTCCAGATAATGGTCGAGATTTATTATATCGGATAGCCTGTAAAACAATTCCGTGTAACCCTTTTCCTGATACCAGAAATCCGTGGAAAGCTGACGCAGCCTGTAATATCCCCCGCTCCAGTTAACCTCGGAAATATATTTACGGTTATATTTCCAGAGATACCCCCCGCTTAAAGAAACTTCATCAAAATCATTCGGCGCTCCGATTTGCGAATTAAAAGAAGTAGAAGTCTGGAAATCTTTATTGATACGGTTGTAACTTAAATCATAAAAAGGTCCGCCGCCGGGATTGTAATCATAATAATTATAAATCTGAAATGCCTGCCCGTTTATTTTATCACCAACATTGGTTGCGAACTGTCCGAAAAATCTGAGTCGGCTGTTCGGAACGCGGTAAAATCCATCTATACTCGCAATGTGTTCCTGCACATTTGTTCTGCCGTCATTTGTGAAAATAAAAAGTCCGCCGAGATTAAAATCTTTCATTGTTAAGTTCGGTCTTGCAACAAAATAATCTTTGAATGTCGTATCTTTTGGCTCACGGACAAACATCATTCCGGCTTTCAGCTTATCGCTCCTGTAAGTATAGTTTGCTCCGTATTTAATGCTGTCTATCGAGCGCGTATAAAAAAGTGAAATCGGTGTTCTGTAAATATCGAGGTCTTTGCTGAAGAATGGTCTCTTCTCCGAAAGAAAAACAGGACGATTATAAAATGTAAATCTGTACGGGTCTGCCTCGAGCGTTGACTGGTCTGTGTTTATGGTTGCCTTCAGCCTGTGGTTATCGAGACTTGCGTTGAGGTCGCCGCCTACAATTGCCTGAACATTTGAGCCGTTCGTTTTATTTGAAACTACAAAAGGAGATACATCAAAGTTTAAATTTACTTTTTCATCAAACGGAAATATATCGAGCTGATACGTGCTCCTTAAAGATAAAAGCTGGCTCTCGGGAATTATGGAATAAAAATAAGATGTCCCGTCCGGTTTATAAGCGAACATCTGTATATCGATACCGATTGTTTTTTTATTTTTATTTTGAAGTTTATCAACCGGAATTTTTATTTCACTTTCGATATATCCGGGCTTGCCGTCTTTGGCTTCGCGGTAAATGGTTGATTTGCATTGCCAGACCCAATCCCATTCGGATGACATACTCTTCTGATTGAATATAATTGCGTCGCGCTGGTTATTTAAAAAGCTGAAAGAAAAAAAGTACCCGTTGTCGTGTTTATTTTCGAGGTCAAGTAAGATGAAGAATTCATTTTCTTCATCTGTACTCTGGTCGCGTGTAAATGATTTTGAAATTACTTTTCCTTTTGGCCAAAATTTAAATGCGAAATACAAAGCATCTTTGGATTGTTTGATGTATACTATTGCGCTGTCGTAATATTTATCGTTTGATTTTGGAACGGTAATATAAAAATTTGTGAATACACGTGCGTCCTTCCATTCATCGTCATCAATTTTTCCATCTATATCGGGCATTTTAGATAATTCAGATGCGGTCTGTGCGGAGATTTTTAAAGCAAGTATACTTGCCAAAATGAAGACAAAAATTCTTAAAAATTTTATCATAACAGACGCCCCGGTTTTATAAAATTTATTAATGAATTAATCCCGGAAAATATTCCTCAATACATCCGTAATATGCAATTCTTGATTAACTGTATATATTTTGATTAGATTTACGAAGAATGCGGAAATTTGTTGCGGGGGTTATATTAAATTTGAAAGAAGAAATTTAAACGCGAAGGGTGCAAAGGAGTAATAGCTAAAATTCGCAATAGAAATTAATATTAACGATAAAATTGATAAGATTAAAAATATTTATCACCTCTCCCTTGCCCCTCTCCTCAAGGAGAGGGGTCAATTGACTTTTTACTTCACGTACTCTACATCCAGAATCACAAACGTTCCTGGTTTTATTTTCGGTCTCGGACGTGGATTTTCTGCTGTCGGTTCAGGAGCCGCATCAAATTCTGCTGAGGGTAAATAAAGATGATGAGTTTTGCTGTTTACCGTAATTGTTCTTGCACCTGTTTGCGTAGAAACATTTTCCAATACGGAAAAATTATCTTTTGCACCTTCGGTAACAACTGTTATTGTCCCGTCTCCGTTTGAACTATAAGCTCTTTTAAGTACATTATCAAATGCAACTCCATCGCATCTGTCACCAATCGGAAGAGTTGTGATTACTTTTCCTGCTATTGCATCCGAGATTACCATCAGTTTATTTCCGCAAACGCTGAACAGATAGTGATTTTCATTATCAATCGCGAGTCCGCTCGGTTCTTCACCCGGAGAAACTGACCAGGTTTTTTCTACTTTCAGGGTTTTGGCATTTATCTGACACAACATACTTTTATCTTCGATATTCACATATATATACCCTTTTCCATCAGTCACGGAAAATTCAGGTTTCCCATCGAGTGGAATGGTTTCAATAACTTTATCTGTTTTCGCATCGATTACAGTTGAATTGGAACCTCTTCCGTTAAATGTAAAAACTCTGTCAGTAAACGGGTCATATAAAATCGCATCGGGATTTGCACCGGTCACAGTTATAATATCCATAGCTTTAAATGTCTGAAGGTCAAACACTGTTATGGTTGTATCCCTTCCGCAGCTAATGAAGCCTTTGTTTAAACTCGTTGCAATTGCTATTCCGTGAACTCCTTTTGTATCAGGAATTGTGCCAAGCACCTGTCCGTTAGATACGTCGACTACCTGCACCATCATGCCATGAGAGACATACAATCTGCCTGTGGCATCATCTACATTGAGATAATCCCAGCCGTTATCCCCTTCGATGTGAAATTTATTTGCAATACGATATTCAGAATTCTGGGCTTTTGTCAGATTACAATTGAAGAAAATAAATGTGATACTGATTAAAATAATTAATTTTTTCATTTTTGTATTTATATAAAATTAAGTGAATTTATGTAAACAGAATCTTAAAATCAATTGTTAATAAAATTTCAATATTATTGAGCTATTATACTAATGCTTTTTGTTTAAAATTATTAGCGGGGAGCAAACATTGAGCCCCTGATGATGTGGATTTTTTCAGAAGAAAATTTTTCAGTTTTCAAAAGAATCTTGAAATTTCCGAATTGTTACATTAATTTAAGCTATTGTTATTTTAAGGAATTCTATTATAAATTAGTTTGTATAAAACATTGAAGTCTCAATTGTAATTTTATATGATTAAACGAAACGAAAATCCTGATAAGTACATATTTGATTTTTTCCGTCCTGCTTCATTATATTTATTTATAATTATTCTTTCATTATTTTCAAATATACCCGTCATTTCCCAGACTACAAATTTAAATTATTATATAGAGCGTGCCACAAAAATCAATCAGACTATCAGTGAGAATCAAAAATTATTAACGACATACAATACGAGAAAAGAGTTGATTAATTCAAGTCTTGGTAAACCAAAAATTTTCAGCACAGTTAATTATCTGTTCGCTCCGACTTTCGGAGAGTATGGATACGACAGCTCAATTACAAATGGTGGTTTATATTCCGCACTTGTAAACCTTGAATTACCATTATTCACAGGCGCTACATCCAGAGCAAAGATGGAAGAAATTATCAATGACCGGAATTCATATAAAAATAACATTATTGTTGCGCAACACGAAATCAATAAAGATGTAACTGAACAATACATCAAAGCTTACCAGGATTATGAGCAAATATCAACTGCGGACGAAACACTCAGGATACTTGACCTTCAGCGTGAAGTGATAAATGCAATGATTAACCGGGGAATCGGGAGATTATCCGATTTGAAATTACTTGACGTAGAGTATCAAACGCAAATTATAAATAAAAGCCAGTTGGAAAATACATTTGAAAAGGATTTGATGGATTTAAATCTGATGTCGGGAATACCCGATACTTCAATCGTGATGCTTGAAAAGCCGGATATAAAACTTTCTGTTGATAAAAATTACAAATCTTATTTTTTACAGTCATATCTACTGGACAGCCTGAGATTGGTTACCGAAAAAAATATAAATGAATCGAACTACAATCCGCAAATAAGTTTTTTTGTTAACGGCGGGTTGAATGCAGTAAGCTATTCGGAGATTTGGAAAAAGGTAGGACTTAGCACGGGAATAAATATGACATTCAGCATTTACGACGGCAACCAAAAGGATATGAATAATTATTTAATAGATATAAGGGGACAAAATATTTTTAGCCAGAAAAAATACTTCTTAAATCAGAATGAAATACGAAAGAAAAATATTCTTAAGGAATTGAGCAAACTTCAGGAATTACTGACCCAGCAGGAAAAGCAGCTTGATAATTATCAGTCATTGCTTGGCATTTACAGGGAGCAGTTTTTATCGGGTGAGGTTTCTTTGATGGATTATATTAACGTATTAAAAAATTATGTTACCTTTAAAAACGATTTAATCGTTAACAGGAATCAACAGTTATCTATTATAAATGAATATAATTACTGGAATTGGTAAGACAATTTTAAATTATAAATTTTAAATTTTAAATTAAGCATTTTGTGTAATCATAAAAATAATTTTTATATAACGATTATAATTTTTCTTTTAACATTTATAATCGGGTGTAGTAAAAAAAATGTTACTGAAGAAGTTAATGTTATTCCGAAAGCGAATGTGGAAGTAACTTCAATCGATAAAGAAAATCTGAACGATACGATTTTCTTTACTGCAAGTTCATTTTATAATAATAAAACAACTGTGATTGCACCGATTTCGGGTTATTTATCCGAAGTGAATATTACAAACGGTTTGAACATTTCACGCGATAAAAAGATATTTGAAATTTTGACGAAAGAATATAATGCTCTGAAATCTTCAAAAGATATTCTTGATTCTCTGAACCTTGGGAAAAAAGCGGGTAGAATAGAAATCTTTGCTCCTTCATCCGGTCAGGTTTCGGATTTGAATACTTTGCAGGGACAATACGTTCAGGAAGGCTCGGCACTTTGCAATATAATAGATATGGGAAGTTTACTTTTTAAACTTTATGTTCCTCTGCAATATCATGCAGATATTAGTCCGGGAGTATCGTGCACATTGCTTCTTCCTGACGGACAGAAATTTACAGGTTCTGTAAAAAGTTTGTTTGCAAAAACGGAATTGAACAGCCAGACGGAAGTTTATTTCATGAAGCCTTCAACATTATTGAAAATTCCTGAAGGCGTGAACATAAAAGCATATTTTGTCAGGCAAAAAAAATATGATTCGCAGGTTCTTCCGAGAGAAGCAGTGCTATCGAATGAAACATTGGAAGAATACTGGGTGATGAAATTAATAAATGATACAACTGCAATAAAAGTACCCGTTAAAATCGGAACAGCGAACAAAGAAATTATAGAAATCATTTCGCCTAAATTCTCAACCGATGATAAAATTGTGACATCGGGAAATTACGGTTTGCCTGATACGGCTTTTGTAAACATTACGATAGAGCCCGATGAAAAATAGTCAATTCACAGAATCATTTTTTTTAAAATTTAAAACTCCGATAATTTACCTGATAATATTAATTATCGGGATGGGCTTCTATTTTTATTCAAAACTTAATATTTCTCTTTTCCCCGAAATTACTTTTCCGAAAATAAAAATCATAGCCGATAACGGTGAACAACCTGTTGATAAGATGATGATAACCGTTACGAAGCCGCTCGAAGAAGCAATAAAACAAATTCCGAATTTAAAAATCGTTAAAAGTACTACAAGCAGAGGCTCCTGCGAGATATCCGCATTCCTCGACTGGAAAGCAGATATTAATATTGCTCAGCAGCAGCTTGAATCCAGAATAAATCAAATTAAAAATGACCTTCCTTCAACTGTTCAAATCACAATAGAGCAGATGAATCCATCCGTACTTCCTGTTATGGGATTCATACTCGAGAGTAAAGACATGAATCTGATTGAGCTGAAGATGCTTGCTAAGTACACGGTGAAACCGTTTTTATCCCAAATCGAAGGAGTTTCAAAAATCCAGATTCAGGGAGGTAAGGATAAAGAATTTTGGGTTGAACTAAACCCTGATAAAATGCTTGCACTTAGGATAACACCTGCGATGGTAAGAGACGCATTTTCAAAAACAAATTTTATAAATTCAAACGGATTTATTTCAGATTACAGAAGGCTGTACCTGTCTTTAACTGATGCTCAGGTATATGATAAGAGCGATATAGAAAAAATTGTTGTACAGAATGACGGGAAAAGAGTTGTCATCCTGAATGATATTGCAGAAGTGAATGTGAATGAAAAAGTTGAGTTTGTAAATATTAATGTGGATGGACACGAAGGCGTGCTCGTAAACGTTATTAAGCAGCCTAATACAAATTTAATTTTGGTTTCGCAGCAAATAAAAGATAAGTCCAAAGAACTCGAAAAGATTTTGCCAAAAGGAGTATCTTTTAAATTATATTATGACCAGGCGGATTTCGTTAACGACAGTATTAAGAGTGTGAGTGACGCATTGTGGATTGGATTACTGTTTGCCATAATTGTTACGTTTGTTTTTCTGAGGTCTTTCAAAGCAAGCATTACAGTTCTCTTCACTATTCCCGCTACAATAGGTTTGACGATGATTATGCTTTATATATTTGATTATACTTTTAATCTAATGACATTGGGCGCTATCGCTGCTGCGGTGGCATTGATAATAGATGATGCTATTGTTGTTGTCGAACAAATTCATCGTGTCAAACAGGAAATTCCTGACGAAAGAACATCGGAAATAGTAAAGAAATCGGTTCAATATTTATTGCCCGCAATGGTTGGTTCTTCTATGAGTACGATTGTAATTTTTTTACCTTTTTCTTTTATGAGCGGAGTTGCAGGTGCTTATTTCAAAGTGCTTGCGTATACAATGATAATAACGCTTATATGTTCTTATTTTATTACGTGGGTTGGTTTACCTGTAATATACCTTCTTTTTCACAAAAGTGAAGAAATTGAAAATAAAAAAATTCATTTAATAAAAGATAATAAATTTTTAAAATATTTTTTATTACATCCGGTTTTTTCTTTTATATTTGTTTTAGTATTAATTTTAAGCTCTATCATTATTATACCCCGCTTAACTTCGGGTTTTTTACCGCAAATGGATGAAGGAACAATTGTTCTTGATTTTTCAAGTCCGCCCGGAACATCGCTCGATGAAACGAATGAAATATTAAAAAAAGTTGATAAGATAGTTACATCTACTTCTGAAGTTACTCATTATTCAAGACGTATAGGAACACAGCTTGGATTTTTTATAACAGAACCAAACCGCGGAGATTATTTAATTCAACTGAAAAAGGACAGAACTAAAACTACTGAAGAAGTAATCGATGATATACGACAAAATATTGAAAGTGTCCAACTGCCTTTGATTGTTGACTTCGGGCAGGTTATAAACGATATGCTCGGAGATTTAATGAGCTCTGTTCAACCAATTGAAATAAAAATCTTCGGAGATAAACCCGATTTATTAAAAAAATATTCCGAACAGGTTGCGGGTATCATTGAGAAAGTCGACGGGACTGCTGATGTATTCAACGGAATTACAATTGCGGGTCCGACAATTGAATACAAGCCTGTAGAAGAAATGATTTCAAGATTCAACCTGAACCCTGATGATATTCATTTCCAGATTCGAAATTTATTGGAAGGAAATGTAATCGGGAATATTTTAGAAAAGGAAAAATTAACCGATATAAGATTATTTTCAACTAACCAACAAAATAAAAGTATAAATGAAATATTAAATTCTTTTATTTATTTACCAGACGGGACAACTATGCAATTAAGGGATTTGGTTAAAGTGAACATCAAAACAGGAGTCGCTGAAATAGACAGGGAAAATTTGAAGGCATTGGTAATGGTAACAGGAAGATTAAACAAAAGGGATTTAGGAAGTATAATGCGTGATGTAAAATCACAAATTGATACAAAGGTTTCTCTTCCGCAAGGTTTTACAATTATGTATGGCGGTGAATACGCAGAGCAGCAGCAATCTTTCAATGAATTACTAACAATATTAATTACCGCTTGTCTACTCGTATTATCGGTATTACTTATTTTATTCAGAGACGTAAAAGGAAGCGTAATTATTTTATTAATTTCACTCTGCGGATTATCCGGAAGTTTTATCGCTTTATATATTACCGACATTCCTTTAAATGTAGGAAGTTACACAGGAGTTATAATGATAGTCGGAATAATCGCCGAGAATGCAGCGTTTACGTTCCATCAGTTTAAAATATTCCTGAATGATTATCCCGCCGGCGATGCGATATTAAAAGCTATTTCCATAAGATTACGACCGAATCTTATGACAGCATTAGGTGCAATCATAGCTCTTATGCCCCTTTCGCTTGCTTTAGGAACGGGTGCTCAGCTGCATCAGCCTTTAGCAATAGCTGTTTCAGGAGGATTTATTGTAGGCTTACCAATATTAATTTTCGTCTTCCCGGCTATTTTAAATATAGCATATCGGAATTACAAATAATTTTCTCTTGATATTTAAAACCATTCTTTTTATATTTCGTTATATATCGAAATGAATAATCTAATAAATCAGGAAAAAATATTCAAAGCCGTATCGGATAAAAACCGCATACGCATTATAAAAATGCTTCAGAACAAACCTCTGTGCGTTTGTGAAATTACAGAAATATTAAAATTAGCTGCTTCCACAGTATCAAAACATCTGAGTATATTATGCGACGCAGGGCTTGTAATTGGCGAAAAAGACGGGAAATGGATAAATTATAAATTGAGCCTGAACGCAAATGACAATAATAATTCTGCCTTCTCCATGTACCTTCAATTTATTTTACAGGACGATGATACAATATTAAAAGACAGGCAAAAAATTGCAAAGGTGGACAGGAATATTATTTGCTGCAAGTAATGTTACTTCGATAAAAAGGAATTTGTTTTAAATTTTTTAAATTTACAATTTTAAATTATGTTAACCATCAAAGTTTTAGGTCCGGGATGCTGCAGATGCAACGACCTTGAAATGTTGTGTATGAACGTGCTTGCAGAAAACGACATCGATGCAGATTTGCAGAAAATTACCGATATGAAAGAAATCGCAGCGCACGGAATTATGAGCACACCTGCATTAATTATTAATGATAAAGTAATGGTAAGCGGGAAACTTCCGACGAAAGCTACACTACTGCACTGGATTAATGAAAACAATAAATGAATAAATCAAAACTAAAACCGTTTATACCGGTTTTCTTAATACCTGTTTGGATATTAATTTATCTATATCTTGAAAATATTACAAACTTTTTAGTATTTGATTTATTCAGACTGAACAAAGATTCTCAGTTGACAGAATCATTCAGATTTTTTATTTATGAAGTTCCGAAAGTGCTTTTATTATTAACGCTTATTGTTTTTGTAGTCGGAATTATACGTTCATTTTTTTCTGCAGAGAAAACAAGAAATGCACTCGAAGGGAAACCATTATTTGCGGGTAATATACTTGCAAGTATGCTCGGAATAGTTACTCCTTTTTGTTCGTGTTCTGCTGTCCCGTTGTTTATAGGTTTCGTCGAAGCAGGCATTCCGCTTGGAGTAACATTTTCATTTCTAATTGCTGCACCAATGATAAACGAAATTGCCGTAATATTGCTTTTGGGATTGTTCGGCTGGCAAACTGCACTTATTTATATTTCAACAGGTTTGATAATCGCAATTACTGTCGGTTATGTAATCGGTAAACTAAAACTCGAAAGATATGTTGAGAACTGGGTTTATGAAATTAAATCAGCTGAAAGAAATGAGGCAGAAGGAAAAATTAAATTTTCCGAAAGAATTGAATTCGGAATGACTTCAGTAAAAGATATTGTTTCAAAAGTCTGGATATATATATTAATTGGAATTGCAGTTGGTGCGGGTGTTCACGTATATGTCCCTGAAAATTTCATGGCAAGTATAATGGGTAAAGGAGCCTGGTGGTCAGTTCCTGTTTCTGTTTTAATTGGCATCCCTTTATATTCAAATGCAGCAGGAATTATTCCCGTCGTTCAGGCATTGCTGGAAAAAGGTGCGTCACTTGGAACTTCGCTTGCTTTTATGATGTCTGTTATCGGTCTCTCTTTACCTGAGGCGATAATTTTGAAAAAAGTTCTTAAGTTACCTTTGATATTTATTTTCTTTGGTGTCGTTGGCTTTGGTATAATAATGGTAGGTTATATTTTTAATATTATTTATTAAATCAATTTTTTCATGAAACAAATATACTTTTTATTATTATTTTTACTATTATCTGTTTTAATTTCCTGCAATAAAAACAAAGATGAAATTAAAAATGATAATACAAAATACATCGCATATTATTTTCATCCTACCGCAAGATGCGAAGGATGTATGAATATGGAAGCATACCTGAAAGAAATAATAGACAAAAAATATGCTAAAGAAGGAATTACTTTTATTGGTTTAAATATCGAAGATACAGAGAACGAGCATTTCAGAAAAGATTTTGACTTAAAATACAGTTCCGTGATATTAGTAAAAGTAGAAGGTGACAAGAATACAAAATGGAAAAATCTCGATTCTGTCTGGTCTTATACAGAAAACAAACAAAAATTTTTCGAATATTCCGAAAAGGAAATTAATAATTTTATTAAACAATAAAAATTAATGAATATAAAAATTTTAGGTGTAGGTTGTTCAAGATGCAGAAATCTTGAAAGCACGGTAAAAGAAATTATAGCAAAGAACGATATTCCGGCAGAAGTGGAAAAAGTGACAGATATTCAGGAAATGATAAAATATGGGATACTTTCCACTCCGGGTCTTGTAATCAACGAGAAATTAAAATCTAGCGGAATAATTCCTAAGAACGAACAAATATTAAACTGGATTAAAGAGGAAATAAATCAATGAAAAATTTAATTATAATTTTTATTTTACTTTTAACTTCATTTTCCTGTAAAAAAAGCGGAACACAAAATACAGCACAATCAAACACAGGAAGTGATTCTTTAAAATTCACAAAACATAAAATCGAATTTGTTGAACTTGGTTCGGTTAATTGTATTCCTTGCAAAAAGATGCAGCCTGTTATGGCTTCTATCGAAAAAAAATACAGCGGACAAGTAAAAGTCACATTTCACGATGTCTGGAAAGATGATGCGCCTGCAAAAAAATATGGAATTGATTTAATACCAACTCAGGTATTTCTTGATGCAAGCGGCAAAGAATTAATGAGACACGAGGGATTTTTCCCGGAAGAGGAAATAGATAAATTTCTGCAAACACAGGGTGTGAACATATCACAATAAAATGATTGATTCTATATTCAATTTTCTGAGTTCGATGTTAACGGGCAACCCATATACTGCCGTCTTAGCATCTTTTGGATGGGGCATCGTCAGTGTACTGCTCAGCCCGTGTCACCTTTCGAGCATTCCGTTAGTAATCGGATTCATAAGCACTCAGGGAGAGATTTCTTTAAAAAGAACATTTATAATTTCGCTCACATTCGGAACCGGTATATTAATCACAATTGCTTTAATCGGTTTAATCACTGCAATTGCCGGAAGATTAATGGGAGATGTAGGTGCAGTCGGGAATTATATTGTAGCTACTGTTTTTTTTGTTGTTGGTCTTTACCTGCTGGATATTATAAAACTTCCCTGGGATGGTGCAAATGTTAAAACAACTAAACACAAAGGAATTCCCGCAGCATTAATACTCGGTTTATTGTTCGGCATTGGGCTTGGTCCTTGCACTTTTGCATACATGGCACCTGTACTCGGAATTGTTTTTCAGGTTGCAAAAACAAACATTGTGTACTCAGTTATATTACTTCTTGCATTTGGAATCGGACATATTTTGGTAATAGTAGCTGCAGGAACGCTCACCAAGAAAGTACAGCAGTATCTTAACTGGACTGAGAAATCAAAATCTGCATTGTACATCAAACGAATCTGCGGCGTTCTGGTAATTCTCAGCGGAGTGTATATGATTTATAATATATATTAATTTCTATCGAATATATTTATCTTTCCTTATAATATTAAATTTTATTTTTAAATAAATTTCGGAGAATTGTTATGACAGAAATCACAAATGAAATGATGCTCGAAAGGATTTCTAAAACAAAGAATTACACACTTGTCATTTTAAGAGCAGGAAAAAATAAATCTATGGAAGGTGCAGATAAAATAATATGGGAACACGGCAGAAGGAATTTCGTTTTGCGGGAAGAAGGTAAATTGTCTATAGTCTGTCCCATTAATGATGGTTCAGACTGTTCAGGTATTGGGATTTTCAGTACTGACATTGAAGAAACAAAAAAAATTATGGATGAAGACGAGGGCGTTAAACAAGGAATTTTTACTTATGAAATTCACACTTGCAGAAGTTTTCCTGGTGATAAATTACCGTAATTTTAAAGCAGATTATGAATATTTATAAGCAAAGAATATTTAACCAGCGAATATCTAAAACTGATTTTAAAACACCGGCTGAGGTTTTGTCGTGGCTTGGAGCAATACAGGGACAGGATTTCGCAGGTGCAAAATGGTCCATTGGTTTACGTTTGCCCGGAACAACCGAATCAGAAATAGAAAATGCGATGAATAATATGAACATCGTTCGCACCTGGCTGATGAGAGGGACATTACATATTGCATCTGCAAATGATATTCGATGGATATTAGAATTACTAGCACCCAAAATTATCAAAGGAGGCGCCGGACGCTTTCGACAACTTGAACTCGACGAAGCTACATTTAAAAAAAGCAGAAAAATCATTATAAAGATTTTACAAAACAAAAATCACTTAACCCGTAACGAAATCTTTAGCGTCTTAAATAAATCCGGAATATATACAACAGGTCAGCGTGGAATACATATTATATGGAAATTTGCATTGGACGGTCTTATTTGCTTCGGTCCCCTGAAAGGCAGACAACAGACTTTTGTTTTACTCGATGAGTTTTTGCCGGAAACAAAAAAAATAAATCGTGATGATGCATTGGCGGAATTATCAAAAAGATATTTTTTCAGCCGCGGCCCAGCAACAATTCAGGATTTTGTTTGGTGGTCGGGCTTGAAATTGTCTGATGCAAAAATTGGTTTCGATTCGGTTTCATCGAAACTAAATAAAGAGACTATCCATGGTCAAACATATTGGTTCAAAACACTTGATTCAAAATTTATTAATAAAAAATCCGGAATATTTCTTTTACCCGGTTTTGATGAATACCTGCTTGGTTATAAAGATAGGTACGGAACTCTCGAAGAAATGCACGCACAAAAAATATGTCCGGGGAAAAATGGAATTTTTAATCCGACTATTGTTAAAAATGGTCAAATAGTCGGAATATGGAAGCGAACATTTAAGAAAAAAGAAGTGGTCATAACACCCGAACCTTTTCTTCCATTTTCCGAAAAAGAAAATCGATTATTTGGAAAAGCAGCGATTTTTTATGGAAGATATCTTGAAATATCAATGAAAATGAATTGGTAAAAATTATTATTTATTATTTGGTAGTTCCTTTTAAAAATAAAATTTAATATTATTAAGTGTGATCTTTAAAAGTAAAACCTCACCCCTGCCCCTCTCCTGGAAGGAGAGGGGGAACTTAATTTTTAATTTAGTTATATAATATTTAATTAATTATGTACAGAACAAGATTTAAAAAAGATATTGTCGCGGAATTTTTACCTCCGTCGCGTAAACTTAAAAAACAAAAAGTAATTATTATTTGTGACGGAATGCCTTCGATTCCTTCAAAACAATTGTTAATGAAATTTTTATCCAAAAAAGGTTATTGGGTTATTTTTCCCAGATACAGAGGTGCATGGGAAAGTGATGGAGAGTTTCTTGATAAATCCCCGCACGAAGATATTATCGACATCATAGATGAACTTCCAAAAGGGTTAAGAGAAAATACATTTGGAGAAAAATTCTTGTTTAAACCCGATGAGATCTATGTCATAGGTGGAAGTTTTGGTGGAGCGGCATCCATATTGTCTTCGCTCGATTCGCGCGTAAAAAAAGTGATTGCGAATTGCCCCGTTGTTGACTGGTCTATTCTACGCAATTCCGAAAAAACGGAAACATCAAATAAAAGTTACACCGCTTATATACGCGAATCATTCGGACAAGCATATCGTCTTTCCGATAAAAACTGGAAAAAACTTTACAGCGGAAAATTTTATAATCCTGTGTATCATTATAAAGAATTTTGCGCTTCAAAGATTATGATGTTCCATGCGAAAGATGACCCTTACGTTCCCTGGAAATCAGTAAACCTTTTCGCAAAATTAACCGGAGTAAAACTCAAATCTTTAAATCGCGGCGGACATTTGAGCACAAATAAAACTGTCCAAAAATACTGGAAACAAATAAAAATGTTTTTTGAAGAGAAATAGATAGATTTGAATAAAATTTTTTCAAATTTAAATATTATTTTAAACATGAAAAAAATAATTTTGTACAGTTTTCTTTTTACTTATATTTTTTTAAATTTAAATATCATTCAATGCCGGGAAAATCCACAATTCAAAATAGTAAATTATAATATTAACGCTAAATACAAAAGTGAAATAAATACAATTTCCGTTGATGCGAAATTATTGATTAATAATGGTTCAGATGATAAATATTATAATTTTCTGATTAAGTACAAAATTAAATTAAAAATAATTAAGGCAATTCAGAATAATACTGAAATCCCGCTCGAATATCTTTATAGCGATAATGATACAATTAAAATTAAAATGTCCGATAATTTTAGAGATTATACTTATTCGAATATTGAATTTGTGTATGATATTCCTTTAGATTCAAAAATTGATACATCTATGATATTTTTTCAATGGTATCCTTTTATCACGGATAATATATCAGGATGGAAACTAAATTTTGAAACTGCAAATGAATATTTTGTGTTTTCGCCTGCAATATATTCTCAGGATAATTTTCTAAATAAACAACAGGGATTCAGATTCGCAGATGATATATTTTTACGTAACCTGCCGTTAATAATTACTAAAAAAAATTTATATACCGTTAGACCTCTTGAAACAAAAGGAATTAAATTCAGTTATTATTTTTATTCGGGTGATACTTCAGTTCAAAACAAAATAATTTTTGAAATTTCGGAATCTTTTAAATATTTTAATCAATCTATCGGTAAATATAAATACAACTAGTTAAATTTTGTTGAAGTCCCGGATAATTATGTAAATTCTCAACCTTCTTTAATTATGATTGGCTCGATATATATTAAATATTTTGACAGAGGGCTAAATGGCTGGTGTCCTCATGAAATTGCACATCAGTGGTTTGGCTCGGGTGCTTTCGCGGATTACGGAAAGAAAGGAAATTCCTGCGTTTTCGAGCCTCTTGCAGAATACTTGAAACTTATGTTTTTAAATTATAATTCGGTAATGAATATTTTCAGAAAGAATTACAAGATTTCAAATCCGAATACGATTCAACTATAAAAAATACGAATAAAGATATTCCCATCATTAACGCGGGCGCGATGAGAGTTGTTTATTTAAAAGGTCCTTTGATTTATCATTGCATCAGAATAATGCTTGGTGAAGAGAACTGGATAAATTTTCTTATTTCGGTTTACAATGATTTCGAAAATTCCTTTTTTACTTATACAGACCTGAGAAATTATTTAATTAAATTTGATTCGACAGGAAAGTGTACGGAATTTCTTGATAAGTGGATGACAGAATTAGGTTTGCCGGATGAAATCTTAAATTAAAATTAAATATCAAATTATTAAATCAGTATAATCCGAAAGATTTAATTTGTAATTTTCTATTACTTGTTCTACAAGATTATCACGGATTATTAAAATTAAATTTGATTGATTGGTATTAAATAGATTTATTATTTTACTTACAGCCGGTTCAAGACCATCCGAATTTAATTCGAGAAATCCGATTTCATCTATTATTAGCCAATTGGGATTTGATTCAAACGCATCAAGAAGCTCATTCTGCGCCCATTCAAAAATATTTTTCGCAAATTTGTAATTTCCGATTTCAATAATATTCTTTTCCTTTTTGTTTTCATCAGCTTCAAGCAAATGCGATTCACCGGATTTAATACGGACTAAATATCTTTTTGAATCAATCACGGGAGCAAAGATGCCATCAATGCTCTTTTGTAATTTAGCCCATTTCATAATTTTTGTAGTTTTTCCGGAATGAACTTTTCCGCTGTAAATATATATTTTAGCTTTCTCCGAACTCATAAGTTAGTAATATTGAAATTGTTAATACAATAAAATTTGATAATCTTCTTAAACCGGAAAATTCTTTTGCTTTCTTCCATGCATATTTTACAATTGCTCTGAGCGTGGGAAGTATTTTTATTATGCTATCTACATCTTTTGTGTATTTATTTTCCTTAATGAATTTCTTCCTGAATAATTTGGAAATTAAAGGAGTAATAAATTTTATCCATATTATCATTATCAAGACTGACCTGACAATCATAAATAAAACAGAATCAGAATTAAAATATCCTTCTCCTTTATAAACATAAGATAAAATCAACAAAATTATTGAAAATGCAAATAATATTTTCGATAATTTTAATCTAAATCCTTTTCGTTTAATTTTTTTATTTAGTACGGTATCATTATTAACATTTGAAATTATTTTGTTTATATCTTCGATATCAAATTCAGAACTCGAAATTTTATTTTTTATTCTATATTCCAACCGGGCACCATAAATTCCGGCAAGAAGACCTGCTATCAAATGAATTCCAATGTATAAAAAAATAATCCAGTAGCTGATGCTTATATATCCGGTATAATCTTTTAGACCGAAAACTTCTTTAATGACAAAAGTCGAGAACTGATCGATGGAATTCCATAAATTATTTCCGAAAACAATTGTAAGAAAAATTATTTTTTGCAGAGATGAAAAAATAGCAGTGATTACTCCGAGAAACACAGAAGAAAACATTTTATATCCCCTGTTCCAAAAAATTATTTCTCCAAGCAAACCCTGTATTAAAACCGCAAGGTGTGCTGTGAAAGGCGTATGAGGACTGACTAAGGCTTTAATAATAATTGTTATCAGGCAGGCTCTCATAATAATTCCGTGTGAGGTTGAAAAAGATGCAAGCAAAATTATGATTATCACCGCGACATTTCCAACAATAAGCCCGGTAAACGGAATTCTGAAGGCGTGTAAAATCCCGCCAAGGAACGCTTCGCTCAATGCCCATAATGCGGTAAGCCGGTAAATTTTATCTGCTCTGAAATTAGTAGATTCTTCCTGTATTAACATAAAATTATTTTATAAATGAGCCTCGATGCCTAAATTAATATTCCTTCCCTGCATTGGAAATCCATATTCAACTTCATAATATTTATCTGTTAAATTATTTACTCTGAGAATCAAATCATAATTATTAAAAATATTCTGACTTAACCTTATATTGAAAATTGTAAAATCGGCAAGACTCTTCCATGCTTTTGTATCACCGTCTATTCCGTATCTTTTACCCGTATAATAAGTTTCCAGTCGCCAGCCGAAGCCAAAAATATAATTTTTATTTAATACAATATTTGCAGAATGTTCGGGTCTGTATTCAAGTTTATCCGATGATGTGTCGGAATTATTTTCGGAATATAAATAAGTGTAATTAATATTTATATCCGCGTACTTAATTGATTTTTTATAACTAAATTCAACTCCGCTCAAGGTAACATCCCCCGCATTTTGATATTGGTATTTATTATTTCCGAGCGGAACATTTAATATCATATTATGAATTTTCGATAGATATAATGCTAAATTTATGATTCCGATTTTAGTATCATTAAATTTAATTCCTGTTTCGGAATTTAAGCTATGCTCTTCCGATAATCCCGGATTTGCAATATTACTTCCTAAAAGATCGGAAAAAAGTTCTTTTAAAGTAGGAAATCTGCTGCTTTCCGATACGTGTGCGTAAATATATATTTTATCATTCAAATTTTTCCCAATTCCGAAATGACCGTTAAATACATGTATTCCGCTTCTTAATGGCGAACCATTTGCTTCAACTATGTTGAGGTAATTGTAGTTCAGAGCGAGAATAAAATCGGTTTTAAGCAAATTAAAGTTTTTTTCAATACCCGCGTTGTAATTATCAGCTACAAATTTTTTAAAAGGTTGGTTATAATTCGGCTGTTCATAATGTGTATCTCTTTTAAATAGTAAAGCGATTTTTGCTGAAAATATTTTATTAAAATTTATATCGGGAATTAATGAAACACCTGATGTGTAATCATCATAAGTGGATGAAAATGCATAGGGTTTTAACTGTGGGGAATAACTATTATCATCATACGAATTTAAAATATTAAAATCATTAACGGTGTATATGTTCCCTCTTAATTTAACAGCATTATTGATTTTGAAAACAGAAATCAGGTTCATCATTGTATTGTTCCATGTCGTATATTTCCAGTACCTCGGAGATATAGTATAAATATTAATCGGAACATCTTTCATATTATAATTTTTTCCTAAACTGAGAGAAACTTCATTATTATCATTTAAATTCAAACCTGTTTTAGCAAAAAAACCTCTTTGCAGATAACTGCTGTTATTTCTTTTTTCACCATCTTCATTTTTTGTTATCGCAAAATTTGAAGGGAGATTAAATCCATCGGATTTATCATAATTCCCTGAAACCAGCCAGTATAAAGATTTTACCCGCCCAGTGTTTTTGACAGATGCACCATAAGTATTTCCGAAATTCATTTTCAAATCCGTATTTAATTTGCTCAAAGGTTCATCCGATATTATATTTACCGAGCCGCCGAGTGTATTTGCACCGTACAAAACCGAAGACATGCTTTTCGATACAACTATTTTTCCAACCGAAGACGAATTTATTTGTGAAAGGTCTATATTGCCGTCATAAGAAATATAAAAAGGAACGCCATCATAAAAAACTGCAATCTGCCTCTGATCGAATCCTCTAAGTTTTAAAAGCGCTTCATTCCTTCCGTTTTGCTCGAGAAAAATTCCCGGTAAAGATCTCAACGATTCATTAACGGAAAATTTATCATTTACATCGATACTCTTTTTATCGATTTCATTTGTACTTGTTGTTTTAATTATTGCTTCATCGGAAGCCGTTACAACAATCTCACCTAAATAATAAGTTTTAGTCGAATCTTTTTCCTGTGGAAAAATACTTATTGAAATTAAGAGAAGAATAACTGTAAAAATATTTTTCATGGTTTATTATAAAAAATTAGCCCCGCTTTGCAAAAATAAACGGGGCTAATAATATTATACTCCTTTGCAAAGCGGCAGGCATAAATGTTTTCAGATATACCCTATCGGTTAAATCTCCTTATCGTATCGACTTAGGAAAAGTAACTCGGAGACTTATTAAATTAATATCTTATTTAAGGATATTCAATAACATAAAAATAACATTGGTAAAAAATAATCAATTAATTTCTATTCTTAAAATCGCTATATCAGTAAAATAATATTTTATCTGAATCAAATTTATTATCGGGAAATAATAATTATATTTTGAGATTAATTATTTTAAATGTAAATAAAGTCTGTTTTATTTTGTTTTAAAATAAAATGTATAACTGTGTGCGTTGAAGGAATTTAAATTAGAATGGTCAGGATTTAATAAATCATCAAGACTATAATAAGAAGGAGATATGGATTCTACAAACCATCGAAAATTGTTTTTAGAAATATCAGTGTTATGAATTTTATTAATCCATTTTAAATCAAAACTTTTTTGCGTTGTATAATAGTAATAGTTAAAACTTGAAACCGAATCTAACATCACAACATCAAAAACACCGTTATATACACCGATAAAACTAAACATTGTATTAATATCTACACCACCGTAATTGTTAGGCGGATAAGTTAATGCCGGCGGAGCTTCAACATCTAAATGCAATCCATATATTCCATTAGGTACTAAAAATTGTTGCTGATAAGGACCTACGAAATTGGTAGAATCTGAGAAACCATTTATGCAAAATAATGTAGAAAAATTCAAAGGTAAACCTGCAGGAATTTTGAAATCTATATATGCTCCATAAACCTGATTAAATGCCATATTGCCGGAAATATTTTGATAAATATTTTTTCCAAAATTTAAATAGAAAGATTTATCTTCATATGCATATTTTTGATACATATTTATATTGACATTTATTAAACCGGGTTTTAATGTTAAATCTGAAGCAAGAAAATTTACAGTAATATTCCCCCCGGGGGAAATAGTTATATTATCTTTAAATCCAAATTTATCATACGAAATTATTTGATTGTAGTTATTTTTTGAATACATCAAAATAATGAGTTTTCCTGTAACGGGATTATCATCTTTCAAATTCAGATTAAAAGTCAAATTATGCCCGGTAATATCAGCATAATAATTAAAATCATTCGTATCAGTAAAAATCAATTTTCCAAATGAGATGGGAATACTTTCAGGGAGATTAACGTTCATAACACATACGCGAGGATGTAATGAAGGATTAACAATATTTATTTCGGGATTTTGTATTGTCAAGCCCTGGAAAAAGTAACCGAATTTATTTAAAGAATCCAATACAATTAAATCATAAGGAGCAAATGCGTTTTCAATTACGAAACTTCCATCATAGGAAGTTTGAGACACTTGTTCACCAATCTTTACTTTTACATTTGGTAATGCCTGGTGATAATCGTTATATACCTTACCCTTAACGGTCTGTTGAACTTCTGTTATATTGACGGAATTATTATTACAACCGGAACAATAAATAATTAAAATTATGAATACAGTACAAATCCGGTACATAAATAATTCCTGAATTATGTTTTTAAAAGTGAATAAATATACTTATAAAATATTAATGTTTAGTACTAAAATAAGATACCATACTGTAATTATCACAGTTATTAAGATTATTGAAATCAGGATTTAAATAATCATCCAAGTTATAATTTGGTAAAGTCAGACATTCTGCCTGCCACAAAAAATTTCTGTTTGATAAATCTATGTTATGAATTTTTTTTAACCATTTTAAATCAAAACTTTTTTGTGATGTAAAATAATAATAAACAAAACGGTCTATAGAATCGCATAACATTACATTATATGCGCCGACGTATTGGGTAGAATTAATGTTAAAAATTGTATTTTCATCAACGCCTGCTGCATGATCATTTGGGTTAGATAAAAGCGGCGGGCTTTCTACCTGCAAATAATACCTTGATGCCCCTTCAGGAACAATAAATTGTCTTGAAACAGTTCCTACCTGAGTGGAGACAATATCAGTACCTGACACATAAAATAAAGTGGAATATTTAAGTGGTACATTTTTAGGAATGTAAAAGCAATAATAAGGGTCATTAAACGTATCGAATATCATATCACCGGAGAAATTCTGGTAAGATTTTTTGCCGAAAATAATATAGAAATATCTGTTCGTAGGCATACTCAAGTAACTTGTAGTACCGTCAACATAAATTTGTCCGGGGTTCAAAGTTAAATCTGAAGCAAGAAAATTTATATTCAAACTGATACCTTCAGAAATAGTAATATTATCTTTTAGTCCGAATCTATCGTATGAAACAATGTGTTTGCTTGCATCTCTGGTATATAGCAATGCAATCAATTTGCCTCTAATTGGTTTACCATCCGGTAAATTCAGGTTGAATATATTATTATTGCCGGTGATTTCCATATATTCGTTTATCATATTCGTATCAGTGAAAATCAATTTTCCGGATGAGACTTTAATAATTGAAGGAATACTGACATTTAATTTGCATTTACGGGGATAAAATGAAGTACTAATAACATTAATTTCCGGATTTGCTAAGGTTAACCCTTTAAAGAAGTAACCGGAATTTTTTAATGAATCGAATAAAATTAAATCATATGGCGTATTTACATTATTTAGAATGAAATTTCCGTCAGAGGATGTCACAGTTGATTGCTCATCAATTTTAACAATTAAATTTGGAATAGATTCATGCAATTGATTATGGACTTTTCCATTTATGGTTTGTTGTGCTTCGGGTATTATGACGGATTCTTTGTTGCAACTTAGAAGAGAAATGAAAAGAATCATCAGAATTGTATTATAAATATACTTTTTCATAATTAAATCTGATTTTAATTAAAAAAAAATAACTATCTCTTTATTTTAATAACAGCAAAGAACAAATACGAATAATTTAGAATAAAATAGACTCTGTTATTATAATTTAGAATTAATAATTATTCTTTGCAAGTCCGATGGTTATTCTATAATTATGACAAATATACGCTAAAAATGCATTATTTAAACATTGTGGGATATTATCGAAAAAAAAGAATATTAAAAGAATTGAAAGAAATTATTAAATTATTTATATTGAATATTGTTAACAAACGGAGTCGTAGTTCAGTTTGGTTAGAACGCCTGACTGTCACTCAGGAGGTCGCGAGTTCGAGTCTCGTCGATTCCGCTAAAAAAATAAGGCACTTAGTAAATATTCTGAGTGCCTTTTATTTTTTTGGCTACGTTTTGGCTACGATTATTAAATTAATAAAAATAATTTCTTTATTAAAAAGTCTAAAATCAAATTTACGATTCAAATAAATAAGAAATTTTACTAAAGTCTTGAAACAAAAAAATTGAATAGTTTATCGCATATATCGGATGATGATTTTATTAGGGAAGAAGTTGCCATTTTTTGTGGAGCCGGAATTTCTAAGAATTCTGGATTACCATTAGCAAACGAGCTTAAGGAATTCATTCTAGAAAAATTATTTTCAAGTTTATCCTATGAAGAAAAAGAGATGTTTCATCATTTACCCTTTGAAAGTTTTATGGAGGTGGTTTCTGAGAACTCTAATGAGAAAATTTGGGATATTTTTAAACTAGGTCAACCAAATTCAAATCATATCCTTATAGCTAAATTAGCTTCAAAAGGGTATTTAAAAACAGTATACACAACTAACTTTGACTGTTTAATTGAAAAGGCATTCAAGAATGAAGGATTAGTGGAAAATATTTCTTTTATTAGATATTATGATGAGAAAGGTCTTGCCAATATTAATTATTTGGATTTAGAGGATAAAATTACACTTTTTAAATTGCATGGTACCATAGATCACTTAGAATCATTAAGGGCTACCCTAAAAAAAGTAGCACTAAAGAGAGTTAATGAGAAATGGTATGATTCAATAAAATACTTAGTCAGAGACGGTAAGCATAAAAAAATACTTATTTTAGGGTATAGTTGCTCTGATATGTTCGATATAACTCCTCAAATAGAAAATTTGGCTGAGAAATCTAATAAAGAAATTGTATTTGTAAATCATGCTGCATCCTACTCGGTTGAAAATATAAATACTCAATCCTTTAACGATCCTTTTAGGAAATATCATGGAATAAAGATACATTGTAATACTAATAAATACATTGAAAGTCTTTGGAAACAAACAAATTTAGGAAACTACATTAGAATTATTAATGATGAGCAATGGTCTGACGTCGTAAGCCGTTGGTTACTAGATCTAAAAAGTCGGGAATATACCTTGTCTTTAATATCAGGAAGATTGTTCCATATTATATCAGAATTTGAAAAAGCACAGACATATTATTATAAATCGATTGAAATAGCAAACAAGGAAGAAGATAAGTATTGTGAAATACTTGGTTATTCCAATTTAGGGTTATTGTTTTTAGACCAAGGAGACTTTTACAATGCAAATAGATATCACCTCAAAGCTTTAAGAATGTCTAAGAAGGATAGACATGCTCACGCAATAAGTTTACTAAATGTTGGGGTAGCCCAGATGTGGTTAGGTAATAAAAAGAAGGCAATTATATATTTTAATAAATCCCTTAATATAATTCGTGAAAATGGATTTACAGGGGAGGAATGCATATGTAACTTAAATCTTGGCTTTATGTCAATGCAATTTGGGAATTTCAAAAGAGCTATTAAATATCTCGAATCAGCATCTTCTATTGCAAGTAACCAAGGTGAAATTAAAAATCAGGCTTTGTGTTATTTTAACTTGGGTGAAGTTTATTCGAGATTAGGTGATAAGCAAAAAGAATTGGAGTTTAGGAATAAATGTATAGAAACAGCAACACTTATTTGTGATAGAAGCCTAATCTCAGAAAACCACATTGGATTTGGAAATTATTACGCAGATATAGGATACATTGATATTGCTTTTAAACACTTTGAAACTGCTTATCAAATTGCAATAGAAACAAAAAACAGGGTAGTGGAATCACAATATTATATCAATACAGGCCTTCTTAATGCAAAAATAGGAAATGTTGATAAAGCTATTGATTTACTAAATATTTATTTAGACAATTTCAATGGCGTGTATTATGATGGACTGTGTTATTTAAACTTGGGATTTTGTTACATACTTAAGAAAGATTTTACAAAAGCTGAGGATTGTTTTGAAAAATCGATTGAATATTCAATAAAATGTGGCGATAAAAAAATACAGTATTATTCATATTTAGATATATCATATCTATACTTAGTAACTGAAGAATTTGATAAATCTCTAGGCTTTCTTAATAAGAGTTTAGCTATAGCGAAACAATCTAGAAATTTATTGTGGTTAGCTACTATTTATGAAAGGATTGGGATATATTATTCTATTTTGGGAAATAGGATTAGTTCCTTAAAAAATTATTTACATGTTGAGAAAATCCTTTTAAAAAAGAATTCATTTGATGAGCTAGAAAAAATATGCGGTACCATCTTTTTAATTTATGAAGAACTTGGAGATATTGACAACTCAAAAAAATATATAAAAAAGATTGAATATTATCAACATTTAATAAAAAAGAACTAATTAGTTAGTTATTATGATTCTAAAAAAAATTCATTTATAAATAAAAAGACAGATAGTTTTAAACAATCCGTCTTTTATTTTTTTTGAAAATATAATGGGTTAAGGTATTAACTGCAAATACCCTTGTGTCGTTTTTATTTGTGAATGACCTAATAACATCATGATCTCAAATAAAGGCTTTCCCTGTTTGGATAATAGACTGGCATATCTATGACGTAGGTTATGCCAGTTCCAAGGTCTTTGTTTAAGCAGACTTACTTTTCTTGATAAGAACTTTGGTTTTTCAACCCACTGACTAAAAAGTTTTTCGTCATGTTTAAGTCTAATATCTTTTAGACATAAAGGTCTTGGTATTTTTCTTGGTACTACATTAGAGTCTTTACTTTTACTTGTATAAAGTACAACATAATCATCAAATAAATCAGATCCTTTAAACCTTAAAGCTTCTGAAATGCGCGCTCCGGTTTCTTTGACAAAATCAATTAAAAGGTTTTGTTGATGGTTACAAGTAAGTTGAATATTTTTAATATCCTTATCTCTTGGAATGTACTTTAGTTTTTTATTTACTGAATAAAGTTTAACTCCTTTACATGGATTTTTAATAGATAAATCATATTGATCAATAACATGATTAAAAAGTGCTTTGTACACGGCAATCATTGTATTTACAACATAGTTATCTTTTCCGATTGTTTTTTGCTTTTGAGAAGTGTTTAAAAGAACTTTTTCAATATCAGCCCGTTTTATGTTTTCTATAGGTACATTACCAATTGAATCTAACAAAACCTTATAATACCGTTTATTATCCTTATAATACTCTATACTCTTTTTTACTTGAACATAATCAAGTCGTAGGTTAATAGCCTCTAATAGGCTTAAAATTGGCTTCTCAGAGGGGTTTTGAGCTAATTCGGAGAGTTCTTTGTATTTATTGTTTTCAGCCTTTTTAGCCTCAATTTTGGACGAATAGACTGCCTTAGAAAAATATGTTTCTCCATTAATATCAAATTTATACCACCAGCGATTACCCTTTTTAAGTTTTCTTGGATATTGAGCCAAAATATCCTCCTTTCTAATTTGTGTTTATTTTTTAATTTGAATGAATTAAATTTTAATGAGGTAAAAATGAAGTGTCTATTTTTAATGGTTTGTTGGGATTTTGAGACAATGATAAATTAAAGGTGCGTAGGGTAACTATAGGAGTAATCTTATGGCAACCCGTTATCTTTCTGTCAAGGAAGTAGCAGCTCTCCTTAATATTTCTATCAAAACCGTCTATAAAAAGCTGGGTATTATACCAGGTTATTTTAATCTCGGCGGTATGCATTTCTTTGATGAGGAAGAACTACTGAATGGTCTCAAGCTGTTAGCAACAAGACCTAACAAGACAGCTTCACAATTTCACCAAACCCGTGACAAGCACGGGTTGATGAAATAATTAAGAGCCCTGCCCTTTAATATTGGGGCGGGCTTTTTTGTTTATCATCTCTTTCCGCCACAATATCTACGATGAGTGCTAGAACATTTAGGGTGGTGTCTACTTTTAGACTTATGGCTGTTAGATTTTCCGAATAGCATCATTTTGCCCTGTCTTTTGAATTCTCTTCCGAATCCACTACCTTGGCTCTTGAATTCATTGAACCATTTTCCCATTTGAGTAATCCTTTCTTTTAATTTTTTAAGGTTACTCAAAATTAGTTATAGTGTTTTCAAAGTACATTAAACCCGATTGGAAGTAAGAGGAAAAGAAAGGATTATCTTCTTTAAATTCCCCAGTAGAAAAATAAAGCCCGAAATCATTGCGTAATTTCGAGCTTTTAATTGAACAAAAAAGAGCTACTATTAGTATAGCACACTCCGCTTATAATAAAAAATACTAATGCGCCAATATGAATTTTTTGCTAAAATAAAATAAAAAACACCTATGCAACTTGAGGAAGAGTTTAATCAAAAAGTTTGGAGCGTACTTCAAAAGATAAAAAGATATTGTACTTTGAATGATGCTAATTATCCTATCCATTATGAAATCTATTTGTTTCCAATAAAAAATAATTTTTTATCTTCACAAGAAGAATGTGATATCTTAAAGGACCTTTCGGAATCTAATGTAATAAAAATATATAGTAGACAAATAAAAAGTGACTTTAGAATAGTTGTTTATTTAGAGGTAATACAGCCAAATTTTTATGAGATTTATAGAAAATATAAATTATATCAACAAAATTATTTTGTTCATGAAGAGCAAAAGAATCAAGAAATAGAGAATTTTATTCCAGATAAACAAAATAATTATAATTTGATTTTTCCCAAATATTATTTAAGCCAGGAAATAAAGCGATTTGAAATACTTTTAAAACACTTTCTTAAAGCCGGAGTCCTTAGTTATAAAGACTACCGATATTTAGTAATAATTTTTAATATGTTAAGAAAGTTAATTTCAGAGTCAGTGGGTATGGATAAAAGAAATAAATTCAACAATAAAGAAAATTATAGCAAAAACAGATTACACCATAAGAATAAGAAAATCAGATATAGCGATTTCAAAAAACATATAACAACTATAAAAGAGAAAGAAAATCAAAAAACTCCAATAGAAAAGCAACCCTTGCCAATTACCGGAGAGATAGTTGTATCAGGACTGAATGAAGGCCTTAAAGCTCTTAGAACAAAAGTACCAGAAAAATCAGAACCAAAATTTCCTTACAAAATCCCAGCAGGAACTCATTGGAATAATGTCATAATAAAATTTTTAGATAATGAGAATGTAGAGATTCACGTTAAAAGACTTAAACATATTACTAATTATAAGGAAATGGGAATGATTGGCAAAGGCAAAGTTCCAGAACCCAGTGAACAATGGTTATTTATGAAAGTATTAGCTCAGCGTCTGGGAGAAATTACTATTCGGGACCCTGAAGCAAAAGATAAGTATAAAAAACAAAAACAAGCCTTTACTGAAACATTACGAAATTATTTTTCAATAGATTATGATCCTTTTTACCCTTATCATTCATGTTTAGAAAAAGGTGGTAATTCTTATAAAATAAAATTGCTCCTGATCCCTCCTTTTGAAAAAGATATAAGACCAAATATAATAGAAGAAGAAGCTGACCCACTAGGTATTCAGGAATTTTTAAGTGATACTTTTGGTCGATAAATAAGTACTAGCGAAATTCATTTTAAAATATCATAAATGAAATCCTCTTAATATCAGAGGAATTTTTTTATTTTAAGATAATGAAGTGAAATTCGCCATTAACTATTAGAAGCTTCAATTAACTAATCGATTAGATAAATTAATAAATCTAATTCTAATCATTATGATTATCAAAAAGAAAAATGAGGAGCTCGCTGAGAGCGATAAGTTTATTACTTATGATATTGGTATGGCGGCGGCTTTGTTTACACTTGGCTATGATTTATGGGACGTAGACAAGTTTAATCCAAAGAAAAGTAAATTTATTTTTCGCCGTGATGAACATATCGATAAAATGATTCAAGAATACTGGGACAATAAACTCATATTGCCTGCCCGGTCATTACTTGACAATCAAAAAATGCTAAAAAACCGATTATATTCGGTAATTATTTAACTATTCACAAATGCCTCCTGAAGCTATCTTTAGGGGGCATTTGATTAACTTTAATACTTAATGATAGGATGTGATATAGCCGTAAAGTTCACCATTTTACTTTATATCGGATCCTTGACAAATTAATGAAAAACTGGTTTATTCCGGAAAACTTAATAGATAAGCAATTTCTTACACCTAAAGAACTTAAAGATATTCTTGGTATTTCATTACCAACTATGTATCGTCTTATTGATTCAAGAAAAATACCTGTTTTTAAAATTGGAAATTCATTACGCTTTTTTCGAGATGATATAATTGCATATCTTGAGTCACACCGGATAGACCAGATTAAATAATGATATGGCTATACGAAGAAGGGGAAAAGTCTATTGGATAGACTTTTCTTTTAATGGTTGCAGACACCGCAAACCAAGCCCTGACAGGACTCGTAAAGGAGCTCTTGCTTATGAATTATTCCTTCGGAATAAAATAGCTCACGGCGAGTCCATAAAACAATCATCATTTCAAACAAATCTTACTTTTCAGAAATTAGCTTTACAATGGCTGGAAATATATGTAAGAAACAATAATAAAAGATCAGAATATAAAAACCGTCAATACTTACTTAATGCTACATTAATACCATATTTTGGTTCTAAAAATGTTGAAGAGATAAATACTTACGACATAGAACAATTCAAAAATGACCTTCTGTATAAAAAGAATTTATCTCCAAAAACAATTAATAATTATCTATGTATCTTAAGTCGTTGCCTTAAATCTGCAATGGAATGGGAATTACTTAAACAGATGCCAAAAATTAAACTCCTTAAAGTTCCTCCTCAAAAATTTGATTACTTGTCTGAAGAAGAAACTGAAGATTTACTACAACAAGCCAAAGACACGTCATATGATATGATTCTCCTAGCAGTACGAACCGGATTAAGATTTGGAGAGTTAATTGCTTTAAAATGGGAAGATGTCGATCTTGAAAAAGCTATCCTAACTGTAAGTAGAAATATCTCTCGAGAGATCGAGGGAAGTCCTAAAAATAATAAAATCAGATCGGTTCCACTTTCTTTAAGAGTTGTTCAAATGTTAAAAAATAGAGACCGTTATTCAGTGTATATCTTTCATGATAAAAAAGGACTACCCTTGAAATATACTTGTTGCAGATTGAGGCTTAAGAAATTATGTAAAAAAGCAAACTTAAGATTAATCGGCTGGCATACGCTAAGACATTCATTTGCTTCGCATTTAGCTGCACGTAATAACTCTGTAATAGCAATTAAGGAACTCCTCGGACACTCTGATGTTAAGACTACAATGCGCTATGCTCATCCCAATCTACTCATGTTGCAAAGTGCAATTGAGTCGTTGGAACCAGTACCAGACGCGAGTGTCACAATAGCGTCACATCCTCAAAACGAGGTAAATTAAAAATAAAATGAAATCTATGAAAAGATAAAAATTATTAGGAAAATTGAAAATTTATGAGAACAAAAAATTATAAAAATATTCTCTCTTCAAACCACAACCCGCTGTTCTACCGTTAAACTATAGGCACCATATATCTAATTTATTGTGAATAACAGCTAATATTAGCTGCAAATCTTCAATAATATGTTTCTCATCTATTATCAATAAATATCATCAATATACTAATCTACGGCACAATAACGTCACAATTTTTTGTGATAATATCGATATAAAGTAAAATATTACCATAATAATCTTTTTGTGTAAATACTCTAAGATTTTTTATTGTACACTTTTATTATATTTATGCAATAAAAAATTCCGCGATTAACCAATTTGCATCCTTAAAAATACTTTCAATCATTAAAATATTATTTTATTTTCTTACCGCCGTCAAATTCTAAATCCTTCTGATAATTAAAATTCTTATCCATTACTTTTATATCAAGTGAAATTTTATGAGTTCTACAAAACGGATTATCTTTTATTGCTGTTGATAACTCCTTTATAAGTTCATCGGATTCTTTTTTAATATCAATATGTTTTTCAACTATAGGTTTTAATTTCAATTTTTCATCATCTTTTAAAGCTACATTCTTAAAATCCGCTTTCTCAGTATTCATAAAATCAGACAAAGATTTTTTATTATCAAAGTCTAATAAACTTGTTAAAGATATTTTTGCACCATTCCGATTAAGAAAATCTATAAATGAAAGTAAGTGATTTAATTTCCATTCAAACCTACCATCTACCATATATTTCAAACTGGAATGGGGAATATTAGATTCAACAGCAATTCTATAAGGTGTTATTTTCCAATATTCTCTCAAATACTTCATAATCTTTATAATTCGCCTGTTTAATTTTTCGTTATTTAACATAATATGAATATTTTTTTATTTGAAAAAATGAATTGATACAATTTAATAATATTTTATATCACTTTATATGGTAAAACACTCTTTTGATTTTTACATTTATTCTTATCGTCAAATGTTATAGTATTAAAGAAATAATTTTGGAGGGAATTATGATTGATCCATTATCTTATAGGGGAAGACAACTTTCGCGAAAGTGAATCCTTGGATCTGGAGACCGAGGATTTTTATATATTTTAAAAACGAATAAATAAAAAAAGGTATCCATTTATGATACCTTTCAAGTTCAATAATTTTATTAACCTGTTTTTTAAAACTAATGATAAATTTTTGATTTACTCTGACTCTGAATTTTCCTGATACTTATATCTCTTTTATTAATCTTATTTGTTTCAGTTGTTTTCTTAGATGTTCGGTAAACATATCCATCGCATAATAGATAAGCATAGTCATCTCGAATATAGATTCCGGAAACATTATATGATTGTGGTAATCCCTCATCATATTTTTGCATGGTCACACATTTATCAGATGATTTATAGACGCATCCCGAAATTCCCATATAGTCTCCAGTATAATAACCAAATATTTCATTTAAACTATTGTAAACGAATTTATTAACGTTCGGTAGGTTTGAATTTAAATTTGAGTTAACCTGATTAAATGACTCTCCATCATCGTTTGAGATATAATAATTGCTATTACTTCCTGCAATCATTTCGCCAGTTGGCAATATGACAGAATTTCCCAAATTATTTTTTAAATTATTATCAGTAATAATTTTCAAATTCCAGTTTATTCCATCAGTAGTATAATAGACACTATCACTATAATTTTGAATATATATTTTACCGGATGTGGTTTTATTAACACTGATAATATTATAATTATAAATAGGACTATATGAATTCCAGCTATTTCCTTGGTCGTTTGATTTATAAAACATAAAATGTTCACCAATAATTGGATATATCCATCCAACAATATTTAAATAATAAGCGTTATTTGTAAATGCAACACTACACTCTTGAATTCCATCAAAATTAAAATCCACTAAACTTGTCCAGGTATTTCCATAATCAAAAGACCTGTAGAATTTATTTTCACCGAGAAAATTTCCGTTTCCATCTTGCCATTTACAAGTGAATATAAATAATTTATCATCTGAGGCTTTATATATTCTAGTTGTTGCATTATTGTCTATGCCATCAAACCAATTAAGTCCGAAATTACTTGTTTTCATCATACCAGATTGGTAACTAATAGATGCTCCGGCTTCTGTAGTAGTATATATTGTTAGCTGGGGATTTACAAATAACCCATTGTAAGCATCAAATGCCCGTAAATAATTAGCGTTCTCCTGAATTTTGTACCATAACGATTGACTCAATTGAACGTTCAAGCTAAGTGAATCTTTAAAATTCAAAGAGATATTAGAAGTGTCCGAAGTAAAACCGTTTTTAGAAATAATCATTGAATAATTTCCGGGGATTATTTTGTGTATTTTATATCTTCCAAGAGAATCGGTTGATGTAGAATAACTATTTCCTGTGTTTCGACAATAAATATTTGCCGCTTGAATTGTATTACCTGAAATATCTTTTATCGTACCTGTAATAACAGCTAAAGAATCTTTTGAAACAGGTGGTTCAATTGGAGGTGAAACGGGATTATTTTTTGAACAAGAACAAAAAAAGATTAACGAAGCTAGTATTATGTATATTTTTTTCATTTTATTATTTTTTAATTTTGTTAAAGATTATTTCTATTTTATTAATACCTGACATTAAGGATTATTCATCAAATTTATATAAGCCTGTCGTCGTTCCAAGATATAAAGTTGAAGGAACAATGTTTACTATGCCTAAACATGTTCCATAGATGTTACTTAGAGGATCACTCAGTTTACTAATAACATTACCATCAGTAATTTTATAAATATTACCACTTAAACTCGTTAAATAAATAACTGTACTATTGTTAGTGTTATCAATGGCTTGAGCAAAAACATATCCTTGATTTAGTTTGTTATCTATCTTTAGACTTTCCCAGCTTTCACCGTCATTTTCGCTTCTATAAATATTTTCTTCTAATGTTCCTAAGAATAAAACTGAAGGTTTTCTAAAATTGCAGATAAGGGAATAAATTTGCAGGTTAGTTAACCCTTTGTTTATAGGTACCCATGAAGTACCATAATTTGCAGATTTAAAGACACCGGCGTTTACTGTTCCGGCGTATATGATAGCTTTGCTACCTGAATTATTAATTGCTAAACAAGTAATATGAAAATTATTTAAACCAGCTTTTAAAAAAGTTTTTCCATCATCAAAACTCTTGTATATTCCTTTAGCAGTGCCGACAATAATCGCTTTCGTCTGTGTTTCATCAAGAATTACTGAATTTACATTAATGTTTTTTTCAATTTCGATTTGAAAAAAATTATTTCCTCCGGAATTACTAATTATTATGCCGTCGTTGTAACCAGCGTAGATATTACTTGTATTAAATCTATCAATGGTTATACAGGTAATTGGATTTTGAATTTCATATGCTATATTCCAATTTGTTCCGGCATTACTCGTAGAATAAATTCCTTCATCTTTAATTCCGACAAAGATTATATTCTTATTAACTGGATTTACAGAGATACAATAAACTGATTTTCCTTCAAATCCCGTTAAAGTCCAATCATTTGCATAGGTTATTGCTTGTAGTATTATGCTTATTAAAACTATATAAATAAATTTAATCATTTTTTACACTTTTTAAATTTAAGTCAGGGAATAAGCCATTGCTTATTCCCTAAACTGATTAATAAATTATTTTTGTTTTAAAGAATAATTACCTTCCTTAAAATTAAAATCCATATTGGTTCTTTCTGTAGGATTTCCGGCGGCATCTACGTTTGTTATAAGATCATAGATACTGAGAGTTGCATTACTAAATCCTTTTCCCAAATTGATGTCAAACGGTGCGTAAAGGGTAAGTGATTTACCTGGTAAGATTTTTTGATTTTCATCCCACATTGGTACATTTTGAATGGCGGTTACTAAATCTGCTGGAACAGTTTGTTGATACTGATAATTACTTTTAAAAAACGACAACCAAAGTGTATTAATTTTTTGAACATCCAGTTTTCGCCAATCTTTTCCGGCCACGGTTATACCAACATCACTGCCATTTAGTTTAATTATATGACCGCTGTTATTAGTAATTTTAAGGATAAATGTTACTGGCATAGGGTCTATAAATCCAGCAAGAACGTTACTGGAGGTAAAACTTTTTGGTGTTGGTTGGCTTTCAAGAAAATCTTGAGTAACTATCGGAAATTTTGCAGATAAATCAGCATAGAGCCCTTCATTTGATGCATCAATAGACTGAACATCTACGGTAACACCATTTTTTGTAACGGATTTATCCGCTTCAGAAAGAGGAACTAATATTGCAATTTGTTTATCCGCTGCAGGTTTAGAAGCAGAACAGGAAAACAAATAAAATGATAACACAAAAGCGAAAAAGAGAATTGTAAGTTTTTTCATTGTTTTAAAAATTATAATTTCCGCTAAGCTTAAACGGTGGGGTAATAAAAAAACCAACATGGAAGCTTACCTTACTTGCCTACTACGTCCAACCAGAACGCAAACGTCAAATAAGGAAACCCCACGTTGGTGAGTGTTTCGCTAATCCTGACGTTTATCTTAAACTGGTTGGTTTAGTAGACAGAATAAGCCAATATGGTTATATGTATTTAATATATTTTATGTCATAAAAGAAATTAAAAATTAATTAAGAAATTTTCAAGGGTTAAGTATAATATTTCAAATTTTTTTTAAAAAAAATAGTCCTGTGCATCAGGACTATTTATGATAAATCTCTTTTAGGAGGGATATATTAAATTAATCAACTCTTCGTTGGTTAATTCTTTTAAAGGTTTAGAAAGAACAGGTGCTTTAATAAAACTGTTTGAGTAAAGACGGTTCACAATATTTCCAGGCTCTTTATGAAGTAACAAAATGTAATTAAACTTTATTAATTGTTCTTCCTGCTGGGCTGTCATTGAATTAGCCAGTAGTGAAACTACTTCTTTAATACCTAAAGAAGCCATTCTAAGGGCATCAAAAGGATCTGTGGTTACTATGACTGATTTAGTATCTTCAAGTCTGAAAACATTGTATAAAGGGCGTTTAAAGCCCTTAGGGAAGAACCAGCTTTCGTCCTCTTTCTTATAACCAATATAACCAACCAGTTTACCAGTATGGTCATGAATCTTAAAAGCAATTCTTCCGGTGACAATGCTGCGTTGCTTGACAAAACCAATTTCATATTCCTTGGCAATTTCTTCAGTTATACCTCTCTCTTCAATATAAGAATCCCAGTCCAGTTTCAGTTGAGGTATTTCCCTCTTGGGTTTTATTTCTATTATATCGGATAAAAATTGAGATTTAAGTAATGAAGCTGCTTCCCTTAAATCAATTTGTTTATAATGAGCTAAAAAATTAATAACACTACCTTTTTGAGTTTCATCATTGGTGTTGAAGTAAAGATTTTTTTTAACATTTACAACAATACCATCTTGAGTTTTTAATTCATCACCTTTCTGTGAGTAAGAAATATTAAGATAATTAAAAACATCAATAAACGAGACTTTCTCGCTTATCTCGGCAAAGTTAAGATATTCGTTTGACAAAGTGCTAACTCCTTTCTGTTTTATTTTTAGTATAACATAAAAACAAAAGAATCAGAATCTTTTTATAACATTACAACTTTATTGAAGAATTAAGAGTAAAGTAATTTATCAGAAATAGATAAAAATTCTGATCTCTAGCCATCAATAATTTCATAATCAGCTAAAACGGCTTTATCATCTTTTTTCTTAATAATATCTTTTAATTCTTTATCTAGTTCTCGCCCCAAACGAGAATCTTGATCAAGATTATTGTCAAAATAAATAGAAAGACGATCTTAAAAATCAGTCGGCAAATAATCATAATACTTATCAACATTTTTCAAGAAAATATTATTTTCTCTAACTTTCATTCGTTCTATTTGAATTGCCAAAAGATCTTTCACTGCCTTATTTAAATAAGATTTGCTGTCTTTTATTTTTTCCTTAGAATTTATAGAAATATACTCTTTCATAAATTTTAAATTAGATACTAATTATAATTTAAAATATAAGTATGTACTTACTTAGTATATCATAAAAAAAAACAAAAGGGTCAGTTTAGTACTAACCCCTTTGCAATTTTAATAACAAGTTGCAAATCCGTATAAAAGTTTGTTTTACGACCTGACTCTTATATCAGATCAATGATTACTGAGGTCGTCTCTATACCTTCTCTAACTAAACGGATTACCGTTACCCACTCAATTAGATGGTGTGTCTAACGAGCCGGACGATTGGATATAGATAACAATAATCATTAACAATTGGACTTATGCCCGATTTATTGCCACAACTTATTCAAGCTATTATATCAAAAATAAATCCATTCGTCACCTAAGAAATTAAAATCTTCTTGGGTAGACAAAATTTTAGCTTGTTTTAGCTGAGATTTAGGAATATCAACTGACGGGATTTCGTTAAATTTTGGTGGGTAGGTTTCAATTAAAGTATTATTAGTACCGATTCTCACCCAAGCCTGATACTTAGGAAGATTAAATAATTCTTGTGACTTAATGTTAAAGATTGGTGAAAACCTTCTGGCTTCTGGGAATATTACTCTCTATTCTTGTTAAACAGGTGAAGCTTCTAATGATGACCGAGAGTTAGGAGGACATTTTTCTTACTCATTACTGCAATTTTGTAGCAATTGGGTTAATAATCAAAAAACTGATAATATCTTGGATATCAAAACAGCTTTTGATAATGCTAAAACTTTTTTACAAATTAATTTTACGACTAATCAACATCCGGAAATTTATCTCGTAAATAGATCAGATTGATTTCCATTTGCGATTTTCGAGATACCTATATAAATATTTTATGATTTTAGCTTTTCTAATCAAATGCATTTAAACTTTTTACCATAAGAAATAAAACAAGAGGCTATTTTATAAAGACAGCCTCTTTTTTTAATAATTTTTTTTATTTCACGGTACAAAAGATAAAATGCAGCTATCTACACCCCAAGGGATTTCATAACGACCAAGAATAAACATCCATTTATTTTTGTCCATTCTGATCATATTTGGTAAACGATAACTCCCATTTTTGTCTTTATAAAGGGAAGATTTAATATCGAAAGATACTACACCTTTGCCTATTGGGAACATCCTTTTATTCAATTCCCAACACAAACTTAAACCCTGAGCTCCTACCAATATTAATGATTTTTGCGAATTTAGAAAACGTAAACATTCCTTGGAGTTAAAGTTTTTTGATGATTGAAATAAACGAACTAAATATTCCTTTCCACCTTCTAATTTGTTGCTTACTTTACTAAAATGTTTATCTGTTATTATTTTATCAAATTTGTAAAATTTTTTGGTATTCAAAGTATTTAATTGATGTTCATGCTCATAATACTCTGGTACTCGTACTTTGCATTCACTAAAAAGATGGAAAGTTGAAGTAGGTGAAACTTGATGAAGGTCCTCACTATGGAGGACATCTTTTTTTTCCATAGTGGATTCCTTTCTATTTTATTTTTAAAGATCTTGTTTTTATAATATCATAAACTTATTTTTTTTGCAACAAGCTATTATACTAATAAAACCAACAATTTTATACTGTTAAAAAACTTTTATATAACTGATTTAATTTATGGAACAGAAGAAAACCACATAGTTCGGTCAAATCCTTTTGAATAATCTGGATCGTAAGATAATGGGATTGGATAATATAACCAAGCTAATTTAGAATAGCTCGTAAGAATAGTAAATGCTGTGTAATAAATAAATGGTTTTGGTCCAAACGGACATAATACAATTCTACTTTTTTTATCCTTCGCTGCATTACAATAAGTGGTTATTAATTTTATCAATTCTTCAATGTCATTGTATCTTATTTTTTTAATGCTAAAATCTCTAAGCCCCTTATCAATTTCATGATATAGCCAAGAATTTTGTATATCAGTCACTATTGACAATCTTGAAGGTAATTCCTTTGGAAGCACTTTTATTACCAAACCATTATCTGGTTCAGCTTCGTTTATTGATAGTCGAAGACGATCGCCCTCGTGCCCTAAAATTGCAATAATATTAGTAGACGAATATGATTCTGTAGAATTTAAATCAAGCCTTATATGAAGCGTTGTTATCCATTTTCCTTTCCCCCAAATATTTCTATATGGATTGCCATAAATTTCAGGATTTGAATAAGCTAATACTATTGGAATTGAAAGTTTTTGTTGGCAAATCCAGTAAGCCAAGGCTACTGTATGAATTTTTGTAAAACATGAAAAATCGATTACAATTGCACAACGTTCATTTGATTCCGAAATTTCTTTATATGTTTTTCCTAAAATCCCAAGAAATTCTGAATAACGATAAGGATGAACGCTTAAGAACTGAAATTGATTTTTAATAAGCTCGGTCATCTTTTTCTTGTTTCGAGATCTATTCTCTTCACATTCTTTGCTTGCTGTTAACACGTTAAGATAATCAACAATAAAGGCTTTTGTTATTTGCAAATTGTTGTTAAATAGTGAATCAAGAGAACCTAAGCACCGATCCTCGAAACTTAACGCACCAATCCAAATAATATTTTCAAAATCTTCCTTTAAATTAGAAATTTTAATTTGCATCTTACAGCAGTATTAAAAATTATTTAAATTTTTACTTAATATTTTATCTATATAATTAATACGAATCCGAAATTTTGATAATAAATCATTTTCATTTTTACAATGTTCAGCCTGTGGACATGAAATAAGTAATCCAGGTTTTAAATTTGCTTTATAAAAATCCATAATAAATAAATGTCTTGAAAAAATGGAATGAGATTCTGAATATCCCCTTTTCTTTGAAGCGAATAATCCTCCGGACAGACAACAAAGATAATCATTATTTGAATCATCTAAACAAATAAATAAAGTACCTGCGGATCTTGTACTTTTAATTATCCTTTCAAGATGATTTTCATCTATATTTAATATTTCAAACTCCATGCTTAAATTAACTTGTTTGCTTAAATCATCTATTTTTTTAAATACTTCTTCGTATCTGTTTGTACCTATGACAAAAATATTCTTAAGTTTGGGGGGTGCTTCTAGATTATTACCTTGTGAATCTTTTTTCCATTCCCATTTTGAATCCTGCTCCAAATAAACACTTATTGACGTTAAAAAACGTTCAATCTCATCAGTAGTACTATCAAAAAACTGATTTTGTCTATCCATAATCCATTTAGGAAATCCAGCACTCTTTTGTTTATTTGAAAAACATTGTATAACAGGTTTGTTTGCACTTATAGCTACACCATATTCGACAAATATATCTTTTCTTGGAATGGAAAAATCACACAATACCAAATCAACTCTATTAATTTTATCCATTATAGCTGGTGACCATCTTGGAGAACCTTCTAACTTACCAGTAATAATTTCAACTGATGATTCAAACCGTTTAACAATAACTTGTTCAATAAAACTTTTTTTGTTTTCAGGGTTTGACATCCAGTAAGAAATAAAAATTTGTTTATTTTTTTTAGGCCTTGAAAAACTTGTAGTCCATTTCTTCAAACTATCTCTTGGAATGTCAATGTTTATAGTGTTATTATCAAAGGTGAATTTATGCAAATTAAAGTTACTTTCGTTAACAAATAAAATCGGAGCTATCTCACATGTTGTGGGTATAATTCCAGGTATATATTGTTCATCAGACCCTATAAATAGTATCCCCTGTTTTAAAGCAATTCGGATTAATTGTTCGGGTTGTTTATTCTCGTTAATGTCAAAAAGTTCAGCTTTAGAAAAAGACAATAAAGTTCTTTTTGATGGTGCTGTGCTTGTTTGTTCAGACATTATGAGAGCTCGCCACTCCTTCAACATAGATTTTGGATTTGAGCACCACGCTCTTAATCTATCTTGAACCATACTTTCGTAGCTTAGTCCGATATCATGGATAGCTTTGAATAGCACTTCATCTGGATTTTTATTAGTTTCTTCTCGTATTTTAACATAGTCCTTTATAGTGTTGATTGCCAACCTTAGAGATGGCCACATAATGTTTCCAATGAGAGTTGATCTAGATTCAATTTCTCCTTTATATGGTTCTTTAAGAGGTAATCCTTTAATAAATTCAAGTACAAAAGATTGAGGTATTGTTCCATTTTCACCCTTCCCTAATTTAATTATTTGATATGAATCGTATATTGTGATTCCGTTTGGCATAACTTCAGGTTCAGGAGCTGTTGGACAGGGTCTTGTAGCGAGAACAGAAATAAAATTACCGGAACGACGAAGTAACTCCATTATAGGAGTGAAAAAATTTTGTGATACTTGATCAATTTGATCAACGAGTAAAATTAATAATTTGGATTCCGTCTCTTTTATAACAGTTCCAAGTTCTGAAGCTACTGTAAAGACATTAGGTAAGTTCTTCTTTGTAAATTTATATTCAGTTAGTGCTTTAAATATCCAATTTCTTGCTTCGATTCTAATTTTTGAAGAATCATTACCGAAAGCATCTTCAAATAATTTCCAAATAGACCGGAATCGTTTCGGTTCATCAAATGCACCAACACTTTCACATAATCCGATTATAATTGCAAGTGACATTGCTTTTAAAAGAACAAAAGCATTTGGAGTCATTTTTATGGATGTAAATGTTTCCGTCTCACCGGCTATTTGTGATGTCCATTTTAGCGCATCAAAATAGATTGGTTTATATTTATCGCTTTCTTGCCAATTTGATAAAAGCGATTTAAGCATAATCGTTTTTCCAGAACCAATGGGACCAATAATTAAATGATTTCTATCAACGTTAGGCAAACCTTCTGGGTGGTTAACGTATAATGCAGTTGCTTCATTAATAGTATATAAACTTGCATCAGGTTTAATGTCGGCTAAACTTCCCGGAAACTTTAAATTATTCTTCATTTAATGATCTTCTTATTATGTGAGACAATCATTCTTGAATTACAGAAGATTTCTAAAATTATTGGAATTTATATCAAATATTTAAAGAAAATAACAATAAAATACTGATTTGTCAATTCATATTATTTATAATTTCAATCAGGGTAACTGTCCTTATCTATTTTCCATCCTTTTTCATTTATTGGACTACTTGACCTTTTTTTATTTTCAAAATCATTTTACTCAACTTCTTTGATTTTCAGTTTTTACAAATATTTTTAAATAATTTCAAAATCACATAGTTCCTGCAGTTTATTTAATGTTTTTTTCGACTGAAAACTGACCACCTTTTCGCCTGAAAACTGACCACCCAGTTATAAAACAAGCAAGAAAAATAATCCTCTTTAGAAAGGGAATAATTTTATAAATTTTATTATTCTTTCAAATAAAAGAGAAGTGTAATATAATCACTATGGATGATTGGGTAACAATTAAAAATCTAAAATCAAAAAATCCGGATATGAGCCTGCGCGAGATAGCAAGATATCTTCAAGTAAGCCACAACACGGTAAAAAAAACTCTTGAAAGTGAAAGTCCACCGCAATATGAGAGACCTTAGAAGATAAATATTAACATAGAGCCATTTAGAGAATTTATATCTGAGATGGCAAATGTTAAGAAATATAAAGGGTCGAGAATATATAAAGAAATCAAATCAAAAGGATACAAAGGTGGTCGAACATCTTTCTATTTTTATTTGAAAAAGTTAAAAATAGAGAAAAAGCAAAAGTTCAAAAAAATTCATCCAATCAAAAAAGGTGCGTACCATCTTGCGTTTTTAATTCATCACCTTTTTGTGAATAAGCAATATTGAGAAAATTAAAAACATCAATAAACGAGACTTTCTCGCTTATCTCGGCAAAGTTTAAATATTCGTTTGACAAGGTACTACTCCTTTCTGTTTTAATTTATATTGATATAATAGCATAAAAAAACAAAAGGGTCAGTTTAGTACTAACCCCTTTGCAATTTTAATAACAAGTTGCAAATCCGTATAAAAGTTTGTTTTACGACCTGACTCTTATAGCAGATCAATGCTTACTGAGGTCGTCTCTATATCTTCTCTAACTAAACGGATTACCGTTACCCACTCAATTAGATGGCGTATCTAACGAGCCGGACGATTGGATATAAATAACAATAATCATTAACAGTTGGACATGTGCCCAAATGCCACGGCTTACGCAAAACATTATATCAAAAACTAATCCAATCGTCACCTAGAGAATTAAAACAAAAGAGCATAGTATTATTTTTTGTTTAATCTTAGCAAATGCTAAGTTCTTTCCTTTAAAATTATTAAAGTTAATAAACAGATAAAATCTAAAGGGGTATAACGTATATCAATTCAAATAGTAAGTTTTGTAAAATTTTCAAAATAGACCAATGTAGGAATACCGTGTTTAGGTGTAGTATATCGATTAAAATATACTGTAATAACAACAAATAATAATATTGAATATATTAAATTTATCTTTTATATTTGGGTATCATTTCTTTCGGGGTTTGGCAAATATTGGTTCGTAACTATTATCAATCATAAATTAGTTTTTTAAAATTCATCAAAAGGAGATTTAATGTCAGAATTATCTACAAAAAGAGATTGGAAACAAATTGATTGGAAAGCTACTTTACAATATAATGTTTTTCGGTCAGTCTGCTCAATTCCAGGTTGGTTATTACTTCTATATTTTAGCAGTAAGCAATTTCAACCAATCATGTTTCTGCTTCCCATTGTCTATTTTGCTTTTTGGTTACCTTTGGGATTGATATGCGGTTGGTTATCAAAATTGGGTGTTCCACTGGTAGGAATTATTACTGGAATCAGTTCAATAGTCATTGTCTTTGGCGACCCTGTCGTCTGGTTAATACATAAACTAAAACCAAATTTAGTCTCAATAGAAAATCCAAAATTTCTAGATTTTCATTTAATTGTTTTTGTTATAAAAAATCCGGAAACTATTCCACTCTGTCCGTTTGTCGGCCGGGTAGTATCTGATGAACATATTGAGTTCATGGGTGAAATTTTTCCTTTGCATAAAACGCTTTTTATAATAAAAGAAGACTGGTCAGTTGAAACATTAAAAGATAAATATTTTGGTTTTGTTGATGTAAATGGCTGTATAAAAAAGGGACGTTTGCAAAAAGGAATTGACCCGCGCGAAACAAACATCGGTGCAATTGTAGATTATCTTGATAACGGGATTTGCAATGACCCTCAAAATAATCGAATAGGACAATTCGATGTGTTAATTGAGTCAGCCTCTGATTCGATTAGCGAATCGTCAAACGGTACTTCAACTTTACCCTATTCAGAGGAAAATCATAAAGAACTTTTATCTAGGCTCTCAGAAATATCTATTAAACGAAAATTAGAAAAAGCTGACTTCCCGGAATGGTACAAAACATGTCCATTTGCCGGCGAAGTTAAGGCTCTTGAAAGTATTGATTATTTGGGTACAGCCTGGTCGACAAAAGAAACTGTATTTGATATCGATTACCGAGGGATGGTCAAAACACCGTATGATGAGAATTTTGGTTATGTAGAAGAAAACGGAGATATAATTAAAGATAGAGAAAATAACTTAGAACCTGAAAAGGTGGCATCAATCAAGGGTAACTTTTGTTATGGCAACAATCAAAAAATCGGTCAATTTATAAATCAAACAAATTAAACCGGTTTTTATATTGCAATCCACTGATTGCCTAAAAAATTAAAGTCTGATTTTAATGTTGGAATTTCAAAATCCGGAACATCTTTAATTTTTGGCGGATAGGTTTCAATCAGGGTGTTATTTATCCCGATTCGAACCCAGGCAAAGTATTTGGGTAAATTAAAAAGATCACTGGTTTTTACTCCAAAAATTGGAGCAAAACGACTGGCTTCTTCATCTCCGCAACGAAAACAAACTGATGTACCAACATTGCCAAAGATAGCTCCTAAAATATCTCTGGGAATTTGCTGAAAATTTTGGTGAGCTAAAATAAAACCGACTTTAGAATTTCTACTGCGGGCTAATAAATCACTAAATAGACGACTGACAACGATTTGAAATTCGTCGACATAAACCATCAGGGGATTTTTATGTGGTCTCGCAAATTCGCAATATGATAAGACTGAATAGACAATTAAATTAGACAAATAAATTCGGCTATTGCGATTCATACGCGAAGTATCAACTAAGAGAACTTGCTTTTTATTAACCAATTCTGAGATATCCAGTTCATTTTTACCAATGACAAAATCTTTCATTTCCCCCGTGGAGATTTCAAATAAACGTGAAGCTACTCGCTGGGCACACTCAACTCGCTGATAATTACGGTTGCCTTTGCTATCAAATTCCTCCCAGTATTTATAAAGATCTGAACCTTTTTGCAAGGTACCTTTTAACTTTTGTCGTTCATCGGGATAAATTAATAACTTGGTCAGGTATTCAATATTTTTATCCTGCTCTTTTCTAATTGACTTCATAGCCCGGCTAATAATTTCCCGCATTAAAACCGTGCTTTCAGGATTGGAAGAAGTAAGAGTAACCAAAACATCTAATATCTGAATAAACTCTTGTACTAAATTATCAATTTTATAGCCTTCTTTATTTAATGGATTAATAACTACCGGACTGGCAATGGAAATATATTTTACTTTAGATTTATCTTTAATACCCTGATATATTCGTTTACAGCTATCACCTTTGGGATCAATAAAAATAACAGCCAAGTCCTTGTTAATATCATACGAAACCATATGTTCAAGTAAAGAGGACTTACCCATACCGGTTTTGCCGATAATATAGGTGTGTTCAAATCGGTCATTAAGACTGGTTATTTCCGGTATCTCGTGATTAAGATTGTCCAGATAACCTAAACTTAAATTATATTTACTCATTTACTTCTTTATCATTATCTTTTTGTTGCCGACGTTGACGGATTAATTTTTCTTTCTTATGTTTATAATCTTCCTTGGTAGATTTTGCCTCCCATTTTTTCTTGTCAGCATCATACCGTTTATCATCTCTAAGAATTTTTTGCAACTCTTCGTCAGCACTCAAATCGACAAAGGACTGGTCACTAGGATTAAAAACCGAAACAATAAGATAGGCTTGAAGTTTTTCTGACAATTTATTGGTCATAAATAAATCCAGGGATGCCATCATTAAAGAAGCCCGGGCTTTTTCCTGGTCAGTTTTGGCCAGGACCATATTAATATTGGCTTTGCGTTCCAGTTCACTTAGTTTGGTTTCAATCAGGTATCGGTCGTGTTCAGATTCTTTAATTTTAATGTCAATGTCCCGTACTTTACTGTGGCTATCAATTTCATGAATCGCATCTAAAAAAGAATGTATCTTCATTTCTTTTTCTATTTTCTCATCTAGTAGTATCATTTCCAGTTCATGCTCGACAAGCTTTGGAGCGTGCCTCATAGTAGCTTCCAGTTTTGCTGCTTCCTTAATCATCGTGTTATGTAAGCCAAACTGGTCAATCGTCAACTCCAGTCGAATATTCTGGTTGCGCAGTTTATCAATTAATCTCTCTTGTCCCCAAATAGTAACCGGGCGCTTGCGGTTAAGGTCCTTCATCATATCAACATACATTTGGTTGACTTCTATAACCTTTAATTGATTTTCCAGAGCATCTTGGGGAATATTAACTACCAATTCATTTCTGTCAATTTCAATTTCTTTGGGATCTATCTTTATTTCTTTTGGGTTAATGTTCTTAGTCATTTTAGAATTTATATGTTTATTAAAAGAATAATGAAAAAAATCACTGACTGAATCGATTAATGCATACATACCTTTGAGTAATTTAGCAAGGTATGGAAATAAGCCGATGGCCACAATAACAATTCCAATAACGAAAAGAATTACTAAAATATTATCAAAATTCATTTAGGCAATAATGATGGTTTAAAAATAAAGCCTTCGCCAAAGTCTTTGATAATGTTTCCCACAATGCAAATTGAAAACTTAAGATTCTTTAACTCCGGCATAGTTAAGCCTAATTTGAGACTTGTATTTAGCCAGTAATTATAAAAGTTAATATCTTGAGACAATCTCAAGTACTTTTGCTTTTTATCTTCAAGATATGTTTGCCAATTTGATTTTGGTTTTTCTACTTCTAAAAAAGTCAATTTATAAGCATGATCATTTTTTTGTACCAATAAAGCATCAGGTACTAAATATTCAAAATGAGGATATAGCAAGGCATAATAATCTTGCAATTTTAAAGCTTCTATAAAAACATCTGTATTATTCATCTCGTTAATTCCGGCTTTTCCTACCGGTTCTTCCGGCAATAAATCTAAGCCATAGCCTAAAGGTACCCGGTACTTTACCTTATTGAGTAATTCAATCGCTTTATCTGTTGTACAAAATACCAGCCTGTCAACTTCCTTTAGGTAATTAAGAGAGCATAATTGCGATAAGGTTTTCTTGGTCGCCGCTAGCCTCAGTCTATCCCGTATCTCTTTATACTGCTTTTGGTGAACATATTTTAACAGCCTTGTATAATAGAGAATATCCCAAATTAATTTAAACGACTTGTTTTTATTGGATTGGTATAATAGTGATTCAAATTCATTTTTTATTTCATAATCCATATTCTAAAATAATAATAATTTTAAATATATGAAATTACGGTGTTTTTACCCTTTTTACTTCATTTTTAATATAATACTCCATACCGTAATAATTTTTCCTAAAATGTCATACGAAATAGTAATAGAAAATTACGGTTTGTTATTCTAACTGCTTTATTTTAAATTAGATTAAATTAATAATTACGGTATGAGATATGGCGTAGCCTTGTATCTCGAACGCTTGTCAAGGCAAAGCGCTAGCGACCTTGACAAGTAAGTGAGAGTATATGTTAGGCTAGCGGGTAGGCTTTGGGTAAGAAGTATTTATCCACCTATAACATCTTGACAATTTAAAAAGCTACCTTATAAAAGATAGCTTTAATTTTTTAAAAAGAACTATACTCTTTCAACGAACACAACACTTTCACAATGTTCACAATATCCAGTAACACCATCAGCTACCTCTACCTGCATTCGACAGTTACTACAACAATAAACAGTTTCATCATCATCATCGTTTATTAATTGAGTTCTCAATATTTCTTCAACAAATTTAGACATGATTTTTTCTTCAAATTTAAATTTATTATTTATGATTGGAATTAAATCTTTCTTTATTTTATTATTATTCATTTTTGCCTCCTTAGATTATCCCTTTATTTTTTAATGAGCTATATTCAGTTTCCGTGATTATAATATGGTCTATTAATTCTATACCCATTATTTTACCGGCATCATATAGACGCTTAGTTATTTTAATATCATCTTCAGATGGTTCAGTATCATGCGAAGGGTGGTTATGCCCGACAATTATCTGTGCCGCGTGATTTCTAATAGCCGATTCAAAAGTTTCTCTTGGGTGTACCAGACTAGCGGTCAAAGTACCTGAAGAAACTTCATCAATAGAGATTAATTTATTTCTGACATCAAAACTCATGACTAAGAAATGTTCTCTATCAAAATTTAGAATTTTACTTCTTAGAAATTCAGCGGCCATTTCAGGTTTTACCACTGCATCTCGATTAGAATTAAAATAGTTCTCTTGCTTTTCCAGTCTTTTAATTCTTCTAAATATTTCAAAGCAAGCCATTAATTGGCAAGCTTTAGCCAAGCCAATCCCTTTAATAGTTTTAATATCGTAAAGTGAAGCTTCGAGGATATTTTTAAGTGAACCAAATTTAATCAATAGATTTCTCGAAATATTAATGACTGATTCACCCTTAAAGCCGGTTAAAAGAATTATAGACAGTAATTCTTCGGACCCTAAATTAACCGCTCCGACAGAAATTAATCTTTCTCTGGGTCTTTCTTCTTTAGGCAAATCACGTATGGTAAAAGATTTATTTATTTCTTCTTTTGTTTCCAATTTATTCTCCTTTCTAAAAGAACGTTAACTGTTCTGATTTTTGTGTTTGTAAAATAGATTTTTCTTCAATAATTTTTTGTAGAGAGGGATTATAAGAATCTTTAAATTTTTCAAAAACCTCTTCTTTTAATTCCCGGATACTTCCTCCAAGATAACTTCGTTTTGTTTCATAGGCTTTTTTACATTCCATCATCAATGAATCACCCCAGACCACAAAGCCATTGACATTAAAAAATAAAAGATTCAAAGCACACATTTTAACACAGGTTAAATCAATGTCTTGGCCAACAATAACCGCTTTATCCAGTTCTTCATTAGTCATAGTCTTAATCGCTTCAATCAGCAGTATGCCTGAACCGCAACAGGGATCCAGTATTCTACCTTTAGGATTAAGCATTTTAGCCATCATACCGGCAACATGACTTGGTGTGAAAAACTGCCCTCTAAATTTTGTGCTTTGGTTCCACTGCATATAGATTTGCCCTAAGATATCATCATTGGTCTTTTGCATTTCAATCTGTAAATCAGCAAAGGCTTTGGCGAAGTAGTCTATTTCCCGCTTGCCTATCTCGTTATCATTTTTATATTTTTTAACGATGTCTAAATAAGGCTCATCATCTCGCTGCATTGCAAAAAGCATTAAATCAAGCCAATCATTAAAAATATTGGAGGGGTTATAACCTTGACTTAGAATAGCTTCTAATGATTTTAATATCTCTGTCATACGCTAGCCTCCTTATCAACTAATAAATAACTCAAGATGGCATCCACGTCCTTAATGACCTGTAAGACGGCATTATATGGAGTTATTTTTAATTCTTTAGCATAGTTTTCAATGTAGCGATAGGAATTACCAAACTGTTTATCTAAGGTTTTTCCGACAATTCTACATAAGGCCTGCGCGGAGAGTTCAGCAATAATTTCTTGTAGTGGGTCTTGTTTTAACTTTATCTCCCCTTTGAGCTTATGGTCAGCTAAATGACATAGTTCATGAAAAAAGGTCTTCTCTTCCGGGGTGGCTAAGATTATAAGGCCGTTTTGAGGCTCATAACTGCCGTAATACGAGTCGTTTCCCTGAATTGCCTTAACTGATACCCCTAAGGCCTTGGCCCTCTCTATAAGCGGAAATTTGGGCAGAATTAGCTTTTGGTAATCCAGAACCTCCCCGTCAGTATCTTCGACCCTAAACACACTGCCGCAACAAAAACCTTTTAAAACAATTTTTTCTTCGGATGTGTCTTCAGACAGTTTTTTTTCAAAGGTTGGCACTAATATATCAAAGGCTGTTTTACCTTTGATAACATGACGATTAACCGAAAGCCATTGTTTATAGCCTCTGGCATCTTCGGTGTTATTAAAATACATCGTGAGTCTATTAAGTAAGCTCCAACTATTAGACGGAATATTAAATCTGGGAAACATAGAATAGTGGACTGCCTCTGGAATTGTGCCGTTTTTAAACTCATCTAAGAGTTTATTTAGAACTTCTTTAACGCGTGGTAACATATAATTATTTTCCTTTCTTTTAGCGAATTAGTTTTAAGAAACAAGAGAGTCGCTAGTCTCTCCAGTGTCTTCTAAAAATTCTTCAAAACCATTATTCCAGGTTCCGATTTCGTTATAATATTTAATGTTATTGTTTCTCTTGATCAGGTCGGCAATTTCTTCAAGAGTAGCTTCTTTACGTTCCAGAAGTCTTCTGATGCAAAAAAGGCAATGACCGCAATTATTGGTCCAGTTACCTTCATCATGGTCTTTAATCCATTTTCGAATGTGTTCTATTATTTCCTCTTTAGAATAAAGATATTTAGGCTTATGCCAACATCTCATATCCCACAGGTACTGTTCATAAAGAACTTCTCTAACGCAATACCAGCGAGTGTAGTCAGCTTCTTCAATTGTTTTCCAACGTTTATCTATTTCCGGAAATGAACTTTTGACCACAGGTATATTAACTTCGCTTGCCTTAGGTTCAGAAATGAATAAAGACTCTTGCATATGTTTATTGTTTACTTAGCGGATAATAAACACGCCAGACAGCCGCTAACCTGTCCAGCTTGCCAAAAGATAAGCAACGGGAGCCCGCCGAAGTCATAGGTGGAGATGAAGCCGAAAAAGGCTTCATACTACCTTGACTGAGGAAGGGCTGTTGCTAAACTTAAAAGGCACTGGACAGGTTGGTATGAAATTGTCAAAGGACAAGTAAAGAGTTAAGTCCAGCTTACTTTGGACTTAACACATAAACTCTATTTCCTTTCGGAGTCAACCAGATTGGATCACTGAGACGATAAAAGTCATGAAAACTCATAAAGCGGTAGCGTTCATTCGGTAGGTTTTTGCAATAGTGTTGGACCAGATTCTTAAGTAAGCCATTCACAAAATTAATATGATTAATAATATTTGGTTCCTTATATTGCTGAGGTCGTAAAAATACATCAAACCAAATATCTGTATAAACGAATAAGGCTGTAAAACGGCCAATGTTATGAGATTTTTTAAAGGCAATTTCCTGAAACATCTCTTCATACCTTTTTATTTTTTCATGAAAGACTCTATCTACGGTTTTTTTTCTTTCGATTTCTACCAGTAAATACCAGGATAGCCTTGTCATAGAGTTTTCAATTCTAATAAGGATATCCGGCCGGACACCATAGAAACTACTGTCATACCGAAAAGAAAATTTATAATTTGGATAAAGACGCAAAAAAGCTAGAGCAATATCAAATTTCATGCTCTCATGCATTATATTGGCCGGCGATCTAGTATATTTCCGATATTTGTATTCATCGCTGCGGCCGATATAATCTGCGCCTTTTTTGGTTAGGCAATAAAAAACTTCCCGGGCTTTATTGGGCGGTCTGCCGATTGGTTCAATTTTTTCTATTAAGCCGTCTTGTAGATATGACTTAAATAACTTGCGGGTATATAAAAGTCCTCCTTTGAAAGTTTTAGCGCCTTGAGAATATAAATTATTAAGGGTTGCCACTCCTCCAATATCGAGTAAATTATTAAGTAAAAGTTTACGGGTGGTCATAAAAATAAAAAATTACATGACTTAGCTCTAATGCTCATTATCATGTAATTTTCATTTTTATGTTAACAAATTGATTATACACTAAGGTAAATATATTGGCAAGCCATTATATTATTTATATTAAAATATTTTATTATGTGGCTATTCTCCCGTCAGGGCAGCAACCCCTTTTTATACCGTCCGATAATTTATTATAATGAGGCGGTTATTAAGGGGTTGCTGTCCTTCGGATTTCTTTAGTAAAGACGAGGGACGTAATAGCCACACTATATTATCATTTGCCTTATTTTACTAAGGTCAAAAGAAAAATATTATATTAAATATTTGAGATATTGTAATAAAATTGGGATTATTATTGGTATTCATTGATTTACTTTACAATTCATATAAAAATTGATATACTATTGTTACGAGTTTAATTATAGTAGTTGGTGCATTTTCCGTTTACTTTGTATTAAGGCATACCCATATCTGTTATAAACAATTTTCATTCGTAACGTCAGATTATACTGCGAGTAAATTTTTATACATTGCACTATTTTACAATTGTTTGTATAATAAAATATATAGATTAATAGTTTATAAAAATTATTTGTATATGTTCTATAATAAGTATTGATTCTTATATATTTTGTAGCTATTTTATTAAATACAAAATTTATAAATGCAATAAAATAATTGATTCTACAAAAACGAAACTAAATATTTAAAGTTTTCGTTTAAAGTAAGTAAAAGATTATTTTTTAAAAAATTAAGATTTAAAACTATGGGTTCAGATGGTTAAACGCCAAAAAATGAACAAAAAGCAATAGAAATATTGCTTTTTGTTTTTATACACGCACATGAAAATTTTTTTATTAAAGTATAGTAATATAATTGTCTATATCGCATCAATAGCATCTATCGGAGGGTTAATTGTAACTATATCTAGTAATAAAAATGCAGTAATTATAGCTTTATTTTTCTTTTGCCTGACCCTCACGATCATTTTCATATATACGTTAATGGTTTTAGCAAAGTATAATAATATTGAATACCCTGAAAAATACAGAGTAATTTCAAATTATACAAAATATGAAACTAATGACGGCCAAAATATCATTTTTGAAAGTTTTAGAGTTATTCAAGCAAAATGTCCAATATTAAATGGGATAGATTATCATTTCAAATGGTCGGGTTCTAAGATGCCTAAAATTACATCAAATTTGCAAGAAGTAGAAAAAATAGTTGATAGTCCTGAGGATTATTATGATTTTGCACAATTAAAATTTAAAAAGTCACTTTTATTTAATGATACTTGCATAGTCCACCTTTTTTGTGAAATGGACGATGTTGATAATAAATCGCAACCATTTGTTGAAAATAAGGTTGCCATTCCACTTGATTTTATACATTACAGAATAATTCTAAGACATAAAGATTCTAATTTTAAAAAGAATGCTATAATTAGTAGAAAAAAAATTGATGCACAAATGTCCTCACAATATAAAAATATTGGATCAATACCATTCGACGTCAATTCAAAATCTTACGAATATCAATTGTTAACCCCTGAAACCGGGTATTATTATAGAATAGAATGGGAAAAGTAAATATTTAATCATCTAACAATAGCTTAGATATTATTTTTGACTTTTGTTAAATTGAATATTAATTTTATTTTCTAAATATACCTTTCTATAATGCTTCAAAAAAATTCTAATTAAATTAGAATATTAAATTTCCTTTTTATTCCTAGAGTACTTTTCATTTGTTTTACTTAAATTTTGCTACAGAAAAATTAGACCTTTTATGTTAAGGTTTTACTTGGTTTCCATTTGTGAAATAAAAACTGTTAAGTAATCGAAATTCTTGTTACTATTTTTTATAACCAACTAATTTTTTATAAGTTGGTTATAAAGGATCTCTCTATTAATATTTTTAATAGGGCATAACACATGTAGTTATTAGTTACTTTTGTGTTATAATAAAGGAATGAATTTTCTCTACCCCCTTTTATCAATAATAGGCGAAGCAACTGCTAAGACAATCGATAAATTCAATCTCAAGATACACAAGATTAATTATAAACAATTAATCTTTCTTGTGTTTTCAATACGTGGATTAGAAATTTTACTTTTTATAGTATTATTACAAATAAGATTTCCTAAATTAAACTTTTTGTTGACTTTACTGATACTTATAATGATTCTTGTTTCTTTCTTGCAAAATATCTTTGAGTTTAAAGGTTTGAGTTTTAAGGACCTTTCCTATCGACAGCCAATCTCAGATTTTCAACCACTTTTGGCAAGCTTTATGGCTTTTTTAATCTTCCCTTCGGAAAGAGAAATTAAATACTTAATAGCTATTTGTCTCGGAAGTATTGTTTTATACTGGGTGAATTTGCAAAAAAACAAATTGAGAAAAATAGACAAAGGAACCTGGTATATTTTGGGTGGTGTATTTTTTCAGGCGCTGCTTTCAAATTTGTATAAACTTGGTTTGAATTCTATTTCTCCAGAATATATTTTACTGTTTCGAACATTAGGAGTATTATTGCTCTTACTCATCTTTACTAAAGTAAATTTTAAATATATAACTCTTAAACAAGGTTCTTTTGGAATTATATCGGGCATCCTTTATCTCGTTGGTTCATTAGCAGTACTGTATTCCATTAAAGTATTTGGTCTCCAATTTTCAATTCTTATCATTATGCTAAACTCAATTTTAATGTACTGGTTAAGTTTTTTGTTCTTAAAAGAAAAAATAGAGTTTAAAAAAGTAATATCAAGCTTTGTTTTAATCTGTTTAGTAGTGGCTATAATAATATTTTAATTTATCCAATTTTTTTAAATTCACAATTTTTTAAATAACTTCTTATATAACTTTTTCATCATTTCATAATTCCTTCTTATCTTACTTTAAAATCTAACATTTAAGATTTTGAACTCAAAAAAAAGTATTTGGATTGGTTTTAAAAGATTATACATATATTTTTTAATTTTAACTAATTAATAATTATATGTATACTCAACAAATAGCTGCAAAAGAATTCCTTCATCATTGTATGTATGAAAAAAATTTGAGTTCAAAAACAATAAAATCTTATCAGATTGATCTTAAACAATTCTATCAATTTCTTCTTAACAAAAATTATTCAAATGAGGTAGCCAGAATAACTAAAATTGAAATACGAGATTATTTAGAATCTCTTTCAAAACTTAAACCGAAATCAATTAAAAGAAAAATAGCTACCCTAAAAGCTATGATGAATTATTTAGAATACGAGGATAAAATTGATTTTAATCCGATTAGAAAAATGAAAATAAGGATTAAAGAACCAAAAACCCTTCCACGTTTTCTAAGTATAGAAGAAATTATTAGGATTTTCAAATCAGCTTATAAGGAAATTGCATTGTTAAATAAAGATAGTTATTCATATCAGATAATGTTAAGGAATATTGCAGTTATTGAATTACTATTTGCAACAGGTGCTCGAGTATCAGAGATTGCAAATTTAAAAAATGATGATATAGATATAATTACTGGAACAGTAACAATCAATGGAAAGGGAAATAAAGAAAGGATAATTCAAATTTGTAGTGAAGAAACTCTTAAACTTCTTTTTTTGTATAAAAATATTTTAAATAAGAATATTATTCAATCATGTAATTTCTTCTTAATTAATCGTATAAATAAAGGATTGTCTGATCAATCAATAAGAAATATAGTAAAAATAATTTCTAAAAGAGCAAACATACAAAAACATGTTACCCCCCATATTTTTCGTCACACCTTTGCCACACTTTTGTTAGAAAAAGGTGTAGATATAAAATACATCCAATCTTTTCTAGGACATAGCTCTATTACTACAACACAAATCTATACTCATGTAAACAGAGAAAAACAAAGACAAATTTTAAGTTCAAAACATCCAAGAAAAGACTTCTCTGAGATTCATATTTGATTGTTCTGAATAAAGGATAACAAATTATTATCAATGGGAAAAAGTAAAAAGGACTTACCCGATTCTCTGAAAGATTTTGTTAACATTACAAAAAAATTCTTCAATTTCCACTCACATAGTGTACCACTGTGTGCGGCAGAGAATATTATATCTCCGTTTGCTAAATTACCTTTAGGTATTGGACTTCAAGAGCGGTACATTATGGGTGGGATGTTAGGTTATGATATAAATGATAATTTTATCGGAAGCGAATTTTTATTACCATATTATGAAAAAATTAATCAACAATGTGAAATACTTTTTAATTCGACTTATGCAGATGCAAGAACTTTATCGGGTATGAATGCAATTACCTCACTTCTAATGGCTTTGACAGAACAAAACGATACAATTATTCTTTCCTCACCGGAAACGGGTGGTCATCCTTCAGTACCGATAATATGTAAAAGATTAGGCCTTAATATTGAACCCATGCCATACAATTATCATATATTTGATTTTGATTATGATAAACTAAACGATTTAATTTCAGAAAAGAAACCCAAAGCAGTTGTATTTGTACCATCCGACATTATTTCAATTCCTAAATTAGATCTACTTAAAGTGAAAAATACATATCTAATATATGATGCTACTCAAACCCTCGGTCTTATAGCTAGTAAAGTGATTGAAAATCCACTCAAGCAAAATCAAAATGTAATATTATTAGGAGGAACACATAAAACATTTCCTGGTCCAACCAATGGGCTTATAATGACTTGTAACGAGGAAATAGCAAAACAAATAGATGTTTCTATAAGTCCTAAGTTTGTTAGGAACACTCAAATGCACCAAGTCGCTTGCTTACTTTTAACTTTGATTGAAATTGAATATTTTGGTAAAGAATATAGTACTCAAATTATTAAGAATGCAAATATTCTTGGAAAAAAATTAACCCAATATGGATTTTCATTACCCTTTATTAATGAGAAATACACAAATACTCACCAACTCTTTATTCTTACTGACAAAGAGCAGATGAATAGAATATTCATGAATTCTCTTGCTTCTGGTGTCACTCTGAATAAAAAAGAAAAACCATTATTCCATGGATATGGGATCCGAATAGGTGTACAAGAAATCACTAGGTATGGTTGGGGAGAGTTCGAACTTGAGTTAATAGCACAAATTCTAAATTCATTAGACAAAAACGATTCAGAATCTGTACAAAAAACCCTAAAAATTTTACCAAATAAAAAAGATATTCATTTCACTTTTGACGAGAAAACAATTGCGTGGATTAGCAACAATTTACAAGAGAATTAAGTGCATATGTTTTATAGTATCCCTGGATAAGTTTTTATAAATAAATGTTTCTTGGCATAAATTAAGTATTTCTAAGTATCGAGCAAAATCCGAATTAAATCCGTTCAGTTCAAGTTGCCGGTTTTCTTGTAGATACTCTAAGACAATTCGAGCCTGGAGTTTAGTAATATGAATGTCTGCCTCATCTGCAATATTTTCAATACGAAGTACATTCTTAATTTGCTCTTCTTTTGAGCCAGAGTAATAATAATTATTAATCCCTATTTCACATAATATTATGCCCAATAAAGAGTGAGTTTTTAAATTACGATCATTATTTTTTTCTGAAAAGTTGTATGCTATAAGATAATGTTTAAAAGAACTATCAAAATCTTCTATATCTCTATAATACTCAGCATATTCAAAATGTAGATTATAAATTAATCTTTTCCCGATGCTTTTGAAACCTTCGAATGATTTATCAATATAATATTTCGCATCAGGAAGATTCTTTATTTTTCTGAGATAAATTGAATGGTATTTCATTGTAGATAAAATTACTTCATCAATATTTCCCCCTTTCCCATTTAGTTGATAAATTTTACTAAACTCTTCATTAAATGGATATTCAAAATTATTCCTTACTAAGAATACTCCAATGATTCCATTAACTGCTTTAATATAATATTTATAATCATTTTGTACTTTTGCTTCTTTTAAGCACTCATTGTAATATTCAACTGCATTAGTTAAATATTTTCCCTGATGACGATATGAATGAGCTATACCCCACGCACATTTAGGTAATAAATAATAATACTTTCTTTCACTGGCAATGTCTGCAAGTTGGCGATACATTTCAATACTTTGAGCATATTTATTTTGTAGATGATCTAGATCAGCCATCAAAAAATGAAACTCAAATTCAATTTCCGAATTTATATTTTTTATACCTGATATGCCCTGGGAGCCAATTACTACATTTTCCACAATCTTTGCAGCACCGATATAATTTCCTATCCCCATAGTAGCATATAAATACGAATAAAGTATTAAATTATATAAGTTAGTAGAATTATTTATAATGTAATTACTCCTCTGAAAACGTTCAAAAAGTTGTCCTACTGCTATTAAAAAAGGTAGGTTTTCATTCTTAATTTCGTCTTTAATAACATCAAAAATAAAATCAAGATGATGAATTAATTCATTTGAAAGTATCAAATGTAAGGTTGCTTCTTTATTTTTCCCATATTTTTTATAATAGAGAAAAATGCGTTTATTTATATCTGTTGCCTTAGCAAAATATTTGTCAATCACAATATCTCTAATTTGATCATGTACTTTAAATTTTATTTGCCCAAATGTAAAAGGGATAATCAAGGAATTTTTTTTTAATATTACTATTGCTTCATTTATATTTTGAAGATCCATATCTTTAAGAATATTTTCACTAACTTCCGTGTTAGTCAAATTAAGAAAAGATGCTATTTTCAAAACCTCTATAGCCTCTGCGGTAAGATGCCCCCAAACTTCTTGGAATATGAATGTTCTAATGTTCATTAACAAGATTTTATTATTTAGCATGTCAATAGAACTATTTAATACAATTTCCAGAAATATTGGTAACCCATTGGATATGGAAATTAAATCTTGTAACTGATTTTTTGATAGACGATGGCCTCTTTGATTCGCATAGGTTTCAATTTCTGTTTCTTCGAGTGGTAATATTTCAATCTCATAAACTAATTGTGAATATATTACAAGTTGATCTATTGAGCCAATAATATACTTAATTCTCGGCATAAAAGTGGAAAAATAGTCAATTAATCGACCCATCTCAGTATAAAGTGCTGGATTATTAAAATTGTCTAAAATAATTATTAAATCACTTTTTTCAAAGATTTTATTTATTAAAAATATATAATTTTCAAAGCTAGGTTTTTGATTTGGAAACGATTTTTTGCATAAATCTTTTTTTATGTCTTCAATACCAGTTCTATCTGAAATATCATAATAAAGACAACAGTAATTTTTTAAACTCTTATAAGTCTTTTTTCTGGGGAACATTTTTCTGTAATCACGTTCTACTTTTTTATTAATAATATCAGTAAATAGTCTTAAAACCGCACTTTTTCCAACACCTTTATCACCAAATACATTTATTACAATTTTAGAGGGATCTGATACTAATTCTAAAATTCCTTTTATTTCTTGTTTTCGATTTACAAATCTGTTTTGATCTAAAGTTTGACGTCTTAGTAAATCTATTTTCCTAAATTTATTCTTGAATATAGCGAATAATTGTACAATACTCGCAAGTGAACCTAAAATTCCAATAAAAATATAAAACTCTTCAGGCTTTATGAATAAATCAATATTAATAATATTAATCATTCTTAAAAAGAAGAGAAAACATAGAATTAAGATAATAAATAGAATAGTTTTGAAAATATTAATTCTTTCCATTGATAATAATTTGTTATCCTTTATTGATTAAAATTAAAATATTTATGAACATTTTGATAAATCTTAAATTTTATTAAAATAATTAATAGTTTAAAGATATTTCCGGATTAATTGTTAAGATTTATAATATTTCCTAAGTGCTTGCAAACTAAAACTATTGCAGCCGTATCAAGCTTGCAATATAGCAATATTTGTCTTGTAAAATAATTGTGTAAGGAACCTTTAATTTCCAATCATACTTAGTCAATGTTAATAGAAAAATTACACTATATATTCTGTTAATTTATATTTCAAATAATAATTCCATAAGTTATTTTGAAAAATAATTAAAATTTATTTGTTGAATTCAGCTCAAATATAATCATAATTATCATTAATTGATAATTATGCTCAATTTCAAATCTAAGGATCAATCCAATCAAAATTTATAAGATGTTCAAGATTATTGGATAATCTATTATCATGGAATGATCTTAAATATTTTTCTGTTCTGCCATTTACTACTTCGACATCTTCACCATCTCTCCAATATGCTCTAGAGTAATCCCAAAGCCACGTTTTCGCGGAATTATTAGGATTATCTAACAGTAATATTGCATCAGTTTTAGATATTTTTTGAGCTCTAGTATATGAATTTTGGGTTCTAGTATGAAAAGCATAGTGTGTAATAGTTCTATTTGAATTCACCCAAACTCCTGAGATTCTGTATTGTGACATAAATTATTATTTTTATTTTTAAATTATTAATTATTTTTAAAAAAATATTTTTCTAATTATTTAATAAATAATCTTAATTTATATATGTAGCAAACATAATTTTATAGGAAATCGATTAAATTAAAACATTTCCATTTTCAACGTATTTCTCTCTTTCTATTTCATTATTTTCAGCTATGTATACTGTTAACAGCGTTTCAAATTTTTTTCTTAATGCATTATCTGAAATATCATAAGTATTTATTGTACTTGCCATAATATTTAATGTTTAAATATATAGAATTATTTTTTTAATATTAAAATAAATTTGTACAATATTATAATAGTTAATAATAATCAAATAGTTGTTAACAAAATGAAATTGATCTGCTATAATAAGCATTCATAATTGTTTTATTTATATAACCAATATTTAACTCCTCCGTGATGAGAACAAGCTCCTCTTCCAGTCGCTCGAGATCTTGTTCCATCATTACAAACAGCCCCAACTCTTTTTTTAAGATATTGAATAGAAAAAGTATTTTGTGCATAAGAATTTGAAGAATAAGGACTATCAAAAATAATCAAAGGTAAAGCAATAATAAGAATTAAAATTGTTGATAAGAATTTTTTCATAAATGTTATTATTTAAATTTTATTAATCTGGAATTAAACCATCATCTAATATTTTAATTTTAGATGCAACAATAACAAATGATGAGGTTACAGCACCATGGTCAAGAATATTACTCGGTTTCAACGTACCCTCAATTTCTACGATTTTTCTTATGAATTTGATGATATCTGTAGGAGAATATTCAATTATAAAATCTCCTTTTTTCTTTGTTTGCAGAAGGAACATTTCTTTTTCAGATCTGGAACCGACTGCAAAATGCTTTGAATAAACAAAGCCTTTTAGTATATCCATTTTTTTATTCCTTTCCTAAAATTAAGTTTGTTTTAAAATTGACGGACAATATAGCCTAATCTGGATTTCTGTTAATATTGAAGCGTGTCTTGTTAATAATTCGATGGTTTTATCAGATAATGCTCTTAAATTAGTTCCAATATCAGAGACATACTCTATTTCATCATTAGTTAGACAATTTTTAATGATATCATTATATTTAATTTTATCTTTTAAATATTCAATAATTTCTGTTTCATTGTTATTAGTATTATTTATCATTTCCTCAGGAATATTATGATATTCACTTACATCTTTCCTGATTTTATCTGCCAATAAATTATTATAATAACCTTTAATACAATTTTCATAATTCCAATCTAGCGCATAATAAGTGACTTCTTTGATTGATTTATTGGAGGAATAAAAGACATTAAGCATCATCTGTAAACCCCTAACTCTTCTCATCATAACGCCACTGACTCTTAATAATATTGGTAAAGGATTTATGGTTAAACTTTTTCGCTTAAACGGTGCTGACCCATCACTACATATTATAATATCACAACTATATTCTGTATTTTCTGTCGTAATTTTATGAATTCCTTGATTATCATATACCCCACCATCTACTAAAATTGGATTTGCTCTTGCTTTATAATCATTCTCATTCTTATAATATTTTTTCTTAATTATAATCGGATTAAACGGACCGGGTACAGCCGTAGATGCAGCAACGGCAACAGACAGTGGAAAACTTTCGCATATAAACTCAATTGGTTTCCCATTATCTTTAGGGTAACGATAACTTGAATCTGACATTTTATTTTTAGAAAAAGTAAATTGAGTTCCGGTTTCTAAGTTAGTAGCATTAATCGCCGCTATTGGGTTATCGGGTAAATCGACTAATTTTTTATTTCCAAAAAATATTTTATTGTACGCTTTTTCTACAAGATCACTGAAGGAGATTATTTTATAAATAAAAAATAATGTTAGTAAAGAATATATTAATGTATAAGCAATTGAAGAGTACCATTCTTTATTAAGATAGAAAATGATAAAAATAATTAATATAAATATTAAAAATGTTAAGACTGCTCTAGCTGATGTTAATATTTTAGATATTGTAGATGTTTTTAGACACTTAATGAAAGAAGTATAAAAATCATTAAAATTATCTTTGTGCAAAAGATAATAAACTCCAATTATTGAGCCTCCGGATATAGTAGATAATACATGTATATTATTTAGGATATTTAATTCTTTTAACTTTTTGAAAACTCCTAAATGAAATGCGGCGGCTCTATAACCACCACCTGATAAGGCCAGACCAATTTTATTATTATTTAGCATTTAAAATATATTTAATAAGATTTTTGTCGTAGTTGCATTTAAAGTTCAATTATCTAGACTCTTAAATAAATTCATAATTAATAAACAGCTACTATTATCATTTCAAATGGAAGATTCCCATCTATATTGTCTTTACTCTCACTGGTATTATTTTCTACCGTTTTAGATATTTCAGCTAAATTTACTCGAGGGATTCCCAAAACATGCATCTTATCCCCATCAATAAGTTGCTTTAATTGCTTTTGGGGCTCTGAATTATTGACAAAAATCATTCTGATATTTTCAGCAATTTTCTTATTATTCAATGTGTAAACATCAGCATTTACAATCGAACCATCTGAAACATTTTTTATTTGTCCAATTATCTTTAATTTGAATTCTACATAATTGTAGCCAATCTTTTTCGATTCAATTTTGATATTATTTTTGTCATAACTTATTAAACAGTTTGTATTTAAATAGGCATTAAATGCCACCGACGCTGTTTTGGGCGTAAAACCATCAATTGGTTTCAACCCGGAAACTAAATCAAAATCATTAATTTCTAATATGGGGTGAAGTTCAAAAATATGATCAGGATTTGTAGTTATAAATTTATCCGGGATATCTGTTTGTACTTGATCGCCATGTGGATGTTCAAACCATAATCTCCATACCCCTTTCATTTTTAAAGCTTCATCCGTCCCTTCAACTTTATGCACAAGATCTACAGCCTCTGAAAAGTCCTTGGCATTCATGATTTCGGCAACGACCGGCAAACCTATTTGTTTATTCCTTCCGGCAACATGCATATCCCCGTCATCTTTGCCCGCGTTAGGTTTTTTATGGGCTTTATCAACAATATAATTACCATAAAACGAAACGGAATTTTTAAGACTATCTATGAATGAGCGTCTTAGGGTAACACTATTTTGCGCATAAGAAAATGAAATAAAAGCAAAAAATACCAATAACAAAATGATAATATTTCTTTTCATTTGATAATATTATTTAATTAATAAAAATGTTTATTTAAATAACCAATGGTCAATACCACCATGACTTGAACATACACTCGAACCGTTTTGCAGTCGTAGTTGTACCGTCTATACAAACTGCTCCGATTCTTTCACAATCTGAGGATGTATCATTATTACAGGATATTAAATAGATTGTAAATGTTAATACATAACAGCAATAATTGTTCTTAATAAAAGTCACATGAGTATAATCCTTTAATAATATTGTTATAAAGCAATCCCTGCTAGTGTTAAAAGATCTTCTTTTTTGGTCGCAAAATGACTAAATATTCTTTTGGCAATATCACAATTTTTCTTAATGAATTCGCACTCAGTATCACTACAAATTGATTCAAATACTGGACAGCCACCACCACAAAGAGATAGCGAATTGCAATTATTACATTTTTGGGATCGTTTAAGTTTACTTTTCCAGGTTTTACCATTTTTTAGCCACTTCTTTGTCGAATCATTTATATGGCCTATCTTTGAATTTTTATTAAGCAAAATACATGGCAATATTGTTCCATCCGGCGTAATACCAAAAGTACTAAGACCGGCCCCACAAAAATATTCTCTACTATTCCCGACTAAAAGTTGTAAAACACGACTTGAAAATCTATCGTCCATTGGAATATTTCCTTTTTCAAGATCTTTAATAACCTGATCTCCAATCTTTTCTAAATCATTTTTATATGTTATTTTTTCCATCTTTGATAAAGAATAAGGTTCGCCTTCAGGAGCTCTAACGATTTGCGACTTAATTTTATCTATATCTAAACTTCTTAAATAAGTTACAGCTTGACTAAGACTCCATTCGGAATGGACAACCGCTGATCCGCGAACTATACAATTGGTTTCTCTTCGTATTGTCTCTAAAAAACGAATTATTTTAGCGTGTGTTGGTTTTCCGGTCACTGTTTTTCTACAAGCATCGTGAATTTGTTTTGGTCCATCAATACTTAAAATTATTAGGAAATTACCCTTATTTAAAATATTTATTATCGATTTATTTAAGAAAGTGCCGTTGGTTGTTATAGCAAAATAATAACGTTCAGATGACTTTTCGTAAGCTCTAGTGACAATAGTTTCAATAGCCTTGAAATTTAATAATGGTTCGCCTCCATAAAAATGGAGCCTAATTTTTTCAAATACTTGTAACTCCGTATCTATTTTATCTACTATTTGCTGCGCAATTTCTTTTGACATCATAGTGGATTTTGTCACTAACTTTTGTTTTCGAACAAAACAATATGAACACCTTAAATTGCATTCCCATGTAGGCGCAATTAGAAATTCCGCAAAATTAGCCGTATAATTTAGCATAAATCTGTTTATTTGAACAATTGTAATATTTATTTAAGGTTATATTTCTTTAGCAAAGAAAATTATCATTCAAATATTTCTTATATTAAACCATCTTAATTAACAAAGCCATGTTATTGTGTCGTTGCACAAAAAAGCATCAGCTATTGAGGTTATTTGCGTTTCAATACTTTTTACGATTGTTATTATTAATTTAATATCTTTTTTGTCATCCGAAGTCATTTTTCTTTTAAGAGCTTTTTCCGGATTACTTATTAATAGTTTTTTAAATTTTTCGTCATTTAATGCCATGAGAATTAATTTTTTTTGATTCTTTTTAGCAATTTCTTTACGCTCTTTATTCATAATTATTTTCCTTTATTATAGGTTTATAAAAATAACAATTTATTATTAAAATAAGCTTATCATACATTAATTATTGCCTTACTGCTTCTGTTACAAAAAATACTTAATTTTTACAAGGCGCTGAATTTATAAGTATTCTTTACAAAATTTGAAAAATAATATCTTATATTATAAAGCTCGACAATTAATGATCGTCGAGCTTTATTTGATAATCATTATATTCTGTACTTTTTCCTCCATTAAATCCCCAAAGAACAATAAATCAAAAATGCTTTTCACGAATTATTCATTACTTTTTCTTATTACCATCACCTGAACAGTTACAACTTGTACCACCTTCTGCAACGGTAATTATAACTTTGCCATAAGAATAATCATATTTAGCTTGACCTGTTCTAGTTCCACACGTTACACACATTAAGTATATTATTGGCGGATCCGGAGGAACTGTTAGAAAAAATTCACATGTTCCAGGGTACACTCTTGGACCACCGTTAATACAATAGTACATTGAAGTACAATCAGGGCAATTTTGAATAATAAAATGAATATCATTTATACTCTTTTTCTCATTAGAAGTACCCTGAATATTAAATGCCATTATAATCACTGCAGCAATCACGACAAACATCGATATTAAAGATATTTTTTTCATATTGAACTCCTTTTTAGTAAGTCATCACTTACTTTAAATTTTTAATTTTACAAAAATGGATTTAAATTAATTGTACAGAATATTAATGACACCATATTTTTAAAAATATTTATTAAAAATGTTTGATTTTACCATGACTTATAGAATTTTAATTATTAAATAATTTTATTAAGCTAATTTATTATTTTGCATTAATAATTTTTCAACCATATTATATTCTTCTAAATAATACAATCTTCCATAGGCAACCTTTTCTCTGAATTTCCTGTCCGAAGAAATATTTTCTAATAACTCATTCGTTTTTATATTAGAAAATAATCTACAACACACATCACAAATTGAATCGGCTATATATTCATCAGGTAAAATTGATTCATACCCAAATTCTTTTAAAAGTCTTATCAATTCTGATGGACCCCAGACACGAATTGCCTGTAATATAAAATTGTTCTGTGCTCTATCCAAAATTGAGGCCAGAGATTCATTTTTCAAATTCCCTAGATATAGTGGATGCGGTGGAGGTATGGCAATCGGTGAACCGATACATGCTATTACATCGCCATTGGGAAATAAAATGGGGAAATTTGCCATTGAACAGGCATAGTCATCAGGCCTAGTAGTTTTTTTGAAATCAGAATTACTTTTATTCGTTTTGGCTCTGCCAAGTTGAATAGTAATACCTGTAAGTATATTTTCTTTTTCTGTAATTTCTAAAAGCTCATCGAAAATTTGCAAATATTTTTCTGACTGCAAGTCGCTAGTTGTCACAGAAACATTATAAATAATTCCTAGTTTTTTAAATGCCCAGACAGCATTTTTTATATTTTTAATGGGAATAAATTTTTGATGCTCCATATCAGTACTAACAGAAATCATTTTAATACTTGATAAGTTTGCTAAGATTGATATTGCCTCTTCTTTAGCTTTTGCCCAAAAAGCATTAGTGATAACTGAAACTATTAAATTATTAGAACTGGCATAATCTGAAACTGATTTTAATAAATCCAGATTATAAAATGGTTCTCCTCCGGTTAATGAGATTCCAGTAACTTTCTTGTCGCTATAATTAACAACCTGATTAATCCAGTCATAGGCATCTGTTAATAGCATTTCCTCTTTTCGGTTTGGACCAGCTTTAACAATACAGTGAGGACACGATACAGTACATTTATATGTCAGCATCATTCCAATATTACTTAAGAAAGGTAGATTATTTAAATTATCTTCCTCCATTAGAAACCAATTATTTATTTAATTAAGATATTTTAAAAATTAATAAACAACCACAGAGATTAATTAAATATTAATCCCTAAAAAGTGCAATCAAAATCTCTTTTCCTTACAAAATAATTATGTATCGAAATTAACTAAAACAGCTTTCACCCTTTTGGTGTAAGGAAAACCTTGAAATTATTCGACCCCGTTGCTTTAGAATTTAATAAATTCCAAGGTATCCATATACCAATAGGTTTATGTTTAGCTATAATCCTTGGTTTATTGAACTCGATTCCAAACTTTAAAAGATCATTTTCTATGGTTCTTCCTTTGTACGAGACACCAATATTAAAATTTGACATTATAGCTTTAGATTCAGCAAGATTTTTTACTTTTGGATTCAGACCTTTTATTTTATCTAAATCGACAAGTATTATTCCCTTAGTCTGCAGAATACTTTCAACTCTTAGCGTATTATTAAACATTTCAAGTAATTCTCTGGGAATAGTTATTTTGTTAATTTTGTCCATATTTCCTTCCTTTTTTGATATTATGTCTGATATTTTATTTTATTTAAAAAGTTACTCTTTATATCAGACAAAAAAGAGAAACTTTATTAAAGTATTCTTAATTTAGAGAATATTAATTTATTGAAATAAATATCTCAAATTTTCATTTATTACATTTTTATTTCTCAATGACACCCTCTATCGTTCGTACACTCACACATAAAATCAGCATTTACTTTAGCTTTAATTTTTGTCAGAAGAGAGAAGCTCATAAATTCTATTTTAATGTTTTTGAAATAACTAGATTTTTCATAACATTGATCGCATAAGACAATTGCATTATTTTGGCTGTTATCGCTAATATTAAATTTATAATAAACATTAAGATTATTTATTCTAGTGCAACGAACCAATTTAAATCTCCTTTCCCCTTTAATTATTTTAATGATTATTTGTCAAGAAATATGATATAGCCTACTTATTAATTTATATTTTCGTGTAATAATTATTAAAATAATTTTATGAACTCTTATTAAGAATCTTAGATATATTAATTACATTTTATTTTGAATTTTTATATTTATATAAAAACATTATTTTAAATAAAAGAGCGGAATAATCCATATTATGGATTTTCTTTTATCGTGGCAACGATCAAGGAGCAACTCCGCTCTTTTATTATTCACACTATGAAATTACTATTCCATAGTATCAAGAATCATACAATACTATTATTTAATTAATACCATTTTCTTTGTTTGTATAATATTACCTGCTTTCAAACTATAAAAATATATTCCACTCGGTAAATTTGAACCATCAAATGACACTGAATAATTACCGGGCTTTTTATATTCGTTTACGATTTTCATTATCCCTCTACCCAATAAATCAAATATTGAAATTGTTACAAATACATCCCGAGGAATATCATATTTAATAGTAGTGGCCGGATTAAATGGATTCGGATAATTCTGATATAAAAAATATTTATTCGGAATTGTAGTAGAAATATTATTAACAGAAATCGTCTCTGAATATAATCTTTTCCAAACACTATATTCCATAGTACCTAAAAATAAATAATTATTTAGAATTAAAACCGGACCGGCCTGAATTGAACTTAATCCCTGATTTTTATTTAACCACGTAATTCCATTGTTTGTTGATAGATAAATACCAAAATTCATTACACAAGCAAAAATATTTCCCCCTTCTGCGAAAAGATTAGTTACATTTAATCCACTAAAACCCGTCAAGGTCCAGCTAATTCCATTGTTTGTTGATTTATATAATCCACCGCTATTGCCTGCAAACATAGTTGTACCATTTACAGCAAAATATTGTGTATTAATTTGGGGATTAATCGTAGTCCAACTCGCTCCATCATTCGTTGAAAGATAAAACCCATTACCTCCTGCGTAGATATTATTTCCGTTTATATATAAAGCTTCTATTCCTTTATTATTCAAAGGAGTTTGGTTCCAGTTCAAACCATTATTTGTGGATTTATAAACTCCTTGTCCTTCCGTACCGGCATAAATATCATTCCCTTTCTGTGCCATACTGTGTGAATAATTATATATTGAAGTATGCAACCAATTCACACCATCGTCCGAAGTATAAACTAAACCATCATCATTACTAGCAAATACATTTCCATTTATCTCTTTAAGCAAAACAGTCATTCCAGAATGCATAGACGTTTGCAACCAGCTATCACCAAAATTAGTAGATATATAAATGCCATTATCCCATGTTCCTGCAAATAACGTATTATTCTTATTTGCTAAAGCAGATACATTTTTAATCTTCAAAGGAGATTGTGTCCAATCTATTCCATTATTTGTAGAAATATATAAACCATATAATTGTGTTCCCGCATAAATATTGTTGCCTTCAGCAAACAGACTTTGTACTATTCTATTATTTAATGATGTTTGCGACCAATTTAATCCATTATTTGTGGAAATATATACTCCGTAATTTGTTCCTGCATAAAAATTATTTCCTGAAACGGATAAACTGCTAACGGCAATTCCTGTTATTTCTGTATGTATCCAGCTATTTCCACTATCACTTGATACATTTAAACCATTATTAACTGTTCCAGCAAATAAATTATTTTCACAAAAGGCAAGAGAAAGAACAGCCGAATTACTAAACCCATTTTGCGACCAGGTTGTACCAAGATTTGTTGATTTGAAAATTCCAACATCTGTTCCAGCATATATCGTATTCCCACTCGCAGCAATAGAAAACACTAAACTTTGATTATTAATAATTTTCTGTGCCCAATTTGTACCATTATTTGATGATATATAAACACTATGTTCGGTTGTTCCCGCAATTAAATAATCTCCGTCCACAACGATACAATTAACACTTATCGGATTTAAAGCTATTTGCATAAAGGTCTTTCCGCTATCTATAGATAATCCAATGCCGTAACAATTTAATCCTGCAAAAATTAAATTATCTTTAGCAAGATAACATAATGTAGATAGATTTCCTAATTTCCAATTTAATCCATTATCAATAGAATAATAAGTATAACCGTCAACTCCAACATCAATAGTGTTAAAATATTTCCCAACCGAAAATATTGTTGCTCCATAGGGACCATTAGTTTGTATCCATTGTGAGTAGGAATATTCAGAAATAAATAAACTCAAAAATAAAAATATTATATATTTGAGGACATTTCTATTCGATCTTTTATTAAAAATGTAACAAAATAATTTTTTCAATTATTATACAATATAATTTTAGTTTTAAAAATTTGAAATCACAAGAACAGCTTGACTACAAAATTATAATATCCGGGGAGCCATTACAATCTAACAATAATAAACTCCCCTTTATTTTTCGCTAAATATTATAATACGATTTATTAAATTAATATATTCTAAAAGAGCATTTATTTTTTAAAAAAGAAATTCATTTTTTTATATAGTTGAATTTATTTTATTAAAACCATTTTCTTTGTTTGCACAAAATTGTTTGATTGTATTCGATAAAAATAAATTCCGCTCGCAAAATTTTGCCCGTTAAATGTTGCTGAGTAATATCCTGCTTTCAGATTCTCATTTACTAATTTTATTAATTCTCTTCCTAATAAGTCATAAATCTTAATTGTTACTAACCCATCCTGAGGAATTCCATATTTAATTGTTGTAGTTGGATTAAAAGGATTCGGATAATTCTGAGACAAACTATAAACTTTTGGAATATTAGTTAATTTATTATGGATATTTATATCATTTTTATAAAACACTTTCCTTTTATAATTATGTGGATTATCTCCGCCTGAATAAACTTCGTCAGGAGAATATACATTACAAGCAGTATAATTTACTCCATTTTCAAAAGATGAAGAATCTATTAATAATTGAACATAAAAACTATCTCTGTCGCCGAGTCCTCTATCGAATACGTAACCTCTTAAATATTCGGATTCTATTGAGTCCGATAAATGTATTGTATCTCTAAATAAAGTACAGATTAATTCTGAGTTGGATTTTCTTAGTAGATTTACAAAAAACCTTTTTTCCAAAAATTGTGTCTCAGAATTATTTGCGTAATATCCGTTTCCGCCCAATATAAGAGTATCTCCTGGACCAAGACTGAAAGGTGCCGAAATCATTGTACTATTAAAATCCGCAAAATTTGTTATACTTGTTTGATTAACAGGCAACTGGGAAATATCCGTGTTTCTGACAAGAACAGGTCCAAGGTCAAAGCTATAATTTGTATTTTCTTCTCTTATTATTCCAACAAGATTATCATTAATATAAGGTAAAGTTCCACCAGATACTGTGAATGATTGTTTACTTATATTATATAGAGAACCTGATTGGGCTAATGTCATAAGTTTTAGAGAAGAATTTGGTAAACTTGAACCAGAAAATGTTCCTCTGATGAGTTTAGCATCGGTCACATTAAATTGCCATGGATTACAAACTCCAGGCCCATTATTTAAATATGCATATTGCCTATATTGATTATCAAACGAAAAATTAACAATAAAGGCTGGCCAGTTTCTGTTTCCTTCAACGTTAGGATTATGTTGTAAATGCCCATAAGAATTATAAATTATAGGAGTACTCCAATGATCTGTATTATCTTGATTTGTATATCTGTACGTTACAAGAATCGGATAATCATAAATTGTAATATAATTATCTTCATTATTTATAATAACCGGCACAGACCTGAGTTTATAACCTTGATATGCAATTATAGGTAAACCATTTCTTAACGATATATCAGGTGAAAATCTGCTTTGTTGATTATTATCATTAGAAGATACAATTTCTTCATTAATTATTACACTTTGATCTACTCCAAATGTATCACCTATTCCCAAATCGCCTAAAATTAAATCTTCCCTATAATAAATAATATTATTTATTACATATGCAAAATGTAACTTATAACCATTGTACCACCCATATTCTGTATTATACCTAGTGGGATCGGCAGTAACAGAAAAATCTGTAAGATTAGCATTATCGGCTACTGTAAAATTCTGGATATTTCCTTCAAAACATGTTGTAATAACAATTTTTTTACCTGAAGCTCCAGATGGTTCAAGGTGTGGAACTACTATCAAATAATAATAAGGATCATAAATATCAAAACCACTGTAGAAAGAAGCGAAAATTCTTGGTTTAGATTTAAAATCGGAACTTGCGCCGAAAGATACGATAGTTCCATCAGTATGTCCTTTCAAATTAGTAGTAAGCTCTAGTTTACGCCAAAATATATCTGAACCGAAATCATTTCGAATGGCAACTTTTAACTTTAATTGATTTCCCTCTAATCGTTGCCAAGTAGCAGCTATATTCCTTCCATTGTCATTTTGACCAAATGGTCTCGCCAAATTATTTAATGTTCTTAACTCACAAATTGAAGGACAGGAATTATTATCTGCAGTTTTTTCGTTTGGTAGAAAAGTTGCATATTCCGATCCGCCATTAACAACTTCTTCTTTTGAAAAATTATTTCCACCATCTGTTGAACGGGAATAAAAAATACCGCCAATACTTTCGTGAATTTGATGGATAGTGCCAATGGTATCTTGAAGACATCTTGTTTGTGGCGAATTATTAGATGCATTTGGATCGCTAAAGGCTGTGTTAACGGTTGATTGATTTTTAGTTTTAAAATAAGCAGAAATATTTTTGTCATTATCGTCAAAATAATAAGGATTATTTATGTAATTTAAGCTATTATCATCCCAACGATAAAAAACATCATTGTCATTTTCCAAATATGATGAGGTACTTAATGAACTCGTCCCACCATTTAAGTAAGGATTTGAACCAGTTACATAAGCAGTATTATTTAAATAAATAATATTTGATATAGTATTACTAGAATTATTATAATATGAATTAAAATGACAAGAGGGTAATCGAGTATAAAAATTATTACTTCCTGGATCTCCATAATACGCAACTCCATTAAAAGAGCTAATATTTGTTCCGTAAGTGTAATTGTTATCCCACGATATATCTGTTTCTTGGCTAAAGGTAGTTCCATTATTTAATGATACTAATATTTTTCCATTAACATTTTCCAGATTGGCTGCGCAAAATATATTAGCTCCAGATACAGAAAATCCATAATGAGGATTAACTGTAACTGAATTATAAGGATACTTATTATATCCATGTACGTCATTATATATACCAGTAAATGTGCAAGTATAAATACAAGAAGAAGTTTTTTGAATATAATAATTTATAATAGGATCATAACTTGATTCAATGTCGTCTCTCCACGATCCACTCGTATTAGACCATATTTTTGGAACATAGTCTGGTGAATCTCTTTGTTCAAAACCGCAGACCCAAGCTTCATTTGAATTAGTTGAATTAATATCTATATCATACATCATTGATTTTAGATCACTTGTATAACTTATTTCATACACAGAAGACCAATTATTACCATTGTTTGTTGTTTTGTAAACTCTTTCATTAACAGGCTTGAAAAGAGAACTACCATTAAATATTGCATAAGCAATATTTGAATTGTTATGAGCATATCTTATCCTATGATATCTGGAAGTAGTTGGGTATACACTTGTTTCAGTATAATCATATTGATCATTTGTAACGAAATTCAATTTTCCTATTTTATCATCATAGGATACTAATCCATGACTGTAATCGCTAAAAGAGATACTAAAATTTGTTTGAGCATTGCTACTTTGTAAATAACTCCATATTTGTGTCCAATTATAACCTTGATTTGTTGTTTTATAAATATAATAATTACATGTTAATGGTGGAATTATACCTATAATTTCTTTAGCTGCAACAAAACCAGTATCAGGACTAATAAAACAAATATCACATATCTTCAAACCGTTTGGTAAATTCTGATTCATTGTCCATCTGGTTGTATAATCCTGAGCACATAAATTTACAAATAAAACTATATAAACGAATATTGTTATAAATATATTTTTCATTAAATTTGTTATTTTAATTTTTTAAGGTAATAAATAAATAATTATACTTACGAATAAATAGTCAAGCAATATTGAACAAATTATCAAGATAAATTAAATATCAAATTATATTTAAGACTTGATAATTTTAAAATTGTTTACAATCTGTATTATTATTAATTCATGGGATTAAAGTATATTTTCAATCCCGTTCTCTTCCTGGTGGTTTATCCATTATAGATTTCTATTAATTTAAAATTATTGAATTTAAAATTAGTAGATCTATTTCCTAAATATTATTACATACCGATATTATTCAGATTGTTTTTTATAATTACTTTATATTTTTTCTAGAAATACCATTTAAAATCAAAAGAGCGGAATAATCCAATATATAGATTATCTTTATAAGTATTATTATCATAATATAGATTATTTTTTCAGTTTGGAAGTATATACTAAAACTTTTGAAATAATATTATCATGAATAGATTTTAAACTAAGTTAAAATTAAGATACAAAATTAGAATAAGTATGCAAGTATCATTATTTTCGTTTTCCATATCTATTCAAAATTAATGATTAATTTATTCCATTTTAGACCTCTAAGTAATATTTTATTTCTTCATAATAATAATCTGACATATGCTTCATTATAAGCGTTTGAAGTTTCGAATTAGGATCAATAAAATATTTTAATATATTTTTATCTTTAACAATTATAAAATTATTTATTATAAAAATTTTATTATTAGAATTATCAACCAAGACTATTTTATTTAAATCTAAATCATTTTCAATTATATTAAAATCAGTATATTCTAAATTTGTTACAATTGTTAATAATTTATAAAATATTTTAGAACTTATAGGTGCTTCAAAATATTTTAATTTATAATACAAATAAAATATAATAGTGCAATTATCTGAATCATTATTATTCATAATAATCTATTAATTAGTAGAGATTAATTCATTTTAATTTAAGGAATTATATGGGAAAGAAAAAACTTAGAAATTGTAGTATTTTACCTCTATTCGTATCAATATATCACAGATACTTTTATAATTTATTGTTTATTAGATGATTATTATTTTACATCTAAATTGTATTTTACCTTTAGTTAAGGAATAAAATAAACTTTTTATTATTTATTTTTTATTTCTTTATTCACAGTATCTTTATCGAATTTAAATATTAATTCATCTACCTTTTGAATTAACCATTTTCTCATAGCGAAATTTGATTCAACACCTAATTGACTTTTCAGTATATAAACATCGTCAAGATATTTATTGTCTAATTTCAACTTTTCCGGTAAATATATAAGCTTTTGATAGTATGATAATAACTTTTTCAACCTTATTTTATCAAGTTTAGTCAAAAAAGTATCATGTTTTAACAATTCATTATAATTATGAATCGCTCTTTCAATTAGATCAATATTATATTTATCAAAATATATTTTTAATTCCAAGTTTGTTAAATCATATTTATAAAAATAATAATTAATTTTAATATTATTTAAACATTTTAATGCTTTCTTATAATCATAAATTAAATAATAGTAGTGAGCCATTCCGTAATTTAACATCTCCTTATAATCAATTGGCGATAGTCTAATGGAATATTTTTCTATAAAATTTAATAAATGTACATGATCATATAAAGCAAAACACTTAATAATATAATTTCTGAATTGAAACGCTCGTAAATATTTATTTGAAGTATTGTCGGAATTTTCTAAATTCATCTTCTGGTTAGTTAAATTTAACCACTCATAACTAAAATAATTATTATTATCATTAGACCTTTCTCGAGCCAGACAATAGCCAGTAAGAAGTTCAAAATGTTTAATAACTGTATCAATGTTAAATGTTTTTATATACTCGAAGAAAAAGGATTTATAATCTTGATAAAAATCGTCGATATATAAATTCTTGAAAGCAAGATATAATTTTTTGTAAAGATTAAACACGATTTGCCGATTCATATTTTTGTCATAATATATGATTTCCTCACCAGCAATTAAATAACTGTCTAAATTAACTGAATTCCAATTTAAATCATCACGATTAATATTTATTTTTTTAATTATAAAATTTACATAATTATATATACTTTGAATTAATGAAAATAAATAAATATCGTTTGTAGAGTTTTTAATATAGGTTAAAGAATCATTTTCTTTGTTTTTCCATAAATTATTATTTGATATTGAAGTGGCGTAAAGATTATTATTTTGCAAATGAGAATATAAAAATGAATCCTCCATTATAGTATTCGAATTCAAAATATTTTCATCAAGTTTAATTTGACTAGCATCCAATAATTTATATTCTTCAATATTTAATAAATAGTCGTTTAATCTTAATTGTAAATATATTTCATCTTTTATCACACATTTAATTCGATAATAATCCAAAACTGCATATGTTAAATATGTAAATAGTTTGTTAACAGTGCTTTTTGAAAATTTTGATTTCTCTCTTATTAAATTTTCTAATTCATATATATTCTCATTCAAAATCATGTCTTTATTTGAACAAACGAACTCGAAAATTATTATTAATGAGCTAAATCTATTTAAATAGGGGGATCTTAGAAATTTATCGAATTCTAAGTAATCCTCGTTATTAAAACTTTTTAGAAGACGAAATACTTCAGGTTTTTTAGTCATAAAGTAAAATTATATTTTATTCAATGTATTATAGTATTGATATAACAATAGTTATAAAATAATAAATTTAATAAATCTACTTTCATTTGGTAAAATTAATATAGATTAAAGTTTTTTAAATAAAAAGACAATAAATAAATTAGTACGAATTTAAAAAGGAGCAATCATGAAAAAGATCTTTTTATTCGTTCTAATAATTTTCTGTCTTTCGTTTAAAGGTACTGTTAAACCACTAAACGACAATAGTGCGTTTATTGTATCTCTTCATTGTAGCGATGAAGATCCATGGATAGAGTATATTTGTACCGATGGACAATGGTACAAAATTACACATTATCCAGATGGTTCAATACAAACAGAACCAATTTATGCACCTCCTCAAGATTAATTTATTTAAATTTTAAGTTGATTGATTAGTTTGATTATAAATTGACAAACCACCAAGAAAATTTTTTTAATTATTCTTGTGAAACATAACAAATTATACCCTGAAGAATCTAAAATTATTACAAAGAGTAAGAATTAGTTAGTTTTTGTAACGGTCAATATTATTAAATTAGACAAAGTATTTAAACTAATTGAGAGACAAACAAATTCGTATTTACAATATTATATTTAATTAATATAAACAAAATATTAAGATAATATTTTTATAGTAAATTGGAATCAGTAAATGGAAAAATATGAGAAGAATATTTTTACTGCTTAGTTTTATGATTATTAACTTTTCAAACATGTATTCCCAGCCTCAGTTTGAATGGTTGCGGAATTATTCAATGATTGGTGAAGCTGTGGCAATTGATTCAACTGGTAATATTTACGCGGTCGGTTATATTGGAACAGATGTTCATATTCTAAAATATAATACAAATGGAAATTTAATCTGGCATAGATTTGATACATTAAATACAACAGGAAACGGAATATTTGCAGTTTCAGATAAACAAGGAAATGTTTATGTTACAGCAGATGGTTTTTCAGGTCCAACAGGAGCATATCTCAGAACTCTAAAATATGATTCGACGGGGACAGAAATATGGTTAAGATATTGTTTTGCTACTGAGGCAAATGCAATGTGCTTGGATAATGCTGGAAATATTTATATTGCAGGAAGAAAAACAGTACAAGGACGTTATGATTATATTACAATAAAATATAATCCTTCAGGTGATACTCTTTGGACTGCTGTATACGGTAGTCCTTTTACTAATGGAGGAAGCATTGCAAATGCAATTTGTGTTGATTTACAAAGTAATGTATATGTAACAGGATCGAGTATAAATACAAGTGCGCATGATGTTTATGCAACAGTTAAATATAATAGCAGTGGCATTCAGCAATGGGTAGCGAAGTATGATATCAGTACACTAGGGGCAGGATCAGGAGGGGCCAGTATTACTATTGATAAATACGGATATAGTTACGTAACAGGTGGTGGATATTATGATTCTAATCATTGGATTATCGGAACAATTAAATACACACCTAATGGCGATTCGGTTTGGACAAGGTTATATATTCCTCCATTAGGTCTTTCATCTGAATACGGAAATAATATTTTACTCGATAGTTTATTAAATATTTATATTTCAGGACGTGGAAGTGATTCTACACATTATTCGGGTTCATACAGGACAATAAAATATGATAATAATGGTAATTTATTATGGGCAAAATCAGACACCGGGGGTATAATACCAAATTCAATGGTATTAGATAAATACTCAAATATCTTCATGACAGGAGATGACAATGGTAGTAAATTCTATAGTGTCGAATATAATTCATCAGGTAATAAAATATGGAGTTATTATTATCCGCCCACATATCCCGCAAGAATATATTCAGGAATAAAAATATTATTTGATAAATTTAATAATCTTTATATTTACGGAAGTTCACCCGATTCAGTTATATTGCTTAAATTTTCCACACTAACCGGAATAGAACAAAATTCGAATTTAGTTCCACCATCTTGTAAACTATCTCAAAATTATCCGAATCCGTTTAATCCGATAACAAATATAAAGTATCAAGTACCAAGAAGCTCAAATGTAAAATTAATAATTTATAATATTCTCGGTAAAGAAGTTTCCACATTAGTTAATGAAAAAAAGCCATCAGGCACTTATGAAGTCAAATTTGACGGAACAAATAAATCGAGCGGTGTATATTTTTATTCACTTTTTATTAATGAAGAAAAAATAGAAACAAAACGAATGCTATTTTTAAAGTAAAAATAAAATAAGAAAAGAAATAAGAATAAATTAAAATAGGGCAGAAATACCTTTAATAAAGACTAATAAATTAGTCATAGCGCTGCAAACGTATTTAAAGGTATTTTGTGTATATGAATTTTACTGCCCTATTTTTTTAAATTAATTTTAAAAAAGCTTAGAATAAAGGATAAATCTACTCTAAAATTTTAAGAAAAGTAGTCAATAGCTCAAGAGATAACTGTATTTCGCTAGTAATTCTTAATTTAGATCTTTTTTTGATAATTTAAAAATTAATTGAAATGAAAAATTTAATTAAAGTTCTACTCGTTTTTTTTATTCTTACCGGAATAACTTATTCTCAACCAATTCCATTTTTACCAACAACTTTTAGATCTCTAAATTTTCAATCTGCCGGATTTGTCACTGAAGTAATTCCTGCAATAAATACAACAGGAGATTTAAATCAACAAGTATTGTACGCCAAGACAGATGTTGGCGGAATATATAAAAGTTCAGATAATGGCGTAACATGGACACTTATTACAACTTATCATGAATCAGATGGAACTGTTGCATTTTCAGAATATATAATTGCTGGTTTTGCTGTAAACCCATATTACCAACAAAATAACGAAAATGGTAAAAACGAATTATTGGTAGCTTGGGGCGATATACCAACAGAAGCATCAAATTCAAATATTCACTATCAATGTATTTGGAGATCGACTGACGGAGGTTTAAGCTGGTATAAAAGTAACATACCATATCCCCCAAATGGGCCTGGTGTGTTATTCCAAGGGGATAATCTACAAACAAAAGTAGGCGGAGAGTGCATTTTGTATGACCCTCGTTCTGGTCAGCAAAACAGAGTATTCATGGGTGGAATTGATCCAAATGGAGGAAGTCCAAGCTTATTTATGAGTTTAGATAATGGAGCAAATTTTACTAATTTACAAACCATTTTTCAAGCTGTTTCACAAGATACAATTGTTTGTATAGCAATGAACTGGAATAGAGATGAAATTTTTATAGGAACCGCAAAAGGCATTTATAAAAGTCAGGGGTTTGATTTAAATACACCAAAACCATTTTTTAAAATGACAGTTCCGTCTGGAATTGGTGGAAAAAATGTAAGGAAAATATTGATGAAAAATGATGGAAAAGTATTCATTGCTTTTGGTACAAACGATAATTTTTATGTAGAGGGCGGTGGCATATGTTTATATGACACAAATAACACTTCTCAACTTTGGACAGATTTAACCGGAGATTTTGGTACTTATAATGCAAGCAAAGAAAATTACTTTTGTATGCTAACATTTGCAGATGAACCTACTGAATCCATTCTACTTTCTGGAAGACTAAACAATCCAATAAGAAAATCTACAAACGATGGACTTAACTGGGGTGGCGAAGCAAATGGATGGGATAATAATTATATTTATTTACAATATTCACAAAATCAACAAGATATATATAATTTTCCAAATCATCAATTTCGAAATCCTTTAATTACAGGAGATGAAGGATTTACTTATATGTTCGGGGGTCTGAATTCTTTAGTTAAAAATCCAAATAATTGCACAAATTGTGGAAATACATGGTATGTTAGTGGAGGTGCGGGATTAAGAATTACAACAAGTGCAAATACTCCGGCTCCGAGTTCAGATATATTTGATGGTTTGTCACCAGCACAATGGTATTATTCAGGTACTGGCAATCCTCCTTCAACCTATCAAAGTATGCCTGTTATATATGATTTTACATTTGAACAAAATCCACTGTCTGCGTCTTCTCGCGTGGTTTATATACCTATGGCTGACTGGACTATGGCCTGGACGTATCAACCAAATTTACTGGATAATAATAATACGCGTTTATTTTATGATAATCAAATTACGAGAAGTACTAATCCAAATAATCATAATACCTGGGCATCAAATATTACGAGATGTTTAATGGCTGCTCATTCTGATCCGGGAGAAATATGGACTTATAATATCGGAACAGATACTTATGACCCATCAGGCGACTATAAACAAACTGCTGTATTATACAAAAGAGTAAAAACATCTTCGGGTATAAATACCCCTACTCGCTCACAACAAGATCCAATTTTAAATACTGATAATCGCGCTATTGTCGATGGTTTAATTTTTGATTATAATTATAATCCGCAAATCGTAAATGATATGATGATAGTTTTATTAGGAACAATAAAATATCAAGATCCTCCGCTGCCTACTGATATAGGTATTTACTGGACTACAGATCAAGGTATTAATTTTACTAAAGCGAATGTCAATCTACCAAGCACTGTTTCGGGATACAATACTGCAACACAATTTGGAAACTCTATAATCCCATCTTTGAGGGCAGATCCTCAATTTGGATATTTATATTCGGATCAATTTAATTTTGCTATTGGCAATAATCAAGTTGGTTCAAAAAACCCTTATTTATATATTTATTTACCCCTCGGAGGCATGTTTTATTCAGCCGATGGTGGGAAGAATTGGGCTTATACGTTAACACCATCAGCAACTTTGAATCCAGGTTGTTTAAGATATTTAACTTCTAATCAATTATTATTAACCATTCAAGGCCAAGGTTTATTTTATGGTTATTTAAACAGTGATGGAACAATTAATTCATGGAAAGCAAATTATGATGGATTCACAGAAGCTTCACAGGTTGAAGTAAAAGATAATATATGGGTCATTTTTGGAAAGAAATCGGGTGATTTATTTCCCCGATTATACAAAACAACCAATTATGGAAATAATTGGACTCATATTGCAGATGGATTAAGAGGTGTAAGAGCTATGAGAATTGATCCATTAACTCTTGATTTATTCATTGGAACAACTGGACTTGGAACTCTTGTTTATAATGATCTTAGTCCCACCCAGCCGATCTTTGTAAAAAATAATCTTAATATTTCTTTTAATACATATTTTATGCATGATATTGAAATTGACAGCGGAGGCGTTTTAAATCTATCGGGAAATATTAGCTTTAAAATGGCACAGGATAAAAGAATTTACGTGAAAGAAGGCGGGAAACTTGTTGCCAATAATGTTACATTTAACTGTCTTGATTCGACTCAAAAATGGCAGGGAATATATTTTGAAAATTCTGAGGATTCTTGTATAGTTCAAAATTGTACCATTAATAATGCGACTTTACCGATTGAAATTAAAAATGATGAAGATAATATTTTGAATGAAAAAATTATCTCGAATAACGTATTCAATTGTCAATTTAACAATGATTATACTATTTTTTCTGCTAATTCTTTGAATTTGAAAATCGAAGGAAATCAGTTCAACATGAAAACCGGAACTTCTAATACAACAGGAATCTATGTTAAAAATAATATCAACTATTATAGTATGGGGTTAGGAGATCCTGCTATAATAAAAATTATTGGAAATACCTTTAATGACGGAAACACATCGTTAATATTAACAAGTTATGCAACTTTAAGAACTCCTTATTATATTGCCGGAAATACATTTACAGGAAATTCCGTTCAATATAATTTAATTGGAAGAATGATGACAGGCCGAATCAGAAATAATAATTTTTCAAGCAGTAGTACAACAAATCCTATCTATCTCGACCAGAGCGACCCGGATTTCTATCAAAACACAATTAACGGAAGCGGTACGACGGTTATTCTGGATGCAAATTCATTTGCCAACCTTGCACCTTTATCTGATGAAAATAATTTTTACTGGTATGGTGGATTAAATAATTTAACTTCGGCAAATGCGGGAAACATAATTATTGCTGATGCCGGTAATGCCTTTACTAATAACGGTGCGAATATATTCAGTAAAAATTCAAGTAATTCATATTATCATATTTCAGGTATATTTGATACGACAGAGAATTTATATTCGGCAAGAAATAATGGCTGGTGCCCGGGACAGTTACCTTATAATTATTTATGGTCAACATATAATCCCTCAATTAACACAGATTACAATGGCTATTTTAGCAATTGTATTTACAATAATAATAATGTTCAAATCACCGGCTTGCAAATTGTTAATAAAGGACAGGGAATTTATGATACCATATATTATGGACCCAATAATTCTCAGCAACCACCTCCGGATGAACTGCTTAACACTCAAGCAAACCAGTATTATTATGCATATCAATACCTCGATGCGATTATTAATTATAAATCTTTGATCGATAGTTTCCCCGGAAATGGAAACGTGAACGGTGGTGGAGTATTATATAATTTATATGATGCGTATGAAGCCCTTGATACAGGAAGCACTCAATCTTACACCGATAACCTTTATAGCGATTTAGAAAATTATTTGAATGCAAAAATTCAGAGTAACAATTATACAGAACAATTTAATGACATTGCCTATTATTTAATAAATATATGTAAAGCAAACGAACAAAAATATCAGGAATCGCTCACGGGATTTCAGTTTATAGCAATGTATCATCCTGATGCTGAAGTAAGATTGCTGGCATCTTGGGATGCTTCGGAAGTCGAAGACTTAATGAATCAATCGGCCGGAGAAGGAAAAGAATTGAGTGAATTGGAATTTAAGAATAAATTGCTTTCCAAATTCGATGTTATGGTCGGTAAAGATTCAACAATGAGGATGATAAAAAGAATCTTTGATTCAAGAAATAAAGAAATAGAAGATAATATTAAATCTGGAAATAACTCGCTTGTCCCCAAAGAGGAATCAAAAAATCAAATAATTAATAGTGATAATTTTAACAAATTAACGAATCCTCTTAGCGGACAGAAGATAAATCTAAAATCAAAAGGTAATGAAGGTTCAAAGAGTAAAATCGAAGAAAATGAAAAATCTCAAAATGGCTCAAAGAATAAAAATATAATTAGTTCAAACTCTTCAAAAAAGAAAATTCAAATAGATTCCAAACGTAGAACAGAATTAATTACAAGAGCCGAAAACAACCTGAGAATATCTAATAGCTTGACGGAAAAACAAAAAGTAATCAAACAGAAAGAAGATATTTTGTTACTGGCAGGATTACACTCTAAAGATCAAAATTCAGAAGACACTAAGAATAACCTTCCGACTGTTTATAATTTGTCACAAAATTACCCGAATCCGTTTAATCCGATAACAAAAATTAATTATCAACTTCCAAAAGATTCAAAGGTTTCATTGGTAGTTTATGATATTCTTGGAAGAGAAATGATTAAACTTGTAAACAATGAATTTAAAAATGCCGGAAGTTACACTCTTGAATTTAACGGACAGCTATTTGCCAGTGGTGTATATTTCTATAGGTTAATAGCTAATGATTATGTTAAAGTCAAGAAAATGGTATTAATTAAATAAAATATTGAATTAAGTCATCTATAAGCTGAGAGGAAACTCCCAGCTTATTTTATTATGAATAAAAATTTACACTAGTGTTAAGAATTATAAATTGAACTGATTAAATAAAAAGTTTAACTTATATTGTTCTAAGTATCTACAAGTAAATTGTATTTATTTTATCCTAACGTTCCCTTCCTTCCGGGGGAACGTTTTTTTATTATTGCCATGGCTGTATTTTCCTAATTTTTCAAAATAATTCCAAAATTCATTGTCCTTAATTTTTGGGGTATCATAAATTTTAGTTAAAATTTTTGACAATTTGTCACTAAGTGTAACCAATAGTTATATAGCTTCCTTATTATATACCTTAATACCATTTCTCTTAATATTAACTATGTATTCATAAACATCGGGAATACTTAAATTTGAAAATGCTTCTAAGGTTGTATATCCGAATACTATGTAAATTTGAATAGTATCAATATAATCAGCAATTATTTTTGATTTTCCCTTGAGAAATAATTTTTTATCTATATTTGCAATGATATAGGAATGATTCTTATTATTAGGGTCTATGTTCTTTTTAAAAAGTTCTCTTGCTTCTATTAAATGTTTTTTACTAATAGAAAAAGGAGACTCACATTATTTGGGGGAAAATATGTAAGAGGAATATTCGGAAAGTTTACTTCATCTAATTTTTGAAGTTCCATTGAACCTATCACAATTCCATTTTCAATTTTTTTGATGCAAATAGGTTTGTTAATACGTTCATCAAAAATGTCATATTGATCAGGTTTAATACAATAAACCAATCCTTGTTTGTTAATATTGTGTTTTAAATATTAATACAAATTAGTTCTTTAGATTTAATTATAAATCTATTTCTAATGGTTTAGATAATACCTCACCTGTAGCTAACGACATAATTTCTCTTTTAAGTTTGTCGGAGACAGGAATATCTTTTTCTAACAACTCTATTAATTTTGATAGCTTATCTTCTAGCTTTGGATTATTTCTTATAATATCTAGTCTTGCATTTTCATCAACCATAGTTGTAAATATGTCTTCAGGAGCCATCAAAGAACCTCCTTGAATAGCTTTTATTCTTGCAAAAATAAACGATGGAGTAAAATATTTCTTTATTTCTAATTCTTTCTTATTAACAAAATCAATGTCATTCTTTAAAACAATTTCAAGTTTATCATAAACCCAATCAAAAAAGTTATAAATAAGTTTATTATATTTATCAATCATCTCTCTTATTGGTATTTCATCTTGAGTCAATCCTTCTAAATAAGTCCGTAATAATGAACTTAATTTATTATAACCTAAAATTTCATTTCTATTCAAATTAAAACTTATTGTTTCTTTATCCTTGATATTATCAACTGAATAATGTGAACCTAAATAAGGTATATTTAGATGCTGATAATACTGCCTTAAATAATAAATAATTTCATAATCAGGTTGATTTGGCAGTTCACTTATCTTAATTTTAAATTCTGCAAAATACTTTTCTTCGCCATCTTTTTTGTAATATTTCATAACATTATGTGTTACTTTTAATAGAGTATAAGAACTGGCAACATAATTATGAATATGCCTGCTTAGCTCAAATATAAAATCCTGATATAAATTATAATTCTTCTCATAAAATAAATGTCTAGCTTTTTCCGGATTGCCACCGAACTCAATTAATTTCAATAATTCATTTGAATTTCTATTAAATATTTCTAAGCAATTTTTTAAATTATTTAGAAAATTAATTCTTTTATATTGGTCAGTTTGATACAGTTCTTTTTGAATATCCATTATTTAATTTATATCGCTCCCAATAGTGAATAATAATTATAAGTTTAGATAATTCTTAATACGAATTGACAAGTCACGAACATAATCAAAAGGTTTTGTTGCAGGGTCTCCACTAATATCAGGAATATAATTAGAATCAAATTCATCTTTCAAAAAATTTATTTCATCAATTGTTTCTGCTATCTTATATCTATCAATATATGGATATTTAATAAACTCTTTTTCAAGTATTTCAAGTGCATCATCAAATTTTTTAAATTTATCAGGAAATCGTGATTTATGATGATCAATGAGCACTCTTATATCCTTTATGCTTTGAACAAATCCTGTAGAGTCTGACATAATTATAGTCCTTTCATTTTTAATGATATCATTCTTTTTTAGATTTTTGAAAGAAATTAAGATATTTGATAGCTAATCTCAAAAAGACTTTTCAATTTTAAATCTAATATATCCTGGTACTGCAACATCAAATGAATTTCTAATCTTTTTAAATTCTTCGTCAGTTGCATGGTGTGTAATTATCATAAATAAAAAATCAAATTTCGTCGTTATTGAATCTGGTGTTATAAGATTCAGATTATTCAATTTTATCTCCTCAAACATTGGTATATAGTACATTATCAAAAATTTTATTTGATTAAAACTATCAATATTGTCAAATAGCTCTGAATATACTTCTTCTATAAATTGATAAAATATTTTTCTTACTGAAATAATGTTTTCCGCAATTTTATGAAATTCATTAATTGTTCGGCTATTGTCAAATGCAGAATTATATTTTGAAATTTTTTGAAATAATATTTTAATTAAAATCATATCTTCCTGCGCACAAGAATATTTCCGTAATGGCAGTAAAAAGTCATTTAGTTGATCTTTAAAGCATATTATTCCACCCCCAATATTAATCCCCTCATATCCTAATGTTGATTCAATTTGCGATTGAATTTTAACTAAATAATCCGAAATGGTTTTTTTATCAATTTTACTTATTAAACATTTACAATCGGCTGTTATTTCATCATTGATTTTGTAATCGCAAGTACTTTTATTATTTTTGCCAATTTTTTGAGATTTTAAAAATTGTATGTCAACACCTTTATTTTTTAGAATAAAATATATATACAATTCAAAAATATCAGAAAAAAATGATTCTGCTTTATCTTTATTAACAATTTCACTAATTTTAGCTAGAAGTTCATTTTTTTCTTTAGGTTCTTTAAGATCCGTAAGTTTTTGCATAATTGTGCAGAATCTATGCATTGCGGATAAGTCGTTTTCATCATCTTTTAAATTTTTTAATTTTACTAGCTTTTGATCTTCCGTTAATGAATCTAAATCCTTTTTTTCTAACTTTCCATTTAAAGAATCCTTATATTTATTTATCAATTTAACTTGCTTTGATACAAGCCCAGTATATCCTCCCTTAACATTTAATATATCAAAATTTTGATATAAATATTTTTGAAGGTTTTTTCGTGTTTTAGGAGTTAAATTAATTTCTGGCGTATTTACCACAATTGCTAATGCATTATTTAACTCAACTAAACTCAAAATCTCTACATCTTGATTTAGTATGTTCTTGTTATAAAAACTACTATATTTAATTTCGTAATTAAATTTATTCATTCTGAAATAATTTTATTGCTAAGTTTTTTGAATACTTGTAAAGATATTAAATTTAAGTAATCTGATAAAGACATAATTTTTATATTTAAAATATTTCTCTCTACGATTTGGCTACAGATTTAAGAGAAAATATACAAATCAATAGAAAATATTTCCTTTTAAGGGAAAGATAATTACTTTATATTTACAATAATTAACAATTTTGAACTTTATGGAGATTGAATAGCATTCAATAGGGCACGAGCTAGTTCATCATAATCCAAATATGGTGAATTTTTATTTTTGATTTATCTTGTCTTTGATTATTTGAAAGACAAAAAGCTACTTTGTCATTTTCGGTAAACTCGTATAAAGTATCTTCATTATTCCAAATACTATTTTCAATTCCAGAAAAATCAATAATCCAATTATTTATTCTATCAAACCATTTTTTAAAATTATCTTTTTGAACATAACCAATTATTGAACATAGAAGTAAATTCTTAGAATATATTGATTTTTTAAATCTTGCCATTGCTCCAGATTCTTTAATATGGTGTCCTTTTCCCTCTTCTTCTTTTTGTACATATTCTTTTTCTCTTCCAAAACCAGGAGTAGGCAGCCTTTTACACTCGATATCAAATATACTATTGGAATCCGAATAACCATCTGTTAGAATTGTACCAAAATCAATTTTTCTTTTATGGTTTTCTTCTTGAATAAATTGTGGGTGGAAATAAAATGGATAATCATATTTATATTTTTTTCTATTTAATAATATAATTAATTCCTGGGTTATCGAGTCTTCATCAACAATCTTTTTTTTGTTGCATATATTTGGTAATTCCGTAATATATGATGAAATAAATTTGATAATAATTTTAACAGATGTTTTTTCGGCAATTTCTGTGAAAATAGGATCATTATATTTATAAATATTTTCACTTATCATATTAATATCCTTTTATTACTAAATCATTAAATACATCATCTGCATCTTTGAGAGCAACGCTTTTTAACCAATACCGAAGCTGTTTTGGTTTAACAAAATAAATTGAATTCTCATCATACATTTTTAAAACCCTTGTAATTCTAACATTCTTTCCAAGTTTATTAGAAATTAAGTTCTCAAGTTGCAACTCTTCTTGAATAGAATTAATTAAGACAAATTTATCTATGAAATCAGTGTAAATAAATTTAGTACAAATAAATGCTTTTGTTATTATAATTTCATCCAATTCAAATTTATATTTTTCATGTGCGTAAATAGAATTCAATAGCTTACAAAATACTTTTCCATATTCTCTGATTTCCAAATTTTTCGCATCGTTAATGCATATTTTAGATTTTTCACCTCTGTTAAAATATTCAATTAAGTATTTAATAGTATCATTTTTTATGATTTCTTCAGATTGTGATAATTCCAAACAAATTTTGTCATTTGGATAAGGTAAATTTAATATATCTTTCATTTTAATAATAGATGTAGATCTTCTAATTCCAGATTCGCTACTAGTCGCTAATATTAAAAATCTGTATAAATCATTTTGTTTGAAACTAACCACTATCTCATTTAATTCATTAATAAAATTATTTGGTGCGTGAATTCCTATTACATTATCTTTAAAAATTAAATCTTTTTTTATTAATTCTATGGGTATTGATTTTTTCCCAATTCTTTCCTTGATTAATATATGGGGTTGTTTAAATATTTCTTTGTTTTGAAAAGCAGTAGAATAAAAATATTTGTTTTTTTCTATAAATACTTTACTCCAATCAACACCTTCTTCAGTAAATGCTTCGGTAGGTAAAGATATTCTATTTGTTAAATAGGTAGCTTCTTTTTTAACTTTCCTACCAACAATATAACCTTCTCCATAAACCCACTTTTCTTCTTTTTTCATTTTTCCCAAATATTCCCCAAGTGTTCTAATAGTTTTCAACCTATCAATAATAAACCTAATTCTTCCTCCTCCTAATAAATTAGATTTCCAAACATATTCTGAAGTACAAGCTACTTCTATTTGTATTTTGTGAAAGTCATAATAATCTATTTCGAATGTAATTCTTTCATTTGAAAGCTTTGTTCTTCTAACGGTAATATGTAAAATGGTATTAATTTTCTCATTCTTATTATTTGAAGCAAAAACTGAAACGACTGGATAATTCGCTTTGTCAAATAAATTTTTAATAAGTGAAAAATCTACAATTTGAATTATATTAAAATTATCAAAAAGATATTTTCTGTATTTCAATGTATTGTTATATAGTAATGGACCAGAAGGAATTAATAGACAAAGCTTAGAATTTTTATCTTTAAGAAGTTTAAATGATTCTTCAAAAAACAAAAGAGCAATCTGATTTTGTGGTATTTTAGGTAATCCATAATTCTTACGTTCTTTTAATATGTCTAATGCATTATCCCCTTCAATTTTTTCAATAAATGGTGGATTTCCTATTATCAAATCAAATGTTTTTTTAAGAGAATTGTTTTTATACTCAAAAAAATCTGATTTAATTAAATTCTTTTCTGTTAAATCTTCAAATTTTAAATCACTCCAAATTTCTTTAGGAGTTAACTCATCGCACAAAGCAAGACTTAAACTAAAAGCTGCCAGTTGTATTGCATCATCTTTAATATCAACTCCGAATAAATTATCCGTAATTAATTTTTTTAAGTCAGATAAACCAGGTCTTATTAATTTACCTGTTTCATTATATTTTTGAATTTTCCACCATTGTATAAGTCTTTTAAAAGCGACTACTAGAAATATACCAGAACCACAAGAAGGATCGAGTATTGAAAATTTATTCTGAGATTTATTCAAAGGCATACATTCGTCAACTAGAAAATTAACAAGATGAGATGGTGTATAGACAGAACCTTTTTCCTCCCCTAAAAATTCATCATAAATACTACTAATTAATTCAATAGGTAGATATTTAAATGAATATAATTTCCATAACACATATTGTTTTTTTGTATATTCAAATTCTCCGTCTAAAAGATCAGCTAATTTGCTGAAATTTTTGTTCCTTAATTTTTTTGTGAATGAACATTCAAATATTTTTCCGTTAAAATGCTCACTAAGCGCACTTAATAAATTTACAAATTGACCTTTTTTACGTAAGACATCACAAAAGTTTTTTGCGCCGCCAAATTGATTAAAATAATTACTATTAAAAACACTACTATGTTCATCTTTTTTTTCTTCTAAATACTTTATTAGTATACTTTGAACAAGTAATTTATGGGCAATATGTGCAGGAAGCTCACTTTCGTTAATAAAATCTTTTTTTATATTTTTTAATCCTGAAATTAAAAATGAATAAACACTGTTTTTAGATAAATATCTATTTTTATTTTCCTCATAATCCCAAAAACTACCATTATCAAAAAGTTTAAAAGAATATTTATCAAATTCATTTTTAGATTCATACACAATTGATAATATATCTAAAGGATGAGTTTGAACAATGCTTCCTTTTGAAACTATTACTGGTTTTGTACAATCAAATATTTTTATTTCGGTTTTTGTAATAATGTAAAAAAGAGGTACAACCGAAGCACTCCAAAGATTTCTGTGAATATTGGCATTATCTCTAATATCATCCTCCTTATTTGTAAAATCATAAATGTAAATTTGTGCGTATGGTAATCTGCCGTCAGAAAATCTTCGTAAATATACCGCATCCGCTCTAAAAATCTTTGCCTTATCAAGAATAATAAGTTGGTAATCTTTTAATTTATTTTCTTTATCTTCTAATTGATTAACGAATAATAAGGAGGGTTCTTTTTCATCTTTTTTATAGTCTAATAATTCTAGTGCCGCTATTATCTTAGAATTGCCTATATTTAAATTTAGAGACATCTTTAAATAATGTTTATTATTAGACTAAATATACAAGTGAATTAATATTAATTTACTTATCTTTTAGGTTTTATTAAACATAAAAAAAAATATTTTATTTTAAAAATACAAGCCTTAATTTTATATGAATTATTTTTACTTTACCTTCATATTGATAGAATTCGTCTTTTTTAAATTATTACTTAAGTATTTATTTTATCTTTGTATTTATTTCAAAGTTATATTATTTCTACAAAAAATAGGGATATAGCTCAGTTTATTAGAGCATTCAAATGAGTCACACTGATCGTGGTTCAAGTTCACTCATCCCAAGATAAAGAATTTCAAAAAGTTTAGAATATAAAGCGGACCTTTTTTATAATCATCAGGTCAAGGAATTGAAATCTATTTATAAACTCAGAAAAAATAACTCACTTTACTCTCTTTAAAGCGATAGATATGAAATTATTACAGCGCTAATAATAATATTTTCAAATAAAATTATAGAATAAAATCGAATATAAGTATAAATTTTAAATTAAAAATTTATTAGCAATCTTTTCGTCAGTATTAAATTTAATTGGATTCAACGCAAATAAAGCAAATAATAATTGTTAACTTTAAGAAAAATTTTTAAAATTCTTATAAGATTGAGGTTTATAAATCAAATCTTTTTCTCGCTACGATTTGGCTACGAATAATCTTACTTTCTATAGATTATAAAGAAAATAATCCATTTTCTAGAACATATAAAGTGCAAATATTAAAGATAGATAGCAATTTTGGTGTTTACAAGAAATCACTGTCACTCAGGAGGTCGCGAGTTCGAGTCTCGTCGATTCCGCAAAGATGCTAATAGTAAAAACTATTGGCATTTTTAATTTATGGCTTATTTTACTTATATATTAAATAGCAAAATGAAAGAGAGGTTGTATATTGGTCACACTTCAGTTTTAGATAAAAGGCTTAAATTGCATAATGAAGGACATAGCATATCTACTAAAGCATTCATACTCTGGGAAATAATATATTTTGAAGAATTTGAGACAAAATCAGAAGCAATGAAAAGAGAGTATGCTTTAAAACGTATAAAAAACAAACAAACTATTTATAAAATTGTTATTGAGAAGAAATAACTCAGGAGGTCGTCCCGAGGGCTCGGGAAGTCTCGTCGATTCCGCTGAAAGCAGCCCGGAAATGAAGTTTTTCCGGGCTGTTCTATTGTGTTCCAATTAGCTCCGTTGTAATTCATTTCCAACAGAGAACGCATCTCCAAGTTTTTCCCCGACACTATAGTATGCCATACTGCCGAATGAACCAAACAGCATTGGTCGCACTTTCTCGATGTCCGGAAGTTGATTTGAATTTAGAACCTCGCTATCAGCTACCATTCCGACAATTTCTCCGATAAACATTGTATGCAAGCCAAGATCAACCTCCTTGACCAGATTGCATTCAAGAGCATAGGGAAATTCTTTTACGATTGGGGCATTTACTAATTTGCTCTTTTCCGGAGTGAGACCGGTCTCCTTGAATTTGTCGAACTCTCTCCCCGATACCAAACCGACAAAATCGGCTTCCTTCAGATATTTTTCAGAAGGAATATTAACCGTAAATGCCTTGGTCTGTTTGATGTTATGAAAACTCAGGGTTGCCTCCCTGAGAGACACACTGATACATGGCGGTTTGCTGCATGCTATTCCTCCCCAGGCTGCATTCATGATGTTGGGCTTTCCATCGGAGCTATATGTCCCAATGATGAGCACCGGAGAAGGGAGCAAAATTGTTTTTGCCGGAAGTAAGAGCTTCATAATTAAATCCTCATTAATAGTTTTATCTGTTTATATTTGGATGAGTAATACTGATTATAAAATTATTTAATAAATGAGTTAATAAATAGTCAGAAACTATTTTTCCTTTTTTTAAAAACAATCCCGGCTAAGGCTCGCTCTGTCACTCAGATGGTCGCGAGTTCGAGTCTCATCGATTCTGCTAAATAAAATATGGTAATTAGATTAAATTTTATGTGCCATTTTTATTTCCCGGTGACGATTTAAATTCTCTTATAAAGTAAAGTAGATTACAGTTCGCCGTTTATTTTAAGTATTCCTCAATCACAATCTTTTTCTGCGACATCATTACTTTCCAGGCATTGGGTTTACTCATCAGTTCACCAAAATTCACAGGTAACACCTGCCAGCGAAGTCCAAATTTATCTATGCACCAGCCGCATTGTGATTCTTTGCCGTCGCGGGTGAAATAATTCCAAATTTTATCAATCTCTTTCTGGTCTTCACAATTGATAGTAAATGATAATGCATCATTAAATGTATGATGTTCTTTTTCAGTACTCATAAAAGAATATTTACGTCCAAAAATTTTCACTTCACAAAGTTCTGTATTTCCACTGGGTGTTTCGCCAAGAGGAATTACTTTTCCTTCTTCAAAATCGCTGCCAAATATTTTTTTGTAATATTCAACAACTTTTGAAATTTTGCCGCTTTCAGCAATAAACCAAAGGCTGGGAATAATTTTATTGTTATTCATATTTTCTATTTAAAAGGTTTTAAATTTTAGAATGCGCTATTTTTATTCGACAAAGTAAAAGAATCTGACTATATATTTTCACAACTCTTCGAAAGTTAAACAAGTTCCTCTATCATTACTTTTGTAGAATCAGATAGAAGATTTTTCAAATATAATAACTTGTTAATATTAATTTTTTTTGTTAAAATATGTTGGCAGTCTTTTTTAATTTATAAAAATATTTATGCTAAAATCATTCAGCTTTCAAATTCAGGTAACATGCCCCGGATGCAATTCAAGTCATCCCGTTTCAAGTCTTCTCGCAAATGAAATCTGCGGAAATTGTGGTAAAGAACTCATAATGAATAATATTATTCAGCAGACTTTTAATTTTGGAGAGGTGGACAGATTAAAAATTATGAATGGATTTCTTGCAGGTAATATTAATCCCCGTAAATTATCTTCAGATATAGGTTCAATTTCTGAAATTAAAATGATATGCAATTCACATCCTGCTAACTGTGGAGAATGCAAAACACTTTTAGATGAACATGATATTCTGGATTCCATTACAAATAAAAAACCGATTTACTGTAAAAAGTGTAATCATCCAATGGCAGTCAGACCTGCTGATGATGAAATAAAACAATTCCATCCAAAAGCTATTGGAGTAATAAATGATTCAAGAGGATTTGACGTTAATCCTGATACGATTGAAAATAAAAGCCAGACTATTGTATTTAGTTGTATGACATGCGGAGCAGGACTTAAACTTGATAAACATTCTGAAAGGATGATGAAATGCATTTATTGCGACAATGAAAATTATTTACCCGATGCAATCTGGAACCGGCTTCATCCGTATAAGGCACCTGAACTTCTCTACTTAATACTCGATTTGGAAGAGAGCGATATGAAAGAAACGCTGGATTATTTTTTTAATCTGAATATTTTTGACGATTTTATATTATTGGGAATTCGTGAAAGTTACTTTCCAGACTTTATAAATTCATATTTCACATCAGACAACGGAGTATTCCTGTCGGATTCTGTTAAATGCTGGTGGAAAATTCTTTTAAACAGTAAATATGAAAGAGCTTCAGCGGGTAGTATAGCATACACTACTGTTGAATTAGATGTTGATATATATAAAATACTCTATATCGAGGATGTAAAAAATATTTTCTTTTCAAATTTCCGAAATAATTATGGAAAACTTAATCCCGAATTAAAAGAATTCATTGCCGGTAATATATTTGAAATTCCAGATGACATCCGCGATACGCTTTCAAAAGATGCTAACGAAAGTGTTCGTCTTGCAATTGCAAAAAATAAACCTCTGGAGAGACCTGTTGCACAACCTGAAAAACAAATAACACCACCTGTATTACAGCCTGTTAAAGAGGAAAAAAAAGGATTTTTTGGAAAACTGTTCAGATAGTTATTTAAGTGAAGTTTTATATTAATCATAAATAGCTAATGCAACAAACTACATAAAAAGAAATTTTCCCCGGCTGTTTTACTTTTTACGAAAATGAATATCACGATTCTTTTTCTTTCTTTCCTTCATCTTTGTTTAAACCCATAGTTAGTGCGGTTAATCCGGCTACAGAACCTAATTGCATGGTTTCGAGAGCTGTGCTGGGTACAATTACAATTGTCGAGTTATTCTTTAAACCTTCATACAACATATTCATTGCTCTTAAATGAAGAGCTGTAGGATTATCGGCATAGGTCTTTGCTGCCTCTCCGAATTTTTCGGCAACCTGCCGTTCAGAATCTCCGAGGATCACTCTCGCCTGCCGTTCTCTTTCCGCCTGTGCCTGCATTGACATTGCATCCTCTAAAGAAGAGGGAATCAGTACATCTTTTACCTCAACGGAGATAACATTAACGCCCCATGGTTCGGTGCGCACATCTATTATCTTTTGAAGGTCGTTGCTGATTTTATCTCTGCCTTCGAGCATATCAGAAAGCATGGTCTTGCCGATTACATCACGCAGAGCCGTTTGGGAAGCCCAGCTTATACCGCCTTGATAGTCGGCTATGTCCATTGCAGCTTTCTTGGGGTCTAAAACTTTCCAAAATAACACTGCGTTTACATCAACCGGCACAGTGTCTTTTGTGAGAGTTTTTTCTGCCTGGAAAGTAGTCGTTATAACGCGCGTATCAATCCAGTAAGGAACGGTGTCTATGACGGGGATAATGAAAAACAATCCCGGACCTTTAAGCGAACGGAAATGACCTAACCGTAATACCACTACTTTTTCCCATTGATTAGCAACTTTAATTGAATTTGAAACAATGAGCGCAACAAAAAAGGTTATAACTCCGATAGTCCATGCGATTTCAATGACAGATGTAATACTATATAATGCTAAGGCAAATAATATACCTACTACAATAATTAAGAAGAATATTAATACTGCAACAAAGTTTCCTTTTCTCATTTTGAATTTTCCTCGAATTAAATTAAGAAATACAGAATTTTAAAATAACATCGTAATATATTAAACAAAATATTATTAAAAAGAATTGTTTCTTGATTAGGCAATTGAATGATTGGTTAAAATATGAATGAGTTATCTGCTTATAAATCGTTTATTTTTTGTAATATTAAAATATTGTAATTATAGCTATTTTAAAAAAATTAACCGCTAAGAAGTTAAATCATGAAAAAAATAATTTATACATTCCTATTAATTATCACTTTCCTGATTATTTGTAATTTTGCATTTTTAAGTTGTTCTAAAAAAAATGTATCAGATACTTCTAACCCCAATGTTATTGATTCAAACGTAAACTCAAAGTTCGAAATTAATATATTATCGAATAAAAATGAATATTACCAGCTTGAACCGGTATGGATGACTATTCAAATAAAAAATACTAGTCCAAATGTTGATTCTATTGATATACATGATAATATAGAGTTACTACCAGGATTTCGAGTTACTGACAAGAATGGAAATGAACTAATATATCATTATAATTTGGGTCTCTACGGAAGACCAAATTTTATTAAGATTAATGGTAACGGACAAATAAGTTTTGATGTAGAATTATCCATGGGATTTGGTGAAAACAATTTAGGGGAACATTTAAGAGCGAAATATTATCCGATAACTTATTTCTCAAAAGGTAAATATTCAGTTACTTTACATTATCGTAAAGCCTTGAATAAGGAAATGTTACAATCAAATAAAATTAATTTTGAGGTAAAGTTACCGGAAAATGATGAATTAAAAGTTTTTAAAAAATTGCTCGAAATTAATAAAACTTATGACTATGAGCTTATATCATGGGAAAATTATATTGATGATTTAAATAAACTATATGATGAAAATCAAAATAGTATTTATTCCGAAGAGATATATTACAATTTCATTCATATTACATTATTAGCTCAAGGAAATATGTTTAACGAAAAATTAGTTGGTAAGTGTAAAGTATTCTTAAATAAATATCCAAATTCGTTCTACTCTGAAAAAATAATAAATGCTCTTCTTCCTCCATATGTAAGTACATTAAATAAATCAAAACAAGATGTAATAAATTTCCTAAATGAATTAATGAATAAGAATCCAAATACAAAAATACAAAATGTTGCTTTAAAATATATGCGTGATAATAAATATATACATTAGATTTTTTCGAAACAGGAAATGGCGAATTGAAAATGAATAATAATAATTTTTTATTTATTCTTTGAATTAAACTGAAATATATTAAATAATAAACTTTTTATGAAAAAAAAGATATTAATAATTTGCCTGATATCCGGAATACTTATAGTCTTCTTAAAATTTGCAAATCCTTCATTAGAATCTCATAAAGCATTTATTAAAGAAAATTTTCACAATAATTTGTTAAAAGCAAAGATTCAGAACAAATCTCCAAAATATGATATGTTAGATAATATTATAAGTTCCGGATATTATCCGGCAATTGTTGAAAAAAGCTATCACTTATTTTCTATTGGGAAAATTCCAATTGAAGGGAAATATGAAAACGTAACATTAGGAATTGCAGGATTTATTATTCCTTTAAATAATTTTGATGTAAATAAATCATACAATAAATCAATATTTGAAGTTAATATAGTGTCGAATAAAAATGAATATTACCAACTTGAACCGGTTTGGATAACTATCCAAATAAAAAATATCAGTCCAAATGTAGACTCTGTTGATATACACGGCAATATAGATTTATTAAAAAGATTTCAAGTTACAGACGAGAATGGAAATCAACTAAAAGGTCATTATCCTTTAATTGACTACGGACGCGGAAATTTTATTAAGATTAATGGTCACGAACAAATAAGTTATGATGTAGAATTATCCACAGGGTTTAGTGAAAACAATTTAGGGGAACACATGAGTTCGAGATATTCTCCAATATCTTATTTCTCAAAAGGTATATACTCTGTTATTTTAAACTTTTATAATACCTATGACGCCAAGGAATATGAATTATTTCAATCAAATAAAATTAATTTTGAAGTAAACTCACCTGAAAATGATGAATTGAAGATTTTTAATAAATTACTCGAAATTATTAAAATCTATGACGTTGAGCATTTATCATGGGAAAATTATATTAATGATTTAAATAAATTATATGATGAAAATCAAAATAGTATTTATTCTGAAGAGATATTTTATAATTGTATTTATTTTCCAATACTATTTCAAGTCGGACCTACAAACAATGAAAACAGGAATATGTTTAACGAAAAATTTGTTGAAAGATGTAAAGTATTCTTAAATAAACATCCAAATTCGTTCTACTCTGAAGAAATATTGAATCATCTACTACCTCGATATGCAAATACATTCAATAAATCAAAACAAGATGTAATAAATTTCTTGAATGAATTAATTGATAAGCACCCAAATACAAAAATACAAAGTGCTGCTTTAAAATATAAGCGTGATAAAAAATATACAGATTAAATGTTATCGAAACAAAAAAATTGATATTTGATATGCTTTGTAAGGAGGATACTTTCAACACAATTAAAAAAATCAAATAGAACTGGATTCCCTCCTTCCCAGTTTAGAACATACTGGGAAGGAGCGGGAATGACAGCAAAGAGATTTTCTAATATTTTAATCTTCTAATCCTTTTCCATCGAGAATTTGCGGAATAAATTTTTCGACTCTTGACTCACGGGTTTTTGATTGCTTGGGTGCAGAAAAATAAAGTAAATATCCTCTCTGCCGTCCCGGAGTCAATGATTTGAAAGCATTTTTCAAAGAAGGAACTTTATCTAATTTATTTTGAAATTCTTCGGGAATATTAAATTCTGTTGTCTTTTTTAAATTCACTTTCAAACCTGATTTTTCAACTTTAATGGCTTCATTGACATAAGCCTTTAGGATGCTTTCCAGCTTAACTATTTCTTGAATGTTAGTGAATCGTATCTGGCGTGCCGCCTGAACATTTTCCGTTTGTTGGATTAGAATTCCCTTAACATCATTTAACAATGCACCTTTGAAAAACAAATACGCACAGTATTCTTTAAATCCATGTATTAAAACTATATTTCTATTCTCAAACGTGTAGCAGGGCTGACCCCACTTCAGTTCTTCCATCAGTCCGCAGTCAAGAACTATCTCTCTCAATTTCTTAAATTCCTTTTGCCACTTTGTTGGTTTACTAAAATAAAAATCAACCTTAGAATTCATATTAATATTTGTCATAGTAAATTATTTTATTTACCTGAATGCAGGATAAAAAATTTTGATAATGATTTTTTATGATATTTATGATTAAATATGTTTTTTCATTAATAATAAATTTGTCCTATACAAAATTTACTTTTATGTCTTGTCATTTAATGATTGCAGATTCTATCTTTTTTTTGATTCTAACTCTTTTTCTTTACGATTAGGCTGACCTTTACCTATAATAATCAAATTCTTCAGACTTTCATTTATATAAAAACTCCATCCTTCTGAGCAAGCTCCGTAACATTCTACTTTGGGATTAAGTCCTATATGCGTAAAGCGTAATTCTGTCATACCGTCTTTGTTGCTTATCTCAAAAATAACGTCAGTGCCGTTCCATTCTGTTTTATCTTTAATGAAGTTGAGACGACTGTCAACGGTATGCCATACAATTTTTTTACCCGGCACGAATTCAGTTATCTGATGTGTGCTATTGTGAACGTCTAAATGGTGAAACTTAAACACATCACCAGGTTTGTTTGTACCACCTTCAATCTCTTCTGACCACCATCCGCGAACATTGTTAACAGCAGAAAAGACTTCATCCGGAGATTTATCTACGACAAAAGATGTTGTAAAATTATTTTTACTCATTTCACTAACTTTATCCGATGTTTCTTCCCATGGAAGTGGGTTTCCTTTGCCTGTAGTTATAAGATCGTGCAAACTACCATTTATAAACAAACCCCACGCATTCGAGCAAGCCTCATAACACTCATAAGCTGGTACGAGCCCGGCATGAGTGAAGCGAACTTCAGTTTTATCTTTCTTTCTTGAAATTTCAAAAACAACATCTGTGTTTTTCCATTCGGTTTTGTCTTTTGTAAAATTAAAATAGTTGGCAAGAACGTGCCAGACAACCTTCTTGCCGGGTACGAATTCTGTAATTTTAAATTTGCAAATGTGACTGTCCTTATAGTGGTAAGTATACACAGCGCCTGGTTTATCGGTATCGCCGTCAATCTCCTGTGACCACCAGCCACGAACATTATTAATGGCAACGAAGACTTTGTCCGGAGTTTGATCTACCAAAAAGGTAGTCGAATAATTTTTATTTTCCATTATTTTTTCTCCTTTTGTGATAATAACTAAAATCAAATCTAAACAATTCACTATTAATGAAATTTATTGATGAGGTTTTTAAAAAGACGTAGAATAGCATGAATAGAAACATTAATAAATAAATGAAAAAACAATTTTTTTAATTTCGTTCCCAAATCCCGACAAGTCGGGACACAAAGATCGTGGAGGACTTTGGGAACCAGGAAAAGAAATAGGGCTTTCGGGAGAGGTAAAGGCACTTTATTCGTGTAGCTTTTATTATTAAGCTTTTTAATATAAACCGTTTTTCAATCTTTCTTTAATCACTGAAGCAATTTTATTTCTTATATTCGCATTATTGATGAACGGACCTGAATCAATTAGCCCCAGAATTCTATAAAATTCTTTCTCATTCACATCTGTAAGAGAGTTAATAAACCAATACATTGAAGTTTGTTCCATTGAAATTTTTTCCACAATATCCTTATCTATCAGATATGAAAAATCTTTATTGTAATTTTTAAGAATTCTTGAAGCCGGTATTCTTATAGAATAATGATATTCGGAATTTAAAAAATCAAGAAGGGCAAAATATGAAAATTCAGATACGTATTTTCCCAGGCAAATAACGATATCCTTGTAAAAAGAGATATAATCTGTTTTTATTTTTTTAAATTCGCTTAATTTTTTAATGACTGCCTGTTTTTTATTTGTGTCGGGATTTTTTATTTTCCCAAGTGCATATACAGCAGAGGATTTAACTATTATACTTTTGTAATCTGATAGTGATAATAATAAATCCGTGTATGCATCATCGCCATATTCACCCATAAGGTAACAAATAAAAGATAATGTGTTTTCTTTTTGGTTATCGGATAATGGACTTTTAATTATTTCAGGAACAAAATTTGCAAGTTTAGCGGAAAATGTATTTCCGATTTTGAACATTAAATTGTCCAGAACCAGTTTGATTCTTGCATCATCCGATTCAAGATATTTTAGCAGAATATCAGAATGAATACTATCCGATACTAATCTGTTGAATCCCGATTTTTGCCATTCTGAAAATCTCGGTTCAATAGTTTTAGCCATTATGACCAATTCATCTGTGGTATATTCTTTATCAATAAACGGAATGAAAAACTGTTTTACATTAAAATTTATATTTTCTTCTTCATTCGATAAATCTGCAAATACACCGTAATCAGATTGCGTTAAAAAATTACTATCAGGTCCTTCTTTTGAGTAATAGTCAACACCGGCTGCATCAATAAATAATCCGAGACTTACAGTTTCCCTTCTGAAATTTCCATAACCTCTTGAAATGGAAGGTTGTTTATTCAGGTAACCGTCTTTTCCGGATAAGTCAACCAGAATGCCTATACCGTTTGCGTTTCCGGCACCCTGAGAGAGTGAATTCGCGGAATAATTATCATCACCACTGTTATCGAGTAACAAACCAAAACCATAGTCATGTCCGCAACCTTGCGAGGTTCCATTTGCTGTGTAGTTATCGTTTCCTGAATAATCTAATAAATATCCTGTGGCAAAATGAATACCCGCACCCTGTGAATATTGATATGAAGTATATTTGTCGTTGCCTTCGAGGTCAATCAGGTATCCCGAAGAAAACCAGTAAGCACTACCCTGTCCGAAGATATCCGAACTATACAAATCGTTGCCGCTGCAATCAAAAATAATTCCTATACCTCCCGCGTAATAAGGTCTGAAACCCAGGCCAAAGCCCTGTGACATTGATTCAAAATGGTCTTCATATCTCGTTACATCCAGAACCTGAGATTTAATAATGTAATTATCATTACCTTTGTTGTCGTAAATCATGCCAATACCCTGAGTCAAACCAAAACCCTGTGAATAACCCATTGATGTATAAACATCATTGCCATCGTTATCATATAATAATCCTACGCCGAAAAACCCCGAGCCGCAGGTAAGAAATTTTCCCATATAATAATCATCACCTTTTAAATCAATGAGTGCAGATATACCCGCAATAGCCGAACCAAGACTCACATTATTCCCTTTGTAAATATCATTTCCGTCCGCATCCAGAATAAAAGATGAAGAAAATAATGATCCTGCAATTGAATAATCCGATAAACCTGAATAATAATCATCACCGCTTAAATCGATAATCCAGCACTGGCTTTGTTTTCCGGGATTATCCAGCTCATATATATCATTTCCACCTAAATCAATTATTATATCGAAATCACCTCTGTATATATTTCTGCTATTATCCCCTATTACAATTTTGAGACCCGAATAATTTAATATCGAAAATGAACCCTGTAAATTTTTATTGTTTAATTTTTCATACTTTAAGTTAAGAAAAAATTCAGGATTGTCACGGACAAAACTATATAGATTATAAAACAAGTATGCATCGGACATAAGATTATTATAATATTTTTCTCTGTCAATTTTACTAAGCAGGTCAACAATCTTATTTGTTTTTATCAAACCGGAATCACGGGCTTGATTAAATTTAAAAATATCGGTTGCAGCATCGCTATTGTTGCCGGGATTTAGCACAACTTCAAGAACATTAATCTTTAAATAATTTAAATCCGTTTCATTAATTACTCCTAAAAGATTTTCTCTTTCAATTCTGTTTCGCACAATAAAACCGCATAATTCTTTGAAGTAATTTTTGGGATTAATAATATCTTTTTTTACAGATAATTTATCATTTAAAATCTTAAACAGGAAATTCAGGACACCGTAAAAATTTTCATTTTTTAATTCTTTTAATTTATCGGTGAAACTCACTGAATTTAACGGATTCAGAAGTGATTCCTTAACCTGCCCAATCAAAAGTTTGTGATTTGAAAAATCTTCATTATCCTCATTACTGAAAAAAGGCAATGAAACATCGTTTCTGTTAAGACCAGACATCAATAATACAGAATCAACTGTTTGATTAAAATTAGTCTGTGCCTCAAGAACTCCGAAAGCAGAGAAAATAATCAAAAAAAATGCCACAATGATTTTCATTAAATGTTATATTAAGCAAGTAAATTAAAATCTATAAATACAATTAAGAAAAGTCAACAGATAAATATAATCAATATTGATAACCGTTAGCAATAACTATAATACAAAATATTTTATTGAGTGTTAAAATAATAAATAAACCCATATTTAAAATATCATGTATCAGAAGAAGTAATTAAAAAAACAAAGTGTAACAAATATATTTAAATAATTGTTTTAATTTGAAATTAAATATTATTATGAAAAAAAAATTACTTTAATTACATTTATACTGGTTACATTTAACTTTTTATCTCTCAGGGCACAGCCTCAACAGGAATCATCGGGTTCGCTGAGTTTATCAACATACAATAATATTGAAAGTGACAGTTTACTGTTTGATGGGAATTATAATTCTATAAATAAACCAGCAAACATATCCGGTGATTGTAAAATAAGGGTAATTTATTCGTATGGAACAGTTGAAGGAACACGGTATGTTTCAAAAATATATAATATTTGCGGGAAGGTGGACACAGAACTTGCGGCAGAAAAAAGGTTAGTACAAACAGGTGATAATCTGAAATTCGGAGAGGAGATTACTACCGGTGATAACTCAAGATTGAATATTGAATTGTATGATGGCTCAGAAATTCGAATGGGACCAAACAGCAAGGTAGTAATATCCGAAGATATGTGCGACCAGAGGACTATGGTTGATCAGGTGAGCGGAAAATTATGGTATAAAGTTAAGAAACTTTTATCTGAACAGAAATATGAAGTGAAAACGGAAAAGTGTCCCGGCGGTGTAAGAGGAACGGAATTTTCAATTGAATTGAATAATGATGAAGAGATTATCAGAGTATTTGAGGGCTCGTTTGAAGTATATGCACTTCCAAATAAAAGCAAAAAGGAAAACTTTGCAAAAGATATGGAACAGCTTACGAACGATTATAAATCAGGGAAAATATCAACAGAGGAGTTTGCGAAGAGGTCACAGGAAATAATGAAGAATAATGACTTTAATGTTGAAGATATGAAGAACATAATGGTAACAGCGGGTTATATGGTAAGGATTACAGATAAAATCTCACAGCCTGCATCTTTTGAAGTAAATGAGAACCGTTGGTTCGATGATGCAAATTTTATAAAGTAATTAATTATATCTCTTTTTCTAATATTAATCTCGCCGGGATCGATTCCGCATTATTCTGAAATATTTATTTATATCAGTATTTTTTTTTAGACGACTGGAATTCCATTATCTATATAATTGTTAAATTCTCTAAAAAATATGAGAAAAATAATTGTACTTTCGTTTATATCTCTTGACGGGGTAATGCAGGCACCCGGCGGACCTGAAGAAGATTCTACCGATGGCTTCAAATACGGCGGATGGTCTTTTTATTACTTCGATGATTTTCTCGGAAAAGTAATGGATGAGCAAATGGGGCATGACTTTGACTTATTGCTTGGCAGAAAAACATATGAAATATTTGCTTCATACTGGCCTCATGTTGACCCGGAAAAAGAACCCGGTGCGGCGGCATTAAATAAAGCTAAAAAATATGTAGTTTCAAAAACTTTAAATAATCTTAGCTGGGAAAACTGCATTCTGATTAATAAAAATGTCGTAGAACAAATCAAAAAATTAAAAGAATGTATCGGTCCCGAAATACAGGTTCACGGCAGCGGTAATCTGATTCAAACTCTATTTAAACACAATCTGGTAGATGAACTCTGGCTAAAAATATTTCCTGTTACGCTTGGAAAAGGCAAGCGCTTGTTTGCAGAAGGCACAAATGCAGCCGGATTTGAACTCTTTGAAAGTGAGACTTCACCATCCGGTGTCATTATAACAAATTAAAGAAGAGGCGGCGACATCAGAACCGGTTCATTTGCATCAGAAAAGCCAAACGAAGCAAAACTTGAACATAAAGAGTGATTAATTTAATAATGATAATTTTCATTCAGCGTTCGTTTAAACACCAAAAAATAATATTCACACTTGCAGGTGACAATATTCTTTATAACTTTTTAAAAAAACGTTTGTGTCTATTTTGAATATTATATTTACTTAATTTTCCTTTATACTGTTTTTATTATAAATATTTTATAAGTATTAAATCTTTCATCAAGTATGTTAATATTCATTTCATTTACATTTATTGTAATGTATATTAAAATGTAAGCAAGAATAAATATTTATTTATCATGAAAATAAAATTTTTCAGGTTATTATTTATTGTTATTGCTTCTATCATTATTTATTCAATAATTTTAATTCCCTGCGCAAAAGCTCAGTGGGTTCAGGCTAATGGTCCGTACAGGGGATTTATTCTTTCATTAGCATCATCGGGAAAAGCAATTTTTGCCGGGTCTTCCGGGAGTGGAGTATTTTTATCTAAAAATAATGGCAGAAACTGGATATCCGTGAATCAAGGCTTAAATACTTCAGATATTAATTCTGTTGTATGTAACGGCGGTTATATCTTCGCGGGCACATATGGCAATGGTATATTTCGTTCTTCAAATAATGGAAATAATTGGATTTCTGTTAATAACGGTTTGACGAATTCTTATATTAATGTTATTTATTGCAACGGTATGAATATTTTCGCCGGAACTGAAGCGGGAATTTTTCTTTCTACTAATTACGGAGCATTTTGGTATTCGTGTGGTTTGACAAATTATTCTTTTAATTCCATCGCATTATGCGGAAATCGCTTATTTGCCGGATCAGAGCAAGTAGGAATTTATACTTCAACAAATTACGGAGTCAACTGGACTGAGGTTAATAATGGTTTGATGAACAACTACATATTATCATTAGCTGTAAAAGACTCGATTATCTTAGCAGGGAACACCATTGGATTATTTCTTTCAACAAACTATGGTGCAAATTGGATACAAAAAAGTGTATATGGTCGTATTACATCAATTATTGCGACAGATACGAATATATATGCAAGCGCTTACGGTTCAGGATTTAATCGTTCAACGAATAATGGTGAGAACTGGACTGCCCTCAATAACGGTTTGACAACTACTTTAATTCATAAGATTTTTATTCTTGAAACTAATATATTTTTAGGAACAGAATATGGGATTTTTATATCTTCTGATAATGGCACACACTGGGCTGTCAGCAATGAGGGTATAACAAATGAACTTGTAATTTCACTCACACAAAGCGGTTCCCATATTTTTGCAGGTACCGAAAGCAATGGACTTTTTCTTTCTACTGATGAAGGTGAAAACTGGATACCGGGTGGTTTGGATCAGAAATCAATTTTCGCTTTAGCAACGAGTCATAATAATATATTTGCAGGGGCTTGTTTAAGCGGTGGCATGTACATTACGACAAATTATGGTGAAAACTGGACAGCCATCAATAATGGTTTAACAGATTTTGTTATTTTGTCTCTCGTGACTAAAGGAAATAATATATTTGCAGGTACTTCTACAGGCGTTTTTCTTTCTACAAATAACGGAGGGAATTGGGCGACTGTCAACAACGGCATCACAAGTAATTATTTTTATGCTATGGCTGCCGGTAAAAAATATGTTTTCGCAGGAAGTAATAATGTGCCCGGTGGTATATTTCGTTCATCAAACAACGGTCAAAGCTGGTCTCTTATAGATAGTGGGTTAACAAATCCATTTATTCGTTCTATTCTCGTTGATGGTACAAATATTTATGCAGGGACATATGATGGAGTTTTCTTTTCCTCAAATAATGGAGATATCTGGTCGTCAATAGGTTTGAAGAATCTGACTGTTTATTCTTTAATTAAATATTGTTCATATATCATTGCGGGTACAAAAGAAGGTGTTAGTATATACAACAAATGCAGTGATAATTGGTTGAATATAAACCAGGGTTTTGTTCTGACTCCGTGGGTATATTCTTTATTATTGACAAACAATCATTTATTAGCCGGAACAGTTTTCCAATCCCTTTGGCGTCACTCGTTATGGAATATAATTGGAATCAATAATATTTTGGAAAACTCTCCTGCAACCTTTTCTTTAAAACAAAACTATCCTAATCCTTTTAATCCGTCTACAAAAATACATTATGATTTGCCTACGAAAAGTTTTGTCAAACTTGAAGTGTTTGATGCGCTCGGTCGTGAAATAGAATCACTTGTAAATGGATTTCAAAATGCGGGAACATATGAAACAATCTTCAATGCCTCGCAATATCCAAGTGGCGTTTATTTTTATAGATTGACTACAGATAATTTCAGCGAGACTAAGAAGATGTTATTTATAAAATAGAAATTGCTGTTATTGAGTTGATTACAAATAAGGTATTAAATCTCACTCGTTTTTAATTTATTGTTAATGATTATATTAACAGTAACAAAAATTTATTTAAAAATTTAAATTTATCAAGCGGGATTATATAAAACCATTCGTATGCTTTAAATATAGGTCAGTTGAAATAAGTTAAATTTTTATTAACTTAGCTCTCATTTTGCCCGATAACCAATAATTTTTTATTTAATACTAAAATATATGTTTACGTTTATTTAATTCTTGCTTATATTAATAATCAGTAAAACAGTTCTATCTTTTCAATTTAATAAAAAGGAGTCAATATGAAAAATTTCTTATTCACTTTTTCTTTAATCTTCATACTTACCATACAGATTTGTTCAGCAGATTACGGCTGGATAGCACAAAACAGCGGAACAACAAATGATCTTTGGAGCGTATATTCAGTAGATTCTAAAAATATCTGGGCAGTAGGAAGTAATGGTACAATTATCCATACTAAAAATGGAGGATGTACATGGTACAGTCAGTATTCAAGTCAGGGAATGTATTTGCAGAGTGTCTTTTTTACCTGCGCGAACAGGGGAATCGCAGTCGGGAAACAGGGAATCATTCTTCGAACAACGAACGGAGGAAATAATTGGTTTACTCAATCATGTCCTACAAATCTTGAATTGAGGTACGTTCAATTTATTAATGAAAATACAGGAACAATTGCCGGAGGTAACTCTAATATACCTGTGATTTTAAGAACTACCGATGCGGGAAATACATGGGTGATGCAGAACGGAAATTATCCGATTGGTCTCAAAGGTGTTTTCTTCGTTGACGCAAATACAGGTTACTGCAGTGCCTGGCTTGGAGAAATCTTCAAGACAATCGATGGCGGTGCAACCTGGCAAAGCCAGCACACTTCACAATCGCTCGAAGGATTATGGTTTACAAATGCCAATACCGGTACAATTGTCGGCTATAACGGAACAATTATCCGTACGACGGACGGGGGCAGTTCATGGATTCATCAAAATCCCGGACCTACTACCTGGTATTTCGGATGTTATTTTGAAAATCTGAATACAGGATATGTTACAGGATATACAGGTACTCTGCTCAAAACTACAAATGGCGGTACAAATTGGTTCTCCATCCTGAGCGGTGTCAGTAATAATTTATATATGATATCCGTTACAAATGGAAATTGTGAATCAAGTTTGGGTTCTCGCAGGAAGAGTGGAACAATAGTAGGTTCAGGCGGAATTATTTTGCATAATAATTTTGATGATTGCACGACAGACCAAACCGGAATTAATTTGGCTCCCAAAGAAGTACCAAACAAATACTCGCTGATGCAAAATTATCCGAATCCGTTTAACCCGACTACGAATATTAAATATCAAATTGCAGGTAATAGTTTTGTCTCATTAATTGTAATTGATGCTCTCGGTCGCGAAGTTGCAACACTTGTTAATGAAAATCAGTCCGCAGGAACTTATGAAGCAACATTCAATGCATCTCAATATTCAAGCGGAGTTTATTATTATAAATTGACAGCGGGCGGATTCACCGAAACAAAGAAAATGCTGATAGTGAAATAGAAATAGCTTTTAAAACTAATTTTAAAGCCGGAGCATCAATACCTCCGGCTTTTTCATTTTCAAAAAAGTAGAAATTGGAAATAGCATCATCATATGATAAACGAAGTTTAGAGAAGTCAAATCGGCTTAAAGTAAATTAGAAAACTTCCAATGAAAAATCAGTTAAAATGATTCTTCAGCCTGTTTTTTAACTCAACTCATGGTTATGTTTTTTTGATTCAACGTGTATTTATTATTTTCGTTATTTCATTATTGTTTCATTTCAAAACTTTTCTTACATTATATTTGATTTTTTGTGATGTCATTATATCTTCCAGTATAAAATATATTTACTATTAGAAGTAAAAATTTTTTATATATATAATTAGAAATTGTATTATAAAAATTAATTAATTTATGCTTAAATCATACAACTTTGAAATTCAGGTAACCTGCCCTGGATGTAATACAAGTCACCCCGTTTCAAGCCTTCTCGCAAATGTAACCTGCGAAAATTGCGGTAAAGAACTCATTATGGATAATATTATTCAACAAGCTTTTAAAAATGAAAACGTTGACAGATTAAAAATAATGAACGGATTTCTTACAGGCACTATTAATTCAAGAGCAGCAGCTGCCGCTCTGGGCACAATCTCTGAATTTAAAATGATTTGCTGGTCGCATCCCGCTAATTGTGAAGAATGCAAAACGCGTTTGGATGAATCCGATATTCTTGATTCTATTGCAAATAAAAAACCGATTTATTGCAAAAAGTGCAATCATCCTATGCCTGTCAGACCTGCAGATGATGAAATAAAACAATTTCATCCTAAAGCCATAGGTGTCATAAATGATTCAAAAGGCTTTGATGTCAATCCCGATGTTGCTGAAAATAAAAGCCAAACGATTGTATTCGGCTGTATGACCTGCGGTGCCGGACTTAAGCTCGATGAGCATTCGAAAAGATTAATGAAATGTTCTTATTGTGATAATGAAAACTATTTACCTGATGCTATCTGGAACCGGCTTCACCCGTATAAAGAACCTGAACGGATTTATTTAATACTCGATTTGGATGAGAGCGATTTGAAAGGATCTCTGGATTATTTCTTTATTACGCCTAATAATACTTCGATATTATATATACAACTTCTTGCTACTCACTTTGTTGGCTTCATAGGTACTTATTTCACAATGGATAATGCAGTATTTCTATCCGATGCCGTAAAATATTGGTGGAAAATTCTTTTAGACAGTAAATATGAAAGAACATCGACAACGGAAGATGCGGCAATAGACTTTTTAATAAAATCCGCCCCTTATAGTGTAAAGATACGATATATCGAAGATGTAAAAGATTATTTCTTTTTGAATTTCCGAAATGGATATGCAAAACTTAGTCCCGAATTAAAAGAATTTATCGCAGGTAATATATTTGAAATTCCTGATGACATCCGTGATATGTTATCAAAAGATACAGATGAAAATGTCAGACTTGCCATCGCAAATAATAGACCGCCGATAAAAGTAGAAATTCCGATTGCGGTGCCGCCTGATAAAGAAGAGAAAAAAGGATTTTTTGGAAAACTATTCAGGTAATTAAATCGTTACTTTGACAAAACAAATAATAATTGTCATCATCTTATATTAATGTGTTTGAAAATGATATTTTCAAAGCCGGTAGCTTTTCTTCCGGTTTTCTGTTTATCTTTATCAGAAACAGCCAAAAAATAATCACCACAAACCTTTTCTACTATATATTTATCTTGATTATTTAATTCATTAAAACTAATGTTACATAAATACACATAATTGCAAAATGGGTATTTGGGGGACCACAATTCTAATTCTTATCTTTACTTCAGTGTGAAACTTGAAGTGGCCTTGTAATAAAATATATTTATATTTAATAACGAACCGGCAAATTTTTAAAGGTTTAGTTCAAATTAAATATTTATATGTGAATGCATTTATATAAATATTTATTTTCATTCGGTTTCTTTTATAAGTAAATCTTTAATTGTTTTGATAATAAGGTATTTTTCGTACAACTAAATATTTTATTTCCCCAACTTTATTAAGAATTAATAAACAAAAGAACAAAAAAATAAAACTTTTTATTTCTCACAGTTAAAACGGTTTAAATAATTGAAAAGGTGAATTATTATGAGAAAGATATTACATCATATCAAAGTATTACTTATTTTAGTAATCATCTATTCCGGCTTTTTATATGTAAACGTTAGTTATTCTCAATGGCAGCAGACCAACGGTCCTATTGGAGGTTATATATATGTTTTAGCTACAAATGGAACAGATTTATTTGCAGGAACAAATGGCGGAATTTTAAAATATCCGTCAGGTGGTCCGAACTGGATATCAAAAAATAATGGCCTGACCTGTCTTGACCTCAGAGAAATAATTTTTATCGGTACAAATATTTTCGCCGCTACATATCAGACATTAGCTTACCAGGGAGGTGTTTTCTTATCAACTAATAACGGAGATTCGTGGACATCGGTAAATAATGGTTTAACGAATAGAAGTATTGTTTCTCTTAAAAGTAATAATGGCAGTCTGTATGCCGGTACTACTGCAGGTGGTTTGTATACTAGTACAAATAATGGTACATCCTGGACATTATCGAATAGCGGATTACCAAATTATAATATTACAGGCATTTGTTTCATAGATGACTCAATTTATGTTTCTACTTACGGGGATGGAGTTTATAAATCAACTAATAATGGAACATCCTGGATTCGAAGCAATACGGGTATAGGAAGCAGCGCATTGTTTATTAGTTCAATTACAACTAATAACGCTTTCATTTTTGCCGGGACAGATGCCGGAGTATACAGGTCAACAAATTATGGTTTAACCTGGGTTGCGGGTAATAGCGGATTAACAAATTGTTCAATTAACAGAGTATATGCATCCCCGGCATTTACGAATATATATGCATGTACGCATGGAGCAGGTATTTTTGTTTCATCCGATTATGGTTTGAACTGGACCCCGGAAACTAATGGATTAACAAATTTATATGTTAATCCCGTTATATTCATGGGTTCAGGTTTATATCTTGGGAGTTACGGAGCAGGAATTTTTTCTTCTTCGGATGGCGGAAACAACTGGACATCATTTAATTCCGGATTAATAAATACTTCTATTTATTCACTTCATAAATTTAATTCAACTTTATTTGCCGGAACTTTCGCGAGCGGGATTTTTAAATCAACAGATAATTGTGCCAGTTGGTTTTCATCTAATTTGGGAAATCCTAATTTGACAACTTTCTCATTTGCAGATGATGGTACAAATATATATAGCGGTACTTATGGTTCGGGAATATTTAAATCTGTAAACAACGGAGCAAGCTGGACAGCATTAGGAACTACAGGTCTTGCAAATCTTTCTATTCCTGCCCTGTTAATAACATCCGGTTATATTTTCGCCGGAACTTCAGTAGCGGGAGTATTTTTGTCAAAAGACGGTGGAAATAGCTGGACAGATATAAACAACGGATTACCGGCATTACCTTTCGATGTAAGAAGCTTAACATTGATAGATAACACTATATTTGTCTCACTCGCAGCAAACGGTATTTATTCTTCTTCAAATAGCGGAAGTTCCTGGAATGCCGTTAATAATGGTTTACCTGTTAACAAAAATGTAAATACAATTGTAAAAAGCGGAAGTACTTTATTCGCCGGCGGGTCCGGTATTTATATATCTAATGATAATGGTAACTCCTGGACTGTGGATACTATCGGTTTAACAAATAAATATATTCGTAAGTTATTTGTTATCGATAACAGTATTTATGCAGGTTCAAATGGGGATGGTGTTTATTTGCAGACAGGTTCCGGTACAAATTGGTCAAACTGGAGAAAGTTCAATGATGGATTAGTTTCCGTTGCGGATATCAGGGATATAGAATATATCGGAGATTTTATGTTCTCGGGATTATCAGGCAATGGTGTCTGGAAAATTAATATCGTTCCTCTTCCCGTGAAATTTATTTCACTGACTTCAAATGTATCCGGAAGGAACATCATTTTGAACTGGAAAACTTCTTTTGAAAAAAACAATTCAGGTTTTGATATTGAAAGAAAAATATCCGGTACAAATGAATGGAAGAAGATTTCCTTTGTAACAGGCAAAGGAAATTCGAACGTACCTGTTCAATATACATACGAGGATAAGAAGTTAAATTGCGGAAAATACAATTACAGATTTAAACAAATAGATTATAACGGTAATTTCGAATACTTTGCATTAAATGGAGAAGTTGAAATTTCTAATCCGGGGAAATTTATTTTAAACCAGAACTATCCGAATCCATTCAATCCGAAAACAAAAATAGATTTTGAATTACCGGTAGATTGCAAAGTAACGTTAAAGGTTTATGATATAACCGGTCGTGATATTGTTGTGTTGCTGAATAACGAATTTAAAAAAACAGATTATTACACTATAGAATTTGATGGCAGCAGATTTTCCAGCGGCCTTTATTTTTACAGGTTAATTACGGATGGATTCAGCGAAACGAAAAAAATGATTTTGTTGAAATAAAAGAAGCGTTAATATTAAATTTTAATATCCGGGAGTTTTTCTTCCGGTCATAATGTTTAAGTATATCAGAAACAGCTAACCGGTTTTTACACTTCGCATTAAAAATTTGGAGGAGATAGTTTTTTAAAAAATTTTCATATAAGTATGTTCGCAAATAAAATTTTAATTTTCTTTGAACTAAATATTGGGATTTTAAATGTTTTATTAATTGTTGATTTTAAAGGAAATACATAAATATATTAGCATATGAAATTTTTTCTCCAGTTTCCTTTTATGATTTCTATAATCATAATTTCAGCTATAAGTATTACATTTTTCCTTATAATACAAAAATTAATAAGGAAAAAAATTCCTCATGAAATGCTATTGGAAAACCACGCAGTCGGGGGTTTTCTTTATAATGCTGTGTGTGTTATCTATGCAGTTCTGATAGCTTTTGTTGTCTTCGTAATATGGAACAACCTGGAGGAAACAAATTCCAAAATAGAGCGGGAAGCAAACAATTTGCTTAACCTTTATTATGATGCCAGTGTCTATCCTGATTCTTTAAGAATGGAAATTCAGACAACAATACGTGATTATGTAAAGAGAGTTACTAGCGAAGAATGGAAATCTATGGCTGACGGAAATCAGGATGCTGAAGCTATGAAGTCATTTATAAAGTTGAACAGAATATATTTGTCCGTTAATCCAATTTTGGTTCCGAATATCGAAGTCCTCTCCCAGGCTATGAAGAACATGCAGGAATTAAGAGAATTCAGACGTCACCGGATTCTAAGCAGTAAGAATAGTATGCCGGATATATTATGGATTGTTATAATTTTATCATCCGTCATTTTGGTAGTTTTTACATTTTTTTTCAGTACAAAAAATATGTGGCATCAGTATGTTATGACTGCATTTCTGGTATTTGTAAGTGTACTCGTATTATATTTGATTTTTGTACTTGACCATCCGTTTGTGGGTCAGAACGCAATTAAACCGGAGGCTTTCCAGCCATTGATGGATATTATCTCAAGAAGCGGAAAATAATATGATAATGTTTTTTTGAAAATAGGTTTTTAAAATAAAAACTTGCTATTATTAATTGAATCGTTCAATTTTATATTAATTATTTAAGAATAAATCAAAATGGAAACAAAAATAGAAGACGGAAAACTCATCATAATTATTGATTTACAGGAACCAACCCCAAGTGCTTCAGGAAAAACTTTAGTAGTTGCAACCACACACGGAAACGTGCCGACAAAATGTGTCATTGACGGTAAAAATGTTGTAATTGGTCTGAACGCGTATATAAAAAAATAATCTTTACCGGTTGATTGCTTCTGAAGTGAAAGTGGAACATTGTTTATAATGTTTAAATTAAATTCCCGATAATTAAACAATTTATCGGAATTTTTAAACGATTTTATACTGATTTGTCAGAATTGATTATTTTGAATATTCAGATTATTATTCCACGACATTTGTTTTACATTAAACTGATTTTAATGATGTTACTATGAATTTTTTGGATTTATTGAATAAAATATGTATTATTTTATTTCTTGTTAATTTCTTAAAATTATATTAAAATTAACACTAAATTTTTTAAATGAACCCGAAAAAAAAAATAACCTTATATATTATTGAGGATAACCGGCTGCTCCGGGATGGCATCACCTCGATGATTAATGAACAATCAGATTTGAAGGTTATCGGTTATTTTAATGAAAAAGAAAAATCCTTATCTAAAATTTTTACACATAAACCCAACATTGTTTTAATAGATCTCGGTTTGCGGACTCAGAATAGTCTTGAGTTTGTTAAAACTATTAAAGATAAATTTCCCAATATTAAAATAATTGTTATGGACCTTCTCCCCGTCCAAACTGACATACTTGATTTTGTAAAAGCGGGAGCTTCCGGATTCATTCTCAAAGATGCAATGGTTCATGAATTCCTGAAAACAATCCGTTTGGTAGCGGCTGGTGAAAAAGTTCTTCCTCCGCATATGACGGGTTCTCTCTTTTCTCAGATTGTTGAAAGAGCAATTAACGGAAAACCTAACGATGAAATAATGCAGGCAGTTCGTATGACAAAACGCGAGCGTGAGGTAATTGAACTGATTGCCGACGGTCACTCCAATAAAGAAATCGGACAAATCTTACATCTCTCCCCTTATACAGTAAAAAGTCATGTGCATAATATTCTCGAAAAAATGGCGCTGCATACAAGAGTTCAAATTGCAAAATATGCGTATGCAAGTAAGGAATTTAATGAAACATCCGATGCTGCATCACTTTTAGAAGATTCTCAGGATTAATAAATTCATAAGATTCTTAAGATTCTTAAAATTCATAAGATTCTTAAGATTATAAAATTCATAAGATTCATAAGATTATAAAATTCATAAGATTCTCAAGATTAGAAGATTCGTAAGATTCTTAAGATTATAAAATTCATAAGATTCTTAAGATTAGAAGATTCTTAAGATTCTTAAGATTCTTAAGATTAAAAGATTACAGATTCATAAAAAAAATAAGATTAGAAGATTCACCGTTAATGGCGGCCGTAACACCTTTCGTTTTTAACCATTCGATTGCCGTAGAAGCTAAGTTATTATAATAGTTGAATTGGGAAGCGCAGATAATAATCTTGCATAATGAACCTGATAAACCCAACGAACTTGATAAACTTAGTACACCTTTAGGATTAGTCCCTTTTTCATCCCTCTGCACTATTACTTAACTTTATGCATTTTTATATATTTAATAATAAGTATTATAACATATTGACAGGAAATATAAAAAAAGAATATTTCTCAGATTAAATTATAATTAAATAATAATTTATTTTCGAAAAAGATAAAAATTAATTTAAACAAACAAAATGGAAAACAAGATAAAAGAAACTAAATGGTCGATTGACCCGGCTCACAGTGAAATTACGTTTAAAGTAAAACATTTAATGATTGCATACGTAAAAGGTTCTTTCAAAAAATTTGATGCAAATATTTATACATCGGGAAATGATTTTTCTACTGCTGAAATTGATTTATGGATAGACGCCTCTTCTATCGATACGGGAGAAGCAAAAAGAGATGAGCATTTAAAAAGCGCAGATTTTTTTGATGTTAAAAACCATAAACAGATTACATACGTTTCAAATACAATCGGAAAGCAGGATGCAGACAGTAATCAGGAATTATGGGGGGAATTATCAATGAAAGGTATAACCAAAAATATTAAATTAATTTTGGAATTCGGAGGTATAATAAAAGACCCCTGGGGAAAAGAAAGAGCGGGATTTACAGTTACGGGAAAAATAAAAAGAAGTGATTGGGAACTTACATGGAATACAATAATAGAAGCCGGAGGATTTATGGTCGGTGAAGAAGTAATAATTTCATGCGAAATTGAACTGGTCAAAGTTGATAAAAAAGATTTAACAATGGTTCTGGAACCTATAGCAGAAGATAAAGCGGTTTTGTAATAGTCCGGTTTTAGTAATTAATTGATGAATAATGAATATGCCTCAAAAGTATAATTGCAGAAATGGAATATTCAAAAACCCGAAACATTATTTTTTGCAAGCAAAAAGAAATATCGCAATTATAGAGGGCAAGATTTTTTTGCCCTCTATTGCGTTTTCAACAACAGGTATATAGTGATAACCCAAAATTGTTAAGAAATACAAAATGTTTAATAATACAAATTTTATAAAGTAAAAATTCTATTAAAATTTATTAAGAAAATGAAAAAAGATAATAAACCAAAACTGCCGTCTCCGCCTTCAGATGAAGAAGAGAAAACAGATCTTCCCGGATACCCTTTGTATCCGGATAGTGAAGATATTTACGGAAAATTTAAAGAAGAGGAAAATATAGACCCGGAAGATATTTCTAAAACAAAGGAGTTAAACGGGATTAGCAAAGCCGGAAAAAATAACGAAAAAGATTTTGCTGAAGATAAATCCGGCGGTGACCTGGATGTTCCCGGTTCGGAACTGGATGATGAGCAGGAAAAAGCCGGAAATGAAGATGAAGAGAATAATTTATATAGTTTAGGTAGTGACGACCACAACGATCTGGATGAAGATTAAAGCAACAATTAAAATGTAAATGACAAGAACTTAAAACTAAGCTCAAATTAAAATACAAGAATTATAATTTGATGATTCGGATAATTAAAAAGTAACATTATGAAAGGAAACTCAAAATGAAAGGTAACACAAAATTAATCACAGTCCTGAATTCACTTCTGGCAGATGAACTTACTGTCATAAACCAATACATGGTGCAATCGGAAATGTGCGCAAACTGGGGTTACGGTAAATTACACATGGCAACCAGAAAACAGGCAATGGATGAAATGCTCCATGCCGAATGGCTTATCGAACGAATCATTTTTTTCGAGGGTTCTCCAACGGTATCCAAACTTAATCCGATGAAAATTGGTAAAACTGTTTCAGAAATAATCAATAATGATGACAAAACTGAACTCAAAGTTGTCAGTGAATACAACGATGCAATCAAACTTGCCCGCGAGGTTGATGATCAGGGAACTGTTGACCTGCTGACCAAAATACTGAAAATGGAAGAAGGTCATGTTGATTGGGCTGAAAAACAACATGCGCAGATTGAACAAATGGGTCTGGAGAATTATCTGGTTAATCAAGCTTAAAGTTCGGCAAGTTAATAAATTGTGGATTATTTTAAATATTCGGGCAACAGCGAAACTGAAGACCGGGCGACAGCGGAACTGAAGAAAGATAAATTATTTAAAAAAGGAAAATAAACATGCCGGAATTTGGATCGCCCTTTTCAGGGTTAGCGAAAGACAGAAAGCTGACTGATGCAGAGCTCGTCAGGTCAATACGTTTTATGATAGCAGCGGAATATGAAGCAACTGAGTTATATATGCAACTTGCCGAATCAACCGACTGCAAACTTGCCAAAGCAGTGCTGAAAGACATAGCAGATGAGGAACTTGTACACGCGGGTGAGTTTTTGAGATTGCTCCACAAGCTCGCTCCCGACGAAGAAAAGTTTTATGATAAGGGAACAAAAGAAGTGGAAAAAATAATCAAAACAAATAAGAAACTTAAAAATCAAAATTCATAAGACTATAGTTATGAGAGTACCGAAACATATTGGAATAATTCCTGATGGAAACAGAAGATGGGCGGAAGCCAATAAAATGACAAAAGAAAAAGGTTATGAATATGGTATAGATCCGGGCTTAATACTTTTTAAA